>Ga0268298_10005962_pt1 | contig 11214 bp, 11 predicted proteins | sample WWTPWeurt_MetaG_FD_194462 | JGI IMG/M metagenome (GOLD analysis project Ga0268298, IMG submission 194462) | Activated sludge microbial communities from WWTP in Nijmegen, Gelderland, Netherland - WWTP Weurt | ecosystem: Engineered > WWTP > Aerobic digester > Activated sludge | place... | reverse complement strand
GTCAGCCAGCAAGCCGAACGGCGGCAGTGGCCGATCAGCCGACGGATTGATCGAGTCAGTTAGCCCAGTTTTCTGGCGAGATCCTCTGCCCGTGGGTGGTAATAGCGAGCCAGCATTCGTGTTCCTTTGTGCCCAGTAACCTTCATCAACTCGTGCAATTGCAACTTTTCAGCGAGCCGGGAAGTGGCTTCGTGCCGGAGATCGTGAAAGTGAAGGTCAGTCAGTAGTGGATCATCAGCGAGGTTCTGCATGATCTTGAGCGTGACCTTGTGCGGCGGCTTGGGCTTTGCCGGCACTCTTCCACCGGAGCGCTTGACCTTTCGAATTTCAGCTGCGGCATCTTTCTCGTTCATGCCATTTGCTGTCAGGCCGGCCATCAGAGTTTCTCTCTCATACGTGTCGCGAGCGCGAGCAACGGCACGCTCCCATGACTGTTTGATGGCCGATGCCGTGGTCCGAAATACTTTGCCGCGAGGCAGTTTCACGATGTTGCCATCGCGGGTTTTCAGTTCCGTCAGAATGGTGACGGCAGCGCTGGTCAATGGAACAGCGCGATAGGGTTCTTCGTTCTTGGTTGCTCGGCCGCCAACGCCGCGTAAACGTGCCACGCGTCGTTCCAGATCGACATCTTTCCAATCCAGAGACAGAATTTCGCTTTGCCGTGCTGCGGTCTCGATGGCGAATCGAACGACTGGGCCGGTCCAGATATTCCGTTTCTTCCCGGGGCTGGGGCCGGGGTCGTCTATGGCCGCCAGCAGGCGGGTCTCCTCATCGCCTACAAGCCGCCGACTTCTTTCATTATTGATGCCAGGTTTCCTTACTACCGCAGTCGGGATGCCAGTGGGGAGTGAAATGCCCCAATCGATTGTGGCGGCACGAAAGATGCGGGAGAGCAGATTCAGGTCGTGGACAACTGTTTGCGGTGATAGGGTCTTGAGTCGCTTGTCGCGAAAAGCTGCCAGCATGGATGAGGTGATAGCGGCAAGGCTGTAGCCGCCGAATTCCTCAACCAGCACATTCAATCGGTAGCCATCTTGCTTTGAGCCGCGCTTGGAGGGTAGTATCTCGCGCCTGTAGCGGTCGGCAGCATCTGCGAACGTTGTCCGTTCCGCTTCATTTTTCGAAACGAATATGCCGCGATCAATTTCATTTTCCACACTGCGTGCCCAAGCTTCTGCGTCGGCCTTTTTCTCGAATGTCCGTGATTGCGAGGGATATCCTTTGCGCCGTACTTTTGCTTGCCACCAGCCCGACTCGCGCTGTTCGAAGGTTGCCATCAGTGTCCCCGTTTTGTCCCCGAAATGGGATATTGATAGCTTAATTAGTCCGGAGTGACCCGTCAAATGAAGGCTGAGCTGTTCGTTGCAAATTCAGCCTGTCACGCCGGGGGTCGCGGGTTCGAGTCCCGTCCACTCCGCCAAGCTTCAAGCAGAAAAGCGCCTTCCGGGGCGCTTTTTTGTTATGTCCGCGCCAAAGGCGCGGACGGTATCCCCTTAAGGGGCTTGTCCGTGCCGAGGGCGCGCACGGTATTCCCGGCGGGATGCTGCCGGTTTGCTAAGATGCCGCAAATCGTTGCGTACGGGAGGGTTTCCCGCGATCGCTCGTACAGGAGGATGTATGAAAAAAAAGCCAAGCCTGTTGCTGGTATCAGCGCATCTGTTCCTGAGTGCATCTCCCTCCTTTGCCGCCGATGAGGCATGGCTGGCTGATTTCAAACGGGCCGACCTCAACGACAGCGGGGGCCTTTCCCGGGTCGAACTGGACAAGACCGCTTCGCCGCAACTGTTGCAAATCAGGAATAACTTCGAGGCCATCGACACCGACCGCGACGGCCAGACGACCGCTGACGAGTACCGGCGTTACCTGGTCAGGATCCAGGACGATTTTGCGATGAAATTCCGCAAGGCCGACGTGAATGACAGCGGCGGGCTCTCGCGCCGCGAACTCGAGAAGGTGTCGGGCAACGAATTCGGCTTCATCGCGGCGAATTTCGATGCCATGGACGCCGACCACGACGGGCAGGTGACGTATACCGAGTACCAGAATTTCCAGTCGCGGATGCCTGTTTCCCCGGCCGCCGCCGTTCCGGGCGCGCCGCGCGACAAATGCCGGGTCGATTGCGGTGTGGTGGTCGGCGTTGCCAGCCAAACGGTCAAGGGCGAGGATGGCACGATGGGGGCGATTGCCGGCGGAGTGGTCGGCGGCCTGCTGGGCAACCAGGTCGGCAAGGGCTCGGGAAAGACGGTGGCCACGGTGGCCGGAGTCGCGGGCGGCGCCTACGCCGGAAACCAGATCCAGAAGCAGTACAACAGCAAGACGATGGTCAAGGTGACGGTCAGGTTCGACAACGGATTGCAGCGCGATTACGACTTCGAGGGCGAAAAAAGTCCATTCACCAAAGGTGCGCGCGTCCAGATCCGCGACGGCCAGCTCGTTCAATACGCCGGCCCTTAGCCGCCGTCGTCTTCCGCCGGGGCCGGACGAGGTATCATCCGCGGCAGCCCCCAAACAGGATTCATTGCTTGAAATTCCCCCTAGTTGAACCCGGCACCGTCGGGCCCTGCCCGGTGGCGCCCGACGCCCTGCAGGGCATCGTCCGGCAGCAGACCAATCCCGCGCGCTGGAACGGCGCTGGCTGGGATGCGTTTGTTGCCGAGATGCGCGCCACCGGCGTCGAGGTGGCGGAAAGCGTTGCCACGCGCGGCATCTTCGCCACTGATGCGGGCGGCACGGCCTACGGCATGCCGCATGGCGTGGTCGTGGCGCGGAGCGCTGTCCAGGTTTCGGTTTTGCTCAAGGCGGCCCAGGCGTATCGCGTGCCGGTCACGGCGCGCGGCGGCGGACTGACCACCGAGGGCGAGTCGGTTGCCTATGGTGGCGTGCTGCTGGACATGACCGGCATGAGCCGGGTGTTGCAGATCGACCGCGAGGCCATGACCGTGCGTTGCGAGGCCGGCATCTACTGGCACGGCCTGGCCGAGGAGTTGCGCCGCGAAGGACTCGACTATCTCTCGGCGCCGCTCAACATGACCTCCTCGGTGGGTGGCACGTTGGGCGTCGGCGGCATCGACGTAAATTCCGCAAGACTGGGTTGCAGCGCCGACCAGGCAATCTCCCTGCAGGTGGTGAGACCCACCGGCGAAATCGTCGAGTGTTCGGACAGCGAAAATGCGGAACTCTTTCAACAGGTAATTTTGGGCTACGGCCAGTTCGGCGTGATCACCGAGGCGACGCTGCAGATCCGCCCCTACACACCGCTGCGCATGCATTACTACTATTACTCGACGCTGCGTACCGCGATCGAGGACCTGCAGATGCTGGACAGCAACGACGCCAGCGACTACTCGGGCATCCTGACCATCATGGACTGCGCGGTGAACCTGCTGGTGGCCTTCGATTCCGACGAACGCGAGGCGGCCTTCACGGCGAAGTGGAAAGAGCGCCTGCGCGGCCGCGGCGAACTCGGCTTCGCCCTGTGCATGCTCGGCCGCTATGCGCTGCGCCCGTGGCGGTTCGGCGAGGCGCTGTACCTATTGAATCGCAAGCAGGCCGTGTTCCCCGAATTCCGTCGTCCCGAATTCCACCGCGATGGCCGCATGGACGACCGCACGGTGGTGTTCTCACGCGCGGTATGGAAGCACTGGGGTTCGCGCACCATGGTGATTCCCGACCTTGCGACGCGCGCCGATCAATTCGTCGAGGCGGTGGAACGCGGCAATGCGGTCTGCCGCAAATATTTCCGCCACTACACGCTCTACTGCGTCGGCATCAAGCTGCGCGCCGACCATGCGCCGCACTACGAGATGTCCTGCGTGCCGCCGGGAGCCGAGGGCTGGGCCTACGGCTGCGAGTTCGAGCCGATGATCGAGGGTGAGGTGTATAGCCGCGACCACTTCCAGTCCTTCAAGAATGCCATCTACGACATCGGCGTCGACATGGGCGCCAGCTACTACCGCTTCGGCGGCATGATGAAAGGCTACATCCGCCGCGTCTTCGGCGATGCACTGGTAGACCGCCATCTGGCCATGAAGCGCGCGGCCGATCCGGCGATGATCCTCAACCGCGACGTGATTTTCTGATGTATTCGAGCGCTCATCCCCGCGATCATTCGGCCTGTAGCGGCTGCAGCCTGTGCCGCCTGGTCTGCCCGATGTGGCGCTCGCGGCGCGATCCGCGCTACAGCCCGGAAGGCATCGCCAAGGCGCGGCAGAACGGCGCCACGGCGACCGAACTGGCCGGGGTGCTGGAGGCCTGCGTGCTGTGCGGTGCCTGCGATCCCGTCTGCCCCGAGGGCGGCGCACTGATCGACATGGTCATGGAATTGCGCCGCGAACTGGCGCCCGATCTGCCGCCGGCCGTTGCGCCCGATGCCGAACCGGCACCTGCCGGCGCACTGCTGCTGCCGGGCGCCGTCCTGCGCGCCGATCCGGCGCTGCTGTCGCGCGTCCTGGAACTGCTCGGCCTCCGTTGTGCCACGGATGACGGGGCGGACATCGCACTGGCGCTGGAGGCAGGCGGTATGATCGATCCGGCCCGCCGGCGGCGCTTCCTCGACATGCTCGACGGCCGCACGTTGGTGGTGGGCGATGGCCTGCTGCTGCGCTGGCTGCGCGCTGCCCTGCCCGGTGCTCGCCTGCAGGGCCTGGGCGAGGCCCTGGGCAATATTCCGGCGCTGCGTCGCCGTATCGCCAGCGCCGACTTTTACGTGATCGAGGCACGCGCCTACCATGCCGACCATGCGCGGCTTGTCGCGCACTACGACGTTCTGCGCAAGGAAACCGGCTGTGCCATGAACCTCGACCTGCAGCACATCGCGATCCCGGCCTGCGACGAGACCGAAGCGCGCTGGATGCTCAAGGGCCGCCGTCCGGCGCGCATCGTGGTCGAGAATGCGGCCGAGCGCGATATTCTGCGCCGCGTTGCCGATGTGCCGGTGCTGCACCTGGCCGAACTGAACGGGGAAGCCGCCCATGCGTGAAGTCGATGTGATCGTCGTCGGCGCCAGCCTCGCCGCCGCGGCCGCCGCCAAGCGCACGGTCGATGCGGGTCTCGAAACCGTGGTGCTTGAGCGCAAGGAACTGCCGCGGCACAAGATCTGCAGCGGCATCCTCTCGCCGCGTGGCCACCGCTTCCTGCTGGAGAATTTCGGCCCGCTGCCGCGCGAGGTGCTGCACGAGCCGACCTCCTGCCGCGGTGTGACCTTCCATTTTCCCTGTCGCGTCGAAATGCCGATGGATTTTTTCCACGGCACCACGCCGCACCTGCACCGCAAGTATTCCGACCACTGGGCGATCCAGAGGAGCGGCGCCGAGGTGCATGACCAGACATCGTTTGCCGGGCTCGAGGACAAGGGCGACCACGTCCTGGTCCACGCCCGGCGCGGCGGCGAGCCGGTCGAATACCGCGCGCGCCAGGTGATCGGCGCCGACGGCCCGAGCTCGCTGGTGGTACGTGCCATCTATCCGGATTACCCGAAGCAGATTCCCTGGTTCTTCGTCGGCCAGAAGTTCCACGAAATCATCGACTGCCCCTTGTCCCCGGATTACTTCCACTTCTGGTTCCATCCCGGGCTCGGCCACTACACCTGGAGCCACGCGCGCGACGGGCGCCAGATCGTCGGTGTCGGTTTCAAGCGCGGCGACAATTTCGCCAGGAAGCACCAGGTGGTCGAGCAATACCTGAAGGACAAGCATGGCGTGCAACTGAAACCGGCCGATGACGACCACGAGGGCTGCGCCGAGAACTTCGGCCCCTCGCTGATCAACCGCTACGTCTTCGGCCAGGGCAACGTACTGGTCACCGGACAGGCCGCGGGCTTCCTCAACATGATCGGCGAGGGGATGAGCTGCGCCCTGCATTCCGGCGCGATCTCCGGCGAGTCCATCGTCGAGGCGGCGCGTCGCAACCGGCCGGTGCAGGAGATTTACCGCAAGATGATCGCCTCCGAGGTGCGGCGTTGCAGCGATCAGTGGAACCCGCTGAAAATCGCCTTCGACCGGCCGCACGAGGCGGATTTTCCCGAGGCATTGCTTAAGCTGTCCTGGCGCGAGCGAAAGCTGGTGTTGCGCGACATGTGGAACTTCATTGTGCTGTTCAAGGAATTCAAGTGGGGCCGGCAGATCGCGGCGGCGGCGTTGCAGCGGCCCATGTTCGGCGGCTACCCGCTGCGGAAATGGTTGTAGAGTTTGCGCAATGCCGGCGGCGCGCCTGTTGCGGACGCTGAAGGCCTGGCTGCGGCGCAAGCCGAAGCTGCCGCGCGAGTTGCAGGCCGGCAAGGAGGTGGTCGACGCCATCGACGCCGGGGGGCTGCCGCTCGATTCGACGCGCATCAACCGCATCGCGCGCGAACTGGGGCTGGAGGTATCGCCGCGGGCGCCGGTCGAGGCAACCGTCCTGCGCCTGCGCGCCGCCGTCGAGCGCGGGTTGCAGAATCTCGCCATGCAGGATGCAGCGAAATCGAAAAAGGGAGGAAGAAAATGAACATCCGCACCATCGCCACCCAAGCTTTTACCGACCAGAAACCCGGCACCTCGGGCCTGCGCAAGAAGGTCACCGTGTTCCAGGCGCCGAACTACCTGGAGAACTTCGTCCAGGCCGTGTTCGACACCATCGATGTTCCCGCCGGCGCCACGCTGACCCTGGGCGGTGACGGCCGCTACCTCAACCGCGAGGCGATCCAGGTGATCCTGCGCATGGCGGCGGCCAGCGGTTTCGGCCGCGTGCTGGTGGGGCAGGGCGGCATCCTGTCGACCCCGGCCGCCTCCTGCGTGATCCGCAAGTACGCCACCTTCGGCGGCCTGATCCTTTCCGCCAGCCACAATCCGGGCGGCCCCGAGGGTGACTTCGGCATCAAGTACAACACTCCGAACGGCGGTCCGGCGCCGGAGAAGATTACCGACGCGATATTCGCCCGCAGCAAGGTGCTGACGGCCTATCGCATCGTCGATGCGGCCGCCATAGATCTCGACCGCATCGGCAGACAGGCGGTGGGAGACATGGTCGTCGAGGTCATCGATCCGGTGGTCGACTATGCAGAGCTCATGGAGTCGCTGTTCGACTTCGCCGCGATCCGCGAACTGATCGCGGGCGGCTTCCGTCTCTGTTTCGATGCCATGCATGCGGTGACCGGCCCCTACGCCAGGGAGATCCTCGAACGCCGCCTGGGCGCGCCGGCGGGAAGCGTGATCAACGGCGTACCGCTGGAGGATTTCGGCGAGGGCCATCCCGACCCCAACCTGACCTATGCCGACCAGCTGGTGGCGATCATGTACGGCAGCGATGACGTCAGGCAGGCACCCGACCTCGGCGCCGCTTCCGACGGCGACGGCGACCGCAACATGATCCTCGGCCGCGGCTTTTTCGTCACGCCCTCCGACAGCCTCGCCGTGATCGCCGCCAATGCAACGCTGGCGCCGGGCTACGCCAGGGGCATCGCCGGCATCGCGCGCTCGATGCCGACCAGCGCCGCAGCGGATCGCGTCGCGCAGAAACTCGGTCTGCCCTGCTACGAGACACCGACCGGCTGGAAGTTCTTCGGCAATCTGATGGACGCCGGCAAGGTCACGCTCTGCGGCGAGGAAAGCTTCGGCACCGGCTCCGACCATGTGCGCGAGAAGGACGGCCTCTGGGCCGTGCTGTTCTGGCTCAACATCCTGGCCAGGCGGCGACTGTCGGTCGAGGAAATCCTGTATCGCCACTGGGCCGAGTTCGGTCGCAACGTCTATTCGCGCCACGATTACGAGGCGCTGCCCAACGACGTCGCCAACGCCATCATGGACCAGGTGCGCGGCGCCTTTGCCACGCTGCCGGGCAAGGCCTTCGGCAACTACCGCGTCAAGACCTGCGACGACTTCAGCTATACCGATCCGATCGACGGCAGCCGGTCGACCGGTCAGGGCCTGCGCATCCTGTTCGAGGACGGCTCACGCATTGTCTTCCGCCTGTCCGGCACCGGCACCGAGGGTGCCACGCTGCGGCTCTACCTGGAGAGCTTCGAGGCCGATCCGGCGCACCAGCGCGGCGACGCGCAGCTGCTGCTGGCGGAACTGATCGCCATCGCCGACGAAATCTCGGGCCTCAAAACGCGCAGCGGGCGCGAGCGACCGACGGTGATCACATAAGAAAAGCCGAAGGACGCCTGTCCTTCGGCTTTTCCAAAGGCGGGCCGGCTTAGACGGCGGCCAGCGCCTGTTCCAGGTCGGCCTTGATGTCGTCGATGTGCTCGATGCCGATCGACAGGCGCACCATGTCTTCCGAGACGCCGGCCTTCTTCATTTCTTCCGGTGAGAGCTGGCGGTGCGTGGTGCTCGCCGGGTGGCAGGCCAGGCTCCTGGCGTCGCCGATATTGACCAGCCGCGTCACCAGCTTCAGCGCATCCTGGAAGCGTGCGCCGCCCGCCGCGCCGCCCTTGACGCCGAAGGACAGGATGCCCGAGGCGCGGCCGCCGCAGTACTTCTTCACCAGCGCGTGATCGGCATGGTCGGGCAGGCCGGCGTAATTCACCCAGCCCACCTTGGCGTGACCCTTGAGGTAGTTCGCCACCGCCAGGGTGTTCTCGCAGATGCGGTCCATGCGCACGGCCAGGGTCTCGATGCCCTGCAGGATCAGGAAGGAGTTGAAGGGCGAGATCGCCGCGCCGGTGTTCCTGAGCGGCACCACGCGGGCGCGGCCGATGTAGGCGGCGGGGCCCAGCGCTTCGGTATAGACCACGCCGTGGTAGGACACGTCGGGCGTGTTGAGGCGCTTGAAGCGCTCCTTGTGCTCGGCCCAGGGGAACTTGCCGGAATCGACGATCACGCCGCCGATGCTGTTGCCGTGGCCGCCAAGGTATTTGGTCAGCGCATGGACCACGATGTCGGCGCCGTGCTCGAAGGGGCGGCACAGGTAGGGCGTCGGCACCGTGTTGTCCACGATCAGCGGCACGCCGGCGTCATGCGCCACCTTCGCCAGCGCGGCCAGGTCGACCACGTTGCCCAGCGGGTTGCCGATGGACTCGCAGAACAGCGCCTTGGTGCGGCCGTCGATCAGCGGCTTGAAACTCTCGGGATTGCGGTAGTCGGCGAAACGCACCTCGATGCCATATTGCGGCAGGGTGTGGGCGAAGAGGTTGTAGGTGCCGCCGTAGAGCGTGCCGACCGAAACGATGTTGTCGCCGGCCTCGGCAATCGTCTGGATCGCGTAGGTGATCGCCGCCATGCCCGAGGCCACGCCCAGCGCGGCGATGCCACCTTCCAGTTCCGCCATGCGCTTTTCCAGCACGTCGGTGGTCGGATTCATGATCCGCGTGTAGATGTTGCCGGCGACCTTGAGGTCGAACAAATCTGCGCCATGCTGCGTGTCGTCGAAAGCGTAGGATGTGGTCTGGTAGATCGGCACCGCGACGGCCTTGGTGGTGGGGTCGGGGCTGTAACCGCCATGCACGGCGATGGTTTCGATTTTCATGTTCTGGCTTCCTGCGGACGATGGAAGCGGCAGTATAAAGTCAGGATAGGCGCTTATGAAACGACTCTTCCTTGCATTGCTCCTATTCGGCACCCTGGCCTGGGGCCAGGCGCTGGAGGTCATCAAGCTCCGGCATCGCAGCGCCGAGCAACTGCTGCCGAAGATCGCCCCATTCGTCGAGCCGGGCGGCGCACTCTCCGGTATGAACGACACGCTGTTCCTGCGCGCCTCGCCGCGCAACCAGGCCGAGATGCGCGACCTGGTCGCGGCGCTCGACATGCCGCCGCGGCGGCTGATGATCAGCGTGCGCCAGGAGGGCGCCGACAGCGGTGCGCAAAGCGGCGCCGGGCTTTCCGGGCGGGTGGTGACGGGTTCCGGGGGCACCTCGGTGTCCGGCCGCGGCCACCTCTACCAGTCCGACAGCAGCAGCCGGCGCGACATCGCGCAGCAGGTGCAGACCATCGACGGCGGCCGCGCCGCGATCATGGTCGGCCAGTCATTGCAGATACCGCTGCGCCAGCGCGTGTTCACCCCGGCCGGCGTCCTGGTTTCGGAAACGCTGGTGCAATACGACATCGGTACCGGCTTCATCGCCGTGCCGCAGCTCAACGGCGAGCGCGTGACCATCGTCATCAGCCCGCGCGACGACACGCTCGGCCGGCAGCCCGGAACCATCAACACCCAGCAGCTGGTGACCACGGTCAGCGGCCGGCTCGGCGACTGGCTGGAACTGGGCGGCTCGGTCGGCGAGCAGGGCGGCAGTTCCGGCGCCATCGCCGGCTATGGCACCCAATCGGCGTCGCGCCAGCGCCGACTTTTGCTGAAGGTGGAGGAGTTGCGGTAGCCGTTCCGCCGTCGCTTGCGTCAATATGTATACGATAGTAATATACAAAAATGATCGACTTGGCCAGGATTGAAAGTTTCGACTGGGACGATGGCAATGCCCGGAAGAACGAGAAGCATGGCGTTACGATGGCGGAAGCGGAGCAGGTTTTCTTCAACGTTCCCTTGCTGCTTCTGGCCGACGAGAAGCACAGCCGGCTGGAGTCACGACACCACGCCCTGGGCAGGACGGATGAAGGCCGGCTGCTGCATGTCGCCTTCACCCTGCGCAAGGCGGCGAGCAAGATTCGCGTGATCTCGGCGCGGGACATGCACCGAAAGGAGCGAGTGATTTATGAACAAGCCGACTAAAACGATTCCCCGATTCGCCAATGAAGCCGCGGAACGCGCGTTCTGGGAAACGCACGACTCGGCCGATTATCTCGACTGGTCGAAGGCGCAGCGGGCCGTCCTGCCCAATCTCAAGCCGACCACCCGGACCATCTCACTGCGCCTGCCGCAACACCTGCTCGACTCGATCAAGGCCGCGGCCAACGCCAGGGACGTTCCCTACCAGTCGCTGATCAAGGTCTGGTTGCAGGAGAAGCTGCACAGCCGCTGAATTCAGCCGATCGTATAGCCGCCGTCGATGACGATTTCCTGGCCGTAGATATTCTTCGCGGCATCGGATGCCAGGAACACCGACATCTGCGCGATGTCCTCCGGCTGGCCGAAGGCGCCGGGCATCAGCCGCGCGGTGACGTTGGCGGCAACCACGTTCAACACCTCGGGCGGCAGGCCGACCGTGCCCCACAACGGCGTGCCGATCGGGCCCGGCGCGATCGAATTGACGCGTATGCCCTGCGGCGCGAGTTCCGCCGCCAGCGTCTGCGAGAACGACTTGAGTGCCGCCTTGCTGGCGCTGTAGATCGACAGGCCGGGAAATCCCAC
>Ga0268298_10005961_pt1 | contig 11215 bp, 12 predicted proteins | sample WWTPWeurt_MetaG_FD_194462 | JGI IMG/M metagenome (GOLD analysis project Ga0268298, IMG submission 194462) | Activated sludge microbial communities from WWTP in Nijmegen, Gelderland, Netherland - WWTP Weurt | ecosystem: Engineered > WWTP > Aerobic digester > Activated sludge | place... | reverse complement strand
ATCCTGCCCAAGTCGCTGGTTACCCGCGTCTATGCACTGTACTCGCTGACCTGGATGGCCTTCGTCGCGACGGGCGTGGTGCTGTTCTACCAGAACCAGTTCGCGCAGGACATGGAAGACGCCCAGCAGTCGGCGACCATGCTGATCGAAGTCGCCGCGCAGACCGTCAGCGACAGCGCCGTGATCGGCGACTACGACACGATCCAGCGCACGCTGAATTCGGCCATCCTGCGCTCGCGGTTTTCCTCCGCCGTGTATATCGGCCTCGGCGGGGGCAAGATCACCGCCATCAACACCGCGACCGCGCAGTACGGCCATCCGCCCGATTGGTTGCGCGACCGCGTGGCGCAGCGGCTCTACGACGTCAACCGCAACATCTCCGTGGGCGGGCGCGACTACGGCGTGCTGCGCCTGACCTTCGACACCGAGACCATTGCCGGAGGCTTGTGGCGCATCGTGAAGATCGCGCTGGCCCTGGGTGCCACCAGCCTCGCCGGGGGGCTGCTGCTGATCTGGTTTCCGCTCAACCGGTGGCTGGGCAACCTGCAAAAGGCCCAGGTCGCGCAACTCGGGGTCATCGACGGCGGCGCCGCCGTCGATCCGGACCTGATCGAGAATGCCCCGCTCGAATTCCGCCAGACCCTGATGGCCTTGCAGCGCACCGCCGCCAGCCTGCGCGCGGAGCTGGAAGCGCGCGAGGCAGCGCTGGCGTCGCTGCGGCGCATCGTCGCCGACCTGCTCCCGGCCAGCGCGGGCGGGGCGTCCGACGACGCCGACATCGAGGCCGTGATCTCGACCATCGCCAAGCTGGTCGGCGAACGCGAGGCCGCCAGGCTGCAGCTGCAGCGCGCCAAGGATGCCGCCGACGCAGCGAACCGGGCCAAGAGCGATTTCCTCGCCAACATGAGCCACGAGATACGCACGCCGATGAACGGCGTCATCGGCATGGCGCACCTGCTGCTGGACACCAGGCTGGATTCCGAGCAGCGCGGCTTCGCCAGGGACATCGCGAATTCCGGCGAATCCCTGCTGGCGATCATCAACGACATCCTCGACCTGTCGAAGATCGAGGCCGGGCACATGGCCTTCGACCTGCAGCCGTTTTCGGTCGCGGCCCTCACCGAGGCGGTGGCCTCGATGCTCCGGGTGAAGGCGAGGGAAAAGGGGATCGGTTTCCAGGTCGAGGTCGCCCCCGATGCGGCGGGACATTTCATCGGCGACAGTCTGCGCATTCGCCAGATACTGCTCAACCTGGCCGGCAATGCCGTCAAATTCACCGAGCGCGGCGAAGTCCGCCTGCGCGTCGAGCGATTGCCGCAGGGGTTGCGTTTCGAGGTCAGGGACAGCGGCATCGGCATTCCGGCAGAAGCCCGCGAGCGGATCTTCTCGAATTTCAGCCAGGTCGATTCGTCCACCACGAGGCGTTTTGGCGGCACCGGCCTCGGCCTCGCCATCAGCCAGCGGCTGGCGGAGGGAATGGGGGCCAGCATCAAGGTCGACAGCGTCGAAGGCCAGGGCAGCCGATTCTGGTTCGAGCTGCCGCTCGAAGCGACCGCCGAGGGCAGCTCCGAGGCGATGCCGGCGGCGCCGGTCGCGGCGAAGGATGCGGATGTCGCGCCGCCGGCGGTTGCGCCGGTTCCGGCCACGATTGGCGCGGGCGCGGGAAAGCCGCTGCTGCTGGTAGAGGATCATCCCGTCAACCAGAAGCTGGTGCTGGCCCTGCTCGGCCGCATGGGCTATCGGGTCGATCTCGCCGAGAATGGGCATCAGGCGGTGCTGGCGGCCGACAGGACGCCCTACGGCCTGATCCTGATGGACATGCAGATGCCGGAAATGGATGGCCTGGAAGCGACCCGGCTGATCCGCCGGCGCGGCGGGCCAAATGCGAAGGTGCCCATCGTCGCGCTGACGGCCAATGCCATGCAGTCCGACCAGGACGCCTGCCGCGAGGCCGGCATGGACGATTTCCTGGCCAAACCGTTCGACCGCGATGGCCTGGCCGCTTGCCTTGAACGCTGGTTGGTGTCGTCCGCCGGCAGGTCCGGCTGATTCCGGCATTAGGCGTCGCCGCCTACCGCAAGCCGCGGCGCGCCCGCATACTGGCGCGCCATCGCCCCATGACAGGAAGCGCCATGACCCTCTGCCCGATCGCCGTCGTCGCCGGTTGCCGGAAATGCCCGGCGTTCAAGATCTGCCCGCTCAAGGGCGTACTCGGCGACAAGCCGCCGGCGCCGCCGCCCGCGGCCAAGGCCGGGCCGCGCGCCGGGGCTTCGCGCAAGAAGAAGGCGTAGCCACCGTTCGGCAGGGGTTCCGGCAGGGCGCGCACCAATGCGGCGCAGCGGAATTTTTCCCCCGCGCCATCCGCAGGGTGAATGGATTTGGTAGTCTCACCGGCTCTGAACGCCACTGCCGGGAAGGACCGTCATGCCGCACATCGATCTGGGAGACATCAAGTATTACTACGAGCTTCATGGCGAAGGCGCGGAGACCATCACCGTCCTCAACGGCCTGACCATGAGCACGGTGGCCTGGGCGGCGCAGGTCAGGGATTGGTCTCCCCATTTCCGGGTGCTGCTGCTCGACCTGCGCGGGCAGGGGCAGACCGGGCGGACGGATGAAGCGTGCTATCCGCTGCCGCGCCAGGCCGATGACCTGGCGCGCCTGCTGGACAAGCTCGGCATCGCAAGCACCCATGTCTTCGGCCTTTCCTACGGCGGCATCGTCGCCCAGTACTTCGCGCTGCAGCATCCGCAGCGGCTGGGGCGCATGGTCCTCGCCGACACCCTGGCCTGGTCGGACGAAGTCAATCGCGCGCTGCACGACGCCATCGTCATGGCCTGGGATGCGGGCGGCTCGCGCCTGCGCTTTCGCGTCATGTTGCCGATCACCTTCGGCGCCAACTTCCTGAGGCTGGCGGCACCCCTGATCCCGACCCTGGAGCAGGCCGCCGAGGCGCTGCCCTGGGCCGGCACCAAGGCCATGATGGTCGGCGTGCTCGACCACGACCTGCGCTCGCGCCTGCAGGACATCCGCGCCGAGACGTTGCTGATTTTCGGAGATGAGGATCGCTTCACGCCGCTGTACCAGGCCAAGCTCCTGCTGGCCGGGATTCCCGGCGCCATGTTGCGCGTGATCCCCGGGGTGGGCCACGCGGCGCCGCTGGAAAATCCTGCGGCGGTGGATGCCCTGGCCCTGGCGTTTTTCCGCGGCGAGCCGCTGCCGGCATAGGTCCGGCCGGTCGCTGCGCCTTGCCGAGGTCTTTGCGTGGCAATTGGACGAGCGGGCGGATAATGCGCCTTTACATCGGAGGACCCAAATGACCCAACCCATCGCCACCGCCATTGCCGGCAGCCTGCCCAAGCCGGCCTGGCTGGCCCAGCCGGAAAAGCTCTGGGCGCCCTGGCAGCTTTCCGGCGACGCGCTTGAACAGGCCAAGGCCGACGCCATGCGGCTCGCCGTGGATGACCAGCTGCGCGCCGGGATCTCGGTCATCGGCGACGGCGAGCAGACCCGCCAGCATTTCGTGACGACCTTCATCGACCATCTGGATGGCGTCGATTTCGCCAATCGCAAGACGGTCCGCATCCGCGACCGCTACGACGCCGAGGTGCCCCGGGTGGTCGGCCCGGTGTCGCGCAAGCGGTCGGTGTTCGTCGAGGATGCGCGCCGCCTGCGGCTGCTGACCAACGGCCCGATCAAGTTCACCCTGCCGGGGCCGATGACGATGATCGACACGCTTTACGACGAACATTTCCGGAGTCGGGAGAAACTCGCCTGGGCCTTCGCCGAGATCCTCAACCAGGAGGCGCGGGAACTCGCCGAGGCCGGCGTCGACATCGTCCAGTTCGACGAGCCGGCGTTCAACGTGTTCTTCGACGAAGTCCGCGACTGGGGCGTCAAGACCCTGGAGCGCGCCGCCGCCGGCCTGCCCTGCAAGACGGCCGTGCATATCTGCTACGGCTACGGGATCGAGGCCAACATCAAGTGGAAGGAGGGCCTCGGCGCCGAGTGGCGGCAGTACGAGCAGACCTTCCCGCTGCTGGCGCGCAGCGTGATCGACCAGGTGAGCCTCGAATGCCAGAATTCGCGCGTGCCGATGGAACTGATCGGCCTGCTCGACGGCAAGGAGGTCATGGTCGGCGCCATCGACGTGGCGACCAACCGCGTCGAAACCCCGGAGGAAGTCGCCGCGACGCTGCGCAAGGCCCTGCAGTGGGTCAGGCCGCACCGCCTGATCGGCTGCACCAATTGCGGCATGGTGCCGCTGCCGCGCGAGGTCGCGCGCGGCAAGCTGCGGGCCCTGGCGGCCGGCGCCGCCATCGTCCGCGGCGAACTCGGCTGGGCCTGAGCCGCATCTCCCGCGCCGGCCGCGTTACGAATCACCATCAGTCATCACAGGAGTCGATATGAGCACCACCGCCGAGCAAAGCATCCTCAACCAGGCCTTCGTCCAGGCCCGCACCTTCAACAAGTTCTCCGACCGGCCGGTCGACGACGCCACCATCGCGCGGCTGTACGACCTGATGAAATGGGGGCCGACCTCGATGAACTGCCAGCCCGCGCGCTACGTCTTCGTGCGCAGCGCCGAGGCCAAGCAGCGCCTGAAGCCGGCGCTCGCGCCGGGCAACCTGGAAAAGACCCTGGCCGCGCCGCTGACGGCGATCGTAGCCTTCGCGCCGGCGTTCTACGACGAGCTGCCGACCCAGTTCAAGGCGATTCCCAAGGCGCGCGAGATGTTCGCCGGCAACGCCGAACTGGCGCAGGCGACGGCGTTTCGCAACAGCAGCATGCAGGGCGCCTACCTGATCGTCGCCGCGCGCCTGCTCGGCCTCGACGCCGGTCCGATGAGCGGCTTCGACGCCGCGAAGCTGGATGCCGAATTCTTTCCCGACGGGCAGTGGAAATCCAATTTCCTGATCAACCTCGGCTACGGCGATCCGGCCGGCAACTACCCGCGCGGGCCGCGCCTGGCCTTCGATCAGGCAGTCAAGGTCCTGTAGGCCCGGGCTGACCGGCCTTCGCCGCGGCGGCCGTCGGGGCGAAGACGAAGGCATCCAAAGCCAGCGCACCCAGCTGGCTGTCGCGATGGGCGGTCCGCGTCGCGGCGTCCTCTCCGGCTGCACCCAGCGCGACGAACAGCGGCAGCAGGTGTTCCGGCGTGGGATGGGCGCGCAGGGCATGCGGCGCCTGGCGCTGCCAATCGAGCAGGGCGGCGATGTCGCCGCTTTCCAGTGCGCCGGCAAACCAGTCGCGGAACTGCGCGACATAGGGCAGCGTTTCACCGTCGGCCGCATCGCCGACCATGTCGCGCAGGTTGTGCGTCAGCCCGCCCGAGGCGAGCAGCAGCACGCCATCCTCGGTCAGCGGCTGCAGTCGCCGGCCCAGGCGGTAATGCGCTTCGGCGCCCTCCTGCGGCATGACCGCGAGCTGGATCACCGGGATGTCGGCGGCCGGGTACATGAAGCGCAGGGGCGACCACGCGCCGTGGTCGAGGCCGCGCCGGCGGTCGACGTGGATCCCGGGTACCAGGGCGGCGACCTCCGCGGCGAGGCCGTTCGCGCCGGGCGTGGGATATCCCAGGTCGTAGAGCGGCGGCGGGAAGCCGTAGAAATCGTGGATCGTCTCGGGCAGCGGCGCGGCGCTCACGGCCGGGCTGCGGGTATTCCAGTGGGCGGAAACGGCGAGGATCGCCCGCGGCCGCGGCAGTTCCAGCGCCAGCGCCTGCCAGGCGGGACCGGTGCGCCCGGGCTCCAGCAGCAGCATCGGCGAACCATGGGAAAGGAAGACGGGCGGGATCGGATTCATGCCGGCAGTCTAGCGCGGCAGCATCGGCGCGGTCTCCGGCCCGACCGCAACAGATTGTTCGGTTCCGGGCAACAGCAGGGCCGGTTTCCGCGGCGGTTCGGCAGTGCCCGGGACGCAGTTCGGCGCGCCCTAGTGCTATCCGATCAGGGCCACGGCCTTGATCTGGACCCAGACCTGGCGCCCCGGCTGCAGGGCGAGGTGCTGCGCCGAGCGCCGCGTCACGCGCGCCAGCAGGGCCTGCTGGCCGACGCGCAGTTGCACCAGCACCTGCGCCGGGTGCTCCTCGTCGGCCTGCACCGTGACCGTGGCCGGCAGCACGTTGAGGATGCTGATGTCCTCGTGCCGGCTGGCGGCGATCGAGACGTCGCGTGCCAGGATGCGCACACGGACCGTCTTGCCGACGGCCGCTCCGCTGTCGCGCACCCAGAGTTCGCCGCCGTCGAAGGCGAGGCGTGCCAAGTGCCATCCGGCATCGCGTTCGGCGACCGTCGCGGCGAACACCGCGCCGGCGTCCTCGCCGAGGCGGATCGGCAGGTCGACGCGGGCCAGGATCTCGGCCAGCGGCCCTTGCGCCACGGCGCGGCCGCTCTCCATGACTACGATGTGGGCGGCCAGGCGCGCGACCTCGTCGGCATTGTGGCTGACGTAGAGCACCGGGATGTCCAGTTGGTCGCGCAGGGTTTCGAGGTAGGGCAGGATCTCCTGCTTGCGGGCGTGGTCGAGCGCCGCCAGCGGTTCGTCCATCAGCAACAGGCGCGGCGCCGCGAGCAGGGCGCGGGCGATCGCCACGCGCTGCTGTTCGCCGCCGGAGAGGTGTTCCGGCATTCGTTCGAGCAGGGGACCGAGGCCGAGCATGTCCACGATCGCGGCCCGATCGGCGGCGGGGCCGCGGCAGCGAACCCGGCCGAAGTCGAGATTGCGGCCGACGTCGAGGTGGGCGAACAGGCGCGCATCCTGGAACACATAGCCGAGCGGCCGCAGATGGGTCGGTCGTACGCGGCTTCCCTCCTGCCAGACTTCGCCATTCACGTCGAGCCGGCCCGTGCCGCGCTCGAGCCCGGCCAGGCAGCGCAGCAGCGTGGTCTTGCCGCTGCCCGAGGGACCGAACAGGGCGGTGATGCCGCTTCCCGGCAGGTCGAGGTCGACGTCCAGCGAGAAGCCGGGATGGTCGAGGCGGAACCGCGCCGTTATGCTCATCGGCCCCTCCGCGCGGCGGGGTTCAGCGTGTACAACGCCAGCAGCACGGCGAAGGAGAAGGCCAGCATGCCGCCCGCCAGCCAGTGCGCCTGGGCGTATTCCAGCGCTTCGACGTGGTCGTAGATCAGCACCGAGACGACGCGGGTCTTGTCCGGGATGTTGCCGCCTATCATCAGTACCACGCCGAATTCGCCCACGGTGTGGGCGAAGCCGAGGATAGCGGCGGTGACGAAGCCGGGCTTCGCCAGCGGCAGCGCGACGCTGAAGAAGGCGTCGAGCGGCGCAGCGCGCAAGGTCGCGGCGGCTTCCAGCGGCCTCTCGCCGACGGCCTCGAAGGCGTTCTGGAGTGGCTGCACGACGAAGGGCATGGAGTAGAACACCGATGCCACCACCAGGCCCCAGAAGCTGAAGGGCAGCAGGCCGATGCCGGCCCATTCGGTGAAGCGCCCGACCGGGCCGTTGGGGCCCAGCAGCAGCAGCAGGTAGAAGCCGATCACCGTCGGCGGCAGCACGATGGGCAAGGCCACCACGGCACCCACCGGCCCTTTCCACCACGAGCGCGTGCGCGACAGCCACCAGGCGACCGGCGTGCCGATCAGCAGCAGCAGCAGGGTGGTGATCGCGGCGAGCCTGAGGGTCAGCCAGACCGCGGCCAGGTCGGCGGCAGTCAGCATGTCAGATTTCGTAGCCGAAGGACTTGATTACGGCCTTCGCCTTGTCGCCCCTGAGATACTTGAGCCAGGCCTCGGCCCCGGGCCTGCTCCGGCCCTTGTCGAGAAGCACGGCGTCCTGTCGGATCGGCTGGTGCAGGCTGGCCGGCACGATCCAGGTCGAGCCCTCGCCGAGCCTGCCGTCCTTCATGACCTGGGACAGGGCGACGAAGCCCAGTTCGGCGTTGCCGGAGGCGACGAACTGGTGGGCCTGGGCAATGTTCTCGGCCTGGACGAACCTGGGCTGCAGGGCATCGATCAGCTTCAGCCCGGCGAGGACCTCGACCGCCGCCGCGCCGTAGGGGGCGAGCTTCGGATTGGCGATGGCAAGGTGCCTGTAGTCGCCCTTCCTCAGCACCTCGCCCTTGTCGTCGACGAAACCGGGTTTGGCCGACCACAGCACCAGGCGGCCGGTGGCATAGGTGAAGCGGCTGCCGGGGACAGCCGCGCCTTCCCGCTCCAGCCTCGCCGGCGTTTCGTCGTCGGCGGCCAGCAGCACCTCGAAGGGGGCGCCGTTCCTGATCTGTGCGTAGAACTTGCTGGTGGCACCGAAGGACAGCGCGGCCTTGTGGCCGGTGTCTTTTTCGAAGTCCGCTGCGATCAGCTTCGACGGCGCCGTGAAGTTGGCGGCGACGGCGACCTGGACCTCGTCGGCCAGCGCGGCGCTCGATATCGCCGCGGCGAGGAAGGCAAAACGCCATTTCATGTCGTGACTCCGTCGGCTACTTGCGCTGGATCAGTTCGATCTTGTAGCCGTCCGGATCCTCGACGAAGGCGATCACGGTGCTGCCGCCCTTCATCGGCCCGGCCTCGCGCGTGACCTTGCCGCCGCGCTCGCGGATCGCGCTGCAGGCGGCGGCGGCATCGTCGACGGCCAGGGCGATGTGCCCGTAGCCGGTGCCGATCTCGTAGCGATCGACCCCCCAGTTGTAGGTCAGTTCGATCACGGCGCCATCCTTCTCGTCCTGGTAGCCGACGAAGGCGAGGGTGAATTTGCCTTCCGGATAGTCGTTGCGCCGGAGCAGCTTCATTCCCAGCACATCGGTGTAGAAAGCCAGCGACTTGTCCAGGTCGCCGACGCGCAGCATGGTGTGCAGCAGTCTCATGTCGTCTCCTTCATCGGCGGCCCCGGCGCCGGCATCGGTTGCCGCCGCACCCGCCGCGCAGGGGGTGGTTCACAGGATCGGCAGGGAGGTCGCGCGCTGCTTGAGTTCGCTGCGGGCCGACTTCCACGCCGGGTAAAGCGAGGCGACCACTTCCCAGAAGCGTTCGCTGTGGTTCATTTCCAGCAGGTGGGCGACCTCGTGGGCGACGACATAATCGCCGAGGTGCGCGGGCAGGTGGATCAGCCGCCAGTTCACGCGGATGCCGCCGTGCCGGCTGCAACTGCCCCAGCGGGTATGCGCCGAGGACAGGGCCAGTTTCGGCGGCGCCAGGTCGAGCCGGCCGGCGTAGTCGGCCAGGCGCCCGGTGAAATGCGCCAGGGCGCGCTTCTGCAAGGCGCGCACCGCCAGCTGCGCCAGGTCGGCCTCCGGCCGGGCTTCCAGCACCAGCAGGTCCGCGATCCAGCGCACCCGGTTGGCGCCCGGCAGGACGCGCACTTCGGTTTCCGCACCGAGCAGCGGCAGCCGCGTACCGTCCTTGATCGTCAGGTGTCGCGGCTGCACCGTGTGCGCGAGTTCGCCGAGCTTCTTCAGCACCCAGTCGCCGTGGGATTGCACGAAGGCCTCGATCTCGCCGAGCGGGAGGCGGCTCGGCGCGCCGATGCGCAGGCCGCGTTCGTCGATGGTCATGGTCAGCCGCCGGGCGCCGTTCTTCAGATGGTACTCGACGATGCGCCCGTTGATCAGCAGGTGGCGGGCCTTTGCCTCCGGGGGCGGCGACGGCAGGCGGAACAGTTTGAGCTGTTCGAGGAACATCAGTTCGCCGGCGCGCCGAAGGCCGTGCCGAAAAGATCCAGGCCGCGGTCTTCCGGTGGCAGCGCGGCAATGGCGCGTGCGATCGCCTGCTCGATCACGGGCAAGGGTTGTTCGATCAGGCGCCAGTTGCAGCGCAGGGTGTGCCCGTCCTGCACTTCGACCCAGTTGCCGCGTGCGGCGAACGAGAGCGTCAGGCGCGGCGCGTTCCGGCCCGCCAGGGCGGATTTCTGCCCGATGATCTGCTGCAGTTGGCATTTTGCCTCGTCGCGCAGCCAGGCCTCGGCACGGTCCTGGATCTGGCGCGGCGTCGCTTGCGGCGGCAGCGGCAGGTCGAGCGTGTCGCCGTCGCGCAGCGCTTCCTGGTGCCGGGTGCCGAGGACCAGGCGCAGCCTGCCGCCGAGGAAGGCCAGCGACGCGCCGTCATGCCAGCGGCTGGCCGGATCGGGTTCGCTGCTGTCGAGCTTGAGCTTGAGTTGCGGGCTGCGGCGTGCGGGACTGCTCATTCGGGCGCTCCGTAGAGGTGCGGGCTGATGCGGCGCATTTCGGCCTCGATCCAGGCTTCGGCGCGGTCGGTGATTTCGCTTGCCCCCAGTCCCTGCGGATCGATGGCGGGACCGACGCTGACCGTAACGATGCCACATTTCTTGAACAAGGCGTTACGTCCCCAGAACTCGCCGGAATTCAGCGCGACCGGGACGACCGGCGTACCGGTTTCCACCGCAAGGTGGGCACCGCCGATCTTGTAGCGGTTCTTCGATCCGGGGCGCGAGCGGGTGCCTTCGGGAAAAATGATCACCGTGTAGCCGTTGTCGAGCCGGTCGCGGCCCTGGTCGACCAGGCGCTTCAGGCTGGAGCGGCTGGCGTTGCGGTCGGTTTCGATCATCGGAATCGAGGCCAGGGCCCAGCCGAAGAAGGGCAGGTACTTGATCTCCTTGCGCCAGACGAAGACCGTGTCCTTGAACACCTCCTGCAGCATCAGCGTCTCCCATGCCGACTGGTGCTTGGCCAGGACGATGGCGGCGTGCGCCGGAATGTTCTCCGCGCCGACCAGCCGGTAGGGAATGCCGAGCAGGTGCTTGACCAGCCAGATCGTGAAATTCACCCAGGGCACCACCGAGCGCCGTCGCACGTGGTGGGGCAGGGGGCGGCAGAGGATCACGCCCAGCGTGTAGGGCGGCGTCACCACAATCAGGATCAGCAGGAACAGCAGGGAACGCAGTACCGCCATGAGTCCGCGGCGTGCTCAGTGGGCGATGTGGGCGGCGGCGGCCGCGAGATCGGGGAATACCAGCGTGTCGGGCGGCAGCGCCGGGTCGTCGACCGTCTTGCGGCCCTTGCCGGTCAACACCAGCATCGGCTGCGCGCCGGCGGCGGCGGCGGCCTGCAGGTCGCGCAGGGAATCGCCGACCACCGGAACGCCGGCGAGGTCGGCATTGAAGCGCGCCGAGATCTCGCGCAGCATGCCGGGCTTGGGCTTGCGGCAGTCGCAGTTGTCGGCATTGGTGTGGGGACAGAAGAATATCGCGTCGATGCGGCCACCGACCTGGGCCAGCGCCTTGTTCATCTTGTCGTGTATGGCGATCA
>Ga0268298_10005960_pt1 | contig 11218 bp, 13 predicted proteins | sample WWTPWeurt_MetaG_FD_194462 | JGI IMG/M metagenome (GOLD analysis project Ga0268298, IMG submission 194462) | Activated sludge microbial communities from WWTP in Nijmegen, Gelderland, Netherland - WWTP Weurt | ecosystem: Engineered > WWTP > Aerobic digester > Activated sludge | place... | reverse complement strand
CCACCTTGTTGGCCTCAATGCGCAGCAGTTTGTGGCCCAGGTGCGTGTGGATGCCGCGGCGCGCCATCTCGGCCAACAGGTGTTGGACGGCCTTGGGGCCCAGGCGGTTGCCGGGCTCGCTGGAAGGGTTGAAGAAGACGATCTCGAAGCGCTCGCGGCGGCCCTCGCGGCGCAACTGCTCGTCGATACCGAACAGGAACTCGAACATCGGCCCGCCGCGCACGGCGGTGGGTTCGTTTGGATTGCCGGCAAAGCCCACGGCGATGTGGCCGCCCTGCATCTCGCTCAGTCGATCGCGGATGCGCTCGGCCGCCGCAATGCCTTCACATGGCGTGATGGCATGCTCGATTCCGGGCAATTTCTTGATGAAGCGCCCGCCGGTGGCAATGACCAGGGCATCGTTCACCACATCGCCGGTGTTGGTGTGCACCACGCGGCTGTCGTCGTTCACGCCCGTGACTTCGGCCGCCACAAAGCGCACGCGCTGGCGGTGCAGGAAGTTGTCCAGCGGCACCACCAGGTCTTCGCGCTTGCGCAGACCACTGGGAATCCAGATGATGCCGGGCAGGTAGTGCAACTCTGCGCGGGGTGCGATCAGCGTGATCTCGACGCGCGCATCTCGCTTGCGCAATTCGCGCACCGTGGACAAGCCGGCAAAGCCTGCGCCGAGCACGGTGATGCGTGCGGGTTTGGCGGTCGCGTTCATGGGTGTTTCAAGCAGTGCACGTCGTGATACTCCAATGGGTTCATTGCACGGCCTTGAACAGTCCGGCCAGCAGCAGCCCCAATGCGCAAGACCATCCCGAGAACAGCCAGCGCCAACCGGTGGCGCGCGGCACCAGGCCCATGCCACGCACAAAGCCGGCGCTCATGGCCCAGAACAGGGCCAAGGCCAGGGCGTGGTCAGCGCGGCCATCCGCGCGCGCCATCAGGGGCGGGTACAGCGTGCCGAACACCATGATGGTCAGTGCCACCGCCAGACAGGGCAGGCTCAGTGCGACTTGGGTCACCGGCTTCGCAGCGCTCACTGCAAAGCCCCATCGTCTCCGGCCTTGGCGGCTTCGATGCGGGCGGCCTCGTTCTCACCCCACATCGCATTCATGATGGCCAGCAGGACGGCAAACCCCACTCCCAATATCCAGGCGAAATACCACATGGTCATGCTCCTTCAAGTGGCCGTGTCTTCACCGACGACGATGCGCGTGGCGCTGGCGTATCGGTAGGGTGGCACTTCCAGGTTGGTGGGGGCAGGCTTGTTCTTGAACACCCGGCCGGCCATGTCAAAGGTGGAGCCATGGCAGGGGCAGAAGAAGCCGCCCGGCCAATCGGCCGGCAGGCTGGGGTTGGCACTGCCCTTGGGGGCGCTGTTGGGCGAGCAGCCCAGGTGGGTGCAGATGCCCACGGCCACGAACACGTCCTGCTGCAGGGCACGTCCGGGGTTGTGGGCGTAGGCGGGTTGCTGCGGCTTGCTGGAGCCGGGATCCACCAGTTGGTCGTCGTGGCCCTGCAGCGCTGCGATCATCTCTGGCGTGCGCCGCACCACCCAGATCGGTTTGCCCCGCCACTCCAAGGTCTTGGTGCCGCCGGGTGGGATGTCGGCGATGTCCACCTCCACCGGGCCGCCGGCCGCACGGGCCCGCTCACTGGGGGCAAACGACGCCACAAAGGGCACGGCCGTGGCCAGCGCGCCCACGCCGCCAGCGGTGGCAGTTGCCATCAGCCAGACGCGGCGTTGAGTGTCGGTGGCCTGCATGGGAGGGCCGGGTGGGGCAAGGGGCAGATCCATGGGGGCTCCAGGGGTTCAGTACGCGCTGTGCTCGTTGGCACGGATGTGGGCCAGCGTGACCTTGCCGCGCATCACGCGGTAGGCCCACGAGGTGTAGAAGATGATCAAGGGCATGAAGATCAGCGTGGCCCAGAACATCAGGCCCAGCGTGAGCCGGCTGGACACGCTGTCCCACACTGTCAGGCTCGCATTGGGCATGCTGGACGAGGGCATCACGAAGGGGAACATGGCCGCGCCCGCCGTGCCGATCACGCCCACGATGGCCAGTGCCGAGGCCACGAAGGCGCTGAGCGTGTGGCGCGCGCCCACCAGGCCGGCGGCCGCCAGCGCGCCGCCCACGCCCAGAGCGGGCAGCAACCAGAGCAGCGGCTGCCGGCCGTAGTTGGCCCACCAGGCGTCGGCGCTGCGGGCCACGGTCTTGGCCAGCGGGTCGGGCAGGGCGCCGGGGTCGATGACCGAGGTGATGACATAGCCTTCGATGCCGCCCACCTTCAGCCACACGCCCGCGCCCACGAAGGCCAGCACCATCAGCACGGCGGCCCCGGTTGCGCCACGCACCGCGCGGCGCTGGATGTCGCCCTCGGTGCGGTGGGCCAGGTACATGCCGCCGTGCATGGTGATCATGGCGCTGCTCACCACGCCAGCGAGCAGCGCGAAGGGGTTGAGCAATTGCCAGAAGCTGCCGGTGTAGGTGGAGACCATGAAGTCATCGAAACCAAAGGGCACGCCCTGCAGCAGGTTGCCAAAGGCCACGCCGAAGATCAGCGGTGGGACGGCGCCGCCGATGAACAGGCCCCAGTCCCAGGTGCTGCGCCAGGTGGCGTTGTGGATCTTGCTTCGGTAGTCAAACCCCACCGGGCGGAAGAACAGCGCCCAAAGCACCGCCAGCATGGCCCAGTAGAAGCCGCTGAAGGCGGTGGCGTACACCAGCGGCCAGGCCGCGAAGATGGCGCCGCCGCCGGTGATGAACCAGACCTGGTTGCCGTCCCAGTGCGGGCCCACGGTGTTGATCACCACCCGGCGTTCCTCGTCGTTTCGGCCCACGAAGGGCAGGAGGGTGCCCACGCCCATGTCGTGGCCGTCCATGATGGCGAAGCCGACGAGCAGCACGCCCACGAGCAGCCACCAGATGAGCTTGAGGGTTGGGTAGTCGAGCATGTCGTGTCCTCAAGCGTGAGTGGGTTCGTGCTGATAGCGTCCGGTGCCCAAACTGCCCGGGCCCTGCTTGGCAAACTTCTGCATCAGGTACACCTCCACCACCAGCAATACTGTGTAGAAGCCCACGAAGCCGGCCAGCGAGCCGTACAGGCTGTTCACGCTCAGCGTGGAGACGCTCAGGTGGGTGGGCAGCACGCCGTAGATGGTCCAAGGCTGGCGGCCGTACTCGGCCACCACCCATCCCAGTTCGCAACTGATCCAGGGTGCCGGCAGCATCCACAGGGCCCACTTCAGCAGCCACGGCTTCTGGGTGCAGGCGCTCTTGAGCGTGCTCCAGAAGGCCAGGCCAAACAGCAGCAGCATGGCAAAGCCCAGGCCCACCATGATGCGGAAGCTCCAGAACATCGGCGCCACGCGGGGCACCGTGTCGTGGGCGGCCCGGGTGATCATCTCGGGCGTGGCCTGACGCACGTCGGCCACGTATTTCTTCAGCAGCAGGCCAAAGCCCAGATCGGCCTTGTGACGCTCGAAGAGTTCCTTGGCCACCGCGTCGTCGCGGTGCTGGCGCAGGGCTTCGAGCGCACCCACGGCCACGATGCCGCGCTCGATGCGCTCGCGGTTCTTGGCCCGGATCTCGTGGATGCCCGGAATTTCCTTGCTCACCGAGCGTGTACCAATCAAACCCATCAGCCAGGGCACTTCCAGTTCCCAGTCGTTCTTGCCCTGTGCTTCGTTGATGCCGGCGACGAGTTTCAGGCCAGCGGGGGCGGGCTCGGTTTCCCACATCGCCTCCAGCGCGGCCATCTTGGTCTGCTGGGCCTCGCCCACGGTGTAGCCCGACTCGTCGCCCAGCACGATCACGCTGGCCACCGAGGCCAGGCCGAAGGCCGCCGCCACACGGAAGCTGCGCTTGGCGAACTCGATGTCGCGACCCTTGAGCAGGTACCAGGACGAGATCGAGAGCACAAACATCGCCCCGGTGACATAGCCGGCCGACACCGTGTGCACGAACTTGGCCTGCGCGTCGGGGTTGAACACCACGGCCCAGAAGTCGGTCATCTCCATGCGCATGGTCTGGTAGCTGAACTCGGCGCCCACCGGGTTCTGCATCCAGCCGTTGGCGATCAGGATCCACAGCGCCGAGAGGTTGGTGCCCACCGCCATCAGCAGGGTCACCATCAGGTGGCGGTTCTTGCTCAGCCTGTCCCAGCCAAAGAAGAACAGGCCGATGAAGGTGGATTCGAGGAAGAAGGCCATCAGGCCCTCGATGGCCAGCGGCGCGCCGAAGATGTCGCCTACGTAGTGCGAGTAGTAGGCCCAGTTGGTGCCGAACTGGAATTCCAGCGTGATGCCGGTGGTGACGCCAAGGGCGAAGTTGATGCCGAAGAGCTTGCCCCAGAAGCGCGTCATGTCCTTCCAGACCACCTGGCCTGTCATGACGTAGACGCTCTCCATGATGACCAGCAGCCAGACCATGCCCAGGGTCAGCGGCACGAACAGGAAGTGGTACAGCGCGGTGGCGGCGAACTGCAGGCGCGACAGGTCAACCAGTTGCTCAGGGATCATGGCTTTTGTCCTTGTTCGGATGCTGGGGCGCTCAGGTGTGCTGCCGCCAAGCTGGCGTCGACGCTGACCCGGTCGTCTCGGACGAAGAACCACCAAAGGGCGGCCAACAGCGCCAGCTTCAGGGCCACGGCCCAGGCGATGTGCCGGGTGAGTCGTCTTTCGTCGCGGGTCATGTCCTGATCCTTATCAAGATACGTGCCATGCCCATGGGGGTATTCATATCACCGGGTGTGAGCATGGCGCAAGGACATCAAGCACCTCTCCGACGGGGTCATTGCGTGATCGCGGATACTGTCAATGGTGGCAGCCTGGTGTCATAAATGGCATATTGGCAGACTGCAACAGACAGGAACGCGATGCCCAAAGTGCTGCCCGAACTTGTGTCCTACCTTGAGGGCCTGCCTGAACCGCACATCCTGTGCGATCAGAATTACCGCATCGTGGCGGCCAATGGGGCCTATCGCAGCCAGTTCAGCGCCCAGGCATCCGTGGTCGGCCGCACCTGCTACGAGGTCTCTCACCACATCAACGTGCCCTGTGACCAGGCCGGCGAGAGTTGCCCGTTGGCGCTCTCCCGGCAAACCGGCCAACGCGAGCGTGTGCTGCACCTGCACCACACGCCGCAGGGCGAGGCCTACATCAACATCGAGCTGGTGCCACTGCGCGACTCGGCGGGTGCCCCCACGTATTTCATTGAAAAGATGGAGCCCTTGCGCGTGGCACAGGGGCAGTCCGCGTCGCAGGGCTTGGTGGGGCGATCAGAGCCTTTCCGCAAGATGCTGGCCCTGGTGGCGCGTGTGGCACCCTCGCAGGCGGCGGTGATGCTGCTCGGGGAATCTGGCACTGGCAAGGAACTGGTGGCCCGCGCTCTGCACGAGGCCAGCACGCGCGCCCCGCGGCCCTTGGTGGTGGTGGATTGCGCCAGCCTGACCGAGACCTTGTTCGAGAGCGAGCTGTTTGGCCACGAGCGAGGTGCCTTCACCGGGGCCCACGCCAGCAAGGCTGGCCTGGTGGAAGCCGCGGGCGGCGGCACGCTGTTCCTGGACGAGGTGGGCGACATCCCGCTGAGCATGCAGGTCAAGCTGTTGCGCTTGCTCGAGAACGGCACCTACCGGCGGGTGGGCAGCACCGAATTGCGGAAGTCTGATGTCCGGGTGGTTTCCGCCACGCACCGTGACCTTGAAGCGATGGTGGCGGACGGCCGGTTTCGTGAGGACCTGTACTACCGCCTGAGCACCTTCCCGATGCGTCTGCCTGCGCTTCGAGATCGCCCCGAGGACATCCCCATGCTGGCCAGGGCACTGCTGGCACGCCTGGCCCCGAATCGTCGGCTGCGCCTCTCGGCCAAGGCCCTGACTCGCCTGGGCGACCACGCCTTTCCCGGCAATGTTCGCGAATTGCGCAATGTGCTGGAGCGGGCGCTGGTGTTGACCGATGGCGACGTCATGGACGAGCGGCAGATCGACGATGCACTGGCGATGCACGCACGGCCAGCGGTGCGAAAGATGGCCCTCAACCCCTCCGGGGCTGGCCCGCGGTCGCTGCGCGAGGCCGAGCACGAGGCGCTGACGGCCCTGGTGCTCGCCCACCAAGGCAGCCGAGCCGAGTTGGCACGGCGCCTGGGCATCAGCGAGAGGTCGCTCTACCGCAAGCTGGGCGAACTGGGGCTCAAGGCTCGCCAAGGCGACTGACTGGGCCCGCGACCCATCGGGTACGGGTTGGGGTATGTCAATGGGCACGGATTCTGCAGGGCGCTGAATGCAAACATTCAACTCTTGGAGAGAACGCCATGCATGCGCTCAAGGATCTGTTCACGTCCGACGTTGGCCTGATGAGCATTTCAGGCATCGTCTTCATGCTGGGCATGGGCGTGTTTTTCGTGCGCTATTTCCTCAGGCACATGCGCGAGGATGAAGTGCGCGCCAAGTCACTCAAGCCTTAGCCTATCGGCTGAGTCGGCCCGGCTGCGCTGCGCTTCACGTCGCGCGGAACGTCTGGGGTTGGCCTGCTGTGACCAGGACCGCGCAATCGGCGTGGCCGATCAGCCTTTGCATGTCTTCGCCGAGGCGTGTGCCGGTGATGCCGCCGTGCCCCTGGCGCCCCGCGACGATGAGATCGGCGCCGAGCCGAGTGGCGGCCTGGGTCAATGTCTCGCGGCCGTTGAGGGGCAGCAGTTCTGAATGGGCCTCCGGCACCAAGACCTGAGCCTGGGCCAGCGACTCGTCCATCAGGCGTCCGACAGCGACTGCAGGGGATCCAACTACGGCACAAAGCAGGGTGAGAGGAAGACCGTGGCCAGCGGCCACGGCGGCGGCATGTTGGATTGCGCCAGTGTCTGGTGCCGTTGGATCCACCGCGACCACAATGTGGCGCGACCACACATCGGCTTGCTGGGGCACGACCAAGACGCTGCAAGGTGCATGGCCCACCACCTGCCCGACCATTTCACCCACCAGAAATCTGTGCAGCCAGCTGAGCCGTCCTCGGCGTCGAATGATGATCAAGTCGCTCGCTCGCTCCCTGGCCTCGTCCACGATCTCCTTGAACATCTCCGGCCCACGCCGCACCACGGCGTGCCAGGTCACACCGGCCGCGGTGGCCGTGGCTGCCATGTCGTCCAAACGGCTGGCCGCGACAGCTTCCTGATGCATCACCCATTGCGGCGCGGCCACCTCGTACTCGGGGTTGCTCAAGACCGGCAACAAGGCCACGACCGGCACGCCGTCGCGACGGCCCATCGCCAGCGCCACACGCTCGCTGCCAGCGTCGAACTCGCTGTGCTCGGTGGCCAGCAGCAGGCGATTGAAGGGGCGTCCGCGCGGCAGCATGGGCGCTTCACGGGGCGACATCAACGCTGATCGCTGACCAACTGGATGTCCACCCGCCGGTTTGCGGCGCGACCATCGGCCGTGTCGTTGCTCGCAATGGGTTCGCGCTGGCCCTTGCCTTCGGCCACCAGGCGGGCTGCCGCGACGCCATGGCTGGTCAGGTAGTACAGGGCGGCATTGGCCCGTGCGGCGGAGAGACGCTCGTTGGAGCGGGCATTTCCGATGCTGTCACTGTGTCCGGTGATGTCGGCAGTGAGTTCCCCGTGCGCTTGCATTTCGTGCGCCAGCGCCTGCAGGAAAGCCGTGAAGCGAGGGCTCAGACTGGCTTTGGCCGAGCCAAAGGCGGCATCGCCAGTGGCGCGCAGGAGAAGCCCGCCAGCGGGCAGGGTGCTGACCTGCACGCCATTCTCGGAGGCAGGGCCCGCGAGGGCCGAAGCCACCTGGGCCAGTGTGCTCGCAGGCACGGTGCGCGCCACGGTGGCCACCGGGCGGGTCGGAAGATCGCTGTAGGCGGGCGACTGGCTGGCCAGCACCGGGGGAGGGGGTGCCGCGGCATCGGTATTCGGTGCAGGGGACTGGCTGGCACAACCGGCCAGCAGGGCCAGGCCGGTGGCCGCGACCAGGGCGCCCACTCGGACGGCCCGGGTGGGGGGCGTGGGCAGGCGCTGCATCACTTGGCCGGGTATTGAAGGTCGGCGCGGCGGTTCTCGGCCCAGGCCGTTTCGTCGTGGCCTTGCGCCTTGGGCTTCTCCTTACCCCAACTCACGGCTTCCATCTGGCTGGGCTTGACGCCAAACACCTTCAGGGCGTTGACCACGGCTTCGGCACGGCGCTGGCCCAGGGCCAGGTTGTATTCGCTGCTGCCACGTTCGTCGGTGTTGCCTTCCACCTTGATCGCCAACTGCGGGTTGGCCGCCAGGTAGTGGCCTTGGGTCTCCAGCATGGTGTTGAACTGCGGCGCGATCAGGGTGTCGTCGAAGCTGAAGAACACGCTGCGGTTCTTGGAGATGTCGCTGTTCGGGTCCAGGTAGGGCGGCAGGGCCACCGAGCGCACCGGTGGCGTCACGGTTGGGGTGGTCTTGGCTGCTTCGGGCTTGGCCGGTGCCTTGTCCACCACCGCAGCCACGGGTTTGGAAGGGGCAGCGGGCGGTGGCGCCTCGGGGGTGCTGCTGCAGGCCCCCAGCAGGCCGGCCACAACGACCAACAGCGACGAAATCTTGGCGGTGTTCATTCCAACTCCTGTCTTCACGCATCACGGATGCGGCGCTGACCGACCGATGCCGGTCCTGTCTCACGCCTCGTGAAGGCACTCTAGGAGGGAGAAGCGCCGCTCAACAGTGCGGCTGGTCACTGATTGGGGGAGACCTTGGTCACGACTTGCTCAGGCCGCATAGCGCAACTGCACGCTCGTGCCCTGGCCGGGGTGGCTCTTTAGCAGCAACTCGGCATGGATCAACGCGGCCTGTTCTTGCATGCCACGCAGCCCGAAATGGCCGGTCTGAGGGAGGCTGGGGTCGAACCCGATCCCGTCGTCGGTCACGTCGATTTGCACTTCAGTGCCGGTCGCCACCGGTTGGCAGCGGAGTTGCAAGCGCACCTGCGTGGCCTGGGCGTGGCGCTCGACGTTGCGGAGCGCCTCTTCGACGATCCGGAACACCGTTTCGGCGCGCTCGTCGGCATGCGCCTCCGACCGTGCGTCGATGCCGAGGTTCAGCGCCAGGCCCGAGCGCTCGCCAAAGCGCCTCGCCAGTTCCTGCAAGGCGGGCCCGAGGCCGGAGTCGCGCACGCCACTGCCCCGGATCTGGTTGATGGCGGCACGCGCCTCGGCGAGGCCGGTGGTGGCCACGGCCTCGGCGCGCCCCAGTTCCGCGTCCAGCTCGTCCGGCGCCATGCGTGTGCGCAGCTTGCGCACCAGGCGCACCTGGGTCAGCAGCGCCATCATGGAGTGGGCCAGCGTGTCGTGCAGGTCGCGCGCGATGCGCAGGCGCTCGCGCGTCACGGCCGCATGGCGGGCATCCTCGGCCAGGCGCTCGATGCGTGCGGTGCGTTCGGCCACCCGATGGTCCAGCTCGACGTTGAGGGTGTGCAGCGCCAGCTTTTCGGCCTGCAGGTGATCCACCACCTCGACCAGCGTGGCACCGATGCTGCTCACCTCGTCGGCGCCGGCCGGGACTGCGAGCGAGCGCTGGGTGCCGCGCCGCACCGCCTGTGCCTCGGCCGCCAGCGCACTGAGCCTGCGCGTGAGCAACTTGGTGGCCAGGGCTGCGGCCACCGCCGCCAGCAGGCCGGCCATGAAGACGACGGCGAACACCGTGCGCCGCGTGGTGCGTGCCGGTGCCAGTGCGATGTCGGCGGGCTGTCGGACGATGGTCGTCCAGCCCAGGCCCAGGTCGTGTGCAAGGCGCAATTGCGCGCGGCTGCCCACCACATAGGCCCCGCCTTCGGTGGGGTCGCGCTCGCTCTGCAAGTGGTGCCCCGGCCATCCCTCTGGGCCCACCAGCAACCGGCCTTCACGGTCGGCCACCATCAGTTCGAGCTGGCGGTGCTTGTTCAGGGCGTCCTGCATGCGGGTGACCAGGCCCTCGACCCAGGACCACGACAGTTCAGCGGCAATCACTCCGCCCACCGGGCCCTGGCTTGGCGCCAAAGGAGCCGCGGCAACCAGTGCGCTGGGTTTGGTGACGGCTGCGCTGGTGGCGCGTGCCACGGGCGCCTGCAACTCGACGAAGGCGCGGACTTGTCCCTCGCGAAACCAGGTCTGGTTCGACACGTCGCCGCCGGTGCCCTGGCCTGGCGTGCCCACCTGCACATGGCCAGTGGCGTCGGCCACGGCCAGCCAGGCCATCTCGGGAAACTGAATGCGCACGGCGGCCAGCGTTCGCAGCATGGCCGAGGCGCTGTGGTCGCCCGAAGCGGAGATTTGCGCTGCCGTGGCTTGCAACAGGGAGCGGCGGGTTTCCAGGTTCATTGACACCGCGTCACGCACCTGGGTTGCCAACTCGGCCAATTGCCCTTCGGCATCGGCCCGCGCCTGACGCTCGGCCAGCGCAGCCGCGAAGTTGGCGGTGACCAGCGCTGCAAGGGTCACCACGCCGAACACCGCCCAGCCTATGGCTGCGGCCAGGTGCAGCCGGGGGTTGAGGCGTTGCGTCAGGGTCATGGCGTCAGTGTGGCGCAAATGCGTGGCCCGCAGCGGTGACGGAAGTCGTGACGAGACAGTGCCCACCGTCACTGTCACGCGGCCGCCGCCTCCTATAACCTGCCCATCCTGCACGCTCAGCGCTCGTCGCCGCCACCTGTTTGAGAAGTGAGCACCATGAACATGATCGATGAGTTGATCCTGGCCGTTGAGCGGGCCGCCCACCTCAGCCACCCGCAAGCCGAGGATGCTGTTCGTGGCATGCTGCGTTATCTGGCTGCCAAGCTGCCTTCGCCGCAGTTCGGCGAATTTCAGGCCAGGCTGCATGGCCCGGCCGCCCCCACCGCCACAGACGAGCCATCCGGGCCGACCCGATGAGTACCGCCACCGAGAATCCGCAAGAGCACGACATCCGCTTGCTGATCGTCGACGATCAACCGCTGATCCGCCGCGGCCTGGCGATGATGCTGGCCTCCGAGACCGGCATCGAGGTGGTGGGGCAGGCCGCCGATGGCCTGGAAGCCATCGCCCAGGCCCTGGCCACCCAACCCGACGTGGTGGTGATGGATTTGCAGATGCCGCGCGCCAGCGGCGTGGTGGCCACGCGCGAGATCACGACCCAGCTGCCGGCCACCCGCGTGGTGGTGCTCAGCACCTATGACGACGACGAATTGGTGTTCGAGGCCATTCGTGCCGGCGCCCAGGCCTATTTGCTCAAGGACGCCTCGGAGGAAGAGGTGC
>Ga0268298_10005959_pt1 | contig 11218 bp, 5 predicted proteins | sample WWTPWeurt_MetaG_FD_194462 | JGI IMG/M metagenome (GOLD analysis project Ga0268298, IMG submission 194462) | Activated sludge microbial communities from WWTP in Nijmegen, Gelderland, Netherland - WWTP Weurt | ecosystem: Engineered > WWTP > Aerobic digester > Activated sludge | place: Netherlands... | reverse complement strand
TTACCCGCTTGTATGAGCGCATGAATATTGATATTTCCTTTTTTCAGCCCAGTGGTAAAAGCAGTTTGCAGACCTATCTCCCTTACCTCGACAAAGCCATAACGCTCCTACTTGTTCATAATGTTCATACATCGGAAAAAGACTTCTCCTTTCTCAAGCATCAGGCCGCCACATATAAACTTCAGCCATTCTTCTGTCTTTGTCCGAATGCCAATCTGTACATCAGCAACCAATTGCCGGATATCAATAAGCTATTGGCTCATGATTGTGCGGTCGTTCTTGGCACCGATAGCCTGGCGTCGAACGACCAACTGAGCATACTGGAAGAAATGAAAACGATCAGCAGGTATTTTCCCGAACTGCCTCTTGCATCCCAGCTCGCCTGGGCCACCTCGAACGGAGCCCGGGCCCTGCAGATGGAAGCGGAACTCGGCAGTTTTTCAGCCGGGAAAAAACCGGGTATCGTTTTGATTGAGCGGGTGAAGGGATTACAACTTCAGGCCGATTCATCATCCCGGCGGTTGCTTTGATCAGAGCACTTCGTGTAATACTACCAGGGTCTTCATCTGCCCGAAGTCGGGGATATGAAGTGCGTAAAACTCAAGGTACCGTAGCAGCAATATTCTCCTCACTTCTTGATTCAGCCTGAATTCTTCCAGTTCCCGCGGCTGCATCACCTTCAGTAGTTGCGAGCTGAGTTCGGCGTATTTTCCATCCACGTAATGCGGATGTTCGGGTGGCTGATCGGTGAAACATCCTTCCTGCAGGTCCAGTATGCAGCATTCTGCGGTGAAATTATCGACCATCCGGAAACCGAAAAAATGCGCCAGGTGCAGGGTAAAGAACAACGCAAAATTGGCTGCGATGGTTTTTTCGGAAGCATCCAGTTGCAAAAGCGCCTCTTCGCAGAAATGATACAGGTCGCTGTGGTTTTCGGGTTGTTTGAGGCATTTGTACATCAATTCGGCCATGTAGGCGCCAATACTGTTGCGAACAACATCACTGAGCAGGTTGGTATATAACGCGGCCCAGGAAAACTCCTTGATACGTTGCATGGATTTTTGTTCGCTGTGGTATACCACGAGGTCTAAGATGGCGCAGGGTTGAAAATGATTCGCTTTGGCGGATGATTTTTTGGAAGTACGCACGCCATTGACCATGTACGTCTGTATACCGAAGAGTTCAGTAAAGATGGTTACCACCAGGCTGGTTTCGCCATACTTGATGCTTCGTAATACGATACCTCTTGTCTTATGCGTCATGGTTTGTAAGCAGGAAATTCATGCAAAACAAGTCAAATTAACGTTCTTTGCAGCAGTAAAAGATAAAAATCACAAATATCTATGTGGAAACGTTTGGGAGAATTCGTACTGCGGTTCCGGGCGCTGTTGCTGGTATTATTGCTGGCGGTAACCGCACTGATGGGGTATTACGCCAGCCAGGTAAAACTGAGCTATGAATTCTCGAAAGCCATCCCTACCGATAATCCGAAGTACCGCGATTATATCGCTTTTAAAGAAAAATTCGGCGATGATGGGAACCTGTTGGTGGTGGGTATCCAAACCGAAAAATTATTCACGCTGGATGTATTCAATGCCTACCGGGAACTTCAGCGGCAACTGAAACAGGTTGCGCATGTGGAAGATGTGCTGAGTGTGGCTTCCGCCGTATTGCTGCGCAAAGATTCGCTTTCCGAAAAACTGGTTGCCGAGAAGATATTTCCCGATTCGATATCCGATCAGCCTACGCTCGACAGCGCTGCGGGTATATTATACAATTACCCTTTTTACCGCACCTTATTGTATAACCCCGAAACGCGGGCATACCTCGCCGGGGTTCGCATCAATAGGGAAATACTGAATTCCAAAGGACGCTCGAAGGTGGTGGCCGACATTACTGCGGCAGCCAACGACTTCGCGAAAAAAACCGGCACCGAAGTGCACCTGAGCGGACTGCCCCTGATACGTACCGTAGTGGCCGATCGCATACAAAATGAGATGCGGTACTTCCTCTTTGGTTCGCTATTGCTGAGTGCGCTGATACTATTGCTCTTCTTCCGGTCTATCAGTACAACCCTGCTTTCGTTGGTAGTGGTGATTTTCGGTGTTATCTGGTCGCTGGGAGTACTGTATCTCTGCGGATACAAGATCACGCTGCTCACCGCACTCATCCCCTGCCTCGTGGTGGTGATCGGGGTTCCCAATTGCATCTACTTCATCAATAAATACCATACTTCGTACCTGCAAAGCGGCGATAAGAACAGGTCGCTGGTGGATATGGTAAGTAAAATGGGGGTGGTTACACTGTTCTGTAATCTTACCGCTGCCATTGGTTTTGCGGTATTCGCACTTACCAAGAGCGCCATCCTGAAAGAATTTGGCGTGGTGGCCGGCATCGGCATCATGGTCATCTTCCTTATTTCCTTTATCCTGTTACCGGGTGTGCTTGCCTACCTGCCCGCACCCGGGGCTTCGCAGGTTAAATACCTGAAGAACCGCGTGATCACCAATTTTCTGCTTCGGATAGAGCGTTGGGTGGTAGACCATAAAATGGCTGTGTATATATGTACGGCAGCGGCCCTTGTATTTTCCATTGTTGGTATTTTCAAGCTAAAGAGTGTTTCATTTATTGTAGATGATCTGCCGAAAACCGATAAGGTATACACAGATCTTAAGTTCTTCGAAAAGAATTTTCATGGCGTGATGCCGCTCGAGATTGTGGTAGATACCCGGAAAAGATACGGGCTTGCCGGCATGAAAGCCTTAGCGGTGCTGGAGAAGGTGGATTCCCTTTCCGCCTACATCGCAGCGCAACAGGAAATGAATCGCCCCCTCAGTGTGGCAGAAGGGTTGAAGTTTGCAAAGCAGGCTTTTTTTGACGGAGACTCCGCCAACTATCTCCTGCCGAATAGTTTTGATGGTGCTTTCGTAGGAGAATACCTGCGTCCCTCAAAAAGCGACAGTAACGGGAATAATAAAAACAACCTCTCAAAAATGCTCACCAGTTTTATCGATACGGCCCGGCAAAGCACCCGCATCAGTGTGAATATGGCCGACGTGGGCACAGAAAAACTCCCGGTATTGCTGAAAGGGATAGAGAACAAGGCCAACCAGTTGTTTGATACGGCCGTTTATAAGGTACAGCTGACAGGAACAAGCATTACCTTCCTGGAGGGTAGCCGGTTTATTGTTAATGGGTTGAAAGAGAGTATTTTGTGGGCTTTTCTACTTATTGCCCTGTGTATGCTTTACCTCTTCAGGTCGGTTCGGATACTGCTTTGCTCATTGATTCCCAACCTGATTCCTCTGCTGATAACCGCCGGTATTATGGGTTGGGTGGGGGTTCCGCTTAAGCCGTCTACTGTATTGGTTTTCAGTGTGGCTCTCGGAATCGCGATTGATATTACGATCCGGTTCCTGGTCAATTATAAGCAGGAATTGCCCTTGTATGGCAACAATATATCCGAAACCGTGAGCGTTACCATCCGTCATACCGGGCTGAGCATTGTGTATACAGCCCTGGTGTTGATAGCCGGCTTTGTGATTTTTTGTGCCAGTGATTTTGGAGGTACCAAAGCCCTGGGTTGGTTGACGTCGGGTACTTTACTGATCGCTACGCTCACAAACCTGGTTTTACTGCCTGTTCTTATGCTGGCGCTGGCGCCCCGGACATCCCGGAAGCGTTGATTCTACTGTAGTTCCGGCAACCAAGACCAAGCAGCTAAAAACCAGACAATCTTGTCTTTCTATTTCATAAATACCGGGATTCTGGTATATATTTGTCGACATAAACTAAAAGCAAATGAGAAAATTAATCTTCATCTTATCGGCTGTGCTATTTACTGTACTGAGTGCAGCCGGGCAGAACCGGACCATCAGTGGTAAGGTAACTGATGAAAAAGGAACCCCGGTTGACGGAGTTTCTGTCGCGAGTTCTGATGGAAAACACGGAACATCTACGGGTAAAGACGGAACCTTCAGTATCTCTGTTCCGGCAACAGTTAAGACGCTCGTGTTTACCAGCGTTGCCCACGAAACCCAAACCAAGGCGATCGGCGCCCAATCTACCATGAACATTGTGATGCGTGCAAAAGACACCAAGCTCGAAGAAGTGGTGGTGGTGGGTTATGGAACGCAGCGAAAAAAGGATTTTACAGGAAGTGTAGCAACTGTAAAAGGATCTGCTGTGGCTGATAAGCCAGTTCAAAGTTTCGATCAGGCCTTGGCGGGCCGCGTTACAGGTGTTCAAATAACAATCCCTAACGGGGTTTTAAACACCCCGCCAGTATTTCGAATCAGAGGTGTTAGCTCGATTTCGTTAAGTTCATATCCACTGGTAGTTGTCGACGGCGTACCTACTCCAACTGGCGACTTCAGTTCAACGAATGCTGCCGGTAATGCCCTGGCCAGTATCAACCCGAACGATATCGAAACCATTGATGTTGCTAAAGACGCCGCGGCAACTGCCATCTACGGTAGCCGTGCCGCCAATGGTGTGGTTTATATTACCACAAAAAAGGGCAAACAGGGAAAAGCCAGAATCAATTATAATGTATCATTCGGATTTACCAGCGCCTATGGTATCCCCGAAGTGCTGAATGCGCAGCAGTATACCGATTATAAGAATATGGCCGCCACCAACAACCAGAACCTGAATACAACCAACCCCTCTGGTTCGGGCTATACCAAGTTCATTATGACCAATGGCCCCGATGGAAGACCCATCGATACCCGTTGGGCTGATTATATCTACCGCCAGGGTTTCAGCCAGGATCACAATCTTAATGTATCGGGAGCCAATGAAACCACCTCGTATTATTTTTCAGCCGGTTACTCGAACCAGGAAGGTATCGTTCGAACCAACGACTTTACCCGTAAGAACATCCTGATGAATGTAGACAGCCGTTTCAATTCGAAGATCACCATCGGCGGTAAAATATCCTACTCAAACGAAATGAACAGGATCAATTCTTCCTCCGGTTCACTGAATGGGGAAGGATTTGGTACCGCGGGCGCAGGCCGTCTGCAATTCGTAACTGCCCCCAACATTTCTCCCTACAGGAACGATGGCAGCTACAATATTTCAACGGCCGGTAACTTCATCGGCGCTATGAACAATACCATCGCACAGGTTGGTTTTTACAACCCGGTGGTTTTGTTTGATAAGAATCGTTCGAACAGTGAAACCAACCATATCCAGGGAAATGTATACCTGCAGATCAAGCCGGTGAAATGGCTGACCCTGCGTTCCATGTACGGTATCGATTACCTGTTCGTAGACAACGAAATCTTCCAGACACCGATTCACGGCGACGGTTTTGCTCCAATTGGATCTGCCACCAGCACCCTGGGTAAATACAAGCGCTGGACCTGGAGCAACACCGCCCAGGTCGACTATACCTTCAAACAAAAACATACGGTCAGCTTACTGGTCGGTGGTGAACAAGACCGTCGTACATCTACCGGTTTTGGCCTGAACCGCCAGCAGATATCAGATCCGGTATATACTGTTATACAAGCAGGCTGGGGTATCAATAATTCGAGCGGTTCTGTATATGGTGAAAATTATTTGTTATCCTATTTTGGCCGTTTCAGATATGATTACAATAAGAAGTACTTTGTTACATTTAACCTTCGCCAGGATGAGTATTCAGCGTTACCTTTTCAGAAAGAAACATTCTGGGGAGTTTCAGGTGGGTGGAACCTGAATAATGAAAAATTCTGGGGAGCGATGAAAAACGTATTCAGTTCTTTCAAACTAACAGGTAGTTATGGCAAGGTTGGTAATACCGGAGGTATTGGAGACTATGCTTCATATTCCACTTATGGATCAGGCTTGTATGGAGGGTTGCCTACTCTAGTTTTTAATCAAGCTGGGAATAATGTCTTAAAATGGGAAACCAGCTATAAATTCGACCTTGGAATCAATTTTGGACTCTTTAATGATCGTATAACTGTTGAAGCGGATTATTTCAAGAATAATATCAGCAATTTAATTCTGAATGTACCTCAGGCTCCTTCAGTTGGCTTGCCTACATCTGTTCCTTCGAATGTTGGTAAAATGTACAATAAGGGTGTTGAAATAGCTGTGAATCTTGTTCCAGTTCAGAAAAAGAATTTTACATGGACTACGAACTTCACGTATACGAATATTGGTAATCAAGTTACAGAACTTGCACCCGGATTGGCAGAAGTGCTTACAGCTACTTCTGGTCTTGAGACCGTGAATCGTACGGCCGTAGGTCATTCAGTAGGTAGCCTCTGGCTGGTTCGTTCTGCGGGCGTTGATCCGGCTACCGGAAGCCGCGTATTGCTGAACAGCATCGGTAACAGGGTACTCTATCGTTTTGCGCCTGCTGCAGGCCAGTTTAACTGGAGCAATCCCGATGGCACACGCTATAATAAGCCCGACGGAAGCGCCAATACCATCAACCAAACGGCCGACGCTTACATGTATAACGCCATACCTAAATTCTATGGAGGATTGAACAATAATTTCCGCTACAAGAATTTTGATCTCGACATCCTGCTTACCTACCAGGGCGGTAACTATGTATACTATGGTTCCTGGGCCGGTTTGCACGACCAGCGTTTCTGGAACAACCACGTAGATGTACTGAATGCCTGGAAGAAGCCGGGTGATATTGCATCTGTTCCTAGGCCGGTGTATGGCGATAACGTATCGAACGGATCCGCCCTGCCGATGACATATAGCCTTTTCAAGGGCGATTTCATTAAACTGAAGAATGCGAGCCTGGGATATACACTCCCGCAAGACCTGGTAAGCAAAGCCAGGATCAACAGCGCCCGGTTTTATGTAAGCGGTCAGAACCTGTTCATCTTTACCGATTACCCCGGTCCGGATCCTGAAGTGTCCTCAAACGGGAATACCACAAGTGCCCCCGGAGTTGATCGGAATACTATTGCCAACGGACGAACCATCACCGTAGGACTGAATATCACTTTCTGATAAACCAACGTCATTATTAATAAATTCTAACGGAATGAAAAATATAGTAAAACAAATCATCGGACTCGGCTTCAGCGTCCTGCTGCTGGTTTCCTGCAAAAAGGAATTGCTGACCGCGGTTCCGCAAACATCGATCACCGATGCCACCGCGTTCGACAGCCCTGAGCGGGTTTTGAACCAGGTTCGGTCGATCTACCAGGCACTCAAAAACGGTAACTTCTATGGTGGACGTTACCAGGTATACGGAGATATCCGGGCCGATGACTTCATCAACGAAACAACCAACGGTGTTACCGGTTTCGATGTGTGGAACCTGAACCCGCTGGGTACTTCCCAGAACTCGGTGAAGAACCTGTGGTCACAAGCCTATTACACCATCAACCTCTGTAACCTGTTTATTGATGGTATGGCGGTTAAAGGAACTTCGGTTGTAGGAACAACCTTGTCGAACAACTACCTGGGCGAAGCACGCCTGGTCAGAGCGCTTTCTTATTACAGCCTGCTCCAGTATTATGCAAGGCCTTATGCCGACGGAAATGGAAGCAAACCCGGTTTACCCCTGCGACTGACCGGCATCAAAGGATCAGGTTTCTCGGACCTGGCACGCAGTACCGTTGCCCAGGTTTATACACAAATACTGGCTGATCTCGACTTCGCGGAAACCAACCTGCCGGCAACCTATACCAGCAATGAACTCAATACAACCCGGGCTCATAGAAATACAGCCATTGCGTTGAAGACCCGTGTTTACCTGAGTATGCAGAATTACGCAGCGGTTGTTACTGAAGGAACAAAACTTGCCGGGCAGGCTGCTGCTCCCTTCAAGGCAGCGAATGGAGGCGTTCAGGATTCCCTGCAACCGAATATCACCACGATCTTCGGAGCGGCTCCCGTATATAATACCACCGAGTCTATCTTCTCACTGCCGATGACATCTACGGCTGGCGATAACCCCGGTACACAAAATCAACTTGGTTTTTACTTTGTGCGCAACGGTGCAAGCCTTGGTGCAGCAGAGTATTCAATGAACCCAAGCGGTATCCTGGCCAATACAAACTGGTCGGCTACCGATGCCCGCCGGGTTAATCTTGTTTACCTGAACGCATCAACCGGAAAGCGGTTCGTTTCTAAATACCAGAACCCGTCTCCTTACCTGGATTATGCGCCGGTTATCCGTTATGCCGAAGTGCTCCTGAATTTAGCAGAAGCACTGGCCCGGAATAATACAGGTGTAGACGCAAAAGCACTGGCCCTTGTTAATGCCGTGCGGAAGCGTTCGGATCCGGCTACCACGATCACTGCTGCCAATCAAACCGAACTCATCAATGCCATCCTGCTCGAAAGAAGGATCGAGTTCCTGGGCGAGGGATTACGCAACAACGACATCATGCGTTTGCTGCAAACCATTCCTGCTAAAGGATCGGTTCCAGCGAAAACACCCAGTGAAACCGGCTATATCTGGCCGATCTCCGCGGATGAACTTTCGCTCAACAGGCTGATGACCGATAACTAATCGAAATAGCTTATAGTAAAAAGGCGGACCGATCGGGTCCGCCTTTTTCTTTATCAAATCGGTTGTTTACTTCAGTATCTCTGCCAGCTTTTCGTGAAGGGCATTTCCCCGGAGGTTTGCAGCGATGATCTTTCCATCCGGACCAACCAGCACATTGTAGGGGATTCCATCAAATCCATAAAGCGGCACAGCGGCGCTGTTCCAGTACTTAAGGTCGCTGATGTGATACCAGTTAAGCTTATCATCCCTGATCGCTTCAATCCAGGGGGCTTTGCTCTTATCGAGTGATACACCCAGTATGGTGAAATTCTTATCCTTAAAACGTGCAAAGGCTGCTACTACATTTGGATTTTCTTCCCGGCAGGGCCCGCACCAGCTCGCCCAAAAATCGACCAATACGTATTTCCCCCTCAGCTGGCTCAATGAAAACGGTTGATCGTTCACATCGTTCATGGTAATATCGGGCGCCATTGCTCCCGGACCCGGTGTGGTCGGTGTGTTTGTGGGCGCCGCCTGCGCCGGGGTATTTTTCCGGGCTACCAGTTCTTTAACCGAGGCAATGGTCGCTTCGAGTCCTTTGTGTTTCGGAAAGCGGCTGGCCAGTTTGGCCAGGGGCGCCTCGAATTGCGATACGTCATCTACGGGCGCCCGGTTGATGATGAACATGGCGGCTACCGGGCTTGTGCAGGTATCTGCAAATGAAAAGCAATAATCGGTAAAGCGTTTCAGGATCCCATCGAAATCGTTCCGGATCGATTTCACCACGCTGTCGTTGGCGGTTGCTCCTGATCCCATGAGGGTGCTTACCAACTGCCGTTTGTTGTACAATAACCTGTTAACGCTGTCGATCGCCTTCATGCTCGATTTCAGTATGGCGTTGGCATTTCCGCTGAAGTGGAATCCGTCGTAATCGGCTTTGTGCAGATCACCGGTAAACTGTACCTGGTTTCCATCATTGATGAAGAGGTAGGCATTGTCTGTGCTGTCGATGCGCAAGCGGTACATTCCTTCTTCTTTGGCTACGGCTTTTACGGTGAATACGCCGTCTTTGATATCGCCGGTGTCGAGTACCTGCGGTGCAACCCCGGTGAACAGGATCTCTTCGAGGAAGACCCGCTGATTCTTTGCGCCTTTCAATTCGCCGCTAAGTGTGAAACTCCCGCTTCCCTTCTGGTTATTGCAGGAAAAAAGGAACGCGGTAGCTAGTACGGCTGCGGATAGTTTTTTCATTTATTCGTATTTAGTTTTTTATTGAGCAGTTGATTTACCAGTTGCATATCCGCCTTTCCTTTACTGATCTTTTTCACTTCGCCGGCAAATAAGCCAATCAATCCTTTTTTACCCTTCCGGTACTCCGCTACTTTATCGGGCATTCGTTCCAGCGCTTCATCAACCCATCGTTCAATGGAGCCGGTGTCGCTGTCGAGCAAAAGATTCAGGGAGGCGGCTAAAGCAAGCGGATCCTTTTCCGGTTCCTGCAGCAGCGCCTGGAAGATCTTCGTGGAAGCGATGCCGAAACTGATCTTGCCCGATTCCACGGCCTGGATAAGGGCTGCCAGTTTTTCGGGGCCCAGTACAAAGTTTTGAATGGTGCCGTTGGTTTCGTTCAGATGCGCTTTGACGGGGCCAAGCAACCAGTTGGCGGCAGCCTTGTACTGGCTGCAATGCGCCGTAAGCGTATCGAAGTAGTTAGCCAGTGCCTTGTCGTCGCAGATCACGGAAGCATCGTAGCCGGATAGCTGAAACTGATCCATGTATCGCTTCTTCAATGCTTCGGGCAGTTCGGGCAGGTTGGCCAGCATGGTATCCAGGTATGCATCGGAGATATGGAAGGGCGTAAGATCGGGTTCGGGAAAGTAGCGGTAATCTTCCGCGTCTTCTTTGGTACGGAGCGAAAACGTGCTGTTGTTGTCGGCATCATAGCTTCTTGTTTCCTGAATGATCTTTTCGCCCCGTTCGGTGATTTCAATCAGCCGGTTTACTTCTACATCAATGGCTTTTTTGATATTGCGGATGCTGTTCAGGTTTTTGACTTCAACCCTTGTTCCCAGCCTGGTTTCGCCCTTTAAACGGATGGAGATATTGGCATCGCAGCGTAAACTTCCTTCTTCCATGTTTCCATCGCATACCCCCAGCCAGGAAACCATGCGGCGGAGCTCGGTAATGTAGGCGAAGGCTTCATCGCTGCTGTGCAGGTCGGGTTCTGTCACTATTTCCAGTAAAGGCACACCGGCACGGTTCAGGTCGATGCATGTGTATGCCTCTTCTATGTCGTGCAGGCTTTTACCGGCGTCTTCTTCGATGTGGATCCTGTTCAACCGGATGGCTCGTTCGGCGTCATTGACACGGATCTTCACAAAGCCATTCCTGCAGATGGGTGTCGTGTGTTGTGATACCTGGTATCCCTTCGGAAGATCGGGGTAGAAATAATTCTTGCGGGCGAAATAGTTAACCCGCTCAATGTCGCAATGAAGAGCGAGTCCGAGACGAACAGCGTATTCAATGGCCTTGTTGTTTGTCATTGGCAGGGTGCCGGGGTGGGCCATCGTGATGGGGCTGATGTGCGTGTTGGGATCCGTACTGAACGCGGCGCTGTCGCCGCAAAACAATTTGCTTTGGGTAAGGAGTTGCGCATGCACTTCGAGGCCGATGACCACTTCGTATTTATCGATGGGCGTCACGGCGGCAAAGGTACGGAATAGGGGGGAGAGGCGTTTTGAACAGCGGCTATAAAAA
>Ga0268298_10005958_pt1 | contig 11221 bp, 10 predicted proteins | sample WWTPWeurt_MetaG_FD_194462 | JGI IMG/M metagenome (GOLD analysis project Ga0268298, IMG submission 194462) | Activated sludge microbial communities from WWTP in Nijmegen, Gelderland, Netherland - WWTP Weurt | ecosystem: Engineered > WWTP > Aerobic digester > Activated sludge | place... | reverse complement strand
CGGCGATGGGCCGCCGGTCGCGACGGTCTTGGCCGCGCTCGCGGCGTGATCGCGGCGTGATCGCGGCGGTGATCGCGCGCTGATCGCGCGCTGATCGCGCGGCCGCTCCCCCGGCCGTACCCGTCGATACCCGTGGCTACCCGTCGGGCTCAGGGTTTGTCCGGATAGCGATCACCGCGGCGGGGTGAGTAGGGTCTGAGCGCGCCACCGTCGCGCGCGCCCACCCCCACCGAGGAAGCCGATGTCCCGTACCGAGACCCTCAACCGCGCCCTGCGCAACCTGCAAGCCGCCACCGGCGACGTCGAGGCCTGCGCCGTGGTGTCCGAGGATGGCCTGATCATCGCGAGCTCGCTGCCGCAGGGGCTCGAGGAGGGCCGCATCGCCGCGATGAGCGCCGCGCTGATGTCGATCGGCGCGCGCACCGGGCACGAGCTGCGGCGCGGCAAGATGGAGCAGGTGCTGGTGAAGGGCAGCGACGGCTACGCGCTGATCACCGGCGCCGGCGCGCACGCGGTGCTGCTGGCGCTGGTGCGCAAGGAGGCGAAGCTCGGCCTGATCTTCTACGAGCTCAAGCAGACCGTCGACGAGATCGCCGCCGTCCTGCAGTGACCCCGCGCCCAAAGGAGCTCCCATGATCACCCTCTTCGACAGCGGCGGCCACCGCAACCTGATGTTCAACGAGCTGTGCTCGGGCGAGATGATCCAGGCCAACCAGCACCTGATCATCCACGGCAAGGAGGCGATGCTGCTCGATCCCGGCGGGCACAAGGTGTTCTCGCGCCTGCTCGCCGAGTCGTCGGGCGCGATGGCGCCGGCCTCGCTCACGTACCTGTTCTTCTCGCACCAGGATCCCGACATCGTCGCCGCCGCCAACGGCTGGCTGATGGCGACCGACGCCAAGGCGCTGGCGCCGTCGCTGTGGATGCGCTTCATCCCGCACTTCGGCATCGACGACTACGCGGTCAAGCGCATGTCGGGCATCCCCGACGAGGGCATGACCGTCATGCTGGGCGGCCAGCCGATCGAGATCATCCCCGCCCACTACCTGCACTCGCCGGGCAACTACCACGTCTACGATCCGGTCGCGAAGATCCTGTACTCGGGCGACATCGGCGCGTCGGTCGGCATCGAGTACGCCGACGTCCCGAACTTCGCCGATCACCTCAAGTACACCGAGGGCTTCCACCGCCGCTACATGGCGTCCAACCGGGCGCTGCGCGAGTGGGTCGGGCGGGTGCGCAAGCTCGACATCGAGATCATGGCGCCGCAGCACGGCGCGCAGTACCGCGGCAAGGCGATGGTCGCGGAGTTCCTGGCCTGGGCCGAGCAGCTGGCCTGCGGCGTCGATCTGATCCCGGGCTGAGCATGTCCGAGCTCGCCACCACTCCCACCGCGGCGGTGTTCCACGGCCTGGTCCGCACCATGGCCGCGGTGCTCGACGCCGACGACGGCTGGCCGGCGAGCCACGCCGGCCGGGTGGCGCTGGTGACCCGGCGCATCGCGACGACGATGGGCCTGGCCGACGTCGCGGTGCCGTACTACGCGGCGCTGCTCCACGACCTCGGCGGCAGCGGCCTCGACGAGCACATCACCGCGCACGCCGAGCGCGCCTTCACCGAGCCGTCGGCGCAGGCCCACCCGCGGCTCGGCGCCGAGCTGATCTCGACGTGCTCGGTGCTGGCGCCGGTGCGCGGCCTGGTCGAGCTGCACCACGAGCGCGCCGACGGCACCGGCTTCCCGTTCGGGCGCGCCGGCGACGACGTGCCGGCCGCGGCGTCGATCATCGGCCTCGCCGATGCGATCGAGCTCGGCCTGCGCATGGCCGGCGCCGCCGATCGCCGCGTGGCGCTCGCGGCGACGCTGCACGACCAGGCGCGGGGCGCGGCGCCGCAGCCGTTGATCGACGCGGCGTGGGCGACGTTCGCCGGCGACGCCGACCTGCTCGACGCGCTGTTCGATCCCGGCGCGCTCGCGGTCGCGCACGCGACGCCGGCGCCGGGCTTCCCCGGGCTGGCCGGGCTCGAGCCGGTCGAGCTGGTGACGCCGCTGGCGATGCTGCTGGCCCGGCTGGTCGATGGCCGCAGCCATCGCACCCGCGGCCACTCGACGCGGGTCGCCTACCTCGGGTTCCAGATCGCCCACGCGCTCGGCCCCGACGTCGTCGATCCATGGGACGTGGCGTGGGCCGGCTTGCTCCACGGCGTCGGCTGGACGGCGCTGGCCCGCCGCACGCTCGATCGCCTCGACTTCGCCGAGCCCGGGCTGCAGGCGCGGGTCGCGCGCCGCGCCGACGACCTCGTCGTGGCGTTGCCGGGGCTGAGCTACCTGGCCCACGCGGTCACGGCGCTGCACGCGCACTCCGACGGCAACGGCGTGCCCGGCGGGCTGCGCGGCGAGCAGATCCCGCTGGTGGCGCGCATCCTCGGCTACGCCGACAGCTACGATCAGCTGACCAGCTACCAGACCGCGCGCGGGCCGCTGGCGCATCCCAGCGCGCTGGCCGCGGTGCGCGATCAGGTCGGCACCGTGCTCGATCCGCACCTGGCCGAGCTGGCGCTGGCGACGCTCGACCGCGTCGCGGCGCTGCGGCCGGAGCCGCCGACGCCGGACGACTGGCGCGCGTACTTCGAGGTGCGTCCGGGGCCGCCGGTCGTCGTGCCCGCGCCCACCGCGCCGCGGCCGGTCGGGCGGGGCGCCCTGCTCGTCGACCTCGAGCCGTGGCAAGCGGCGACCGCCACCGCGACGCTGGCGGTGGTCGACGGCGGCCCGGCGCTGGCCGCGATCTTCGGGCGCCCGGTCGACGCCGGCCTCGGCGCGGTGCTGAGCGCGCCCAGCGAGGCCGAGCTGCGGACGCTGGTCGACGCCGCGCTGCGCAGCGGGACGATCGGCACCTGCTACGTGTTCACCCCCGACGGCCGGCCCGCCGAGGTGGTGGTGACGCCGGCGGGCGATGGCGTGCGGCTGCTGGTCCGCGGCGCTACCAACCGCCTGCAGACCCTCGACCGCCTCGCGCTGTTCTATCGCAACTTCCTGGCCAGCTCCGAGGGCGTCGTGTTCGCGGACCCGACGGGCCGGATCATCGACGTCAACCGCGCGTTCCTCGATCTGTTCGGGTACTCGCTGCGCGAGGTGATCGGTCAGCACACCCGCATCCTCAAGTCGGGCCACCAGTCCGACGCGTTCTACCGGCAGATGTGGACCGCGATCTCCGACCCGGCCGGCGGCACCTGGGCCGGCGAGCTGATCGATCGGCGCCGCGACGGCCGCGAGCTCCACGTGCAGATGCGGATCAGCGCGGTGCGCGACGCCAGCGGCGGCTGCATCGGCTACATCGCGCACCACCAGGACATCAGCGAGCGCAAGCGCGCCGAGGCCGAGCTGATGCGGCGCGACGCCGAGCTGGTGCGCAAGAACGCCGAGCTCGAGCGCCTGAACCAGTTCAAGACCGACATGGTCGCGGTCACGTCCCACGATCTGAAGAGCCCGCTGGCGTCGATCGTCGGCGTCGCCGGGCTGCTGAGCAAGAACCTGGATCGCCTGCCGTCCGAGCGCGTCGTCGCCTACCTCGACCGGATCGCCGACACCGCCCGCAACCTGACCAGCTTCATCAACGATCTGCTCGACCTCGAGAAGATCGAGTCGGGGGCGCTGACCCTCGACCGCGTGCCGGTCCACCTCGATCAGCTCCTGCACGACGCGGCCGAGCAGGCGCGCGGCGCGGCGCAGGGGCGGATCTCGCTCGAGGTCACCGCCGCGGCGGGGCCGGCGGTGATGGCCGATCCGACGCGGCTCGAGCAGGTGATCGCGAACCTGGTCGCCAACGCGTGCAAGTTCGCACCCGACGGCAGCGCGGTGACGCTGACGCTGCGGCTCGACGGCGTCGCGCGCGTGCGCCTCGAGGTCGCGGACCGCGGCCCCGGCGTGCCGGCCGGCCAGCTCGACGCGATCTTCGAGCGCTACTACCAGGCCGAGCGCAAGGGCGGCACGCCCAAGCGCGGCTCGGGGTCGGGGCTCGGCCTCAGCATCGTCCGCAGCCTGGTCGAGCTGCACGGCGGGCGGGTGTGGGCCGAGAACCGCGCCGGCGGCGGCTGCCGCTTCGTCGTCGAGCTGCCGTCGCATCACGACGATCCGATGCTGCGGCGGCCGGTGGTGCTGGTGGTGTCGAGCCTGACCGCCGAGGCGATGGAGGTCACCGAGCACCTGCTCGCCGCGGGCGCGGTGGTGCGCCGGATCGAGAGCGTGCCCGAGCTGCGGCGCCTGTTGCGCGTGCTGCAGCCACCGCTGGTGCTGGTGGCCCGCGCGCAGCTCGACGCCGAGGTCATCGGCTGCCTCGAGCTCCCCACCGGCGCGGTCCGCCCCACGCTGGTCGTGCTCGACGACGACCAGGGCGGCAGCGGCGGGGGCTTGCTCGACAACGTGCTGACGCCGCCGGTCCTGCCCGACGAGGTGCGCGCGCTGGTCCGGCGCGCGATGGCGGTGCCGTCATGACCGACGCCCACGTGCTGGTGGTCGATGACGACGAGCTCCATCGCGAGCTGGTGGCCGACTACCTCACGCTGGGTGGGTTCGCCGTGCGCCAGGCGCGCGACGGCAAGGAGGCGCTGGCGTTGATGGGCCAGGAGGTCCCGGCGCTGGTGATGCTCGACGTGCAGATGCCCGAACTCGACGGGGTCGCGGTGGTGGCGGCGATGCGCCGCGACGCCGCGCTCGCCGAGGTGCCGGTGCTGTTCCTGTCGGGGGTGGCGGCGCCCCACCTGCGGATCCGGGCGCTCGAGCTCGGCGCCGACGACTTCATCTCGAAGCAATGCCCGCCGGCCGAGATCCTGGCGCGGGTCCGCGCGACGCTGCGCCGGCGGCCGGTGGCGCGGGGCGCGGCGCTGAGCGGCACGCTCGGCCCGGCCGGGGTCGCGCTCGACGACGTGATCCAGACGCTGTTGATCGCGCGCCACAGCGGCCGGATCGCCTTGCCCGAGCTGCCGGCCGAGCTGGTCTGCGTCGGCGGCCAGATCATCGACGCGCGGTTCCGCGAGCACCGCGGCGCCGCCGCGCTCGAGCGGATCGTGCTGGCGGCCCGCGGCCGGTTTGCGGTCGAGCTGGGCCCGGCCGCGCCGGCGGTCGGCGGCGCCTTGTCGTTGATGGCGGCGATGGTCGCCGTCGACGAGGCCCGCGCCAGCCTGGGCGCGCGCACCGCGACCCAGGTCGGGCTCGGCCCCGACCCGCTCCCCGAGCCCCTGGCGCGCCGGCGCGCGCTGTTCCCGCTCATGGTCGGCGAGCTGGTGCTCGCCCTCGACGGCGACCTGGCGGCGACCACCACGACGGTGATCGCCGCGCTCGCCGCCGGACACCTCGTGCCTGTCGCGCAGCGACCGGAGGACACCTGACATGGCCAACATCGTCTCGGTCGCGAGCCAGAAAGGCGGCGTCGGCAAGACCACGACCGCGCTCAACCTGGCCTACAGCCTCAGCCGCTTCGGCGAGCGCACGCTGGTGCTCGACGCCGATCCCCAGGGCAGCCTGGCGGCGGCGGCCAACCTGCGCAAGCGCACCAGCCGCGGCCTCGTCGATCTGCTGCGCAACGAGGCCAGCGTCGACGAGGTCGTCGTCGCCACCCGCGACGGGGCGATGGCGATGGCCAGCCTCGGCGCGGCGTCGGCCGACGACGTGATCGCGATCGAGGAGTGGGCGCGCACCGGCAAGCTGGCCGAGGTGATCCGCGCGATCGCCGGCCCGTACGTCAACACCGTGATCGACGCGCCGTCGGGGATCGGCCGCCTGGTCGAGACGCTGCTCGAGGTCAGCCACTCGGTGGTGGTGCCGGTCCAGCCGCGCAACCTGACGCTCAAGACGTTGCCCGCCTTCCTGCGGGCGGTCCAGCACGTACGGCGGCGCAACCCCGAGCTGCGGATCGCCGGCGTGGTGGTGACGATGCTCGACGTCGACGCGGCCTCGGATCGGCGCGCGTGGGACGAGATCCGCGCGGCCCTGCCCGAGGACGTGCTGTTCCGGACCGCGGTGCCGTCCGACGAGCTGTTCGAGGAGGCCAGCCTGCGCGCGGCCCCGGTGGCGTTGGTGCCCGGCGGCCAGCGGCTGGCCGGCCTGTTCATCCAGCTCGCGCTCGAACTGCGCGAGCGCAACCTCATGTGGGAGACCAGCGATGTCGAGACCTCGGATCTCTTCTGAGCTGCAGGAGGCGGCGAGCCTCCTCGGCGCGATCACCGAGGACGTGCGCCGGCGGTCCAGCCCGCTGCAAGGGCGCGGCGATCGCCTGCAGCGGTTGCTCGCACAGATGTGCGCGCGGGCGCAGTTCCGCGGCGCGGCGATCGCCGACGATCAAGGCCTGCCGCTGGCGGTGCACAACCTGCCGTTCCGCGCCGAGGCGCTGGGCGCGATCGCGTCGGTGCTGGGCGGCGCGCTGGCGACGGTGGCCAAGGTCACCGAGCGCCCCGAGCTGCCGACCATCGCGGTCGACGTGACCTTCGACGAGAAGCTGGTGGTGCGGCGGGTGGTCGAGGCCGACCTGACCTACTACCTGCTCGTGCTGTGCCCGATCGGCGGCGACGAGCGCGGCGAGATCGAGCTGTCGCTGCGCCAGCTCACGACGATCGTCGCGCGGAGCTAGGAGGCGCGCCATGATCCTGGTCGTCGACGACGATCCCGCGATGCTCGCGCAGGTGTGCGACGCGCTCACGATCGGCGGGCTGGAGGTGACCGGCGTGGCGAGCGCCGCCGCCGCACTGGCGTGGGCGCGGCGCGAGATCCCCGAGCTGGTGCTGAGCGACATCGTCATGCCGGAGCAGACCGGGCTCGAGCTGCGCCAGGCCTACGCCCGCGAGTTCCCCGAGCGCGGCACGCCGTTCGTGTTCCTGTCGTCGCGCGACGACGCCGCGACGATCGTGGCCGGGCTCGAGGCCGGCGCCGACGACTACCTGGTCAAGCCGGTCGACGCCGACGTGCTGTGCGCGAAGCTGCGGGTGGTGTTGCGCCGGCAGCACCGCCGGGTCGGCACGACGTTCCGCGGCGAGCTGGCCGACCTGGGCGTGCCCGGGCTGTTCCGGTTCTGCGAGACCAAGGGGCTGACCGGCTACCTCGACGTGTTCACCCCCGACGGCGTGCGCAGCCTGCGGTTCCAGGCCGGGCGGCTCGACGAGGACGACGCCGCGGCGCACCTGCCGGCGGTGCTCGCGGTGAGCCGCGGCGAGTTCCAGATCCACTCGCTGCCGCTCGACTTCCGCGACCTCGCGGGACGCGGCCGCACCGGCCCGATCCCGGTCGTCGCGCCGGACCAGCCGGTCGGGCGGCTGTCCGGCGTGCGGCTGCATCAGCGCCTGTTGCAGGTCCAGACCGAGCTGGTCGCGGGCGCCGAGCCGGTGATCGTCACGCTGGTCACCGTCGAGGGGCGCCCGCAGTGGAAGCAGCGCACCGCGTGCGCGCCCGCGCTCGCGCCGGCCGCGGTGCAGGCGCAGATCGACGCGCAGCACCACGAGATCGAGAGCCAGCTCGAGGCCAAGCTCGCGGCGGCGCTGACCACGCGCACCGCCGAGCACGCGGCGGTCGACAAGGATCAGCTGTGCGACGCTGGCTACGATCGGTTCCGCGCCGGCGACTACCAGGGGGCGATCGCGGCGTGGGAGGCGGCGCTCGCGGTCGATCCGGGCGCGGCGTCGATCGCGGTCAACCTCAAGGTCGCGCGGGCCCGCGCCGGCCTCAGTGCGGGGGAGTGAGCCCGACGCGCACCGCCCACTTGGTCAGGGCCGCGACCGAGCGCAGGCCGAGCTTGTCCATGATCTGCTTGCGGTGGGTCTCGACGGTCTTGACCGCGCAGCCGAGCTCGTCGCCGATCTCCTTGCTGGTCAAGCCCTCGGCGACCAGCCGCGCCACCTCGCGCTCGCGCGCCGACAGCAGGCGGCGGCCGGCGCACGGCATGTCGCGGGGCAGGCCGATGGCGGGGCTGACGTACATCGTGCCACGTCGGATCACCCGCAGCGCGACCAGCAGCTCGTCGAACGCGGCCTGCTTGGCGACGTAGCCGTGGGCGCCCGCGTCGAGCATGGCGCACACCTGCGCTGGGTCGGTGTGGGCCGACAACGCGACCACCAGCGGTGCGGGCATGAGCTCGCGCAGCGCCTTGGCGGTGGCGATGCCGTCGAGGCCGGGCATCGCCACGTCGAGCACGACCACGTCCGGGCGGTCGCGCGCCACCAGCGCCAGCGCGGCCTCGCCGTCGGCGGCCTCGCCGATCAGCGCGAATTCCTCGGGGACGGCAGCGAGCAACAGGCGCAAGCCGTCGCGCATCAGCTCGTGATCATCGACCAATACGACGCGGTGGACCACGTTGGCATTGTATCGACCGACCGCCGGCGCGCTTCAAGGTGCGTCGGTGATGTGTCGGTTAGGCGCCCCCGGGTTATGGCGCGGCGGCCGCCACGCGCTCGGCGCAGCGGGCGGCCATCGCCATGATCGCGATCATCGGGTTCACGCCGGTGTTCGACGGGAAGACGCTCGAGTCGGCCACGTAGAGGGCGGCGGTGGTGTGGTGGCGGAAGTCGGGGCGGACGACGCTGCGGGCGGGATCGCTGCCCATCCGCGCGGTGCCGAACAGGTGCGTCATCGACATGCTGTAGGCGCTGGGGGTGAGCGGCGCGTCGCGCTCGAGGCGCGGCAGCTCGGCGCGATCGCGCAGCACCGGGTCGAAGCCGGCGATGCCGGGGTACACCTCGCGGGCGCCGGCCGCGAGGAGCTGCTCGCACAGGAGCCGGACGCCGCGCCGGGTCTTGCGGACGTCGTCCGGGGTGAGCGAGTAGGTCACCAGCGGCCGCCGGCCCGGACGCACCCGGCCGCGCGCGTCGGCGCGGATGGCCGCGCCCCACACCGCGTAGCGATCGAGCTCGGCGAGCCGGCGCGCGAAGCCGGGGCCGACGCCAGGCACGCGGCTCGCGACCAGCCCGAGGTCCATGCCCAGCGCCTCGAGCTTGATGCCGAGCTCGCGGTAGCCCGTGACCTCGTGGCCCTGGCTGGCGCCGCGCCAGTTGGCGACTGGCTCGTCGAAGCGGCCGGTGACCGAGACGCCGGGGTGGGCGCTGAGGCCGTCGCCGACCGGGCCGTGGCCGAGGCCGCTGGCGCGCAGCAGGCACGGCGTCTGGATCGCGCTGGCCGCCACCACGACCGCGCGCGTCGCGGCGATCGCGAACGGCGCGCCGCCGGCGGTGGTGCCGCGCACGCCGACGGCGCGGCCGCGCTCGACGACGATCCGCTCGGCGCGCAGGCCGGCGAAGATGCGCGCGCCGCCGGCGACCGCGTCGGGGAGCAGCGTCCGCTCCATCGACAGCTTGGCGCCGTGCGGGCAGCCTTGCAGGCAGCGGCCGCTGCCGACGCAGCCGTCGACGTTGCGGCGGATCGGCCGGTGCGCGACCTCGGTGGCCGCGGCGCCGCGCGCCAGCAGCAGGTTCTTGGCGCCGGCCAGCTCGGCCGGCGTCGGGTGCACGCCGAGGCGCGCCTCGAGCCGGGCCTCGTGGGCGGCGATCACGTCGGGCGGCAGCGCGTCGGCCAGCGCCGGATCATCGGCGGCCCACGTGGCCAGGACCTCGGGCGGCAGCCGCCAGCAGATCGCGCCGTTGATCACCGACGTGCCGCCGACCGCGCGGCCCTGCAGGTACGGCATCGACAGGTTGCCGAAGGCCAACGACGTGCCCATGTCGCGGTACAGCGCGGCCATCGCGCGCACGCCGCTGGCGCCGAACGTCTCGGGCGGGTGGTGGTGGCCCTCCTCGACGACGATCACCGCCAGGCCGGCGCGGGCGAGATCGGCGGCGACGGTGGCGCCGGCTGGGCCGCTGCCGATCACCACGACCTCGGCGCGATCGTCGAGCCGGCGACGGACGCCGCGGCCGTCGACGGCACACAGCGCGGTCACGGCGCCCCCGCGCCCGGGTAGCGCGCGCGCACCCCGGCGTCGTCGAAGTACGCCATGCAGGCGAGCGTCTTCAGCGTGGTCACCGCCTGGCGCACGACGTAGCGCGGGTCGTCGGCCGCCGCCGCGATGAACGCGGCCTGCGCGGCGGCGTCGAGCCGGAAGAACGGCCGCCGGTACCCGCGCACCACCGGCAGGAACACCAGCGTGTGCAGCATCGGCCGCAGCCCGGCGCGCACCAGCGGCGCGGCGGCGCCATCGAATGCGCGCCAGAACGCGGCGCGATCGATCGCCGCGAACGGCGGCAGCCCGTCGGCGCCGCCGGTGCCGAGGATCGCCGCGAACAGCGCCTCGGCCCAGGCCCGCTCGGTCGCGGTCAGCGCCAGCGGGCCGCCGCGCGGCGCGTCGTACGGGGTGCTGGTGATGCGCGCCTCGCGCTCGAGCGTGAAGTAGGTCGGCGTCTCGACGCAGCGCCCGCCGACCACCAGGTAGCTCACGCCGATCAGCTCGTCGGCCGACCCCGGCGACAGCGCCACCAGCGGATCCTTGATGCGGCGCATGCGCAGATCGGGGACCCGGCCGAGGCCGTAGTCGATGATGAGGCCGCGATCGAAGCCGGGCGGCGTCGGCACCCCGGTCGGCGCGACGACCTCGTAGTGCCACTCGGTGACCGGGCGACCGCCGCGGGTGCGCGGCCGGCTCGGCGCGTCGACGCCGTCCTGCTCGAGCCGCACGTTCCAGCCGAGCAGCCGCCCGGTGGCCGGCTCGCGCCAGAACGTCTTCTGGAAGGTCTTCCAGCTCAGCGCCACGAGCACCCGCGGCAGGCCCAGGCTGGTGCCGCGGTAGACCCAGCCCGCGAGCGCGTCCGGATCGATCGGGTGGCCGGCGGTGATCGCCGCCCGCAGCTCACGAGGCGAGGCGTGGCGCAGCGCGCGCGCGGTCGGCATGGGGCGAGCGTATCGCGGCCGGTCCGATCACGGCGCCGGGCGCGGCATGATCGCGCTCTCGAGGTCGCTGCCCTCCCAGGTCGCGCCCACGGCGAGCCGCTGGCGCAGCGCGACGAAGTCGACCTCGCGGCTGCCGCCGGCCTCGAACGCGCGGAACCCGGCCTTGGCCTCGGTCATCATGTTGAGCGACAGCCAGGCGCGGCTCTGCTCCTTGTTCTTGTCCCAGTGCTCGAGCTTCTTCTTGCGCATGCTCTCGATGGTCTTGATCGAGCAGTCGGGGAAGGTCATGAGCAGCTTGGTGGTCAGCCGATCGACCGCGCGATCGAGCTCGCTCAGATCGATCGTCGCCTTGGCCAGGAGCGCCTT
>Ga0268298_10005957_pt1 | contig 11222 bp, 5 predicted proteins | sample WWTPWeurt_MetaG_FD_194462 | JGI IMG/M metagenome (GOLD analysis project Ga0268298, IMG submission 194462) | Activated sludge microbial communities from WWTP in Nijmegen, Gelderland, Netherland - WWTP Weurt | ecosystem: Engineered > WWTP > Aerobic digester > Activated sludge | place: Netherlands... | reverse complement strand
GGGAACAAAGTGACAGTCACGGTCCCGGCCGAGACGCCGCGATCAGGCACCTTCAAGGTGGCGCGCGTCGAGGGCGAGAAGGTGATCGTGTCGTTCAACCGCGACGAGGGCGGCGTGGACGAGTCGGGGTTCCGGTTCATGAACGAGAGCACGCTGCGCTGGGACGTCGGGGGGGGCCGCGAGGTCGTCCTCGTGAAGGCCCGAAACTGACAGTCTCGAAGGGGGGTCCTCTGCCCTCCACGCGCTCTCTGGGGCTTCGCTACCGGCGAACCCACCTCCCCATCCAGTAAGCCATCCGGAAGTCGGCCGCGGGCAAGAGCCGAGTCCCGTCGCCGTCGCCGTTCACGAGGTACGGGTCTGTCCGCCAGAAGTAGTTCGAGGGCGGGCGGATTCGCATCGGCACGGGCGCGTCGGCCACGAGGGCGTCGTTGCGGCCCACATAGCCGAGGACGTGAATGGGGGTGCCGTCCTCGGCGATGCAGTCCCCGGAGGCGATCTCGGCCTCGTCGCAGCTCTGGCGCGGGAGCTCCCAGAAGGGGGCGTCCGGAAACTCGACGAGGGTGGAAAGGGCGCGGGAGACGGCGGCCTCGTCGACGGAGGTGGCGAGCTTTCCCGGGGTGGCGGAGCCGGCCGTCGCGACGTGGACGAGATCGTAGAACGACTGGCCCTGCTCGGAGGGCTGCCTGTCGTCGCCTGGCCTGGAATACACAGAGTTTTGGACGACGTCGCGGAGGGTCTCGAGGACGGGCCCGCGGGCCTCGTCGTCGCACATGTAGCGGTGGGCGAGCCATCCGGCGTCGAAGGCCATGTTGTAGTTGGAGTAGTTGGACTTCGTGCCGAGGGAGAGGCCGATCATGTTGTCGCGGGCCATCTCCGGGAGCTTTCGCTCGGTGACGAGCTGGCCGTAGAGGTATTGGTCGACGTCGGGCTGCTCGGCGACGTAGTTGAGGGCCGCGACGATGCCGAGGGCTATGAGGGCGAGAGAGCCATTCTGCGCGCCCTCGAGGTAGCTCGTGTCGATGGCGTTCTCGTTGAGGTAGGGGAAGTAGGTCAGTCGGCCGTCGGCGTCGTGGATCTCCAGATCATAGCCCTTGTCGCCCACGACCATGAGCGAGCGGACGATGGCCTCGGAGTCCGCCTGGAGGCGCTTCTTCAGATCGTCGGGGAAGGCCGGATCGAGGCGGATCACCTCCCAGACTCCGGCGTAGCCGACGGCCCAGCCGATGAGCATGTCGCGGCTGCACGAGTCGATCCAGAGGTAGTCGGGGTATTGGCCGGAGTTGTCCTCGCGCCATGTGCCGTTGTTCTTCTCCGCGGGGAGAGGGGCTCCGGAGGCGTCGAAGAGGGGAGTCGTCTCGGCCAGTCCGTCGCCGCCGAGGCCCATTTTCGCGATGCCGCGGGCGATGACGCCGGGCACGCCGGTGATCGCGGTGGCGATGTGGAGGGTCTCCACGTCGGCGAGGACGTGCTGTCGGGCGATATCGATGGCCGCGCAGTCGGCGCCTTGATCGCGGAGGGTGCCATAACGGAAGGCGTCGGCCGCCGCGCCGGGGCCGGCGTAGGCGCCGGGCGACTGGCCCCATGCGGTGATCGTGTCCGTGACGGCGATGCCGGAGAAGGACTCGAAATCCCAGCCGTCGTCCTGGGTGAGAAAGGCGGTGATCGCGTCGCGCTCCATGGTCTTTTCGAGGGGCACGGTGGCGTCGGCGTTGAGGCCCGTGGCGAAGCCGTTCAGGGCGTGAAACTGCCTGTCGATGCGACTGGCCTTCTGCTCGAGGGACGCGTCGAAGTCGGGGGATTTGGGGTCGGCGACGAGGCTCTTCCAGGCGTAGGCGCCGGAGCCGCAGGCGGGCGGGGGTGTCCAGATGGTGGGGCGATCGCAGGCGGGGACCTCCACGTGGGTCGTTGTCGTCGTGGAATCGGTGGTGGTGGTCGTCGTGGTCGTGGTGCCCGACGAGGTGTCGTCTCCGCCGCAGCCGGCGAGCGACGAACCGAGGGCGAGCGAGAGGGCGAGCCAAAAGGCGAGCGAAAAGGCGAAGAGGAGGGTGCGGGAGCTCGGCGATCGAAGGGCGCGCATGCGATTCGATCAAGGTACACGCGCGAGGGCGACGGGAGCAACCGGGGAGATCAAGACCTCCGAGCTCATCGTTCACCTGTGGATGTGCGTCTCGATCGCGGCGAGCGGACGGAGATGACGAAATCAAGCGAGGGCTACCAAGCGTGCTTCCCGCTGGCCGGGCCACCAAACGGGCATCGGGGCTGAACGTGCTGCGTAGAGAGCGATGCCCGGCCATCGTCCGTGATCGTGACAGAGATAGTGCGATAGCAGGGTTGGCACGGATTGTCGCGATTGCTCAGCCCCGCGGTCCACTTTTCCGGAGCCCTCGGGTCCAGTTTCTTCTTTGCGCTGAGCAGCCGATGACAACCCTTGCCGAGGTTGGTACACAAGACCAACCCCCCTTGATCGAAGTGTGCTCGCTTCAAGGTGCCTGGATGGGGATGGTCGTACCCTCCTCCCGCACTTGCCGACGCGACAAAGCCATCTCCAGCGAAGAACTGGAACAGAGCCCGCGGATTGTTGGAGTCGGCGCCATGATGACTCAGCTTGATCCAGTCCGCCGAATGTTGCCGGCGGTACGGGAGGAGCGGTCCGTACGCTCGGAGGAAGTACGCCTCCATTGCGCGGTATTGATCGGCTTCCGCTTCCCCACGCAGAAACAGGACGCGCTGGAAGACGCGAATCCACAAGGCGACCGACGTCCGGTTTCGAAATCGCTTCAACGCCGACGTTGGTGATCTCGACGCGGCCAGTGCCCTTCGTAGGTCTGCCTCCGCTCCAGGCATCGGCGACAATACGACCACTTCCAGCCCTTGCGCGTACTCGATCCAGATCGGATCAGGTGCAGCAAAGTGGGCCAGACTTTCGGGCGGCAAAGACTCTATGGCCCGACGCACGTCGGAAGCCAGTGTTGCGGCCTCTTCGCCCTCAGCACGACACACAGCCTCTTCCAGCAGTTGCAGGTCAACCCCCGGGTATCGAAACTCCTGCGGCTGGAACCGCTCAAGGATGGCAGGAATCCCTCGAATATGGTCCGCATCCCACTGCGATATGCCGGCAAATCGAAACGTCCTGCCTTGGCTTATACGTTCTTCGACCTGCTCCATCACCCCCGACGCGCTTTTGGTAGGTCCTGAGTCAAGCAGACCAAAGCTCCCGTCCGGGAAATCCATGAGAATCGCCTCGCCTTGCCCAACGTCGAGCAGGTGCAACGCGAAACGCTTTGCTACAGCCGCCACAGCGCCTCCCCTAGCCGGAGAACATCTCGATACTCGGGTGTTGTTACAGTGTCATCGGGTAGCCGCGCTTGCGCCGCGCGTCGATAGGCGTGGAAGGCATCGACCAGATCACTCAAGATACCATGATAGACGCCTGCGGCGAGATCGGGGATCAGCCAGTGTTCGTCCATTACCGCCAGATCCGGCTGCGCCGTTTCGAGGTTCCGACGTGGAGCCCGATCCAGAATGCCATCAATCGCATCCGGGACATTGACGAGCACCGCCACGACGATCGCATACTCAAGAGAGATCGTACGCATGTGAACGCCGTCGAGCGGCACGATTGCCCCGTCTGCGTTGACCCAAGCGCTCCAAAGCACGCCCTTGCCGCGTCCTCTGTGGGACCGGTTTGCCTTGGATAGAATCACCTGCGGGTTGGGTCCGTCGACGTATCCCTTCGACCAGTTGAAATGTACGTGGAAAGATCGCAGATCCGACACGAAGGACACTGCCCTTGGGCCAAGCTCGGAATGCGGAGTACGCAAGGCGCAATCGCGTATACTCTCGGCCAGCCGCGCTGCAACGGGATCGATCTCACGAAGCTCGGTGATCCTGCTGCCGGCGGGTCGGCCGTCGCCAGGCAGGAAGACGCGAGAGCCGGGAACCACCGGTTCGCAGAGGTTCGGCACCCTCGACTGAAGTATCCGCGGACGGGAGAAGGCGCGCAAGGCAGAGGTACGATCATCGAGAATCCTACGCCCCTTGCGATGACGTACGCCCCCGCCTGGAACGTCATCAAAGACGAACATCTCGAATCCCCAAGGCTCGGGCGCTGCAACCACCCCCTGGTGGATGCCACCTTGCAGAACTTTGGCGAGCGGGATGCGCGGTGAGCGCGTTGTCCCGCGGCGATCGACTCCGACGGGCAAGCCTGTCCAGTTCCAAAGCGCCGGCTCGGCAACAGAAACCATCTCACTCGTGGCGTGAGTTTCCACCATTTTGCCGGTTCGGTCTGCTGCCGAGTAAAGCATAGCGCCAACGTCCGCGGCGCTGTTCCGCACACCTCCGGGGATTGAAATCACCTCTGTTCGGGGGAGCTGAATCCCCGACAGACGATGACCCATGAGCAGGCCGGCATAGCTCAACGCATCGGGAAAGGGAGAGCCGTGATTGACCACAACAGTCTCAAGGCGAAGCTGTCTGGCGACGTGCTCCCGCACCTCGCGATGCTGGACGCCGCTGAACAATTGGGACGGCAAGATCGCTCCGACGGCGCCACCTTCGCGAACCTTGCCAAGTGCGATGGCAAGAAACGCGAACGCGAGGTTGACCGGACCATGCAGTTGGTCGAGCGCATTTGCCCCGTCGCGCTCTGGCACTGACCACTGCGTGCGGCCCTTGAAAGGCGGATTCAGCAGAGAGACGTCCGCCGCTGGGATGGCGTCAAGCGTGCGCTGACTGAGTGCATTGCCAACGATGAAATTCCTGTCAAGGGGAGGAAAAGCCTGACCGTCCTCAAGGAGCTCAGGCACGAGCCGCACGGTGGTGCGCAGCACGTTGAGCGCCGCAAGATGCACCGCATGCGGGTTGATGTCGATCGCCCAGATCTTGTCCGCCAGCATCGCCCGCGCAACTGGAGGGTGCCTCCAGACCGCCTTGCTGAACAGCTCTCGCAAGCCAGCACAGAGCAACTCCCCTGAACCTGCCGCGAGATCCAAGATCGTCGGTAGCTCGCTCGTTTTCGTGGCGATCTCCGCCTGCGGCAACACGAGGTGATGCGCCAGAACGTCGGCATAGCTTCTGGGGGTGAAGAATGCGCCGAGCCGGCGGCGGGCCGACGCGTCGTCAACGACCGTCTGCCCCCGACCCATCGTCGGAAACGTCAACTGACTTGACTCGGTGACGTTCTGACTAGTGCCGAGCACCTGTTCATAGAACATGCCTATCGGATCGATCTCCAAACTTGCAAAGTCGATCTTGCTCTCCTCGAGCGCTTGTACGAGCGGAACGATGTGCGCGGCGTCATCGGCCACGTCGGCGACGGCGCGGAGAACCCTGCTATTCAAGACGCGAGCGCTGCGGCGCAACAGTCCTTGGATTGCCCCAGTATCTTGCGCCGCACGATGCAAAGCGCCCGGTCTCAGCCAGTCGATTCTGTCCAAATCCTCGATCGTTTTCAGAAGAAGCAGAGCAGAGAGCAAATGAACAAATCTCTCTCGGTCATGCTCAACACGTGAGGGCGACGCGACATCGCGGAGCCACCTGCGCCACCATCCGTCGATGCTCTTCAACAGGAACTCCGTCGCGTCTTCTTTCGGGACGTTGACGGCGAGCGAGCGTGAAACACCGTCGGGTTCGAAGCGACCCTGACGCGCAAACGAAGACGGAGTGAAGCCTTGCAACATCTCTGCTGTCAGCTCTGAGGCCGGCGCGCTCCAAGTCTCGGCAACGCTGAAGTCATGCCAGCGGAGCGCTCCCTGACGCACCGTCAGGCACCAGCGGTGACCCGCGAAGTACGCCATGCGATCGATCGCGACAGTGTCACCCTCAGGCTGTTCGCGCGCGACCGTCGCTTGAGTCGGAAAGCTCCCCAGCACCAAACGATCCAGCGCTGGAACGCCCGGGCAAGGAACTGTGCGCGCATCCGAGTCGTCCCACCCCAAGCGTTCGAGTGCCTGCAGCGCTGCCATCGGATTTGCCGATGCAACGTCACGTTGAACCTGCCGCACAACCTCCGATGTCAACATGGTGTCTAGCTTCGCCGCGAGGCTCGGGTTTGGGTCACGAGGGGAGCGCGCAATTGGGTCATGGCTTGGGCCGCGTCTTTCGTGCGCAAAACTGGACCATTTCGGAGAAAATAGCAACAGGCGCGTGACCAAGCCCTGACAGCGTTTGACGTGACTCGCATGCGGTCGCTACCCTCGATCCATTCGCGGGAAGGTCGCTCGATATTCAGAGCCCCATCAGCGACGCCGACGGAGCCGGCGAACCACGAGCCCGAGGGCGAAGACAAGGGAGAACGCAGCGCTCGTCTCCCTCGGACCGCCGCCAGGGAGGCTGCAATTGCAGGAGCCCGTGCCGCCGTCGTCCGCATTGGCACCCTGGCCGCTGCCACCCGAAGGGGCGCCGCCGTTGCCGCCTGTCGCGCCCGCGCCGCTCCCGCCTGTTCCATTTCCGCCGGTGCCGTTTCCACCCGCGCCGCCGGAGCCGCCGCAGGGGTCCGGTGGGCACTCCCCCGCGTTGATGTAATTCGTGGGGTTGTAGACTCCCTCGTAGGGGATCTGATCGGGGGTCGCCGTGAGGGTGAGATCGGTGGCGAGGGCCGCGCGGGAGAGATCGGCCGTGACGCGCGTCACCCAGGGGCTCTGGGCGAACGGGCCGAGGAGGGCCGTCATGTCGGCGTCATAGGCGGTCTGCGCCTCGGCCGCGTTGTTGCCATAGCCGCTCCCGACAGGGTCCGCGGCGATGAGGTTGGTGAGGGGATCCTGGATTTCCCAGGGCTCGACGACGCGCGACTGTTCGAGGACATAGCCTTTGTTGGAGGTGCCGGCGAGGGCGGCTGTCCGGAGATCGGCGTAGTTGCTCGCGCTCGTGGCGAAGTCCCAGACGACGTCGTTCGGGTCGATGGTCACGACCTCCGCGTTCTCGGGGTAATACTGGCCCTCGGAGACGACCCACAGCGTGACTTGCGTGTAATCGCCTGTCCCTGCGGCGAGGAGGCGCAGCGGGAACGAGGGCGCCGCGCCGGGCATGGTGACGCGCACAGGCTGGATCGCCTCCACGCCCGCGCCCGGGAGCAGCTTGAGCGCGAGGAAGCCGAAGCCCTCTGTCACGTAGGCGTCCAGGACGGGCTTGACGCCCGCGGGGACGGGGAATCCATTGGCCTGGAGCCAGTTGTAGAGGGCGTTGGGGTCGTTCGACGCGAGCTGGACAGTGTCAAAGGGGCCCACGGACTCGTGGGCGATGACCTCCACAGGGTCGGTGCCGCCGTTTCCGTCGCACGAGTTGGGGCAGATGGCGGGGGCGAAGACCTGGGGCGCGGTGACCCGCCCGAACGCGTCGAAGAGGGCGTCCGAAGAGAGGCCGACCTCGACCTGGCCCTTGATCGGGAGGAGCCAGCCGAAGGACTCCGGGGCGCCTGTATACGCGAACTGATCCCAGAGAGTGGTCTTGTCGTTGGAGAGCGAGAGGATCATCTTGTGCCCGGTGACAGGCACGGACTCGTCCGGGGTGAGGACCGCGCAGGCCTCGGCGTCCCGAGCTGTCGAGAGGGCGGCGCAAGCGAAGAGGAGAGAGGCGGATAGGATCGACGAAACAGCACGATTCATGGGCTACCTCGGGCCCCATGATGCGCGCCGCGGAGGGCTCTTGTCTACACGAATACGCCCCTCGCCTGGAGGATGTCGCGCACCATGCCCTGCACGGGGGCGGCGAGCTCGGTGAAGGAGCTGCGGGCGAAGTCGGTGAACTTCATGCCTCGCGAGCGACGGAGGGCCTCCACGGCCGCGGCGCGATCGGCGTCCCCGTCGTGCTGGAGGACGCCGAGGAGCATCTCCGCCGCTTCGAAGGTGTCAATCTTGGCGAGGGCGCGGAGGGCCGAGGCGCGGACGTCCTTGTTCTGGGACTCGCGGTAGATGCGGGCCAATGGATCGAAGGCGTGCGGGAAACGAAGCTCCTCGAGCGCGCGGGCAGCCTCGTGTACGACCGTGGGATCGGAGTCGCCGAGGGCCGCGCGGAGGGTGATGAAGGTGCGCTTGTAGAGGAACCGAGAGAGGGCCTTGACGACAGAGACTCGCACGCTGGGCTCGGGGTGGCCAAAGAGGCGCTCCAGGGGCGAGAGGATGGTGTAGAGCTCCACGAGGGCGAGCTGATCCGAGAGGGCGATGTAGCTCGCGGCGGGGAATCGCTTGGGCGGCTGGGTGGGATCCACGGACTCGAGCGAGAGGGCCGAGAGCCGGGCGAGCATGGCTCTCCTGCGCGTGACGTCGGACCACTGGGCCGGATCGAGGACGATGTCGCCCGCGGCCTGCGCGGCGCTGCCCTGTTGTTCCCACTCCACGAGATCGACGTGCCACACCTCGGGGAAGCCGACCTCGTGGCGGAGGTGGGGGGGGAGGGGCGCGGCGTCGATGGGGAGGTTCTGAGCGTCGTTGTAGCGCTCGCGAGCGCGGGCGTAGTGGGTCTTTCGGGCCTCTTCGAGGGGCAATGTGGAGAGGAGGCCATAGAGGTCCCCGACCTTGCGGTACTGGCCCGTCTCGCCGCAGGCGATCACGGCGGCGAGCAGGCCGTTCTCGGCGATCTGCGGGGGGACGCCGCGGCGCTGGCTCGCCTCGGCCACGGCTTGCCACAGGCGGGCTTGCGCGAGCATGGCAAAGTTGGCGACGCTCGGGAGGCTCTCTTTTCGAGCGTATACAGCCATCTCCCGGGCGAGCGTGGCCGCGGCGGACATCTCGCCTTGCTTCTCGGCGGCCTGGACGGCCTCTTCGTAGGACTGGAGCGCGTAGTAGCGGAGGTGGTCCTCGCGGAGGATGCGATTGACGTTCACGTAGCCTTCGAGGACGTGCTCGAACTCCCCGCTCTCGCGGCCGATCGCGATGAGGACTTGATAGCAGTCGAAGGCGCGCTCGCGCTGGCCGATCGTCTCGTATCGATCGGCGGCCTCCTCGAGGAGGTGAACGGAGGCGACGACGGCCTCGCGAGCGGCGAGAGCGTCGCCCGTGCGGAGGGAGGTGCGCGCGAGGTTGAAGCGCGCGAGGCCCGCGGCGTAGAGGTCGGTGGTGTTGGCGCTCAGGATCTGGGAGAGGCGCGACCAGAGCGCGCGGGCGCGGAGGAAGTCCTCGCCTCGCTCGCGGGCGATCGCGGCCTGCGCGACGAGCCCGCCTGCCTCGTATTCGTCGGCGGCCTTCGCGTAGATCGATCTGGCGCGCTCGCGATCGGAGGACCTGTCGGCCCACGCGAGGTACGTGCGGGCGCGATCGATCGGGGGCACCTTGCTGAGCAGGTTCTTCTGCGTTCGCTCGGTGCCGGCGTACCAGTCGAGCGTCAATGCGCCGCGCGCGTCGCCCGTCGCGAGGAGGAGCTCGCGCATGTCGGTCGTGATGACGACGTAGTCCTCTTCGCGCGCGATGGTGTGCTGGAGGGCCTGCCAGAGGGCGTTCTTCGCGCGATCGGCGTCGCCGCGGCTGTACGCCACGCGGGCCTCTTCGCGCAGCTCGTGGAGGGGGCGCATGGCCGTGCTCATCCGACTCTCCCCTTCGATCCAGGGCGATTCGCGTTCGTCACACCGCACCTCCCGGCGGCGGGCGGACGCTCGGTGGGCCGCCGCGCACGCTCACGGGGCCGCCGCCTCGCACGCTCGCGGGGCCGCCGTGCGTGCTCGCGGGGCCGTGCGTGCTCGCGGGGGCCGCGTCGTGGAGGGCTTGCTGCGAGGGATCGCCGAGGATCGATTTCGCCGCGTCGGCCCGGGCGGCGCCGCTCGCGAGCGTCGCGTGATCGACGACCCAGTGCGCGTTGAGGAGATCGAGGTAGTCGAGATCGAGCTTCTTGTTGCCCGATGGGAGGATGAAGACGCCCGCGATCTGCGCGTGCGCGCGGACGGCCTGCACCATCTCGCGAGGGATGTAGAGCGCCGCGTGCGTGAACAGGTGGATGATCGGAGAGCGCGCGTCGCGGCGGCGGAGCACGTCAATGTCCGTCGCGAGCTCGGCGAAGACGCGCGCCGGGTTGCGGCCGTGCTCGCCCTTGAACGAGAGGAGATACGCCGTGGGGATGGCCCCGTTGCGCGCGCGCTGGAGCTCGTAGAGGCGCGAGTCGAAGAAGCGGAACGCCACCTCTTCGCCCTCGAGGAGGAGCTTTTTCCCCGTGGCGATCGCCATCCCGCGCGCGAACGTCTGCCTGTCGCCGCGCATGGAGGCCGACGCGTCGATGAGCAGGTAGTGAATGCGCTTCTGCTCGTCCTTGCTCTGCTCGCGCGCGAAATAGAGCACCTCGTTGTCCATCAGCCGGCGGGCGAGCTCGAGGTCGTCCCACGCGAGCTCGGTGAGCACGAGGCTGTCGATGGATCCGCGCGTGCCGATGCCGGAATACCCGTACGCCGCCGTGGATCCGGCCGCGGGGCGCGTCTTGGTCTCGAGCACGCTCGGGAGGATCTCGAGGGAGAAATTGACGATGTCGTTCGCCTCGGGAGACTCCATCGCGGCGAGCATGTCGACCTGCGCGAGCGCGCCCGCGGAGGCCTCGGATCCGAGCATCCCGAAGAGCCGCAGCGTGTCGAGATCGAGGGCGTCCGCCATGGTGAGGACGAACAGTCGACCCGAGTCGAGGGCCTCGAACGTGCGCCCCTCGAACTCGCGCCGCACGGCCGCGAAGAGCACGGGGAGCTGTCCGTCGATGCCGTCGAACAACGACGCGTCCACGGGCACCGCGGCCCTGTACGCGGGCGCCGCGTTGGCGCGCGCGGCGACGCTCCCGAGCAGGCGCGAGAGCACCACTGTCACGAGATCGTCCGTCATCTTGAGGTCCGGCGCGCGGCGCACGGCCTCGCTCTGGAGCAGCTCGTCGATGAGGCGCTTGTAGCTGCCGACGAGGCGATCGGCCTCGCGGATGCGGCTCGCGATGACGCCGATCTCGGCGCGGGGCCCGACCTCGTATTGCTCGCGCGGAGAGGCGAAGAGGGTGCCGAAGTCGTGCACGAGCGCGAACGGGAGCGTGACGCCGAGCCGCTCGAGGCCCTGGTGCCACTTGACCGCGCGCAGGGTCATCATGCTCGCGGCCGGGCGCACGATCGACAGCGCGAGCGAGCCGAGGGGCCCGGAGACAGAGCTTTCGCTTGCGAGATGCGGAGGGACCGCCACGGGGCGGACGTTAACACGCTCGGGGCAGCCCGGTGATCCATCCCGCGCGGCCGCCGCTGGGGGGACGGAGTCCCGACGCGGTGCGGGTCGTGG
>Ga0268298_10005956_pt1 | contig 11223 bp, 6 predicted proteins | sample WWTPWeurt_MetaG_FD_194462 | JGI IMG/M metagenome (GOLD analysis project Ga0268298, IMG submission 194462) | Activated sludge microbial communities from WWTP in Nijmegen, Gelderland, Netherland - WWTP Weurt | ecosystem: Engineered > WWTP > Aerobic digester > Activated sludge | place: Netherlands... | reverse complement strand
ATCCAGAACCGCATGCAGTTCGACAAGGTGAACCGCCTGGTCGAGCGAGCGCGCGCCGACGGCGCCACCATCGTGTGCGGCGGCAAGCCTGTTGAGGGGCCGGGCAACTTCTATCCGCTCACCCTCGTGACCGACATCGCCGACGGTGCGCCGCTGGTGGACGAGGAGCAATTCGGGCCGGTGCTGCCGATCATCCGCTACAGCAACGTCGACGACGCCATCGCCAGCGCCAACCGGCTGGACGTGGGGCTGGGCGCGTCGGTGTGGTCGACCAATGTCGACCGCGCTCGCGAGGTGGCTTCGCGCATCCAGGCCGGCACGGTATGGATCAACCAGCACGGAATGATCCACCCGATGGTGCCCTTCGGCGGCGTCAAGGGCTCGGGCTGGGGCGTGGAGTTCGGCGTCGACGGCTTGAAGGCGGTGACGCAGCCGCAGGTGATCAGCATCCGCAAGTGAGCACCATGCGCCGGGGTCGGGCGGTGCCCGGCCCCCGACCCGCGGCGCCCTTAAGGGTGAATGCGGATCGAAAATCTTGTTGACAATGAAACAATAAAGGCATCGACCGCGGGTGCACCGCGTACGCCGAAGGAGCTCCGATGAAACGAAACGCTATCGCGCTGGCCGTCTTCACGTTCGCAGCACTGTCCGGTCCGGTGCAGGCGGCCGACCCGACCCGCCTGGGTGCCGATCTCACGCCCACCGGAGCTGAAAAGGCGGGCAACGCCGACGGCAGCATTCCGGCGTGGTCGGGCAACGATGTCCAGCACAGCGGCTGGAGCTGGGGCCAGCTGCGCGGCGCGCACTGGAAGCACAAGGCCGACAAGCCGCTGTACAGCATCGACGCATCCAGCGCCGACAAGTACGCGAGCAAGCTCACGCCCGGGCAGCTTGCCATGCTCAAACAGGTCAAGGGCTATCGCATGGATGTCTACCCGTCGCGGCGCAGCTGCGGCGTGCCCGGTTTCGTGGCCGACAACACCCGCAAGAACGTGGGCACCGCCAAGGTGGGTGCCGACGGCTGGAGCCTGAAGGAGGCGGTGGTGCCCGGCTATCCCTTCCCGATGCCGGAAAACGGCACCCAGGCGATGTGGAACGCCAAGATGCGCTACCGCGGCGTGGGCATCGACTACAAGAACACCGTCACCTCGGTGTCGCCGCGCAAGGGTGGCAGCGAGTGGATACGCGCCGGCCAGGAGTTCACCGCGTTCATGCCCTGGGGCGCCAAGGGTTCGCAGCCGCTGTCCAAGCTGCCGCAGGTGGAGTACTACGCCTACTTCGCCTACAGCTCGCCCACTGCGCTGGCCGGCCAGGCGCTGGCCATTGCCTTCCCGCTCGACCAGCCGGGCAGCGAAACGTTCTACTACTTCCCTGGCCAGCGCCGCGTGCGGCGCATGCCGTCGTATTCGTATGACTCGCCGCAGATCGGCATGGAGAACCAGTACACGCTCGACGAGCCCTTCGTGTTCAACGGCACGATCGACCGCTTCGACTGGAAGCTGGTGGGCAAGAAGGAAATGCTGGTGCCCTACAACTCCTTTGGCGCCTACGACTTCAAGGGCAAGTGGGAAGACATCGCCAAGGCCGACTACATCGACCCCGCCTGGCGGCGCTACGAGCTCCACCGGGTGTGGGTGGTCGAAGCCACCGTCAAGCAGGGCATGCGTCACACCGCGCCCAAGCGCACCTTCTATCTCGACGAAGACAGCTGGAACCTGCTGGCCGCCGACGACTACGACGCCCAGGGCAAGCTGGCCAAGGTGCGCGAGGGCTTCCTGATCCCGGTCTACGAAACGGGCACCTGCGACGTGTCGGCGTTCGTGCAGCACAACCTCACCGAGGGGCGCTACCTGTTCGACATGCATGCCGCGGGCACCGGCACCGATGTGCGCTGGGTGACCGAAGGCACCGGGGCGCGCTTCCGCTCCGACTTCTACACCGCCGACAACCTGCGCGCCGTCAGCGAACGCTGAACCGCCGCCCCAACACCACACCGAGGAGACGAGGTCATGACCCGAGACCACCGGTTGCTGCACAGGCGCGTCGCGATGGCCGCGCTGGCGGCCTGCTGCGGCACTGCACAGGCGTTCACGTTCGAGGCCGGCGATGTGCGCGGCAATTTCGACTCCACGCTCACGTTGAGCGCGGGCATGCGGTTGAAGAACCCGTCGTGCTCGCTGGTGGGTGATCTCACCTACTGCGACGCTGCCGACGTCTTCCGTTGGGGCAGTGGTGACGACGGCAACCTGAACTACCGCCGCCACGACATCTTCACCACCTACCTCAAGGGCAACCACGAACTGCTGTTGAACTTCCCCGACAACTGGAAGTTCCTTGGCCGCGTCAACTGGCTGTACGACTTCAAGGCCGACGACACGGCACGCACGCCCCTGTCATCGGAAGCCGAGGGCGAAGTGGTGCGCGACGTGCGCCTGCTCGACCTGTGGGTGGGCAAGACGATGCAGATGGCCGACGGGCGGCGCGCCAACGTGCGCCTGGGCAATCAGTTCCTGAATTGGGGCGAGAGCCTGTTCCTGCCGGGCGGCATCAACTCGACCAACGCGATCGACATCCAGCGGTTGTCGCAGCCGGGCGTGCAGATCAAGGAGGCCTTCCTTCCGGCGCCGATGATCAACGCGTCGGCCGCGCTGGGCAACGGCGTGAGTGCCGAGGCCTACTACCAGTTCCACTGGAATCGCACCAAGTTCCCGCCCGTGGGTGGCTACTGGTCGGTGGTCGATCTGTACGACAAAGGCCGGCAACCCATCTACCTGGGGCCTGACCCGGCCTCGGCAGCCGCCATGGGCGAGCCCGAGTTCCCGTCGATCGGATGGGCGCCAGATGTCAAGCCGCGCAACAGTGGCCAGTGGGGCGTCGCGTTGCGCTGGGAGCCCAAGGGCACGTCGGCCAACTTCGGTCTGTACGCCTTGAACTACCACGACAAGACGCCGAACCTGCAGTTCATCAACGGCCAGTCCGAGGCGCAGTGGACCTTCCTCGAGGACCGCAAGCTCTTCGGCGCGTCGGTCAGCTTCCCGGTGGGCAACTGGGCCATCGGTGCCGAACTGTCGTATCGGCCCAAGGACGCCATCGCGCTGTCTGGCTGCTACGACCCGGCGATGGCGGGCGACAACGTCGCCGGCCTGGCCCCTGCCGCAGCCTGCAACCAGTACGTCGACGGCAAGCGCTGGCAGATGCACGTGACCGGCCTGCTGAGCCTGACACCGGGCGACCATGGCGCGCTGCTCAAGCTGCTGGGTGCCGACACGGCCACGCTGCTGGCCGAGGCGGTGGTCATCCGCTACCCGGACCTGAAGTCCGTCTACTACCGCAACGCGCCTGACGGCACGCCGGTGGCACAGCTGCCCGCGGCGGGCCTGTGGGGGTGGTCCGACGACGGCGGTGCCACGGTCTACGGCGCCGGTACCCGAACCTCATGGGGCTTCAACTTCGACTTCAGCTGGGTCTACGACGGCTCCATCATCCCGGGCTGGCAGGTCACGCCGGGGCTGTACTACTTCCAGGCCATGTCCGGTCGCACCCCCAATTTGGCGGCCACCTTCATGAAGGGGGCGCGCGTGGCCAACTTCTACCTGTTGTTCACGCAGAACCCGGCGAACTGGCAGATCGGGGTGAACATGGCGCGCTATGGCGGTGGCAAGAACCCGTTCGATCAACCGCTGGGCGACCGCAGCTTCTTCGGTGCCTTCCTGTCGCGCAACTTCTGATCTGAGCGCGCTACCGCAAACCGTCTAAATGAGCGACAAACCTCCTGGCGCATCAGGCGCGAGTCCGCGCCTGGCGCGCCTCGAGGCGGCGCTTTTCGCGCGCCGCGGCCTCATCCTGGTTGCGCTGGCCATCCTCACCGCGGTCATGGGCTGGTTCGCCCTGAAGCTGCGCATGGATGCCGGCTTCGAGAAGCAGCTGCCCGTCGGGCATGAGTACGTCCAGACTTTTCGCACCTACCGGGATGAACTGATCGGTGCCAACCGGCTGACGGTGGTGGTGCGGGCACGCCAGGGCACCATCTGGACCCGCGAGGGCCTCACGCGCCTGCACGACGTGACCCAGGCCGTGATGTTCCTGCCGCACGTGTCGCGCGGCAGCGTGACCTCGATGTGGACGCCCAATGCGTTCGTCAACGAGATCACCGAAGAGGGTTTTCGGGCCGATCCGCTGATCCCCGGCACCGTCACCCCGGCGAGCCTGGACGCAGCCACCATCGCCGGCATCGCCCGCACCGCCAGCCAGGGCGGGTTCGTCGGTTCGCTGGTCGCGCGCGACCAGGCCGGCGCCATGATCACCGCCGAGCTCAACGAGTTCGATGCGGAGGGGCGGCAACTCGACTACGTGGCCTACAACGCCGTGCTCGAGGCCATGCGTGCCAAGCACGAGGATGCCGGCTACGAGGTGCAGGTCATCGGCTTCGCCAAGCAGATCGGCGACATCGCCGATGGCGCGGCCGCGGTGCTCGAGTTCTGCGCGATTGCGCTTGTGCTCACGGCTGCTGCGGTGTGGTGGTACAGCCGATCGTGGCAGTTCACGCTGCTGCCGGTGCTGTGCTCGCTGGCCTCGCTGGTCTGGCAGTTCGGTACGCTGCGGCTGCTGGGCTATGGGCTCGATCCGCTGGCTGTGCTGGTGCCCTTCCTGGTGTTCGCCATCGGCGTGTCGCATGGCGTGCAGCAGATCAACACCATCGTGCGCGAAATCTCCCTGGGCAAGTCGGCCGAGGCCGCGGCGCGGGCCAGCTTCTCGGGCTTGCTGGTGCCTGGCACGCTGGCGTTGGTGACGGCCTTCGTCACGTTCATCACGCTGCTGCTGATCCCCATCCCCATGGTGCGCGAGCTCGCCGTCGCTGCCGCGCTGGGCGTGGCCTACAAGATCGTCACCAACCTGGTCATGCTGCCGCTGGCGGCCTCGTATGCCAACGTGGGGCAGGCCTACGCCCAACGCCAGATGCAACTGCGCGAGGCGCGGGCGGGTTGGCTGCGGCGGCTGGCCCGAGTGGCCGAGCCGCGACCGGCGGCCATGGTGCTGGCACTGGCTGCCGTGGTGTTCGCACTGGCCTGGGGCTATGCGCGGGACCGCGTCGTCGGCACGCTGGAGCCAGGAGCACCGGAGCTGCGTGCCGAGGCGCGGTTCAATCGCGATGCGGTGTCCATTGCCTCGAGCTACGACATGGGGCTGGACTGGCTGACCGTGGTGTTCGAGGCTGCGCCCGACTCATGCGAGGCGGTGGCGGTCGGCCAGCACCACGACCGCTTCGCCTTCGCGATGCGCCCGGTGCCTGGCGTGCTGTCGATCGACTCGTTCTCCACGCAGTTGCGGCAGTACAGCGAGGGTTACAACGAAGGCAACCCGAAGATGGCCGTGGTGCCGATCGACCCCGCCAACTACTCGGCTCTGTCGTTCGAGGTGGCACGGCTGCCGGGCACCATGCGCAAGGACTGCAGCATGACCGCCGCCCACCTGTACCTGGCCGACCACAAGACCCGGACGATCGACGGTGTCATCGCTGCGGCCAAGCAGTTCCGCGAGCAACAGCCGCTGCCCGGCGTGACGATGCGCCTGGCTGCCGGCAACGCGGGCGTGCTGGCGGCCATCAACGAGGAGGTGGCCACCAGCGAGTTGCCCATGATGCTGTACGTGTACGCCGTCATCGTGCTGCTGGTGTTCGGGGTGTATCGCGATTGGCGCGCGGTGCTGGCCTGTTGTCTGCCGCTGACGGTGGGCACCTTCGTGGGCTACGCCTTCATGAAGGCGCAGGGCATCGGCCTGACCGTGGCCACCCTGCCGGTGATGGTGCTGGCTGTGGGCATCGGCGTCGACTACGCGTTCTACATCTACAACCGCCTTCAGCTGCACCTGAGCGCCGGGCAGCCCATCGTCAAGGCGGTCGAGCATGCCTTGCTGGAGGTGGGCGTGGCGACCATCTTCACCGCCATCACCCTGGCGGTCGGCGTGGCCACCTGGTCGTTCTCGGAGCTGAAGTTCCAGGCCGACATGGGCCAGTTGTTGGCGTTCATGTTCATGGTCAACATGGTGATGGCGATGACGGTGTTGCCTGCGTTTGCCGTGTGGATCGATCGGCTGGTTCCGCGGCGGCAGCCGGTGCGCGCCTCGGCGATGTTCCATTGAAGGGGCCGGCCATGCTGCAACGCGGGCGAAGGTGCGACGGTGCGCGGTTGGCGGCTGTCCTGTGGCTGGGACTGATCGCCTCGGGCCAGGCGGCCGATGGTGCGGCCAGTGCGCCTGTGGCTGGACCGAACGCCACCGCTGCGGCCGATGCGCTGCGCACGGTGCGCCCGCAGGTCGTGGCCGCCAGCCCAGGTGCCACCCAGGCCCTGATGCTCGGGCTGGCGCGCGCTGGAACGCGAGCCGTGGCGGTGGGCGAGCGCGGCGTCGTACTCGAGATCGAAGGGGGCACGTCGCGGCAGGTGGCCGGTGTGCCGCTGGATGCCACGCTCACGTCGGTGCACTTCGTCGACGCCGAGAAGGGCTGGGCGGCAGGCCACTGGGGCGCCATCCTGCATACGACGGACGGCGGCCGGCACTGGGCGCCGCAGCGCACCGATCTGTCGCAGGATCGCCCGCTCTTCGCGGTCCACTTCCTCGATGCCCGCCATGGCGTGGCGGTCGGCTTGTGGTCGCTGGTGCTGGTCACCGCCGACGGTGGGCAGACCTGGGAAACGGTCACCATGCCCACGCCGCCGGGCGCACGCAAAGCCGACCTGAACCTGCTCGGCCTGTTCGCCGACGGCGCCGGCCGGCTGTGGGCCACCGGCGAGCGCGGCCTGGTGGTGGTCTCCGACGATCGCGGGCGCAACTGGCGCTATGTGAGCACCGGTGCCAAGGGCTCGCTGTGGTGTGGCATCGCCCTGGCCGACGGCGGCCTGTTGGTCGCCGGGCAGCGCGGGGCGCTGTGGCGCAGCGACGATGGTGGCCAGAACTGGCGCAGCCTCGACAGCGGCGGGCGCAGCTCGATCACTGCCCTGGCCTCCGCCGGTGATCAGGTGATCGCCGTCGGGCTGGATGGCTACCACGCGATCAGCAGCGACGGTGGGCGCCGCTTCGCCGCTCAACCGCGGTCGGACCGGCTCTCGCTCACCGCCGCAGTGCCCGATGGTGCAGGTGGCTGGTGGCTGGGCAGCCGCGCGGGCGTGGTGGTGCAGGCCAAGACAACGGCTGCCGCCGCGGCATCGGCGCCGCGCAAGCCCTGACCACGGCGCCTCAGCCCGCTGTCGTCATCGCCTCGATCTGCGACTGCAACTCGAGCCAGCGCTCCTCCAGCATGGCCGTCTCGGCGGCGATGTGGTTCAGGCGCCGGCCCGCGTCGGCGATCTGCAGTCCGCTCATGCCCGGGACGGCGAGCGTGCCCTCGATCTCGGCGCGCTCGGCGGCGAGCCGCTCGAGCCGCTCGTCGATGCCCTGGATCTCGATGCGCAGCGGCCGGGTGCGGCTGGCCAGCGCGGCACGGGCCTGCGCGGCCTGCTTGCGATCGTCCCGCCTGGCGCCGGCGGTCTCGGTGACCGTGCTGGGGGCGGTCGGTCCAGCGGCGCGCGGCGGGGGGGCATCCGACGCGATGGCGGGACCGGGCAGTGGCGGCGGCGTGGCCCCGCGCGACAGGGCCCGCGACACGTCGAGCAGCCAGCGCTGGTAGTCGTCCAGGTCGCCATCGAAAGGCAGCACGCCGCCTGATGTGACCAGCCAGAACTCGTCGCACACCTCGCGCAGCAGCGCGCGGTCGTGGCTGACGAGCAGCACCGTGCCTTCGAACTCGTTGAGCGCGATGGACAGTGCTTCGCGCGTGGACAGGTCGAGGTGGTTGGTGGGTTCGTCCAGCAGCAGCAGGTTGGGGCGCTGCCAGACGATGGTGGCCATCACCAGGCGTGCTCGCTCGCCGCCGGAGAGCGTGCCCACGCGCTGGTGCACCATGTCGCCCACGAAGCGGAACTGGCCGAGGAAGTCACGCAGCGCCTGCTCGCGCGTGTCGCGCGCGTCGGCCGCCGGCAACTCTCGCGCGAGCCGCACCATGCGCTGCAGTGGCGTGTCGTCTTCCGACAGCAAGTCGAGTTCCTGCTGCGCGAAATAGCCGATGGCCAGCCCCTTGCCCTCGGTGAGGGTGCCGCCCTGCGGCCGCAGCACCCGGGCGATCGTCTTCACCAGTGTGGACTTGCCCTGGCCGTTGGCACCCAGGATGCCGATGCGCTGGCCGGCCAGTACGGTGCGGTCGACGTGGCGCACGATGACCGTCGGCTCGCCGCCCTCGGTCGCAGCCGGGTAGCCGCAGGCCAGCTCGCGCATCACCAGCATCGGGTTGGGCAGGCTTTGCGGCTCGCGGAACGAAAACTCGAAGTCGCTGGCGGTGAGCACCGGCGCCAGTCGCTCCATGCGCGCCAGCGCCTTGACCCGGCTTTGCGCCTGGCGCGCCTTGGTGGCCTTGGCCTTGAACCGGTCGATGAAGCGCTGCAGGTGGGCGATCTTGTCCTGCTGCCGCGCAAACGCAGCCTGCTGCTGCGCCATGCGCTCGGCCCGCATTTCCTCGAAGGCGGTGTAGTTGCCGCCATAGCGTGTGAGCGACGCGTCCTCGAGATGCAGCGTGACGCCTGTGACGGCATCGAGGAACTCGCGGTCGTGGCTGATGACGAGCAGCAGGCCGTCGTAGCGCTTGAGCCAGCCTTCGAGCCACACCAGGGCGTCGAGGTCGAGGTGGTTGGTGGGCTCGTCGAGCAGCATCAGTTCGGCCGGGCACATCAGCGCCCGTGCCAGCTGCAGCCGCATGCGCCAGCCGCCGGAAAAGCTGCGCACCGGTGCATCGAGCTGCTGGGGCCGGAAGCCCAGCCCCAGCCGCATGGCCTGGGCGCGCGAGCGGGCGTCGAACGCCCCCGCCTGTTCCATGTGCATGTGGGCCTCGGCGATGGCATGGCCGTCGCCGGAGGCTTCGGCCCGGGCCAGCGCCAGGCGGGCCTGCAGCAGGGGCACGTCGCCGTCCAGCACGAAGTCGGTGGCCGGTTCCTCGGTCTCGGGCATGGACTGTGCCACCTCGGCCACGCCACCAGGCTGGCACCAGCGCGGCGGCATGGTCGTGTCGCCGGCGTCGGCGTGCAAGCGGCCGGCCAGGAGAGCGAACAGCGACGACTTGCCCGCGCCGTTGCGCCCGATCAGCCCGACCTTCTCGCCGGGGTTGAGGGTGACGTTGGCATCCTGCAGCACCACCTTGGCACCGCGGCGCAGCGTGAGATTCTTCAGCGTGATCATGAATTCAGTCAGGAGGGGCGGCGAGCGGCAGCAGCGCAGCGCGCTCGAGCAGCAGTACCTGGTCGTCGCCGGCGCTGGTGGCCAGCCAGACCGGGTTCAGCGTGGGAAAGGCATGCTCGAAGTGCATGCGCTCGTGGCCGATCTCGAGCACCAGCACGCCGTGCTCGGTGAGCGCGGCGGCAGCCTGCGCCAGAAGCGTGCGGATGAAGTCCATGCCGTCGGCGCCGCCGGCCAGTGCGAGCGTCGGCTCGCTGCGGAACTCGGCTGGCAGCGCCGCCATCGAGGCGGCATTGACGTAGGGCGGGTTGCACAGGATGAGGTCATAGCGCCGCCCGGGAACGGCCGCCAGGCCATCGCCCTGGAACACGGCGATGCGCTCGCCCAGCCCGTGGCGCTCCACGTTCAGGCGGGCCACCGCCAATGCGTCTGTGCTGAGGTCGGCGGCGTCCACACGCACATCGGGCCAGGCCATGGCCGCCAGCACTGCCAGGCTGCCGTTGCCCGTGCACAGGTCGAGAACGGCGTGAGTGCGTTCGTCCAGCCAGGGGTCGATGCTGCCTTCGGCGATGCACTCGGCGATGAGCGAGCGCGGCACGATCACCCGCTCGTCCACCGTGAAGGGCACGCCCTGCAGCCAGGCCTCGCCGGTGAGGTAGGCCGCCGGTCGGCGGCTGCGCACACGCTCGTCCACCAACGCGCGGATGGCGGTCAGCTGCGACGCATCGAGTTCGCGCGCGGCCACCTCATCGAGCTGGTCCAGCGGCAGACCCAGGCGCCACAGCACCAGCCACACCGCCTCGTCATGAGCGTTGGTGGTTCCGTGCCCGAACGAAACGCCCGCCTCGTGCAGGCGGGCTCGGGCCTCTTCGACAGCTTCGATCAAGGTCATGTCAGTGGTGCCTGCAGCCACCGCACCCCTGCCCAAGGGGCGGCGAGCGTGGCGGCATCATGTCAGCATCGTGCGCACGGTGCGGTGGAAGATGGCGGTCAGGCGAGGCAGATCGTCCAGCGCCACGTGCTCGTCGACCTGGTGGATGCTGGCGTTGATCGGGCCGAACTCGAGCACCTCGGCGCACACGCGAGCCAGGAAGCGGCCGTCGCTCGTGCCGCCGGTGGTGGACATCTGCGGCCTGCGGCCGGTCTCGGCCTCGATGGCCTGGGCCAACGCGGTACTCAGGCGCCCCGGCTGCGTGAGGAAGGGCTCAGCGCCCAGGGTCCACTGCACATCGACATCCAGGCCGTGGCGGTGCAGGATGGCGAGCATCCGGCTGCGCAACGTGTCAGGCGTCGAGGCGGTGCCAAAGCGGAAATTGCAGTCGAGCACGGCCTCGCCCGGAATCACGTTGAGCGCCCCGGTACCGGCATGCAGGTTGGACACCTGCCAGGTGGTCGGCGGGAAGTGGGCGTTGCCATCGTCCCATTGCAGGGCGGCCAACTCGGCCAGCGCTGGCGCCAGGTCGTGTACCGGGTTGCGCGCGAGATGCGGGTAGGCCACATGGCCCTGAAGACCGCGCACCACCACGCGGGCCGACAGCGATCCGCGGCGGCCGTTCTTGATGGTGTCGCCCAGCGCCTGTACCGAAGTGGGCTCGCCCACAATGCAGGCGTCGGGCCGCAGGCCGCGGGCGTGGAGGGCCTCGACCACGCGCACCGTGCCATCGACTGCCGCTCCTTCTTCGTCGCTGGTGAGCAGCACGGCCAATGCGCCGGCGTGCCGCGGATGCTGGCGCACGAAGTCAGCGGCCGCCACCACCATGGCGGCCACCGAGGCCTTCATGTCGGCCGCGCCGCGACCGTATAGCCGGCCATCGCGATGCGTGGGCACGAAGGGGTCGCTGGTCCAGCGCTCGCGCGGGCCGGGCGGCACCACGTCGGTGTGACCGGCCAGCACCAGCAGCGGGCCGGGCGTTGCACCGCGATGCACCGCCCAAAGGTTGCTCACGCGGGCCTGGGCGGGGCCGTGCG
>Ga0268298_10005955_pt1 | contig 11223 bp, 11 predicted proteins | sample WWTPWeurt_MetaG_FD_194462 | JGI IMG/M metagenome (GOLD analysis project Ga0268298, IMG submission 194462) | Activated sludge microbial communities from WWTP in Nijmegen, Gelderland, Netherland - WWTP Weurt | ecosystem: Engineered > WWTP > Aerobic digester > Activated sludge | place... | reverse complement strand
GCGAACACGATATCGGCGTCGTCGTCCTTTCCGGCCGCAAGGGAACGCCCAGTCTGCTCCTCGGCCGCCCGCACAACGACGCCGCGCGGCGGATCGCCCAGTATCGCCTCTCGCTCGATGGCGACTATTGCCTCCGGTTTTCCCGGGCCATCGTTGCCGCGAAACTCTCCGGACAACTCGACCTGATCCGCGAACGCCGCGCCGGCGACCCCATGCACCGCTACGCGCTCGGCGTCTGCGAACGGCGGATCTCCGGGATGCTCGCCCAGATCGACGAGCAGAAGAGCATCGCCGCGTTGCGCGGTCTCGAAGGCGCGGCCGCCGCCGCCTACTTCGAAGCCATCGCCGAGATCGTCCCGGCCAGCCTGAAGTTTCACGGGCGCAACCGCCAGCCGCCGCGCGACCCGCTCAATGCCGTGCTGTCGCTCACCTACACGCTGCTGCACGCCGAAGCGACACTCGCCCTGTATGGCGCCGGGCTGGACCCGTTCATCGGTTTCTATCATTGCCTCGACTTCGGCCGCGAATCGCTCGCCTGCGATGTCATGGAGGCCCTGCGTCCACAGGCCGATCGCTTCGCCTTGGCGCTGTTCCGCGAAGGCACGCTCGCCAGTGGCGACTTCTCGCACACCGAAAGCGGCTGCCTGCTCGGCAAGGCCGGGCGCGGCCGCTACTACGCGGCGTATGAAACACGCGCCGAATGCTTCCGCCGCGAGCTGGAACAGGCCGTGCGCGACATCGCCCACGCCGTCGCCTCCGAACCGGCGCCCGCCGGCACGGAGGCCGCATGAGCCACGCCTGGGTGATCGGCTACGACATCACCGACCCGCGCCGCCTCGGCCGCGTCCATCGGGCCATGGTCGATCGCGCGACGCCGATCGAATACAGCATCTTCCTCTTCATCGGCAGCGAACGCCAGGTCGCCGAATGCCTTGCCACGGTCGACACGCTGATCGACGGCAAAACCGACGACGTGCGCTGCTACCCGTTGCCCTCCCGCGGCCTGCAGGAGCGCATCGGCCGCGCCACGCTGCCCGAAGGCATCCAATGGACCGGGTTGCCGGCAGCGCTCGCCCCTGCTTTCGCCGGCAACGGGGCATAATCCGGCCATGCACTCGAAACGCATCCTGCTGGCGGTCACCGGCCTCTCGCCGCAGATCGTCACCGAAACCCTCTATGCCCTGTGCGTTGCCCAAGCCCCCGCCTGGGTGCCCGACGAAATCCACCTCGTCACCAGCCAGGAAGGCGCCGAACGCGCCCGGCTTTCCCTGCTCGATCCGGTCGCCGGCCAGTTCCACGCGTTCTGTCGCGACTACCCGCAGGCCCTCGGCATCGCCTTTACCCCAACCCACATACACACCATCGCCGGCCGCGACGGCGCCCCGCTCGCCGACATCCGCACGCCCGAAGACAATGCCCAGGCGGCGGATGCGATCCATGCCCTGGTGCGCGAATTCACCGCCGGGCCGGCCGGCGAACTCCACGTCTCGATCGCCGGCGGGCGCAAGACCATGGGCTTCTACCTCGGCTACTGCCTGTCGCTCGCCGCCCGGCCGCAGGACAGGCTGTCGCACGTGCTGGTCTCCGACCCCTTCGAGTCGCTGCCCGACTTCTACTACCCGCCCGCCGTGCCGCGCCTGCTGCACACCCGTGACGGGCGCCCCATCCACACCGCCGACGCCCGCGTCATGCTCGCCGAAATCCCCTTCGTCCGCCTGCGCCCGCTCCTGCCGGCAGCGGCGCTGGCGCCGGACCTGAGCTTCTCCGAGGCCGTCGCCGCCACGCAGGCGCACCTGGAAAAGCCCGCGTTGCGCATCGACCTCGCCCGTCGCCAACTGACCTGCGGCCGGTCGGCGGTCGCCCTGCCGCCGCAACTCCTCGCCTGGTATGCCTGGCTCGCCCGGCGCGCGCAACATCGCCAGGCGCCGGTTCGCCACACCGACGCCGACCCGGGCGGGTTTCTCTCGCTCTACGCGCAATTGGTCGGCATCGATGCGGTCGACTACGAAAAAACCGCCGAAATGCTGGCGAAGGAAGACGGCTTCAGCAAGGAATTCTTCGAACAGAAATGCGCCAAGCTCAACCGCGCCCTGAAAGACGCCCTCGGCCTGGCGGCAGCCCCCTACCTGATCGCCAGCATCGGCCAGCGCCCGCTGACCCGCCACGGCCTGCGCCTGCAGCCGGACGAAGTCGTCTGGGAATGAACACGGCAAGCTTGCCGGACGATGACAGACGGGAAACCGGGGTATCTTTACGGCTTGATCAGGACAAACAAATGAACGACAAGAACAATCTTCTCGACAGCTCGTGTCGCGTCGCTTTCGCCGCCTTGCTGCACGACCTGGGGAAATTTGCCGAGAGAGCCGCTCCGAACGATGTCGACCGCGACCGCCTCGAAGCCCATCTCACCCAATACTGCCCGTTCCGCGAAGGCCGTTATCACAGCCATCGCCATGCTGCGTGGACAGCCCTGATGCTCGACAACGTCGAGCGCTTTGCTCCCGATCTCGTTCGGGGCGACACAGACCCTTTTGCCAGCCGGCAGGGCGAAACCGAAATCACCGACTCGCTGATCAACGCGGCGGCCATGCACCACAAGCCGCAGACCTTCCTGCAGTGGATCATCGCCACCGCCGACCGCGTCGCTTCCGGCTTCGAGCGCGACGAATTCGAGCGTTACAACAGCGGCGAAGACAAGACCGACACGGGGCGCAACCACTATCAGGCGCGACAACTGACCCTGTTCGAGCAGATTCACCTCGCCAGCGGGGCCGGCAGCCCCGTTTCTCCCGCCAGCCTGCACTGGCGTTACCCGCTCAAATCCCTGACCCCGGAAAATCTCTTTCCGGTCAGGCGCCAAGGATACGAGCCGGAAACCGACGCGCCGGCCCAGGCTGAATACAGGGCTCTCTGGGAAGACTTTCTCGCCCGTCTCGATGACATCCCCCGCTCCCATCGCCAGCAATGGCCGCTCTGGCTCGACCATTTCGATACGGCCTGGCAGACATTCACCCACGCCATTCCCTCGGCAACCGCCTTCGGCGTCAAACCCGACGTGTCGCTGTGCGACCACAGCAAGACCACTGCCGCGCTGGCCACTTCGTTGTGGCGCTGGCACGCCGCGCAGGGAAAGACGGACGAGGCGGCGGCCGGCCATCTGAAAAGCCGAAGCGATTGGGACGACACGAAATTCCTGTTGATTCAAGGCGATTTTTTCGGCATCCAGGACTTCATCTTTTGCGATGGCGCCCAAACCAACAAATCGGCCGCCCGGCTGCTGCGCGGCCGCTCTTTCCAGGTCTCTCTATTCACCGAGCTGGCCGCCCTCAGGATTCTCGACATTTGCGAACTCCCGGCCACGTCGCAGATCATCAACGCGGCCGGAAAATTCCTGATCGTCGCCCCCAATACCCCGGATATTCGCGAAAAGCTCGCGGCAACCCGCCAGGAACTCAACGAATGGTTCCTCCAGCACAGCTTCGGCCTCGCCGGCCTCGGTCTGGTCGGCAAAGCCGCCAGTTGCAACGACTTTCTCAAAGGCCGTTTTGGCGCGCTGATCGACGCCTTGTTTGCCGATCTCGAACGCGCCAAGCTCCGGCGTTTCGACCTGACCGGAAATGCGCCGGCCGTCTTCGCCGTTGCCTACCCGGAGGGCGTCTGCCCATACAACAACCGGTTGCCGGCCGATGTAATAGGCTCGGCGGCGCTGTCGCGGGACCAGATCAAACTCGGCGCCGAACTGGCCCGTCAGGATCGGCTATTGATTGTCCGCGACGAAGCCGAATTACGCAGCGGCAGCGTGGTTGCCCTGGAAACGCCGATTTTCGGCTACCGCGTCGGCTTCACCCGCGACGAGGAAATCACCGGCAAGTTCGGCGCTCTCGCCCAATCCGGCCAACTGCTCCGCTGCTGGGACTTCAGCCTGCCGGAAAAGCTGAGCGATCTGCTCTGGCACGGCTACGCCCGCCGCTACATCAATGCCTACGTGCCGCGTTTTGACGAAGCCGATGCCTGGAGCAGCGACAAATACAGCCGCTGCGAGAGCGAAGTCGATTTCGTTGCCGCGACTGGCCAGGGCAAGACCCTCAATCATTTGGCCTGCGAAGACCGGGCGCCGCGCCATGACCGCGAAGGCTGGCAAGGCCAGACCGCGCTGATGACACTGAAAGGCGACGTCGACAACCTCGGCCTGATCTTCCGGCAAGGGCTGACCGAACCGACCTTCGCCAGAATGGCCGCCCTTTCCCGCCAGATGAACGCCTTTTTCGCCATCTGGCTGCCCGCCTACTGCGCCACCCGTTACCCGAACACCTACACCGTCTTTGCCGGGGGCGACGACTTCTTCCTGATCGGCCCGTGGCGCAGCACGCAAGAGCTGGCCGCCGACATGGCCGAACACTTCAAGACCTTCGTCGCCGAAAACCCGGATATCCACTTTTCGGCGGGCATGGTCATGAGCAAGCCGGGGCTGCCTGTCCATACCCTGACCACACAAGCCGAAGAAGCCCTGGAAGCCGCCAAGGGCAGCGGCAAGAATGCCGCCAGCCTGTTCGGTGAAATCGTTCGCTGGGATGACTGGGCAACGGTCAGTGACGTCGAAAGCGAACTCGAACGACTGAACCGTGATTACGTCCTGACCAGCGGCTACATCTACGGCCTGCTCAAACTGATCGACCTGGCCAGCGATAGCAAGAACCCGGAAGCCCCGATGTGGCGCAGCCGCTTCGTCTATCGAACCCGGCGCTATGTCGTCGACAAACTCAAGCCGGAGGCGCGCGATATTGCGCAAACCCGCCTGGCCACCGCCCTCGGCGAGCGCGGCATCGACCAGCTGGGCCGCCGCTTCCGCATCCCACTTTTCAACTTCTTCTATCGACAGCGATAAGCGAGGCACAACATGAACTACGGACAACCCCGCCAGGGCGGCAATTACGACCGCAACAGCCGCCCGCCGGCACCGAGCATCGACGTAGGCGACATCCGTTTTGGTGAAGCCATGCCAGAACTGTTGTTCGCCGATATTGCGCGGGAAAAGGCCTGCGCGATCGCGCAGGCCGGCGCCGGCAGGAAGAACAAATCCACCCAACTGCGCAGGTTCTACGATGAACTGGTCATGTGGCACGAAAAAGTCGCCTTCGAGCAAAGCGCCGACAAGAAACGCGGCAAATACCGGGAACTCGCCCCCTACGTCAAAATGATGAAAGCCAAGGTGGCCTACGCCAGGGGGCGCGACCACGTCGACGAGTCCTTTGAGAAGCTGTTCGCGCACGTCATCACGCAAATCGACAGCCCGGAAACCCTGCAGCACGCCAAACTGTTCATGGAAGCCTTCATGGGTTTCTACAAGGCCGAGGAAAAATAGCCGTGCCCACCGTCCTCCGTCTGCTCGGCTGGCGCGATCGGAAGGCGTCAAACCGGTTGAATTGCGGCGTATCGAAGCCGCTACCATCGAACATGAAGCGTTTTTCCTGGAGAAATGGCATGAATACTTCCGCCCTTGAAACCGATCCGCGCGCCCTGCGCGTCTGGGTTGAGCAACGAATGGTCTTTGTCGAGCGCACCGATGGTCGTTGCATTGGCTTTCCGGCCACGCGTTTTCGCCTGCTCGTGGCAGCCAGCGACGAACAGCTCGCCCAGGCCACGCTGCGCCTCGATGGCGCCGCCCTGCGCTGGGAAGAAATCGACGAAGACATCAGCGTGCGCGGCATTGTCGAAGGCCGCTTCCAACTGCCGCTCCCTCCTGAACAACTTGCCGCCTGAACCGGAAGATCACCATGCAACTCACCGCCATCACCACCATCGAAGCCACGCTTGAACTCGTCACCGGCCTGCGCATTGGCGCCGGCGATGCCGAAATGCACATCGGCGGCGTCGACAACACGGTCGTCAAACACCCGCTGACCCAGGCACCCTACATTCCCGGCTCCAGCCTCAAGGGCAAGATGCGCAGCCTGCTCGAATGGCGTAGCGGCGCCGTGCGCGAGGCGCCGCTCGACAAACGCGCCCACGACCAAAGCCAGGGCGCCCAGAAGGCGGAAGTCAAACGCATCCTGCAACTGTTTGGCGTCGGTGGCGGAGAACTGAAGGACGCCGCCGATTTTGCGGCCGAACTCGGTCCGACCCGTCTTTCCTTCTGGGATTGCGCGCTCTGTCCGGAATGGGAGGCGCAGGTGCGTGACAACAACCAGATGCTTACCGAAGTCAAAAGCGAGAACCGCATCAACCGGATTTCCGGTGTCGCCGAACATCCGCGCAACACCGAGCGCGTGCCCTCCGGCGCCCGCTTCGTCTTTCGCCTGTCGGTCAAGCAACTGAGCGGCGACGACGAATCCCTGCTGGAAACCGTGCTGCAAGGCCTGAAGCTGATCGAACATGACAGCCTCGGCGGCTCGGGTTCGCGTGGCTACGGCAAGGTCAAATTTACCGGCTTGCGGATTAACGGCTCGGACCAGCAAAGCCGCTTCGATGCGGTCAAACCCTTCCCCGGCACAGGAGTTTGAAATGAGCAATGCCCTGCTCGCACAAAAAATCTACGAAGCCGTGCAAACCCTGCCCGATTCACAGGCGCAGGAAACCCTGGATTTCATCCATTTTCTGAGTGCACGCAAGGAAATTGCCGAGCACCGTGACCTGCGGCAAGCCCAGCAACCGGTCATGAACAGCATTTGGGATAACGACCTTGACGAGGCCTGGAATCATGTATGAAGCCGGCAGCATCATCCTGATCCCCTTTCCCTTCAGTGACCTGTCCTCCAGCAAACGCCGTCCGGTGCTGATGCTGACCGCCGCCGATGCGCGCAACGATTTCGTTGCCATGCCGCTGACCAGCAAGCTCCAACCCAGCCCATCATTGGCGCTGGAGGCCGGTCCGCTGCCGCAGGGCGGACACCTGCCGCTCGCCAGTTGGGTCAAGACGGATACGGCCTTCACATTATCGACGACCCAGGTCATCAAGACCTTGGGACGGATTTCCGACGAAGACCGGATGTACTGCGTCCAGCAGCTCTGCCAATACCTGCGCCAAGGGCGCTGACATGCGAACCTACCGCCTCAGCCTGCAACCCGTCACCGCCTTCGGCACCCCGCTGGCCGGCGATACCCTGTTCGGACAGCTCTGCTGGGCACTGCGGCACCGGCTGGGCAATGAACGGCTGAACGAACTGCTGGCCGGTTACACAGCAGGCCGACCGTTTGCCGTCATCTCCGACGCCTTCCCGCAAGGATTTCTCCCGCTACCCAGCCTGCCTTCCGCTTTTTGGCAGAATTCCGCGGTCGACCGCAAGATCCTCAGAAAAAAGCGCTGGCTTGCCATCGCGGACACCGAAGTGCCACTCGCGCAATGGCAATCGCGCGCCGTCAGCGACAACGAAGCCGCCGAACGCATCACCCAGGCAAATGGGCCGTTGCATAGCGAACACGCTCAACCGCACAACAGCATCAATCGGCGGACCGGCACCACCGGCGAAGGACAATTCGCCCCCTACACCCAGCCGCAGACCTGGTTCGCCCCCGGCCTGGACTTTGATATCCATGTCGTGATCGACGAACAGCGGCTGACGTTGGCGGAATTGGAGAGCGCGCTCGGCGACATCGGCAAAACCGGCTATGGCCGCGACGCCAGCATCGGCCTGGGGAAATTCCATCTGCTGGGGGAAGCGCAGGCCGATCCCCTGACAGCCCGCCAAACGCCGGAGCCCGCCAACGCCTGGCTCACCCTCGGTCCCTGCGCGCCACAGGGTCTTGGCTTTTGCCCGGAACGCAGCCACTACCAGCCACTCACCCGCTTTGGCCGGCATGGCGACATCGCGGTGCACTCCGGCAACCCGTTCAAGCGCCCCGTTCTGCTCGCCCGCAGCGGCAGCGTCTTCTGGCCGGAAAGACTCGCGGCCGACCGCCGGTTCATCGGGCAAGGCATTGGCGGCATCTCCGCATCCCGTCCCGAAACCGTGGCCCAGGGCTACGCGCCCGTACTCGCCATTCGCCTTCCGGAAGCCCCGGCATGAAATTCCTCACCAATGCCACCCTGGCCCTGACGCCACTCTCGCCCATCCATATCGGCTGCGGCGAAGACTTCGAGCCGACCAATTACGTCATCGAAGACGGCATCCTCTACGGCTTCGACCCCAGCCGCGCCACGCTGCCGGACAACCTGGCCAAACGCCTCGGCGAACTCGGCGACAAGGCCGACCTGCTCGGCATCCAGCGATTCTTCCACGAGCATCACCAGCATTTTATCCCGCACGCCCATGTCCTGATGCCCGTGGCTGCGGGCTTGGCCGCCGACTACGAAAAGCAGGTGGGGCAGATCGCCAATCGGGAAGGCAACGGCAATCGCGTTTTTAACCAGTTGTTCATCGAGCGTGCCAGTTACAGCAATAATCACCCGTACATTCCTGGCAGCAGTTTCAAGGGCGCGCTGCGTACCACCCTGCTCGATGGCATCAACGGGGGACACCGGGTCACCGATGCGGACGAGCGACGCAACTCCGGTCGGCTGGAAAAGCGCCTGCTCCAGGGGGACTTTGCCACTAGCCCGCTACGGCTGTTGAAACCCGCCGATTTCATGCCGGCCGGAAACGTCGACCGGCAGGTGCTTTACGCGGTCAACCGCAAAAAGGACCGTATCATTGACCAACAAACGGGTCAGGAACGGCAACCACGCGGCATCGCCGCCCGCAAGGAATGCATCGCCCCCGGCCAGTTCCGGGCGCTGCACAGCCAACTAACCCTACAGAACCTGGGCACCACCCGGTCTGATGGAAAAACAACCCCGGTCGACAACCTGCGCCCCGGCGATCTGGCCAGACTCGCCGCCGACTGCAACCGCTACCACCTGCCGCGCCTGCGCGCCGATATCCGCCAGCTCGACCAGCGCGGCATGCTCAACCCCGACTGGAAGAAAAGCATCGAAGCCCTGCTGGCCGGGGAACTCAAGCCCCTGCTCGACACCGGCCGCGCCATGCTCATCCGCCTGGGCCGTTACGGTGGCGCGGAAAACAAGACGCTCTCCGGCGACGGCGTGGCGCAAATCAAGATCATGGAGGGCAAAGGCCCGGATGGTAGGCAAAGATCGTCGTACCAAAGCGCCACCAAAACCTTCTGGCTCGCCGCACAAAATGCCAACGACCAGAAGCACCTGATCCCCTTCGGCTGGGCGCTCGTCGAAATCGACCCACAGGGCGATCTGCCGCAGCTTCGCGCCTGGTGCGGCCAACAAGCCCGCACGCGGCCCGACATGGGCGGCGTGCACACCCGTTTCGCGGAAGCCCAGGCCGCTGCCGCAGCGCGCAAGGCCGAACAGCACGCCGAACAGGCGGCAGCCCGGCAGGCGGAACGGGCACGTCAGGCCGAAGAAGCCGAGCGCAGCCGGCGACAGGCCAGCCTGAGCCACGCCATGCGCGAAATCGAGGCGTTCATCGAACACTTTGCCAAAAGGGGAGAACAACTCGGCGGTCGCAAGGAAAGACCCAACGGCGCCGACCACCAGAAGGCCGGCGCCCTCGCCAAACTCGCCCTTGAAGCCAGCGACTGGACGCCGGAAGAAAGGACCGCCGCCGCCGATGCCATCGAAACCTGGCTGCCGAAGGTGGTTGCGGTCGACCTCAAGGAAGCGCGGAAAAAGCTCAAGCTGGGCATGCTCAGGGGGAACCCATGACCACCTGGTTCGTCACCCGCCACCCCGGCGCCATCGACTGGGCGCAGAGCGTCTCGAAGAGTTCCAGATCCAGCGCAGCACGGTGCGCCCGGGTGGCAGCGAGGAAGCTGCGCATATCGTGCTCGCCAGCGGAGAAAACCTCCCCAACCTGATCCCCGTCCTGGCGCCGGCACTCAAGGCCGGGCGTGTATTCATCCTGGCCAGCAGCGCCATGCGCGCCAATGCCGACAAACTCCGGCACGAGTTCCACGTCGCCGGTTTGCCGGAAAGTCGCACCGGCTGCGCGACGACCGCCCAGACCACGGCCTCGCCGCCATCGTCACAAGCTTGCCGGACGATGACAGACGGGGAAACCGGGGTATCGTTACGGCTCAGGAAATATCCGTCTGGAAAACAGGAACATGATGCTGAAAAAGGAATTCGGGATCAACCTCAACGCCCCGGCGTTTCTCGGCGATGCGGAACAGAAAGGAGTATGGCGCACGCCGCCGATCAAGGCCATGCTGCGCGAATGGTGGCGGGTGGCGGCGGCACCTGCAGAGGAATTTTGCCATCAACGACTGCGCCCGATCGAAGGCAAGCTGTTCGGCAATGCCTGGCTGGACAATGATTTTTCCAAGAGCCGGGTGCGGATGGCGCTGGAACATTGGCATGTCGGGAAAATGACCGGGTTGGACAATGATCCCAAAGTGACGCACCCGGAAGTCAATTTTCCCGTCGGCAGCCAGCTTTACCTCGGCTACGGTCCGCTCATTTTCCAGCAAGGCACCGCAATCAAGAGTGGCGCCGCGCTGCAAGCCAATGAAACCAACACCCTCAGCCTCGCCTACCCGGACGGTGACGCCGGAAAAATCGAACAAGCCCTGCAACTCATCGACTGGTTTGGCGCGTTCGGCGGGCGTTCGCGCAATGGCTGGGGTTCTCTCGGTTTGTCGGGACAATGCGCATTGACCAGGCGGCACCCCTCGCTCACCGGCGTCCTTCGCCCCCTGGCCGACTGCCTGAAACTCGACTGGCCACACGCCATCGGGCGAGACGATCAAGGGCCGCTGATCTGGGAAAGCAGCGCCAGCTTCACCGACTGGCAAGCCGCCATGAGATTTCTGGCGCAGACCAAGATCGGGTTTCGCACCCAGAAAGCTCTGGCGTTTGGTCAAGTGCCAACACCTCACCCGCAGCCACTTGAACGGCACCTGTTGGCCTATCCCGTTACCAATCACAGGGTGACGGAACGCGGATGGGGCGGTGATGGCCGCCTCGCCAACCAACTCCGTTTCAAACTTTACCGTGACGCCAGCCGCCAACTCCGCACCCGCATTGTCCACACCCCGCACGCCTGCCCGCTGCCCGTCCCCAGCGCATTGCAGCAAATCGCTGTCTGGCAAACCATCCACCGCTGGCTGGACCAGCAAGCCTCACTCACCCGCCTCGGAGCCTGATCGATGAACCTATTTTCCTCCGTTGAACACCCCGCAAAGGCTGCGAACCATGATCTGATGCGGGATTGAGGCGAATGAGGAGGGTCACCCGATGGGTGAGGCGGAATTCAAGTCGAATGGCATGGAAGC
>Ga0268298_10005954_pt1 | contig 11224 bp, 12 predicted proteins | sample WWTPWeurt_MetaG_FD_194462 | JGI IMG/M metagenome (GOLD analysis project Ga0268298, IMG submission 194462) | Activated sludge microbial communities from WWTP in Nijmegen, Gelderland, Netherland - WWTP Weurt | ecosystem: Engineered > WWTP > Aerobic digester > Activated sludge | place... | reverse complement strand
CTCCTCTTCGAGCGCTTCCTCAACCCCGAACGTATCTCCATGCCCGATGTCGATATGGACTTCGCTGATACCCGCCGCGAAGACGTGCTCAATTATGTCCGGCAGCGCTATGGTGCCAATCATGTCGCACAGATCATCACGTTCGGGACCATGGCGGCGCGCGGCAGTATCCGCGATGTCGGCCGGGCGCTCGGCATCCCGCTCGAGCTCTGCGACCGGACCGCCAAGATGATTCCGATGTTCACATCGATCGCGGAAGCACTCGAAGGCGTCCCGGAATTCAAAGCGCACTATGAGAGCTCAAGCGAAGTCCGCCGACTGGTCGATGCCGCCAAGAAAATCGAAGGTCTCGCTCGCCATACCTCGATGCATGCCTGCGGCGTCGTCATCACCAAAGACCCGGTCACCGAATACACACCACTCCAGCGTGTCGCCGGAAGTGAAAATGCCGTCGTCACCCAATACGCGTCATCAACCAAGGCGAATGCCGTCGAAAAGATCGGCCTCCTCAAGATGGACTTTTTGGGATTGAAAAACCTGACGATCATCGAAAACACTCTCAAGATTGCAAAAAAGGTAGGCAAAGTGGTTCCGGACATCGAAAAGCTCGAGCTCGATGATGCGGCTGCCTACCAGATCCTTCAGGAAGCGCACACGACCGGCGTCTTCCAGCTCGAATCAACCGGCATGAAGCGTTACCTGAAGCAACTGAAGCCGACCGTCTTTGAAGACATCATCGCGATGGTGGCGCTCTACCGTCCAGGGCCGATGGAGTACATCCCCGATTTCATCGCCGGGAAACACGGAACCAAGCAGGTGCAGTATCTCCATCCCAAGCTCGAGCCGATCCTCTCGAACACCTACGGTGTCGCCGTCTATCAGGAGCAGCTCATGCAGATTGCACGCGACCTCGCCGGCTTCAGCCTCGGCGAAGCCGACGTCCTCCGCAAAGCGGTGGGCAAGAAGATCAAGGAGCTCGTCGATGGGCAGCGTGTGAAATTCGTCGAGGGCTGCGAGAAGACCGGGGTCGGCCGAGCGATCGGCGAAAAAGTCTTCGCCTTCATCGAACCGTTCGCCGGTTATGGCTTCAACCGCTCTCACGCCGCCTGCTACGCGCTCATCGGCTATCAGACCGCCTACCTCAAGGCGCACTTCCCGGCTGAATTCATGGCGGCACTCCTCACGAGTGACCAGGGCGACACCGACCGCATCGCGATCGAGGTCCGCGAGGCGCGCGAGATCGGCATCGATGTCCTTCCGCCGGACGTGAACGAGTCTTTCGATACCTTCGCGGTCATCAAAGGCGACGACGGCAAGGAGCATATCCGCTTCGGACTGAACGCGATCAAGAATGTCGGGACGATGGCTGCCGAAGAGATCGTCGCGGAACGAAAGCGCGGCGGCAAATATACATCACTCGAAAACTTCATGGAGCGCGTCGAAACGAAGGACCTGAACAAGCGGACCATCGAAGCGCTCGCGAAAGTCGGCGCCTTCGACAGTCTCTCGGAACGCAAGATCGTTCTCGATAATCTCGACGCCATCATCACACACGGCAAGGAGCTCCGCAGGCTGAAAGAGACGCATGGTCAGAGCCTCTTCGGCGACATGCCGCTCCCCGAAATGAAAATCCCAATCAAAGAGACGGTTCATTCGACGAAAAAAGAGCGGCTCACCTGGGAAAAGGAACTGCTCGGACTCTATGTCACCGACCATCCGATGACCGAGTATGCCGAATACCTGAAGAAGGCCGCGACCGAGATCGGCCATCTCGAAAAAGAATCCGATGGCAGACGCGTCACGATCGGAGGCGTTATCACGAGCGCAAGGAAGTCACTCTCCAAAACCGGCCAGCCACTCTACTTCATCACACTCGAAGACATGACTGGCCGCATCGATATCCTTGTCTTCGGCAAGACTGCCGAACGCGTCGCCGGACTCTTGAACGAAGATGAGATCGTCATGATCGATCTCAAGATCGCCCGGAAAGACGGGCTCCTTCGCCTCGCAGCTGACGACGTGCGTCGCATGAGCCCAGAAACTGTTTCCGAATTCGCCCGCGTTGCCAAAACCCATGAAAAGTACCGGCATGGAAAGCCTGAAGAACCGGAACCACCCAAGGAATATCTCATCATACACTGCGCCGATACGGCTGATGCGCGGCTCTTCGATGAAATCGGCAAGACGCTCCGCATGCTCCCGCCTGGACCGATCGGCATCACGCTCCGGCTTCTCGGCCAGACGATCGCAACATCCTTCTCCATTGAAAGAAGCGACAAGGCTATTCAGACGCTTTCCGCCCTGTCGGGCATCATACGAGTCGAGGACTAGTTCCACTCCTTTCCAAAAAACTAATTTTGAGGCATAATCGCCAGTTATGAAGAAGCCACCTATCATCGTCATCACCGGACCGACCGCCTCAGGCAAGTCTACGCTTGCCATCGAACTCGCACGCTCTATCGGGGCCGAGATCGTTTCAGCCGATAGCAGACAGGTCTACCGTGGGATGGATCTCGGCACTGGCAAGGTGACCAAGGAGGAGCAGCGGCTCGCCCGACATCACCTCATCGATATTGCTAACCCGAAAGTCGAATACAATGTCTCACATTTTCTCACAGATGCGATGAAGGCGATCCTCGATATCGAATCGCGAGGGAAACGCGTGATTATCTGCGGCGGCACGGCGTTTTGGATCGAGGCGCTCATGCTCGGCCTCCCCTTGCCGAAAGTCGTGCCCGATCCGGCCTTCCGGGAGAAGTGGGGGCAGAAAGATGTAGGTGAGCTGTACGGCTATCTGAAACGGCTCGACCCAGAACGCGCCAAAACCATTGACCGGAAAAACAAAGTCCGACTGCTGCGCGCCATAGAAATTACCAGGACTCTCGGCAAGGTCCCAAAGATAGATCGCACCACTCTCCCCGATCTCTCGCGCTATATCGTGATTGGCATCAACCCTCCGGTCGATGAGCTCAATCGGAAAATCCGCGAGCGTTTCATGGACCGGATGAAGGCCGGTATGCTCGAGGAAGCCGTGCGACTCAACCGTGCTGGCCTCTCCTACGAACGGCTCGAATCCTTCGGACTCGAGTATCGCGCCCTCGCAGAATACCTCCAGAAGAAGATCACCGATACCGAACTCTACACCGAACTCCCCCAGGCGATCATCCATTATGCCAAGCGGCAGCGCTCGTCGCTCCGTCGCCTCGAGAAGCAGGGGGTGAAGATCCACTGGATCAAAGACGCATCTGAAGCCCTTGCGATCGTAAAGTAAAACACTGCCTCGGGCAGTGTTTCTATTTGAGAGAAAGAATATCTTGGACCAACTCTGGAAATTCTTCCTGAAGGAAATGCCCCCGGTCTTTGAAAACCCGATAGGTCGCGTCCGGCAGATCACGCTGATAGTCGGCTAGGCTGGAGAACGGCACCACATCGTCGTCCTCGCTGTGATAGACGAAAACCTTTCCGGCCTGTTCAATGAACAGCCGCTTGTCTTCCGGCGGCAGAAAGCCGCCCAAATATTCACGATTGCCATCGCCTGTTTCGTTATAGCATGGAGCAACAAGAAAGACGGATCGTATCTTCTTTGGGCAGCGCTCGGTAGAAAGATACTTCGCAAGAAATGTCCCACCGAGCGAATGACCGACAAGAACAATCCCATCGTCCATGAGTGCGATCACCTTCTCGAACCAGAGTTTCCATTGCTCGTACCTTGCATCCCACTTGTTCGGCATGCTCGGCGCGTAAACAGCGAAACGCTCACCAAGCGCTGTAGACAGCCCTGATTTCCAGCCTTTCCGCTGAAAATCCTCAAGCGTCAGATTGTCTCCTTCACGATCAAGAAATACCAAACAGTCTTCCGGGGTGCGGAAAGTGTCGCCACCATGAATGACCATGACTTGTTGCATAGGGAAAGACTAGGCGGCAAGCTTTTTCTCGAGGAGCTCTTTGGCGACACCTGGGTTGGCCTTGCCTTTGGTTTCTTTCATCACCTGGCCGACCAGATACTGGAGCGCGTTCTGCTTGCCAGCCTTGAAATCTGTAATCGACTGAGCGTTGGCAGCCAAGATAGCGTCGACAATCCCCTCAAGTTCGCCCGCATCGCTCATCTGCGCCAGGTTGAGCCGCTCAACGATGTGCGACGGATCATTATCCTCGCCCTTGTACATCTCAGAGAGCACCGTCTGTGCCGCGCTCGAATTGACCGTCCCATCGGCCACGACCGCGATGAATTCGGCGAAGTTCTCGGGCGTCACCACGAATTCGCCGATTGTCGTTCCCGTTTCAGCGAGATGCTTCCTCACCTCGGTGATGAAGTAATTGGCAGCAAGCTTCACCGCCTTTGGCAGAGCCGCCTTCAGTTCCCCTCCATCCTGTTTCGCCCCGAGCTCACTCGCGACCGACTCGAAATAATTGGCGACTTCCTTGTCTTCGGTGATGATATCCGCGTCGCTTTCCGGCAGGCCGAATTCCGACATGAAGCGAGCGCGTTTCGCATCGGGCAATTCGGGCAGAGCCTCCTTCAATTCCTTCACATAGTCACCAGTGAAATCAAATGGGGCGATGTCTGGCTCGGGGAAATAGCGATAATCATGAGCTGACTCCTTCTTTCGTTGGGAGACGGTAACGCCCCGATTCTCATCCCAGCCGCGCGTCTCTTGAACAATTTTTTCGCCGTTCTCGAGCATTTCCGTCTGACGCTTGATCTCATACTCGATCGCGCGCTCGACCGCCTTGAACGAATTGATATTCTTCACTTCCACCTTGGTCCCCGATAAACGGTCGGCGCCAACTTCGTGGAGCGAGATATTCACCTCGCAACGCATCTGCCCCTTCTCCATATCGGCATCGGAAACTTCGAGATACCGGAGGATCTGGCGCAATTTCTGACAGAATGCCCGAGCGTCTTTGGCGGTGCTGAAGTCCGGCTCCGTCACGAGTTCCATGAGAGGCAGGCCCGCACGATTGTAATCGACGAGCGTATGATCTGCACCGGTCGGATGGGTCAGCTTGCCGGTATCTTCTTCGAGATGGATGCGCGTCACATTGAAGTGACGTCCATCGATCTCCATCGTGCCGCGTTCACAGAAGGGCTCATCAAATTGCGAGATCTGGTAGCCCTTCGGCAGGTCCGGATAGAAATAGTTCTTGCGGTCGAATTTCGAGTGGAAGCGGAGCGCGCAATTAAGCGCGAGACCGACCTTTTGGACCGAGCGGATCGCTTCCTCGTTCGGGACCGGCAAAGCGCCAGGTTGGCCCGTGCAGACATGGCAGACATGGACATTCGGTTCCGTTTCGAGCCCGAGACCGTTCGCGCAGCGGCAAAACATCTTGGAGCGGGTCTTCAGCTCTGCGTGTACTTCCATGCCGATGGTTGGTTCGTACTGTGCCATATGTCTTACGCTAGGAGTTCTTTAAGCTTCGCCTCGGCATCCTCGATTCCACTGTATTCTACAACATCGAGCCGAGGGTTCCCGAGTATCATCGCTGAAAGCTTCCGATCCGGCTGCGGCCGATAGAGGCAGATGACGCGCTTGCCCAGCTCCTCCCCAAGACGGATCTCGTACCCGACACCGAGCGATGGAGTCGTCACTTCAGCGACAACAATATCGGCCTCTCGCACCCAATCAGTATCACGCTGGAAGATATGTTCCGATGGTTTCTTTTCTCCATGGATGGAAAGCGAGTGATCGCCGATGTGCTCGGTCAGGACCTGGCCAAAAGTAGCCAGCCGTTCAATCAGCGCCTGATAGATTCCAACATCATCCCGGCCACTCCGGATAGAGGCGGCAAAGTAAATCTTCATAGTGCTCTAGTGTACCCCAGTCGAGCCAAAACCGCGAGCCCCGCGGATGGTTTCCTCGAGCTCGTCCACTTCCTCGATATCCGGCCGCTCGACCCGCTGAATGAGGAGCTGAGCGATTTTCTGTCCCTTCTTGATTTCGAAGTCCTCTTGCCCCAGGTTCACGAGCCCGATCAGGTACTCGCCACGGTAGCCACTATCGAGCACTCCACCGAGCGTCTTCACGCCAAACTTGTGCGACGGACCGCTCTTGTCCCAGACGAGGCTGACATAACCGTCCGGGAGCGCGATAGCGATCCCGGTCGGTACAGACGCGCGCGCACCGGGAGCGATAACCAGATCTTCGACCGAAAAGAGATCCATCCCCGCATCGCCCGGGTGAGCGAAGGACGGTACGATCGCATCCGGATGCAGCTTCTTTACCTGTATATTCATAGCGTCTTCTCGATTACGTTCCAGACTTTTTCAGCGATGCTCTCGCGCGAGAGTATTTTGCCTCTGCGCACACAATCAATTTTCGTCCACGCGTTCAATTTCTTCACCAACCGAAGCGCGTTCTTTCGGCTTTGGAGCAGGTATTCTTCATCATTCTCGACGAGATCTGTTTTCCGCCGCTTTACGTAAACTTTTTTCCGAATTTGATCCTCTGATTTCAGGAGCCGCCGCGAGATATCCGTTGGTACATCCAAATAAATAATTTTATCTGGACGAGGAAGTCCAAAGACTCCGTGTTCCATTTGATCAAGCCAATTCAAGAACTCCCTTTGCCGGCGTGGATTCAAAATTTTTCCACCCTGATGAATTTGATTTGAACTTACATATCGGTCAAGCACAACCGTATATCCTTGTTTCAACCACCGTTCAATTACCGGTTTCGATTCAAAGCGATCCGCCGCATATAGAACGGAACCAATGTGCGGATCGATCTTCACAAAATCACCATATTCCCCAATCAAACATTCGCCGATGAGCTTTCCAAAAAAATTCGCCTCGTACTGTGGAAAGTCGAGTGTCTTCGTCTTGTATCCTTCCGACTTGAGCCGAGCGATGAGAAGCCGGGTCTGAGTCGCCTTGCCTGACCCGTCCGAACCGTCGATGACGATGAGTCTGCCGCGTTTTGCCATATATTTTCCTATCCTTGAGTGATCTCGGCGATCACGCGGTCGAGTGCTGACTGCATTGCCTCGAGCGAGCCTTCGTTGATGATGAGGTGATCAGCGAGCGCGATCGGCGTCCCCTGGGTGAGCCGGGTAAGCTGTGCCCAGTCTCGCTCTATCGACTCCATTGCATTAAGCGGACGCTCGGGCCGGACAGCGAGCCGGGCATGGCGGATGCTCGGCCGGGCATGGATCGCGATTGTCACGAACGCATCACCGAAACGCTCCCGGAACACGCGATACTCCGGTGCGCTATAAAAGCTCTCGAGGAGGATGACTGGGGCCTCGGACATCAAAGTGACTTTCTTCGCCGCCTCCTGGGCATAGAAGTCCTCGCCGTGCAGGTTGCGGAGGTCTTCGCGCACGAGCCGCTCATTCGCCTGATTGCGCTCGAGCCCGCGCCGCTCCATCTCGTCGAAAGTCGGCTGGGCAAAATAGATCTTTGGCCACTCGTATTTCTTCACGAGATACTCGATCGCTTCCGACTTCCCGCTCCCTGGCATCCCGAGCACGGCGATTATCTTCGACATATGCATGCGCGTTAATTTCTTTCGAGCGTAAGGTAAGTAAGACGATAGTCACCCTCTTCAGCCTCTTCCGACTCTAGTATTTTCCCAAAAATATGGCTGTACTCAGGGAAAAAAGCGTCTCCATCCATTATGGCGTGAACGAGCGTCAGATACAAGCGGTCAGCCAAGGCGAGCGCCTCGGCGTATATCTGCCCGCCCCCGATGACGAAAATCTCCTTGGATTCGATCGCTCGAGCCTTGGCAAGGGCCTCGGCGAGACTGTCGACGACAATGCAGCCCGGAATATCGCGTCCCGTGTCACGGGTGATGACGATATTCGTCCGCCCAGGGAGCGGCCGACCGATGGATTCGTAAGTCTTCCGGCCCATGATGATGACATGACCGGTCGTCCGCTCTTTGAAGCGGCGGAAGTCGTCTTTCAAATGCCAGGGAATAGCTCCCCGGTTTCCAATGACGCGATTTTCGGAGAGAGCAGCAATGAGACTGATGCGCGGTTCTGACATATCGGTCGTACGGGAAGGGTAGCGAATCGGCTTAGACGGCAATCGGCGCCTTGATCGATGGATGCGGGTCGTATCCCTCAAGCGCGAAATCATCGATCGTAAACGCGAAGAGGTCTTTCACGTCTGGATTGATGCGAAGCGTAGGCAGTTCCCTCGGTTTGCGCGCGAGCTGTTCCCTCACCTGTTCGAAGTGATTGCTGTAAAGGTGCGTATCGCCGCCTGTCCAGACGAATTCGCCAGGCTCGAGCCCCGTCACCTGCGCGATCATCATCGTGAGAAGCGCGTAGGAAGCGATGTTGAACGGCACCCCGAGGAACGTGTCACAGCTCCGCTGATACAGCTGGCACGAGAGCTTGCCGTTCGCGACATAGAACTGGAAGAGGCAGTGGCATGGCGGGAGCCCCGCCTTAGCCATCTCCTCGATATCAGCCGGATTCCACGCCGAAACGATGAGCCGACGCGAGTTCGGATTCGCCTTGATCTGTTCCACTACGTCCCGGAGCTGATCGATCTCCTTGCCATCCGGCGTCGGCCAATGCCGCCACTGGTACCCGTAGACGGGTCCGAGGTCGCCATAGTCCGCTGCAAACGCCTCATCCGTCTTCACCCGCTCGACGAAATCCTTGATCCCAGCATTCCATTCGTCGGATCCCGTCCTCGGCACGGTCTGTCCGTTCCGGATGAGATATGCCTTGTACGGCCACTCGTCCCAAATATGGACATCTTTCAGCGCGAGCGTGCGGAGCTGCGTGTCGCCGTTGACGAACCAGAGAAGCTCTTCGGCAATGAGACGGAACGGGACCTTCTTCGTCGTGAGAAGCGGAAAACCCTCCGAAAGATCAAAGCGCATCTGATAGCCGAAGACGCTCCGCGTGCCGACCCCTGTCCGGTCGGACTTATCGATGCCGGTTTCCATGATATGCGTGAGGAGGTCAAGGTATTGGCGCATAGGAATATCGTATGTCTTTAAATTACCATGCCATACTCTCCTCTGCCAAAAGTCCCAAAAACCCAGAAGGAAAAGATTATTTCTTCTTCGGCGAGCGCTTCTTTTTCGGCGAGACGAAATTCAGGTGCATCTTGGATGCGACCGGCTTCCTATCCTTGTAGTACTTCGAATTGAGCCCTTTGGAGCCATAGGGCCGCTCACAGGGCGAAGACAGATACTCGAACGCCATCTGACCGATCGGCATGCCGGAGTACAGCTTGATCGGAAGCTTGCCGGCATTGTAGAGTTCGAGCGTCATTTTCAGGCTATTGCCCGCATCGAGAAAACCGGCGGTCGTATGGATGATGAGCCCGAGGCGGCCGAGCGAGGATTTCCCTTCGAGGCGGCCAACGAGCTTCTCGGACACGCCCGTCTCCTCGAGAAGGACACCGAGCGCGAATTCGCCGGGATGGAGGATGAAAGCCTCGTCAGTCCCGATCTCCACCTGCTTCATGAGGTCTCCCGGGATGTCGCGCGGATCGATGACAAACTGCCGGTTGATGTCGAAGATGAGGAAGTGCCGGTCAAGATGTACGTCATAGGACGCCGGTTGGACGCATTCTTCGCGGTACGGCTTGATGGTGATGTGGCCGGCTTTCCGTTCTTTCTTGATATCGCGGTCTGAGAGGATCATACGGTTGATGTGGATAAGGTCGCACCCAGTATACAAAAAAGCCCGCCAACTGGCGAGCACTTGGAATTTGGCTCATTTCGTCACACGGAGTCCTGGGCCCATGGACGAGGACAGCGTCATCGAGAGGATGAAGCGACCCTTCAGCCCCTCCGGCTTCCCCTTCTCGATCGCCTCGATGAACGTCCGGATGTTCTCTTCGAGTTTTGCGGCTTCGAACGAGAGCTTGCCCACCACCTGGTGGATATTGCCCGTATCGTCGTTCTTGTAGCTCGCCTTCTTCCCCTTCTGGAGCATCTCGACGGCCTCACCGATCTTCTGGGTGACGGTCTCGTTTTTTGGGCTCGGCATCATGCCCTTCGGCCCGAGGATCTTGGCAACAGCCGCGAGCTTCGGCATCATTTCCGGAGTAGCCAGGACGAGGTCGAAATGCGTGCCCGGGTTCGTCTTGCCGGCCTTGATGTCAGCGATGAGCTCTTCGCCACCAGCGAGCGCAGCACCGGCATCCTGCGCTTCCTTCAACTTCGTCGAGGTCACTACGGCGACCTTCTGCGTGCGGCCGGTGCCGTGCGGCAGGACGACGGTCCCGCGGACGTTCTCATCACTCTTCTTGGCTGAGATGCCGAGATGGAAATGCATCTCGACGGACTCGTCGAACTTGGCGACCTTGTTTGCCTGGAGGAACGCGACTGCCTCGGCGAGCGTATAGACTTTTTCGGCCTCGATCTGTTCCGCTGCCTTGTTGTACTTCTTCCCGTGCTTCATATGCTTTTCGTGGTACAAACCGCAATGCTCGCCTCGGAGCAATTGCGTCCCACAAATTAAAGAAATTTAAATTATCCCTCGATCTTGATGCCCATCGAGCGAGCCGTCCCCTTGATGATCTGCATCGCGGCTTCGACGTCGTTCGCGTTCAGGTCGCGGAGCTTCTTCTCGGCGATTTCGCGGACCTGGGCCTCGGTAATGCTTCCCGCCTTGTCGGTGAGCGGGTTCTTCGCGCCCTTCTCGACCTTGGCTGCCTTCTTGATGAGGTCGGAGGCCGGCGGCGTCTTCATGACGAACGTGAACGACCGGTCCTCGAAGACGGTGATCTCGACCGGGATGATGTCGCCCATCATCTCGCGGGTCGCCTCATTGTACTTCGAGCAGAAATCCTGGATGTTGAGCCCGTGCGGCCCGAGGGCCGTGCCGACTGGCGGAGCCGGGGTGGCCTTGCCGGCCGGGATCTGCAGCTTCACGATCGCTTTGATTGCCTTTGCCATACGCGTTTCAGTAAAATTAATCCTTCTTGATCTGGAGGAAGTCGAGCTCCACCGGGGTCTCGCGACCGAAGATGGAGACCAGCACCTTCACCTTGCCCTTCTCGTCGTCCACCTCCTGGATCTTGCCTTCGAAGTTCTTGAACGGGCCGTCGACGATGCGGACGCTCTCGCCCACCTTCACGTCGATCTTGTACTTCGGCTCGGCCACGCCCATACGCTTCTTCAGGCCTTCGATCTCGGCCGGGTCGATCGGGGTCGGGGTCGTGCCGAGGCCGATGAAACCGGTCACGTTCGGCGTGTTGCGCACCACGTACCAGCTCGCGTCCGTCACCACCATGTCGACGAGCACGTAA
>Ga0268298_10005953_pt1 | contig 11226 bp, 10 predicted proteins | sample WWTPWeurt_MetaG_FD_194462 | JGI IMG/M metagenome (GOLD analysis project Ga0268298, IMG submission 194462) | Activated sludge microbial communities from WWTP in Nijmegen, Gelderland, Netherland - WWTP Weurt | ecosystem: Engineered > WWTP > Aerobic digester > Activated sludge | place... | reverse complement strand
CTTCAACTTCCAGAACCCCGACGGCGGCCGCAACAACGCCATCCAGGGCGCGGCCGACAACTACTCGGTGGTGCGGCTGCTCGAGGGCCTGAGCATCGCCGAGGCCGAGCCGGCGCCGCACACGATCACCTTCGACACCAGCAAGCTGTCGTTCTTCGGCCACTCGCAGGGCGGGCTGACCGGGCCGCCGTTCATCGCCTACGAGCCCAAGGTGCGCGGCGCGGTGCTGTCGGGGGCCGGCGGCCTCTTGTACTTCGCGCTGCTCAACAAGACCGAGCCGGTCGACATCACCGCGCTGGTGCGGACGATCATCCTCGACGAGCCGCTCGATCAGTGGAACCCGGTGCTGGCGCTGCTCCAGACCTGGGTCGAGCGCTCGGACACGATCAACTACGGCCCGCTCCTGGTGCGCGAGCCGCCGGCCGGGCTGCCGCCGATGGACATCTACCAGAGCATGGGCTTCACCGATCACTTCACGCCGCTGCCGACGATCGAGGCGCTCGCGGTCGCGATCGGCGGCGACCAGGTCAACCCGACGCTGGCGCCGATCCCCGGGCTGGTGATGCGCGGCCGCGCGGTCGCGACCGCGCCGGTGACGGCCAACCTCGCCGGCCACACCGCGGTGATCGTCCAGTACCAGGCGACGGTCTCCGACGGCCACTTCGTCGTGTTCGATACCCCCGCGGGGCGCCGGCAATCGAGCGAGTTCCTCGGTACGTTCGCGCGCACCGGCCAGGCCACCCTGGTCACCCCCGAGTAGCGGAGCACCCGATGGCGCGCAAACGGATTGGCGAGATCCTGATCGAGGCTGGGCTGATCGACGAGGACGGGCTGCGCGCCGCGCTGGTCGAGCAGCGGCGGCGCGGCGGTCCGCTGGGGCGCGCGCTGGTCGATCTGAAGCTGGTCGCCGAGGAGACGCTGGTCGCGGCGCTGTCGCGGCAGCTCGCGGTGCCGGTGGTCGACCTCGACGTGATCGAGATCCCGCAGGCGGTGATCGACCTCATCCCCGGCGACCTGTGCGAGTCGTGGGGCGTGGTGCCGTTCGCGCAGCCGATGAAGTTCCTCGACCTGGCGATGAGCGACCCGTCGAACCTGCGCATCCTCGACGAGCTGCGCGTGCGCACCAACCTCAACGTGCGCAGCCACCTGGCCGGGCCCAAGGCCATCGAGCGCGCGCTCGGCCGCTACTACGGCCGCGGCATGGGCCGCGCCGCCGGCGCCGGCCGCCGCCGCGAGACCCTCGACGTGCCGCGCGCCGCCGACGAGGAGATGGAGCTGGTCAACCCCTACGACCCCGCCGCCAGCCGCAGCGTCCCGGTCGCCGGCAACCCGCCCTCGACGCAGAGCCGCGAGCGCTTCCCCGCGCCGCCGCCGCCCGCGCGCACCGGCGCCGCCTCGACCGCCCCGCCGCCCGTCGGCCCGCCCGCCGCCGCCCGCGGCCCCTCCTTCGCCGATCTCGCCGAGCTGCAGGAGCGCATCGCCTCCCTCGAGGCCCTGGTCCGCCGCGACGAGGACGTCCTCAAGAAGCTCATGGCCCTGCTCATCGAGAAGGGCGTCGCCACCCGCGACGAGATCCTCGCCCGCCTCCGCTGATCGTCGCTAGTCGCCGTCGTCGCTAGTCGTCGTCGTCGTCGTCGCCGAACAGCACGGCGACCCGCAGCTCGACGGCGTCGAACGGCTCCGCGCGCACTGTCTCGTCGGCACCCGCCGAGAGGACCATCGTGTATCCGTCGACGCTCCAGCGGTGGACGATCAGCAGCTTCTCTTGCACATCGAGGATCCAGTAGTGCGGCACATCCGCCGCGTGCATGATCCGCGGGTTGTCGACGAAGTCCCGCTTCTCGTCGCGCGGTGACAGCACCTCACAGACCCAGTCTGGACGCGCCCGTACGGCGAACCCGGTCGGGAACTCGGGGACTCGGTCGCGACGCCAGGCGACCAGGTCGTGACAGAACACGACGCCCGCGGGGTACTGGACGTGGGTCTCCGCAGCGAACCACCACCCACCCGGCCAGCGTCCACCCGGCTTGCGATCGAAGCGGCGGCGGAGCGACCCCACCGTCGCGCCCTGGCCGCGACCGTGTTCGGCGGTCGGTGCCGCCTTCGGCACCAGCTCGCCGCCGACCAGCTCGATCTGATCGCGATCGGGGCGAGCGAGCAAATCCGCGAGAGTGGCCGGGCGAGCCAGCGGCGCCATCACGGCAGCATAGCGTCACCGACACGCGGCCGGCCGCGCGATCTCCCGCGCGGGCTCGGTCAGCGCGCGGGCCGCGGGCGTCCGCCGCCGTCGCGCGCGAGCTGGAAGAAGGCGATCGTGCGCTGGAGCTGCTGGGCGAGGTCCGAGAGCTGCGACGACGTCGACGAGATCTGCTCCGACGAGCCGGCGTTGTGCTGGGTCACCTGATCGAGCTCGACGATCGCCCGGCTGATCTGGCTCGCGCCGACCTCCTGCTCGCGGCAGGCGTTGCTGATGTCGCGGACCAGCTCGGCGGTGTGCTTGATGTCCGGCAGCATGGCCTCGAGCAGCGCGCTGGTCTGCTCGGCGACCGCGAAGCTCTTGGCCGACAGCGCCGAGATCTCGGCCGCCGCCGCCTGGCTGTGCTCGGCGAGCTTGCGCACCTCGGTCGCGACCACGGCGAAGCCCTTGCCGTGTTCGCCGGCGCGGGCCGCCTCGACCGCCGCGTTCAGCGCCAGGAGGTCGGTCTTCTGCGCGATCTCGCCGATGACCGTGACCTTGGTGGCGATCTTCTTCATCGCGATGATCGTCTCGCCGACCGCCTCGCCGCCGGCCTTGGCCTTGGTCGCCGACCGCTGGGCGATGGCCTCGGTCTGCGCCGCGTGGTCGGCGTTCTGCCGGATGCTGGCCAGCATCTCCTCCATGCTCGACGACAGCGCCTCGGCCGCCGCCGCCTGCTGGGTCGCCCCGGCGGCCATCTGGCTCGACGAGTCCGACAGCGCCCCGCTCCGCGTCGTCACGTGCTCGGCGGCGCCCAGCACGTCGCTGATCACGGTCCGCAGCCGCCCCACCATGCCGACCATCGCGGCGTAGACGCCCACCGACGCCGCGCGCTCGGTGGTGCCGGTGATCGACAGGTCGCCCTGCGCGAGCCGGTCGGCCATCTCGCCGATGAACCGCGGGTCGCCGCCGAGCTGACCGAGGATCGAGCGGATCACCATCAGCGCGGTGACCAGCGACGCGACGATCAGGATCACCGTGACCACCAGCCCCACCACCAGCGCGCGCAGGCTGCGCTGCTCGTGGGCGGCGGCGGCGCTGGCGAGCCGCGTCGACAGCGCGTCCTCCACCTGCTTCATCGCGTCGATCTTCTCGGTGATCGTCGCGAACCACCGCTCGGGCGCGACGCCGAAGCCGCCCTCGGTCGCCCGCGCCAGCGCGACGCCGCGCAGCGCCTCGACCTGCTTGGCCGCGCCGGTCTCGAGGGTCTGCCGCAACCGCTCGCGCGCCTCGGGCCGGGCGTACTTGTCGAACAGCTGGAGGAACGCCTCCTGCGCGGCGACGATCTTGAGGAAGCGCTGGAACGTGTCCGGCGTGAACGCGTCGGCGCTGAAGACCGCGTTGAGCGTCGCCCGCTCCTGGCCGGCGGCCTCCTTGGCGCTGATGAACGCCAGGAGCGCCGTCGCGTCGCTCGCGATGGCGGCGTCGGCGGTCGTCCGGCCAGCCACCGCGATCACCTCGAGGTAGCTCGCGATGGCCCCGCTGTAGAACGCGAACGAGTCCTTCGCCGCCAGCTTCAGGCCGTCGGCCGACGCCCGGATCTCGTCGAGCCGCGCCATCTGCTCGGCGGCCCGCGCCAGCGCCGGCTGGGCCAGCTTCGCGATCGCCCCGTCGCGCGCGAGGCGCCTCATCAGCGTCGCGTGGAGCGCCGTGGTCTGCGCCCGCTGCGCCGCGAGCTCGGTCTTGAACTTCGCGCCCTTCGAGGTGATGAACCCCGCCGTCATCCCCCGCTCCTTCTGCAGCTCATGCACCAGGCTGCCGGTCGACACCGCCAGCACCGACAGCTGGTGCGTCCGCTTCATCTCGCGCACCGACGTGACCTTCTCGCTGACGCTGATCCACGAGAAGACCAACAGCCCGAGGATCGGCGGCAGGATCATCAGCAGCAGCTTGTTGCGCATGGTCAGATTCGGCATGGAGCCTCCGGTACCCCGTCGACGACGTTCATCAGCGCTGCGGCGCTGCGACCACAGCGGCTCAGGCGTTGCGCGGCTTCAGTGACGCTCGACGCGCCCGCTGGACGTTCGACGGGGTCCAGGGGCGCTACCTCTCGGGTCGACCAGATCGCCGCCGCCCGAAAGCGCCCCCCCGCGAATTCCAGCCCTCCCCCCGCGCCGTTTCGTCGCAACCCGCCACCGCCGCCTTACGTGCGCGGACGCCGGCCGATCGACGCTGAGTCCGCGCCGCGCACGTCGTGCATGAACTCGACGGCGCCGCGCCGAGTCATCGGCGACGCGGATACTTGGCGCGCAGCTCGGCGATGGGCTTGACCCGCCCGGCCTCGACGTCGTCCCAGGCCCGCTCGGCCTCGTCGAGCAAGGTGCGTCTCCGTTGAGTCCAACGCACCGTGATCAGACGGCTTCGCAGTCTCACGGCGCACCGGTCTCGACACCCCGCCCGCTTCGTCTTGCGCTGATGGCCGCCCACGCCGTTCCGCTCAGCCCGCGAGCTCGTCGCGATAGACGTCGTCGACGTCGAGCGTGCAGCCGAGCGCGTCGAGCGCGATGCCGCCGCTGCGGGCCTCCCGCCGCGTCCACGCGCCGGCCGCATCGCGATGCCACACCTCGACCAAGCGCTCGTCGTGCGCCACCAACACGACCTCCCGCAAGGAGGGGATCCGCTGGTAGTTCGCCAGCTTCTCCCCGCGATCGTACGCCGCGGTGCTCGGGCTCAAGACCTCGACGACCGCGGTCGGGTTGATCACCGTCACCCGGCTGTCGGGGTCGAGCTCCGCGCGCGCGCAGACCACGCTGACGTCCGGGTAGGTCACGAGCCCGGTCGCCAGCACCCGGATGCGCAGATCAGAGGCGTGAACCCGACACCCCTTGCCGCGCAGCTGCAGGTTGAGCGCCGTGCTCACGTTCGCGCAGATCGCCGCGTGCTCGGGCGTGCCACCCGCCATCGCATAGATCTCGCCATCGAAGAACTCGTGGCGGACGTTCGCGCCGTCCTCGAGCGCGAGGTACTCGCGGTAGGTGTAGCGATGGAGCCGGATCGGCGCGACCACGACGTCGATGCTAGCACGCGACCCGCGATCTCCGCCGCACAGGCGCCCGCCGCGGCGGCCGCCCCGTCCGTGCTCGTCAGCTCACCGGACCCAGTAGGTCGTGAGGTCGTACGAGCCTACCCGCGGCCTGGTCCCGTAGCGCGCTAGCCACGCCATTCTTGACACAGCGCTTCGTCGCGCGATGCTCACGCTGTGCAGACACCGGCGCGTGCCAACGACTCGGCGTCAAGCGTGCCTGGCGTTCGGACTGAGGTACCGCTCATGAGCTGGCGGGAGATCTGCGTCGCCTATCCGGACCAGTGGGTCGGACTCATCGACATGGAGACGAACAGCGAGGCCGCGTACGATGTGCGCTGCGCCCGCGTCGTGAGCGCTGGTACGTCACCCTGGGATGTGCTGCGCGCGCTGCGACCGTTTCGCGCGATCCACTCGAACGTGCAGCACCTCTTCACCGGCAAGATCAGCTCGCGACGATGACGCTGGTCGAGACGCCGCTCGGCAGGGTGCACGGGCTGATGGTGGTCAAGGCAACGGTTGCAGGCCCCAGCGGTGAACTCGGCCTCAGGCTCGCGCTCGACACGGGGTCGACCGAGACCGTCATCAACCCTTGGGTGGTCGACGAACGGGGCTTCAGGGACCGCGCCTGAACCTCATGCGCATGCGCTCCCACCAAGAGCGCCGTGGCGCCTCCACCTGCGACGCCTGCCATCTTCCGAAGGCGTCGACATCGCGCACCTGCTCGATCGTCAAGCCATCTGCCTGCTGTACATGACACTCCACGTCGGGATGCGCCGCGATTGTCTCCGCCGCGAACGCGCGCGCGGCTTCGAGGTCAGGGAACCAGCGAGCGATCTCATCGCGCTGCCGATTCAGCGCGCGCACGCCCGGAGACTCCAGCAAGATCCCCGTCTGTATCTCTGCCAACAGGACTCGATATATTGGCACCGACTTCATGGCATCACCGAACTCACGGCATCGACTCGACGAGCGGCGGTCGTGGCGCGGTGAGCTCGACCGCCGTCGCCGGGCACGCCGCGGCGGCGCCGTACCAGAGGAGGGGTCGCGCGTCCTCTTTCCACATCCCGCCGGCGATCAAGACGTGGTGGTCGCCCGCCGCGACGGCGATGTGCACCCCACCCCCGCGCCCGAGCCCGGGCAGTTCACCCCATCGGCCGTCCTGATACAGCGCACCCGGCGTGCGCCCCCACTCCTCGCGGCCGCCGAAGCCGCCCAACACCACGACTCGACCGTCGGCGAGGACGGTCGCCGTCCCGCGCTCCCGGTCGGTGACCGGGCCAGCGCCCAGGACCTCCCACCGGTCCGCGACCGGATCGTAGATGGCAGCGGGCGGCGCCGGGTAGTGCTCGGCGCCGCAGGTGGTCCCGGAGTCCTCGCAACCGCCGATCACGAGCAGCCGCCCGTCGCGCAGGGGAGCGGCGGCGTGGTTGTAGCGGTAGTACGGAGCGACCGCGACCGGGGCCCAACGCTGCGCCTCGACGTCGAAGCGATGCACCTCACGCGTCGCCTCGAGGTCGCCGCCGTCCGCCGTGCTCCGCAGGCCGCCGACGCGCAGCAGGTCACCCTGTGCCAGGCGCGTCAGCGTGAAGCCACGCGCTGGTGGCGGCGATGGCGCCGGGACCCACTCGCCAGACGCGGTGAGCCGCACGGCGCACCGGTGGCCGACCACGAAGGCGCCGCCGTCGGACAGCCCGGCCATCTCGACGGTCGCCCCGTACTGGTCGCGCAAGGACGGGGCATCGTCGCTCACACAGCCAGGGAGCGCCGGCAGCGGCTGCCAGGCGCGCGTCGCCACGTCGAAGCGCGCCGACTCGGTGACCGGTCCCCCGCGCTCGCGTGCGGCGAGCGCGATCACCACGCCGCCTGAGGTCCGCGCCAGCCGCGCGATGAACCGATCTGGCAGCACCGCGATGTCCGTGACGGCGCCTGACCGCGGCTCGAGCAACGCGCTCCACGGCCGCGGTGGAGACGCCCCCGCGTGGCCGGCGAGCAATACCGTCCCATCCTCGAGCGCGACCGCGGCCGTGACGGCGCGATCAGCCGCGAGCGCCGGCCCCGGCGACGGCCCGCACGCCGACACCATCGGGCCAGGCGACATCGCCGCGAGCTCGGCGATCACCACCGGCGCCTCCTCACGCCGCTGCGGCGACCGCGCCGGCAGACACGCCGCGAGCCCGAGCCACAGCGCGACGACGCCGCAGCGCCCGCGCACCCGACCATCGCGACTGGCAGCCCCGCGCGCCGCGGTCATCTCCGCACCACCGCCAGCATCTCCTCGCGCGTCATCGCCCCCTACGGTTACCACGGGGCGACCCAGTTGAAGCCTGCCGGATCGGGCGGGCGCGCGCTCATCGCCCGCCGCGATGCTCGTCGGCGACGAACTGGCTGGCACTCGAGAAGCACGTCGCCACCTTCTTCCAGCTCATCAGCCGAGCCACGAGCGCGGTCTCCACGCTCCCCATCGCGCCGGACGGCGCGGTTACCCAGTGGGTAATCGCGCCCGTGCTCAATCGCGGCTTTGCACGCGCGCGTACTACCCACTGGGTAACTCTCAGGCTCGCATCCATTCGACTTCGTTGACCGGCTCGTACCCACTGGGTAACGGCGCCGCGTGACAGCGGGCTCGGGCGTGAACGTCGCTACTCGTAGTAGCGCGCGGCGCTGACGGCATCGGCCATCACCTGCCATGGCGACTGCGCCGCGACCGTCGTTCCGCGGTTCGCGTAGTAGCCCTGCATGTCGGTCAGCCACGCGGCCAAGGCTTCGACGAATGCGCCAGCCGTCTGGTTCTGCCACCCTCGGCCATCGGTCTCCCAGTCCCGCGCGATCGCGTTGACCACGTCCGCCAGCTCTTCGGCGGTCTTCACCGAGCCCGTGTCGTCCATGGCGCGTCTCCTCTTCCAGTCAGGTCCCGCGTGGCCTGACGCCGCACGGGAGCCTCATCATACGTGTCCGTCGCGAGCGCTCGCACCCGCTCCGGGTCATGTGTCGACTGTGTATCTCCCCAGATCGGCGAGCGCATGCGGATCGGCAATGTCGCGAAGCGAGCACCCTAGAGGAACACGAACGCGCGACAAGTGCCCAGCCCGCTGGCACAGTGCGCAGATCAGGAGCGCAAACCCGATGCGCGAATCCACGTCTGCCACATAGTGGCATTCCACGCCGGCACTATGACAATGCGGGCACTCCGCATCCCGACCTGCGCTGATCGCCGTGAACGCCGCGAGCCAAGCATGCTGGATATCAACCACGGTTGCCTCCCCTTTGTGCGCCAGAAGTGCACGAAGTCGTTCTCTGCATCCTTGTTCGTGAAGGCGCCCTGTTCCCGCGCCGCCCGCGCCGCGCGGCGACTACTCGCGGTTGGTGTCGGGGCGGATGGCGAGGCCGGGATCGGACCAGGTGCGGACGCCGAGCAGGCGGGCGCACTCGTCGACGATGTCGGCGGCGGTGCAGGGCTTGGGGACGAAGGCGGCGGCGCCCAGGTGGGCGGACAGCTCGGGGCCGCGCAGCGAAGAGGAGACCAGGATCAGCGGCGGCGGCTCGGGCAGGCGATCGAGGGCGGCGACCAGGGCGCGGCCCTCGTGCTCGCGATCGCTGGCGTCGAAGACGATCGCGTCGAGGCCGCCCTCGCGGGCGTGGCCGACGCCGACCTCGATCGAGGCGGCGGAGATCACCGCGTGGCGCTCGGCCTCGAGCGCGGCGGCCCACGCACCGCGCGCGTCGGCGTCGGCGGTGATGACGAGGACGGTCGCCTGGCGGCTCATCGCTCGGCCGCGGTGGCGCGGGTCTCGCCCTCCGTCCACCCGACCTCGCGCGCCAGCTCGCGCGCCTCCTTCAGCACCTCGGGCGCGATCTTCATCAGCGTCCGCCCCGGGTTGGCGCCGTAGAGCAGCAGCTCGGCGGTGCCGCGCCGGTCGCCGAGCTTGCGCATCTCCTCGACCGCGCCGCGGCGGTGGCGCTCGGCGAGGATGTGGTTGCCGAGCTTCTCGTAGGCGGTCGCCAGGAGCGCGCGGGCGCGGGCGCTGCCGGCCGCGGAGCTGACCCGCTGGGCCTGGGCCAGCGCAACCTCGGCGTGCTCGGCGCACCGGCTCATGTCGCCCTCGGCCGACGCCAGCTGCGCCAGCTTGAGCACCAGCTTCCACATGTTGTGCGGGGCGCGCGGCGAGCGCGGGCCATCGCCCAGCGTCATCAGGTCGATCGCCTCTTCGAGCTCGCGGGTCGCCGCGGGGCTCTTGCCGGTGCGGATCAGCACCGACGCCAGGTCGAGGTAGCTGTCGGCGATCAGCGCGCTGTCGCCGGTGGCGATCGCGGCGCCGATCGCGCGCTGCAGGTACGGCACGCCGGCCGCGGGATCGCGCTCGGTCGCGACCAGCTGGCCGAGCGCGCGCACCAGCAGCGCCTGCAGCCGCGGGCCCTGATCGCCCCAGCTCTCGGCCTCGTGCAGGATGCCGCGAGCCAGCGCCAGCTCGCCGGTCGTGCGCAACAGCTCGGCCAGGCGGATCGAGATCGCCACCAGCTCGGCCGGCTCGAGCTCGCCGCCGGCGATCGCCGCGCGCGCGCACACCAGCGCCTGCGTGTAGCAGCGCGCCGCGCCGATGTCGTCGAGCTGCCGGCTGGCGGCGTCGCCGGCCTCGGCGTATAGCGCCGCGGCGTCGGCCCGCAGCCCCGCGGCGTCGGTGTGGTGCGCGGCCAGCGCCGGCGGCGCGTCGGCACCCAGCGCCTGCCGCGCGAACTCGTGCAGGTCGCGGCGCACCGACGCCGGGATCGCGCCGTAGGTGACGTCGCGGACGAAGTTGCTGGGGAAGCTCACGGTGTCGCCGCTGGCCTGCAGCCAGCCGCGCTCGATGGCCTGGGCCAGCGCGGCGTCGAAGTCGTCGCCGAGCCCCGACGCCTCGGCCACCTGGGTCAGCGCGGCCTCGCGGCCGAACACCGCCGCGGCCTGACACACCCGCAGCGGATCGCGCGGCAGCGTCGTCAGCCGCGCCGCGATCAGATCGGGCAGCGACGTCGCGGCGTGCTCGATCGCGCCGCCCTCGCTGATGAAGCGCACCAGCTGCTCGACGTGGGCCGGCACGCCGGCGGTCAGCTCGGTCAGCTGCAGCGCGGTCAGCTCGCCGACGGCGCCGCCGCGGGTGAGCTGGGTCGCGAAGAAGCCCAGCGCCTCGCCGTCGAGCGCGTCGAGCGTGATCCGCAGGCAGTCGGCCGGCCAGGTGCGGGCCTCGGCGGGCGTCAGCGTCACCACGACGCGCACGCCGCTGGAGTTGCGCTCGACCACCCGCCGCACGAGATCGACGCTGGCCCGGTCGTAGCGATCGAGATCTTCGAACACCACCGCGGTCGGGCCGCGGTTCGCCTCGGCGGCGAACGCCCGCACCACCGACGCGAACAGCTCGCGCCGCCGCACCGGCGCGTCGAGCTCGGCCAGCTCGCTCAGGTTGCCGAACAGCTCGGCCAGCCCCGGCACGTCGCGCTCGCCCAGCCCGCGCGCCACCGCCGCCGCGGCCAGCTCGTCCTTGCCGCACACCGGCGGCAGCTCGAGCATCGTCGCGATCAGCGCGCGCAGCGGGTACAGCGGCGCCGGCAGCGGCGCCGGATCGGGATCGGCCTGGTAGATCGTCACGCCGGCGGCGTCGGCGACGCGGTCGTAGGCCTCGCGCAGGAGCGCGGTCTTGCCGCTGCCGGCGTCGCCGATCACCAGCAGCGCCGGCGCGATCGCGCGGCCGGCCAGGAAGTCGATCACCCGGTCGAGCTCGTCGTCGCGGCCGACCAGCGCCAGCGGCCAGGTCTTGCTCGGCCGCACCTCGGACAGCGCGCCGTTGGCGGCGGCCATCTCGGCGGTGGTCGACAGCGCCTTGCGGGGCTGTCCGCATTCCGGACAGAACCGGAACTCGGCGGCGGCCTGGGCCCCGCACGCGGCGCAGACGTAGCCGGCCGACGAGCGCGCCGGGGTGAGCTGCGCCGCGAT
>Ga0268298_10005952_pt1 | contig 11230 bp, 12 predicted proteins | sample WWTPWeurt_MetaG_FD_194462 | JGI IMG/M metagenome (GOLD analysis project Ga0268298, IMG submission 194462) | Activated sludge microbial communities from WWTP in Nijmegen, Gelderland, Netherland - WWTP Weurt | ecosystem: Engineered > WWTP > Aerobic digester > Activated sludge | place... | reverse complement strand
CCTGGGGCGCATCGCGGCGTTGCCGCCCTTGCACGGGGCCCAGCCCCGTGCTGCGGCCGGCGCCTTGCGCTGCATCCCCAGGGCACCCCGGCGCGGTCAGCTCCGTAGTGTGAACAGGCCCTAGGCCGCGTGGAGGCGGCACTGGCCGGGCGCCGCCGCGGCAAGGCGTATGCCTGGTATTGCAGCTCGCAGGCCTGGGCGAGGCAGCAGGCCGGCGACATCGATGCCGCGCTGGCCTGGGCACGAAAGTCGGCGGCCGCGTTTCGTGACAGCGGTGCCTGGCACGGCGAGACGCGGGCCATGCTGCACCTGGCCGACCTGATGCTCATCGCGCGCGACGTCGAAGGCGCCATCGCGCTCGGCGAGCAGTGCGTCGCGCGTCTGGAGTGCCGGCCGTTCCGCGACGACCTCGGCCGCGCCTGCGCGAATCTCGGTGCCGCGTGGCTTGTTCGCGGCGAGCACGAACGCGCGCGCGCCTGCCTCGAGCGGGCGTTGGACGAATTGCGCGGCTCCGACTTCAGCTACTGGGTGTTCGACCATGTCGCCGTGCTCGCCGTTGCCCAGACGCGTGACGAAGCAGCGGCAAAGATGATCGGCCACGCCGATGCCGGCTATACGCGGCTGCGCAAGCACGGCCGCGTGCAGAACGAACAGCGCTCGCGCGACCTCGTCTGGGCGCAACTCAGCGCGCGGCATTGCGCCTCGGAGCTGGAGGACTGGCTCGCTCTGGGGTCTGCGGCAGACGAGGACGAGATGGTGGCGTTGAGTCGCGCGAGACGTTGACGGCCTGCGCGAGTGACATCGGAGCTGGTCCCCGGGCGCGGTGTCGTGCAGCCAGCATCGAGTCGGCGCCCTGCACGCGAGTCTGGGCGACGCCAGCACGGCACGCAGCGGCGCGCTTCGCTGCAAGGGCTCTGCGCATGGTCGATACTTCACCGATGTCCAGCGAGTCCGCACCCGCCGGCACCAGCGTGCCGATCGACGCTGCGGTGCGCGCCTTCATCGTGGCCGCGCTGCTGCTGGGGGGCTCGGCCGCGGTCTCGCTGCTGCTGTTGCCGGATCACACCGCCACGGCATTCGCCTGGACGATCCAGCCGCCGCTCACCGCCGCCTGGCTGGGCGCTGGCTATGCATCGGCCTTCATCGCACTGGCCGCGACGCTGTGGCGGCGCGACTGGCGCGACATTCGCGTCGGCGTGGCGGTGGTGGCTGCCGGGCTGGTCGTGATCCTGGCAGCTACGTTGCTGCACCTCGAGCGCTTCCACTGGAACGCGCCGCACGCGACGGCCCGGCTTTGGGCCTGGGCCTGGCTGACCTGGTACCTGGTGCTGCCGCCGGCACTGCTGGTGGCGCTGGTCCGGCAGCGCCGCCACGCGACCGACGCGGTGCCGGAGCCGTCGTCCTTGCCGCCTGCCTTCCGGGCCGCCACGCTGAGCCTGGCCGGGGCGATGGCGGTTTACGGCGTGCTGATGTTCGCGCGGCCGGACCTGGCCACATCGCTTTGGCCCTGGACGCTGACACCGCTGACCGCGCGCATGGTGGCGGCCTGGTGGCTCGGCGTGGCCGTCGCGCTGGTGGCCACGAGCCGCTGCCGCCATTACGGCGAAGCTGGCGTCGCGGCGCCGGCGTTCGTGGCCTTCGCCCTGCTGCAGGCCATCAACCTGTTGCGTTTCCGGGAACAAATCGGCACCGGGCCCTTGCTGCCGGCGCTGCTGCTCCTGGCCGCGCTGGCTGGCATCGGCATCGCGGCCTGGCGCGGCATGCGGCGCTGATCGGCGCAGCGGCGCTCCGTCCATGCGACCAGCGTCGACTTGTCGATGGTGTCCACGCGCACGCCCCTGGGCCTTCAGTTCGGCCGCTGCGTCGCCGTCGTGCTTGGCCGCCAGGTCGCGCATGAAGCCTCCTGCCTCGCGGCCCACTTCGCCGGCGGCAGCCCGCAGGGGCCATGGTCGGGCTGTCGCGCCGCCGCGCCGCCAGGCTCGAATTCGGCCGGCGCCTGCGTCGAGCTTGCGGGCGCTCAGCCCGTGTTGCGTTCCACGCCGTCGATGAATCGCAGCGTCGCCTGCGCCGCTTCGTCGGGCGCGGTGGCGGCGACGTGGAAGGAGTCGTTCGGGATCACGCAGAGTTCAGAGCGCGGGATCGTGCGTTGCCACGCGCGCGTGCCTTCCAAGCCGGTGATCAGCTGGGCTTCGTTGTGCGGGTCGCCGGTGGTCACCACGAGCGTCGGGCAGGCAATGCGCGGCAGCAACGGCCGCACGTCGACCGTGGGCAGGAAGCGCAAGAAGCCGGACTGGGTCGAGGCCGGCGTGCGCTCCATCATCTGCGCCCACCACTCGTGCGCCGTCGGCGGCAAGGCGCTGCCCAGGCGGTTCTTCATATTGCGGCGCGCCCAGTGGCCGACGCCGAGGCGGTCGATCTCGTCGCCGCTGTACGGCGAGTCCGCGGTCACGGCTGGCGTGCCGAGCACGGTGAGCGACTTCAGCGCCGCGGGACGGGTTGCCGCGAAATGCAGCGCCATCGTGCCGCCGACCTTGGCCGCGACGAGGTGGAATGCATCGATGCCCAGCTGCGATGTGAGCGACAGCAGGTCGGCGCCGATGCGGTCGAAGGACCAGGCGTGCTCGCGCGGCATCGCGGTGGAACGGCCGAAGCCGCGCACGTCGAAGCGCAGCACCTTGTAGCGCCGTGCCAGATGCGGAATCCACGCGAACCAGGCATCGCTCGATTCGGCCACGCCGTGCATCAGCACGACCCACGGCGCGTGGGCCCAGGGGTCGGTGAAGTCGTCGACGCAGTACCAGGTCTCGAGGTCGGGCGCGGTGCGGATCAGCGGCATGGGCGGCCCTCCGCGTCGAGCCCGGCCCATTCCTCCAGCATGCGGATGAACAGCGTCATGTCGGCTTGCGCGCCGAACTTGCGCGCCGCCATCGCCCACAGCTGTGCCGGCGTGGCCACCGCCAGCGCGCTCACGTTCTCGGCGCGCGCTTCCTCCAGGTACAGCTCGAGGTCCTTCGCGCCGATGGTGATGGGACCGCCGGAATCGAAGCTGCGCGGCAGGATCGCGCGCGGGAACTTGTCGGCGGTGGCCGAGTTGCGACCGGTGCTGGCGTTGATGACGTCGATCATCACGCGCGGGTCCAGGCCTGCCTTGGCGCCCAGCACGATGGCCTCGCACGCCACCACCATGCCGGTGATCGAGATGGCGTTGTTCGCGAGCTTGCACAGCTGCGCCATGCCGGCGCGGTCGCCCACCACGAAGGTCTGGGCCGCGACGGCCGCGAGCAGCGGCTGCACGCGCTCGCGCAGCGCCGGCGCACCGGCGAGGATGGCGGTGAGCTGGCCGTCCACGGCGCGCTGGCGGCCGCCGCTGATGGGGCAGTCGAGCACACCGATGTGCTCGCCGGCCGCCTGCGCGATGCGCGCCATCGCGGCGCGACCGACGGTGGACATCTCCACCAGCAGCTGGCAAGCCTGGCTGCTGCGAAGCTCTGCCGCCACGCGCTCGCTCACCTCCGGCGCCGGCAGGCACAGGAACACGATCTCCGCGCGGTCGCCCACCGCACGCGCCGACGCGTGGGCCTCGGCGCCGCGCGCGGCCAGCGGCGCCATCGCCTGTGCGTCGAGGTCGCACACCGCCAGCGCATGCCCCGCACCCAGCAGCCGCGCGGCCATCGCCCCGCCCATGCTGCCGAGCCCGATGAACCCCAGGCGCGCGGCCGCCGTCACGCTTACTCAGTCCAGCGTGATGTTGAGCTCGTGGATCAGCTTGTGCCAGCGCGGGATCTCGGTGGCCAGCACCTGGGCGAACTGCTGCGGCGTGTTGCCCACGGGTTCGTAGCCGATCTCCAGCAGCTTGGCATTGCTGTCGGGGTCGCGCACCGCCGCCTGGGCCGCCGCCTGCAGCCGCGCGATCACGTCGGCCGGGGTGCGCGCGGGCACCACGATGCCGGCAAAGGCTTCGGCCAGCACGTTGCGGTAGCCCAGCTCGGCGAAGGTGGGCACCTCGGGCAGCTGGGGCAGCCGCTTGGCGTTGGCCACCGCGAGCGGCCGCACCTTGCCGGACTTGATCATGCCGCCGCCGCCGGCGAAGTCGGTCATCGTGATCGGCACCTGCCCGGCGGCCACGTCCTGCAGGCTCAAAGCGCCGCCGCGGTAGGGCACGTGGATCATCTCCAGTCCGGCTTCCTTCTTGAACAACTCCATCGCCATCGCGTGCGGGCTGCCGGTGCCGGCGGAGGCATAGCTGAGCTTGCCCGGCTGCGACTTCACGAGCTGCACCAGCTCGGCCACGTCCTTGGCCGGCGAGGCCGGGCCGGCGACGAGGATGGTGGGCAGCCGCCCGAGCAGCGAGACGACGGTGAAGTCCTTCGCCGGGTCGTACGGCAGCTTCTTGTACAGCGCCGGGTTGTAGACCAGCGTGCCATTGTCGGCCGACATGATCGTGTAGCCGTCGGGCGCGGAACGCGTGAGTTCGGCGGCGGCGATGGCCGAGGCCGCACCGGGCTTGTTCTCGATCACCACCGACTGGCCGAGCTCGCGCGCAAGGGCCGCCACCACCACGCGCGCCAGCGCGTCCGAGCCGCCGCCCGCGGCGTACGGGATCAGCCAGCGGATCGGCCGCGTGGGGTAGGTCTGCGCCCAGGCGGGGCCGAAGGCGGCCGCCAAGCCCAGGGTGGCCAGCGCCGTGCGTCGGGAGATCGCCATCGTTCGTTCTCCATATTTCCGCTGAACGGAATTCATTTCTGCTCTCGGGAAAGTCTAGCGGCGCCGGTCCGGGCGGTCAACGTTGACGCCCGCTGCGGCGGTGCCTACCATTCCTTTGAACAAGAGAGGTTTCCGATGAACGGAAATTCAGGCCCCATACCGAACCGACCCTTCCGGCGCGCGGCCGGTGTCGTACGCGCCTTCGGCGCCGTGCTGGCCCTGGCCCTGGCCGGCCTGCCGGCCGCACGCGCCGAGTTCCCCGACAAGCCGGTCCACATCGTGGTGGGCTTCGGCCCCGGCACCGGCAGCGACATTCAGGCCCGCGCCCTGTCGGAAGCCTTCGCGCGGGAGCTGAAGACAACCGTCGTCGTCGACAACAAGCCGGGCGCCGCCGGCATGCTCGCGGCCGCCCATGTCGCGGGTTCGCCGCCCGACGGTTACAGCGTCATCTTCGGCACCACGACGCTGATCGTGACGCTGCCGCTGCTGAGCCCGAAAAGCGCGAAGTACGACAGCGTGCAGGACTTCGTTCCGATCGGCGGCATGGGCAAGTCCGCGTTCGTCGTCGTGGTCGCCAACAAGCCCGGCGCCCCGGCCACGCTGAAGGAGCTCGTGGCGCGGATGAAGGCCTCGTCGCTCAGCTTCGGCTCGATCGGCAACGGCAGCTTCGGCCACCTCGGCTCGCTCAGGCTGATGCAGCTCGCCGGCGTGCCGGGCGCGGTTCATGTGCCGTACAAGTCGAGCCCGCAGGAACTGCAGGACCTCGTCGCCGGCAACCTGGCGTTCGTGACCGACAGCACCGTGGCGACGCTGCCGCTGATCAGGAACGGTCTGCTGACGCCGCTGGCCGTGACGTCGTCGGCCCGTCTTGCCTCCATGCCCGAGGTGCCGACGGTCGGCGAAGTGCTCGGCACCCCATTCGAGCACACGGTATGGACTGGCCTTCTTGCACCCCGGGGCACGCCTGGCGCGATCGTGCAGAAGCTGTCGGCTGCGCTCGCCGCGGCGCTGAACGACAAAGACGTGCGGGATCGCTTCGCCACCATGCAGCTCGTGCCTTTCGAACTCGATGCTGCCGCCTTCGGCGCACACATCCGCGGCGAAGTGCCGGCGTGGCGCGCCTTCCTCGACAAGTCCGGCATCAAGCTGGAAGAGTGAGCCGCACTGGCGCCTGCTCCGCATGCCCGAGGGCCCGGCGAACATCACGATGAAGCGGACCACATGACCGTGCTCGATCTCGCGGACGGCCGCCAGCTGCACTACCGCCTCGATGCGTTCACCGATCCCTGGGCGAGCGCCGACACGGTGCTGATGCTGCACGGGCTCGCGGAGTCGGGCCGCACCTGGTTCGCGTGGGTCCCGGCGCTGGCGCGACGCTTCCGGCTCGTGCGGCCCGACCTGCCGGGCTTCGGCGAATCGTCACCGGTCGCCGAAGGTGGATCGTGGTCCGTCGACGCCGTCACCGACGATCTCGCGGCCTTGCTCGATCACCTGCAACTCGAACGCGTGCACGTCATCGGCCAGCGGGCGGGCGGCGCGCTGGCGCTCGGCTTTGCCTTGCGTCACCCGCAGCGCGTGAGCCGCATGGTGCTCGTCGGCGCGCCGTTCGCGTTGCCGCAGTCGCGCGGCAAGGCCGGCGGGCCGTCGTGGCGCGAAGTGCTCGCGCGCGAGGGCATGGCGGCACTCAACGAGAAGACGATGTCCGACCGGTTCGCAGGCGCGCCGCGCGCGATGCGCGACTGGTGGCTGGCCGAAATGAACCGCACGTCGCCGCACTCGATGACCGCTGCGGCCGCCGCGATGGAGACGCTGGACCTGGCCCCGCACCTGATGAAAGTGCAGGCGCCATCGCTGCTCATCACCTCCGATCGCAACGCCCTCGTCCCGCTGCAGGACACCGTGGCTGCAGCGCGCGCCATGCCCGACGCGAGACTCCTGGTGCTGCCGGCCGACTCGTACCACCTGGCGGCAACGCACGCGCAAGCCTGTGCCACGGCAGCGCGATCCTTCCTCGCAAGTGAACCGTATGCATGACTTGCGTGCGGTGGCAGACGGCTCCGCCCACGCGACACTCACGCTCGCCGACGGTTTGGCGGTGTTCCTGCGCGTCGACGATTTCACCGACCCGTGGACCGAGCCCGAGACCATCGTGCTGCTGCACGGCGTGGCCGAGGCCAGCGAGGCCTGGTTCGCGTGGATCCCGCACCTCGCACGGCACTACCGCGTGCTGCGGCCGGACATGCGTGGCTTCGGTCGCACGACGCCGATGCCGCTCGATCACCATTGGTCGCTCGACGAACTCTCGGGCGACCTGCTCGCGGTTCTGGACCATCTCGGGCTCGCCGCGCCCCACATCGTTGCGGCAAAGGTCGCAGGCATGGTCGGTCTGCATTTCGCCGCGCAGCACCCGAGCCGCGTCGCCACGCTCACCGTCATCGGCAATCCCGTGCGTGGCAGCGACGTGACAGCGATTCCAGGCTATGGCGCCGACACCGTCGAGCGGCACGGCGTCGCGTACTGGGCAGCACTCGGGCAGGCCTCGCGGCTGGGGTCCTCGATGCCCCCACAGGCGCACGATTGGTGGACGGCGATGATGGGCCGCACGGCCGCGTCGACGCAGGCCGGATTCCTGCGCAGCCTCGGCCGCTTCGACGCCACGCCGGCGCTCGAGCGCATCATGTGCCCGACCCTCGTCGTCACGAGCGGCGCGAGCGCCGGCACCAGCAGCTCGATCACCTCCGAAGCCGCGGTGCGTGCGTGGCAGTCGCGCATCCCGCGGTCGAGGCTGTGTGTGTTGGCGAGCGACTCGTATCACGTCGCGGCATCGGACGCCGATCGCGCTGCGCCGGCCGTGCGAGCCTTCATCGAAGGCGCGCGCCGGGTCTGAGAGGCTCAGGCCGCCGCCGCCAGCGGCCGCGCCAGCGCCCTTGCCGGCCCGCCGTCGGAGCCCTTGATCGCGAGCGCGGAGAACATCACCTCGACGCGGCGGTTGGCCAGCGGCGCCAGGTTGGTCAGGTGCTCGGCCACCAGCACGCCGTTGGACAGCAGGATCTGGTGCACCGGCCAGGTGAAGCCCGCGGGCCGTTTGTGCGTGGTGAGGTCGGGGGTGCTGAAGTCCACGCCGAGCAGCTTGATGTCGTGGTCCACCAGCCATTCGGCGGCGTCGATCGACAGCGCTGGATGCTCTTCGTAGTGCTCGGTGTTGATGAAGCGCGCCCAGCCGGTGTCGAGCAGCACGATGTCGCCTGGCCGCACCTGCGGCCGTGCGGCTTCGAGGTCGGCCGCAGTGATCCAGCCGAGCGGCGGCTTGTCGATCTTCCAGATCACGCCCGGGCCATACAGCCGGTCGACGGGAATCTGGTCGAAGGTCGGCCCGTCGACCATGAAGTGGCTCGGCGCGTCGACATGCGTGCCGTGGTGCGCGACCATGTGCACTTCGGTGATGTTGGCGTTGCCGCCGTCGCGCATGCTGAGGATCTTGCGGATCACCGGCTGCGGAAACGCCTTGGCACGCGAGAGCTCCTCGGTGATGACGTGGCTCAGGTCGTGCCAGGGGCCGCTGCCCGATGCGGCGCCGGGGCCCGGTGCAGGCAGCGGCTTCCAGCCCTTCCAGGCGCGCAGGATGGGGGCGATGTGATCACACATGGCCGTCGTCCAGCAGGATCTTGCCACTACGCGTGAGCACCTGGCCGTCGACCGAAATCTCGGGGTGGCGGATCACGCCTTCGAGCCGCAGCTTGGCGTGGCAGGTGCCGCCCAGCACCACGGTGTCGCCCACACCGATGTGCGACGTGCCGTACATCTTCTTGTCGGTGCGCATCGAGCCGGTGGGCGTGACGTTGCGGTTGAGCCCGATCGACACCTCGGCCGGGCAGTTGTAGCTGCCGGCATCGCCCGCCTGCTCGAGGATGCGGCGCCAGGTCTGCGCCTGCTGGCCCCCTTCGATCTTCGTGACCATGCCCTTCTCGACGGTCAGGATGATCGGCTCCTTGAGCGCACCCACCGAATGCGCAGTGAGGTCGAACACCACGCGCCCCTCGCCGGTGCCTTCGACCGGGCACACGTGCGCCTCGCCGTCGGGGAAGGCGCAGCCACCGCCCTTGCCGGGGTGCAGCGCCAGCGGCAGGCCGGCAATCGAGCGCCCTGGCCGGCCCTCGATGCTGACCCTCAGGTCGGTGCCGTTGGGGCACTTCACGTGCACCGAGCGGCCCGCGGTGTAGACGGCGGCGATCTTCTGGCCCAGGCGGTCCATGGCCTCGTAGTCGGCCCAGGCCGGGCCGCCGGGCTTGAGCATCTCGACCGTGAGCTCCTCCATCAGGATGAACTTCTTCTTCGCCTCGACCAGGTCTTCGGTGATCGGCGCGTGCGCCATCGCGGTGCTGGTGAGGTAGACGACGAGGTCGGTCGCCGGGTCGAGCGCGGCGGCGCGCGCGGCGCTGGCCGGGTTGGCCGCATGGTGCGCGCGCGGCGTCATCACGGTGACCACCGGCTCCATGTCGAGGCAGCTGGCGGCGGTGGCCAGGCCTTGCCACAGCAGCGGGTCCATGCCGGTGTCGGTCATGATGAGGATGCGGTCGCCCGCCTTGGCGTTCAGGCGCAGCGGCGTCTGGAACACCTTGGCCAGTTCGATCAGCTTCTGGGACACGAGGGGCTCCTTCGGTTGCGGGCGGTGGCTCAGGCGGGCTTCGCCGCCTGGTCGCGCGTGCGGTCGTACTCCTCGCGCGAGCTGGTGGCGCCCACGTGCAGGCCACAGTCGATCACGACATGGGTGCCGGTGCAGGCGCTGGCCATCGGCGAGCAGAAGAACAGGATCGGCGCGGCCACCTCCTCGGCCTGCACCCAGCGCCCGAGCGGCAGCTCGCGCGGCACGCGCTCGAGCGTCTCGCGCGAGATCTTGGCCTGCATCTGCGGCGTGAGCACCGGGCCGGGCAGCACCGCGTTGACGCGGATGTTGTCGCGGCCGAGTTCGAAGGCGGCGTGCCGGGTGAGGCCCAGCACGCCCGACTTCGCGGCCGTGTAGCTGACGCCGTTGTTCATGGACATGCGGATGCCCGCCAGCGAGCCCACGGTGACGATGGCGCCGCCGCCGCGCCGCCGCAGCGCCGGCGCGCCGGCCTTGATCGAGTTGAACGGGCCGGTAAGGTTCAAGTCGACGATCGCATGCCAGTCCTGCGGCGTCAGCGTGGCCAGGGTCTGGCGCGATCCGCCGCCGGCCACGTTGACGATGAAGTCGAGGCCGCCGAAGGCCTGCTCAGCCGCGGCGACGGCCGCCTCGAACGGTGCGAGCTCGCGCACGTCGAGCGCGCCGCCGATCGCGAGCTGGCCTTGTGCATTCAGCGCGGCGGCGAGCTGCCGCGCGCCAGCCTCGTTCTGGTCGAACAGCGCAACGGCCACGCCCTGGGCCGCGAACAGCCGCGCCGTGGCCGAGCCGATGCCGCCGGCCGCGCCGGTGATGAAGGCGGCCTTGCCGCGCAGGCCCAGGTCCATCGTCAGTCTCCTGCCTTGCCGCGCGAGCGCACGCTGGCGCCGGCGTCGATTTCCATGTGGCGGATCACCGCGCTGTAGTCGGCCTGTGCGCCGCTGCGCTCCACCGCCTCTGCCCAAGCCTGCAGCGCAGCCGGCGCCATCAGCGTCTTCACGCCATGGGCATGCGCCTGTTCGATGAACAGCGACAAGTCCTTGAGCATCAGGCCCAGCGGGCCACCGTAGTCGAAGCTGCCCGGCAGGATGGCGCGCGGGAACTTGTCGAGCGTGGCAGCGTTGCGGCCCGAGCCGGCGTTGACGGCTTCGAGCAGGGTGTCGGGGTCGAGGCCGGCCTTGGCGCCGAGCACCATGGCCTCGCACGCGGCGACCATGCCGGCGGCGGAGATCGCGTTGTTGACGAGCTTGCACAGCTGGGCAAGGCCGGGTTGGGCGCCGACATCGAACAGCCGGCCCGCGATGCAGCGCATGGCGGGCAGCGCCAGCGCCACGTCTTGCGGTGCACCTGCATGCATCATCGAGAGCCGGCCCGCTTGCGCGAAACTCGGGCCGCCGCTCACCGGCGCGTCGACGATCGCGATGTTCGAGCCCTGCAGCTGCGCGGCCAGCTCGCGCACGGCCGCGGGGCCGACGGTCGACGTCTCGACGACGACGCGCACGCGCGCAGCGCCGGCCAGGCCAGCTGCGACCTCGCGCGTGGCCTGCGCCGACGGCAGGCTGAGGAAGACGATTTCGGCGCGGTCGGCCACCGCGCGTGCCGATGCGGCCGGCTGCGCGCCCAGGGCAACGAGTGCCTGCACGGCGGCGGCCTGCAGGTCGTGCACCACCAGGCCGGGGCCCGACTGCAGCAGCCGCCGCGCCATGGCGCCGCCCATGTGGCCCAGGCCGATGAATCCGCAGCTCAGCGTCATGACGAAGTGCTCGCCGGTTCGCGCATCGACTCGCCCATCGCCTCGTTCATCGATCCACGAATTCCGTTATTCGGAATATCATTCTGCTCAAGGAAAATTCTAGACGAGTTCCCCATGGCTCACAACACGACCCG
>Ga0268298_10005951_pt1 | contig 11232 bp, 8 predicted proteins | sample WWTPWeurt_MetaG_FD_194462 | JGI IMG/M metagenome (GOLD analysis project Ga0268298, IMG submission 194462) | Activated sludge microbial communities from WWTP in Nijmegen, Gelderland, Netherland - WWTP Weurt | ecosystem: Engineered > WWTP > Aerobic digester > Activated sludge | place: Netherlands... | reverse complement strand
CGGCCCATGGCGCGGATCCGACGCAGTCGTCGGAGAAGAGCCTTGAATACGTGAACGAGGCCCTGTTCCGCCGGGCCAACGAGATGTGGCACGAGGTCAAGAAGCACTCGACGGTGTACCTGGTCCTCGACACATCCGGCTCGATGAACGGGGATCCGATGAACGCCGCCAAGAAGGGCGCCGCGAAGTTCATCCGCGAGATGCAGAAGGAGGACGAGGTCGCCGTCATCGCCTTCTCGGATCAACCCCGGCTCCTCAAGCCGGTCGCGAAGGTCCGGGACATCGGCGAGAGCCTGGCGACGCAGGTCGAGGGTCTGTTCGCGGACGGCGGCACGTCGCTGTACGACGCGACGATCATGGCCTTCGACCAGGCTGAGAAGGCAAAGAAGGAGTCGAAGGAGCCCAAGCTCTATGGGGTCGTCGTCCTCTCCGATGGAAAGGACACGGCGAGCAAGCAGAGGCTCTCGGACCTCCTCGATCGGATGAAGGAGACCGAGAGCGCCGACGGGACGCGCATCTTCACGGTGGCCTACGGCGGCGAGGCCGACGAGGACCTGTTGAAGCAGATCGCCGGACGCTCGAACGCCCTGTTCTCGAAGGGCGACACGGCGAACATCGACAAGATCTACCACTCGATCTCGGCGTACTTCTGAACTGAGGATACACCGAGTCTCGGACCCCGACGATGGCCAACGAAACGAAGCCCGGACCCCTGTCGATCTGGTTCAATCCGGCCGGGATGCTCGTGCTCCTCGCGGCGGCGGTGACGGCCGCTGTCGCGTCGATGCCCCTCATCCTGGCGCCGGGGGTGCTGGCCTACGGGATCCTGGTGTTCCTCCGGTACCAGCGACTGGCACAGTCGGGCGGAGAGGACCTCTCCGCGGCGGTGCCCGACACGACGGGTCTCCAGAAGCCCTACGCCGCGCGCATCCACCGGAGCGTGGGGATCCAGCAGGTGATCCTGCGCGAGATCGGCAGCGCGCAGCCGGAGCACAAGGCCCTCCTCGCGGGCACGGGGAGCCGCGTGAAGCACCTCGTCGAGGCCGTCGCGAAGCTCACCACGCAGCTCCAGGAGCTCGACAGACACCTGTCCACGACTTCCCCCCACGACCTCGCGCGTGAGACTCGGTCGCTGGAGCAGCTCGTCGCCTCGGCGCACGACCCGGTCGCCAAGGAGGGCTACGAGCGGGGCCTCGCGCAGCAGAAGCAAAAGACCAAGGTGTTCGAGGAGCTCGCCGCCCGCAGGGAGCGCCTGGACGCGCAGCTCGTGAACGTCGAGCAGGCTTTGGAGACGGTCAGTACACAGGTGGTCCGGATCAAGAGCACCGACACCGCTGCGGCCACGGTGGAGGGGGTGCGGATCGCGGAGTCGTTGGATCAGCTCACGGTGGACGTCGACGCCGTCGCCGAGACGGTCGACGAAGCTGCATCTGCGTATCGAAAGATGGATTCCAGGTGAAGGTCCCGGGCGGGGACGAACAAGCCCCTTCCCGGCGCTGACAACATTGTATTTCGCAGGGCCCTTGGGAGCCCCTCATCGACGGAGAACAGCACGCATGCGAAACCTCGCGCACGAAGATCCCCGAAAGACGCTCGTTCGACTGGCCCCTGCGGCGCTGCTGCTCGGCGCCCTCGGCTGCGATCCAGCCATGCAGTCCGGCCCCCCGGCGGCCTGTCCGCAGACGACATCCGCTCCGCAGGTCACGGCCGCGCCCGTCGCGTCCACAGCCCCGGCCCCGGCCACGTTCGCGGGGAAGCGCCCCAAGCTGGTGGTCGTCATCGCGCTCGACCAGTTCCGCGCCGACTACCTGACGCGGTTCGAGCCTTATTTCGGGGACACGGGCTTCAAGCGGCTGCTCCGCGAAGGAGCCAGTCTGACAGGGCACTACGGGCACTACGCCACGTACACGGGCCCCGGGCACGCGCTGCTCCTCTCGGGCAGCTATCCCTATGTGAACGGCATCTCGACGAACAAGTTCTACAACCCGGCGACGAGCCGCTCCGAAGCGATGGTGTTCGACGGGCAGTCGACGGTCCTGGGGCTCAAGCAGACAGATCCGGACATGGATGTGTCGCCGAGGAACTTCTACGGATCGACCGTGGGTGACGAGCTCATCCTCGCGCAAGGGCGGCAATCGAAGACGATCGCGCTCGCGACGAAGGGCCGCGGGGCCATCTTGATGGGCGGCCGGCTCGCCAAGACCTACTGGATGAACGACGACACCGGCGAGATGACGACCTCCACCTACTACGCCCAGAGCCTCCCTTCGTGGGTCGACACGTGGAACAAGAAGAAGCTCGCCGACAGCTACTTTGGCAAGAGCTGGGACCGCGCGCTCCCGGCGACCGCTTATGCCGGCGCGGCCGCGGACGACACGGCCAGTGAGGGCGGCTCGAAGGGGCTCGGAAAGACCTTCCCGCACAAGGTCGACGGCAAGCTCAAGGAGCCCGGCGCCGCGTACTACGAGGCCCTCTGCATGACGCCGTTCGCCAATGACTGGGAGCTCGATTTCGCGAAGACCGCTGTCGAGGGCGAGCAGCTCGGGCAGAGGGGCGTGACAGATCTCCTGGCGATCTCGCTCTCTGCGACGGACCTCGCGGGCCACGACTTCGGCCCACTGAGCCACGAGGTCCTTGACATCGTGGTTCGCACGGACAAGCAGATCGGGGATTTCCTCGACTGGCTCTATGGCAAGATGGGCAAGGAAGAGGTCCTCGTCGTCGTCTCCGCGGATCACGGCGGCGTGCCGATGCCCGAGCAGATGTCCGGGTTCGGCTTCAGCGCGGGGAGGCTCAAGAAGAAGACGATCGGCGACGCGATCGAGAAGGCGCTGCACGACAAGTTCGGGGGCGACAAGTGGGTGGTGGCGCTCGAAGATCCGCACGTATTTTTGGACCGCAAGAAGATCGAGGAGAAGAAGCTCAAGCCCGAGGACGTCGAGCGGGTCGCGGGCGAGGCAGCCGCGAAGCTCGACGGGTTCGGCGGCTTCTTCACGCGCACGCAGCTCCTCGGGGGTCAGATGCCTGACACGGATCTCGGACGGGCGATCCTTCGGACCTACTTCGCGCCTCGCGGCGGAGACGTGGTGATGTGGACGCTGCCCTTCTACTTCTGGGGCAAATACGCCGAGAAAGACGCAGGAACCACGCACGGCACGTTCTATCGCTACGACACCGACGTGCCCCTGTTGATCTCCGGAGCCGCCGTGAAGCCCGGCAAATACGGTGTTCGCGAGATGATCGATCTGGCGCCCACGCTGTCCTCGCTCCTCGGGATCTCGAGGCCCGCGGGGGCCGAAGGCCAGGTGATCCCGCTCGCGCGCGACGCCAACTGACAGCCTCAGGCCGTGTGGGAGCGCTCGCCGTTCGGGACGCGGCCGAGTCGCTCCTGCGGCCGGAAGTCATAGGGACCGCCCGAGAGACCGAGCCTCACGACCCCTTCCCAGTATTTCTCGCCAGCCGAGACAGCCTTTTCGCGCATGCGCGGTGAGATTCGACCGGCTCGATCCCCGAGCACCCCTGCTGTCTTGAATACACGCATCACGTGCTCCCAGGGAGTCGGCCCGATGCCCAGCTTGTCGGCCAGCTCGGCGCCCACGAGCGCGCGCACGAGGCCCCGACCCATCTTCGCGCGAACGCGCGCCTCGCGCATCTGGCGCTCTCCGCGCGCCGCCGCGAGCGGGGAGTCCACGAGCGCCCGAACGAGAGCGCGGGAGTCGTCGTCCGGCGGCCCCTGGGTCGCCTGAATGAGGTTGCCGAGCTGGATGGCCTCGAGCTCCGAAGAGGGCAAGAGCTCCATGTCGACGCCCGAGAGATAGCCGACATAGCGCCAGAGCTGCATGTAGCGCTCGGCTTCGTCGTGGCCGATCACGAGGCCGAACTTGCGGAGACCTTCGAGCAGCACGGCCGAAAAGAGGAGCGTCGTCGCGGCCATGTCGTGCTGGTTGATGGGCGCCCCCCACCGCGAATCGTCCCATGTCCCCGAACGAACGAGCATCCGGCGCACGTGCGCGTGCATGACACGAACCTTGAGCGTGATGCGGAATCCATCGGCGCCCCGGCGCATCCCACGCGGGAGAGCCACGGCCTGCACGAACCGGGATGTCTCGTTGAGGCGGCGAGGCGCCTGCTCCGTGAGCCTCCCCGAGAACACGAGAGGCTTGTTTCCCCCGGGAGCGGCGTACCCGAGGGGCAGCGACATCGCGCCGAGCACCAGCCCGCCGAGCATGCCGGCGCGATGGAGCACCGCGCCCGCGCCATCGAGCGCCGGCCAGTCCACCCACGCGGGCACGCGCGCCGTCTCCTCGATGAAGTCCCGCAGCGCCGACGGAGCCGCTGGATCCACCGTGGAGCTCTCGAGCATGCGATCCAGCATCGCGAACCCGCCCCCTCGTTCGATCCCGGCCATCGCCTCGACGGCCGCATCTGCGAGCGGATCGGTGCGCAACAGGAATGGCGCGAGGCGATCGACACGGTCTCCGAAGCGGGCGCGTGCGGGCCCCAGGTTCGTGTAGCGTGAAGGGATCATCCGGTCTCAGGATAGCGCGACCGACATCAATCCGGCAGGTGACCCTGTGCGATCCACGACTCCACGAGCTGGAGATCCTCGGGCGAGAGCGCCGGGAGCCCGAGCGGCATCCCTCGAATCGCGGGATCGATGTTCCCGGACTCCTCCGTTCGCCGCGCGAGGAGCGACGCGAGGATCCGGGGCGTCCCGTCCGCCATCGCTTCGAATACGCTCCTCCGTTCGCCCTTGTCGTCGAGCGAGCCGGACAGGATGCCATCGTACGCCGCGAGGTTGAGGCCCCGCGGAGGAAAGCCGAATCCCCCTGTGTTTCCCGGCCCACCGTCTCCGATCGCGTAGTCCGCGTCCGAGTGGCAATGCCAGCAGATCTTGTTGAAGACGCGCTGCTTCACCTCTTCGTACGAGACCTTGCGATCGAGCACCGGGAGGCGGGCCGGCATCTTCTTGGGCTCCGCGGGCGCGAGCGCCTCGCCGACGACGAAGCTCGCGATCTTCTGCGCTTCGTCCTCGGTGAGCGGCGTCTCCGGCATGAGCGCGTCGCTCTTGATGGAGCCCGGCTTCTTGATCCACTTCACGATGGTCTCGAAGCTCATCCGATCGCGCGCGTTGCGGAGATCGGGCGCGAGCCGCACGGCCGGCGTGATGCCCCGTTCCCCTTGTTTTGCAGGGGTTCCCGTCTTGAACGGCGCGGCGCCGGTGATCACGTGGCACTGCACACAGCCCTTCTTCTCAAAGAGCTCCCGCCCTTCGCGGACCGCCTCCGGCGCGGGTGTCACCGGGGCCTTGGCGCTGTCGTCAGGCACGAGGAAGGCCGCGATGTCACGCGCGTCGGCCTCCGTGAGCGCGAGCCGCGGCATCGTCGGCGCGAGACGCGGCCGGAGATCGAAGGGGGCGAGGAGAAAGGCCTGGATCCACCCCCTCCGGAAGCGCTGGTGCGCGCCGTTGAGCGAGGGCACGTCGCGCAGCACCTCCACGTTCTTCTTCCAGCGAGCCGTCGTGGAGGCTTTCGGGGCCGTGTACCTTCCATCGAGGATCGCCGCGTGGCAGTGGTAACAGTGCTTGTTGTCAGGAGCGGTGACGTCGGCCGCGGTCAGCTCCTCGACAGGCTTTTGAGGCAGGGGGATGGTGCTCGCCTTCTGGAGCCCGTCGTGGCAGCGCGCGCACTCCATCTTCACGACGAGCTCCGCCCCGCGCTTGGGATCGGCGGGGGCGTTCGGATCGAAGGCCACCGCCGTGGTGATGGGCGCCGCGGAGCCCGTCCCGCTCGCTGTCGCAGCGACCGTCGTGGAAGCGGTGGTGGATGTCCCCGGCGTCGAGGAGGCGTGATCACCGGAGCAAGCGCCCACGCCGGCACCCACGATCGCGACGAGGAGCGCGACCGTGGACAGTGACTTGAGTGAGCGGGGCTTGGGGGAGAGGGTGTCGATCGAGGGTGCCACGTGGGGAGGGGCCACTCTACACGAGGCTCGATCTCAGGTGCTGATGACGCCGCTTCCGGCAGCCTTGGCAGCGGGCTTGTCGGCGGCGTTCGCGGGCTTGTTCTTGCGGGCGAGCGCCTCGTACTTCTTCATCGCGGCGACGTGCCCGTCGTCGTCCCCGGCGGCCTTGCGCAGCTCGGCGAGGGCGCGGTAGCCGCGAGCCGACGTCACGAGGTCCTTGCGAGCCAGCTTGTCGAGGACCGCGAGCGCCTCGGGCTGCGTCTCGGGGAGCTTGGAGAGCGCCTCGCCGAGATCCGTCTCGACGGAGGGGTTGTTCTTCTTGGCGGAGCTGAGGCGCCGGAGAGTGCCGACGGCCCATTCGAGGTTGGCGCGGCGCTCGTCGGCGGTGGAGGCTTTGAAATCCTTGCCAGCGGTGAGCAGGCCGTCGGTACGCACGATGGCCATCGCAAGGATGCGCTGGGCGCGGGGGAGGAGGGGGCTCGATCCGACGCCCGCGGTCTTGATCTTCGGGAAGACCTTCATCACGTCGAGGGCAGCGGCACGGGGCTTGCCAGCGGTGAGGTTGCCTTCGGCTTGAGAGAGGAGGAGGACGTTCGGGTCAACCTCGAACGCGATGGACTCGCCGCACGCGACCGCTTCCGTCGGCTGAGCCGCGATCGCGAGGGGAACCACGAAGCAGACAGCCGAGAGAAGACGAACGAACGAGCGAGTGTCCATGAAAAGCCTCCGAGGGTTGAAACGAACGCGCCGGGTCAGAGTAGTGAGGGGAACAGGCTGCCCGTGCTTGTTGGCGGGGTGGTCAAGCGGACAGCAAGCACATCGACGCTGTTCCCGAAATTTTCATTCCGACGTCGCTCACCATTTCTGGAGTGTGACGGGGCTGCCGGTGTTTTTTTGGGAGCCTTCGCCACGACCTGTTTGATACGAACGGAGGGGGATCGACGACTCTTGCACGGGCGGCCGGCTGGTCGCCCGAAATCTTTCCCACCATTTTCGCCCGAGGAGCCGCCTTTCCATGCGCACGCCCACGACCCTCTCGATCCTGCTGGCCTCCATCTTTGCCCTCGCAGGGTGCGGGAACGACAACCCGACGCCGCCCGCGCCGAGCGCCTCGGCCCTCGCCCCCTCGAAGGCGGCCGAGTCGAAGACCCTCGCCAAGCTCACGATCGATCCGTCCGGCACCGCGACCTTCGACATGAAGGCGCCCCTCGAGAACATCAAAGGGACCGTGAAGGGCTTCGGCGGCGACCTGGAGGTCGAGCTGTCCGACCTGAGCAAATCGCGCGGGAAGATCATGATCGACGTGACGACGCTCGAGACGCACACGTTCGGTGAGGAAGCGAAGGACGAGAAGCAGACCGAGCACGCGCGCACGTGGATGGAGGTCGGGCCGAAGTCGGCGGAGGACAAGAAGGCGAAGTTCAAGAGCGCCGAGTTCGCCATCCGCGAGATCACGAACGCGTCGACCATGGACGTGACCAAGATGACCGGCGACTCGAGGAGCGTGACGATGACCGTGAAGGGCGACTTCCTCCTTCACGGACGCTCGGTCGCCCTCGCGCTCGATCTGGCGTGCGCGTTCCAGTTCGATGGGGACAAGCTCAAGGCCGTGTCGTGCAAGAGCGCGAAGCCGGCCACCGTCAACCTGAAAGCCCACGCGATCGAGGCGCGTGACGACGCGGGGGAGGCCGTGATCGCGAAGACGCTGGAGCTCTTCGGCAGCAAGGTGGCGGACGACGCCTCGGTGACGTTCGAGGTGATGGCGCGACCGACAGGGGAGAAGAGCCCGCTCTTGACGCCGCCCACGGCTGCGCCGACAGCCAACCCGAGCGGGAATGCCTCCGCCATGCCGAGCGCGACGGCCGCCGCATCCGCGACGCCGAGCGGGACCGCCGCCGCAGCACCCGGGGGGAAGGCTCCGGAGAAGAAATAGCATGTCGAAACAGACCATCACGACCGCCGTCTTTGTCCTCGCGACCTCGCTCTTCGGGTGCAAGGAGACGACCGCCGCGGGCACAGGGCCCGGGCCACAGACCGCCAATGTGGTCGTCTGCGCGCCGGGCTCGTTCATGAACGGGAATGAGTGTATTCCGATCAAGCCGGAGTGTCCGGCCGGGACGACCGATCGAGATGGTCAGTGTGTCGCGGTGCCGCAGGTGGCCGTCGAGGAGCCGGTCACACCGCCCGTCGCCGTCGCGGAAGAGGACGGGAAGGGCTACGAAGAGATCCTCGATCCTCGGCGACAGGTGCGGGAGCCTCGGGCGCGGGCGCTCCTCGTGACGGAGGTGCAAGCGCTCGAGGCGCTCTTTGCCGCGGTGCCGAAGGACGCCTCCGATCGGCCGCAGCTCATCCGTCGACTCGCCGAGGGGTACGTCGAGCTCGCCGCGGCGGCAGCGCGCGACGGCCGAGCGGCGAAGGACGCTGAGACGGTCGCGAAGAGCGAGAGGCTCGCGGTCGCCGCGCGCTCGGCCGCGATCAAGTACTATTCCATGCTGGTGATGCAATATCCAAAGTTCTGTCGCAGCGCGCAGGCGAGCGGCAAGAGCAGCGGCTGCAACGACGAGACGCTCTATTACCTGGGGGTGGAGTATGTTCGATCGAAGGAGCTCGACAAGGCCCGAAAGACGTTCCTCCAGGTCATTCGAGACTGGCCTCAATCCGACTTCGCTGGACACACGTACTTTCAGTTCGGCGAGATGTTCCGCCTGGAGGCCGCGATGGATCCCACCAAATGGGCGCTCGCCGAGCAGTCCTTCCGGGAAGCCACGAAGTACGAGGGAAAGATCCGCAATCCCGCCTATGAAAGGCTCGCCGACGTCTACGAGGCTCAGGGTAAAGCAGCGGAGGCGAAGGCCGCGCGCGCCAAGGCCAAGGGCCCCGCCGTCGCAACACCTTAGTCGCGACGGTCGCGATCCTCCGCCCCCGGTCCGAACACCCGATGTCCTATCAAGGCACGAGGCCGGGGAGACTGGCGCTCTCCGAGCACCAGCTTCCCCGGCGAGCCTCGTTATTCGACTCTGCCCAACTTCCGCTTATCCCCCCTTCTCGACGGGTTTGCCCGCCTTTTCCCAGCCCGCGATGCCGGCCGGCAGGACGTAGACGTTCTTGAACCCGAGCTTCAGAGCGCTCCCGGCGCCCTCATGACACGCAGTTCAATGTTCGTTGGCGCAGTAGAATACGAGGGTGGCGTTCTTGTCTTGCGGGAGGTCTCCCGCCGCCACCTTCTCGTAGTCGAGCCACTTGGCGCCCGGGATGTGGCTCTTGTCGAAGCGCTCCTTGTGATTGTTGTCGTAGATGAACAGGGCGAGCTTGCCCGCCTTGGCCTCCTCCATCTTCGCGGACAGCTCGTCCACGCTCATCTTTCCCATCGCCTCGTGCGCGGTGTCGGCTCCCTTGCCGGAGGCGTCACTCGACTTCGAGCTGCACCCGGCGGCCGGTATCAGGGCCGCCGCGAGCATCGCTGCCATGATCGCTCTTCGCATCGTCGCAGGTCTCCAGACTCGCGCCCTCACAGACTCGCGGCATCGACGAGGGTGGGGCACGACAGCGCGAGGGTACCACGCGACGCTCCGCTTTCGAGGCCCCTCACAATTCTCAATCGGGCGCCTTGTCGGCGTCGTGCAGAGAGCGCTCGACGGCCGCCGCGGAGGCAGGGGAGCCCGCTTCCGGGAGGCGGATCCGGATGCGCGCGCCGCCCGACGGAGCGTCTCCGATCTCGATGCTCCCGCCGTGATCCACGAGGATCTTCTTCACGATCGTGAGGCCCAATCCGGTCCCGTCGCGCTTCGTCGTGACGTACGGATCGAAGAGCGTGGTGCGCACCTCCGCGGGGACCCCGGGCCCGTCGTCGTCGACGTCGATGACGTGGACGCCGTCCTCCGTGCGCGCCGACACCCGGACGTTGCCCCACGAGCGCGAGTCGTCCGCGCGGCTGCCTCGCGCATCGCGCAGGGCCTGCGCGGCGTTCTTGATCACGTTCCCGAGCACGCGGTGGATCATCTCCCGATCGAAGGCCGCGGGCATGTCGCCTTGAGGCAGATCGAAGCTCACCGCCACGTGCGAGAGGAGCGCTCCCTCGGCGTCCGTCGTCTGCTCGCGCTCGGTCGCGAGGGCCGCGAAGTGCGCGCTCTCGTCGGCGAGGAGCTTCGAGAGATCGCCGGACGCGAGCGCGGCGCGAGGGAGCCGGGCGAACCCGGAGAACTCCGTCACGAGCCGTCGCAAGCTGGACACCTCCTCGGTGACGACCTCGAGCGTGGTGTCGAGGATCTTTCGATACTCGGGATCTTCGCCGCGGTAGCGACGATGACACTCTTCGACGGCGAGCTGGATCGGCGTGAGCGGGTTCTTGATCTCGTGCGCGAGCCTCCGCGCGACCTTCTGCCACTCCCCCACGCGCCGGAGAAATTCGACGCGTGCGCGGCTCTGCTCCAGCTCCTCCAGCATCCGGTTGAACGCGCGCCCGAGCTCCGCGACCTCGCCCGCGCCTCGCACAGCCACGCGCACCGTGAGATCGCCCGCCGCGACCGGCTGCGTCGCGCGCGAGAGGGCCGCGACGCCCGAGGTCACCGGCCGCGCGACGATGAGCGCCACCGCGATCCCGATCCCCATCGTGATCGCGAGCAGCACGACGAACGCGTCGCGGTACGTCGTGTCGAGGTATTCGTCGCGGTGATCACGCTCGATCTGGTGGTACGCCTGCGCGAACTGCGTCGCCTCCTCCAGCTCGTCGAACCGCGCCCTCGGCACCGCGAACGTCGCCGTGAAGCGCAGCGGCGCCCCGCCCTCACCGCACTCCGGCTCGGGCATGTCGGCCTCGATCAGCGCCGGATCTTCGCCCTGTCGCATGAGCGCGCGCACGTGGAACACGCGCTCCTTCGCGTCGTCGATCGGCTCCGCCCGCTTCCACTCGCCCGCGGCCTCGCCGGAGCAGAGCTCCACGCGCAGGCCCGCGGTGCGAGGGTGCGTCGTCGCGAGGTTGGCGAGGGCGTTCGCTCGACGCGCTTCGTCCTTGAAAAAGGCTGGATCGCGCGCGATGGACGAGCCCGCCATCACCACCGTCTCGGTGCGGAGCGCGTCCTTCATCGCGCGCGCGAGGTCCGCGTAGACGGTCAGCGCCTGATCGAGATGCGCGCCGAACTCCGGTTGAAAGGCCGTCGCCGAGATCCTCGCCACGATGGTGCGTGAGAAGAGCGACGAGCCCACGAGGGGGATGAGCGCGGTGATCAGGATGGCGACGAGCACCCGCAGATCCGTGCGGCCAAGCCAGCG
>Ga0268298_10005950_pt1 | contig 11233 bp, 8 predicted proteins | sample WWTPWeurt_MetaG_FD_194462 | JGI IMG/M metagenome (GOLD analysis project Ga0268298, IMG submission 194462) | Activated sludge microbial communities from WWTP in Nijmegen, Gelderland, Netherland - WWTP Weurt | ecosystem: Engineered > WWTP > Aerobic digester > Activated sludge | place: Netherlands... | reverse complement strand
CAAGGCTCCGTCGTACGGCGGTGGAGGGCTCTTTCTGGGCGGCGACGCGACCGCCGTGGTGAGCCGCTGTCGCTTCGAGGGCAACACCGCCCGGCAGGGAGGCGCGATCCTCGTCGACGGAACGGCCACGCTTCGGCTCGAGCACTCGGCGCTCATCCAGAACGCGGCGGTCGACGGGGGCGGGCTGCGGGTGAAGGAAGGCGCGTCGGTCGACGTCTTCGGCTGCACCATCGCCGACAACAAGGTGGTGGGAGACACGGGCGTTGGCGGCGCGCTCCATGCGAGCGGCACTTCGTCGAGGGCGCCGACGGTCAAGCTGAGCCACTGCGTGGTCTCGGAGCGCGCCAAGGGGCCTGCGTGCGTGTTCGTCGCGGGCGCCTTCCCGGCGTCGGTTGCCATCGAGCGATCGCTGCTGCCCGAGTGGTGCAAGGAGCTGGGCGTCGACTGCGTGCACGCGGCGGCCGGCTTCGTCGGCAGTGGAAGCGAGCCCTATCTCCTCGCGGATTCTTCGCCGGCGGTGGGGAAGGGTGATGCCCGGCTCTTCGCGCCTGGCGCCAAAGACGTGCTGGGCCGTGCCTGTGTCGAGACGGGGCGCGCCGATCTCGGAGCGTTCGCGCACTCGCGCCAGTCGCAGAGTTCGATCGGGTACTGAGTGTACTCGGTGATCAGGTTCACCGTACCTTCGGTGCAGCTGCCCTCGTTGCTCGCGATCGGCGAGGCGATGAACGAGCTCGAGCCCGATGTGTACGAAGGGCCGCGGCCGCGGGGTGACGGGTTCGTCTGTGATCTGTCGCGCTCGGATGTCTGGAGCGATCACCTCGCCGCGATGAAGCGCTTTCTGGAGCGACACCAGCGAGCGCTCGCCGATGCGGCCGGGCTCGGTGCTTCGTTGACGATCGACGTCGCCGTCGACGGAGACGATCAGGCGCGGGTGAAGTACCTGCTCGCAATCCATGTCCCGGTCGAGTTGGTGACGGCGCTCGCCGCGGCGCGGGTGGCGCTCGAGGTCTCGCTCTATCGCGGCTGAGGTGCTCCTCGACATGTCACCGGGTGAAGAAGGCCCGTCGTCTCGCGAGCCACAGGACGAGCCCGCTCCAGAGCAACGAGGAGCCCGGGCCGCCGCTGCACCCGCAGCTCCCGATCATCATTCCACTGCCAGCGATCCCTCCTGACGTTCCGCCGCTCGCGCCTCCGCCGAGACCGCCCGACGTTCCACCGCTCGCGCCTCCGCCGAGACCGCCTGACGTTCCACCGCTCGCGCCTCCGCCGAGACCGCCTGACGTTCCGCCGCTCGCGCCTCCGCCGAGGCCGCCTGACGTTCCGCCGCTCGCGCCTCCGCCCGACGTTCCGCCGCTCGCGCCGCCCGACGTTCCCCCGCTCGCACCTCCGCCGAGACCGCCGGCTGCGCCACCCGAACTTCCGCCGCCGGTTCCACCTCCCGTGGGCACGAATTCGAAGGCGCCGAGATCGGGCGCCGTTCCAACGAAGGGCAGCCCGACATTCGTGCCCGCGTTGACGAGATCACTTCCAGCCACGAGTCGAAGGAACGGACAGTTCGGGAGCGAGCCGTCAGCCTGTCGTGGACCGCGAGCGCAGGTGTCGGCCGTCGAGGCGAAGTCGGCCGCGCTGATCGTCACCGGGAGCGTCCACGAGTTGAACGTCGCCGAGCCCTCGACGTGGCCGAGGTTGCCGAAGCTGAGGTTGTTGCGAAACACGTGCGTTGCCGCGGGCGAGCCGGGAGGCGACCAGAAGACGAAGTTGCCGTCTCCGTTGTTCCACGCGGTGTTGTTGTGCAGCGTCATCGGCACGTTCGCGCCGACCGCACAGCTGCTGCAGTTCTCGTCGAAGCCGCCTGCGCGATTCGCCCAGGACACGCAGCGTCGAACCGTGTGTCCCCCCGAGCTGCTGCCCACGCCCGGCCGAGTGCCCCCGAGCTTGATGCCCACCCCGTTGCCAAGTGGCATCAGCGCGTCGTTCAACCCGTTCTCGAACGCCCAGTTGTCCTCGAAGACCGCCGGAGCGCAGGGCCCAGCCGTGTAGCGCACGCAGAAGAAGTCGTAGCCGTCGTCCGAGTTGCGCCAGGCACGATTGCCGCGAAAGACGTTCCCGGTTCCGGAGTTGCCGAGCGACATGCCGTCGCCGTCGCCGAAGTCGAGGTCGGCGTTGTGGTGCACGTCGTTGTTGAGAATCAGGTTGTCGGTGGGGCTGTCGTACATCGAGATGCCGCTCGCCGCCCAGTCGGAGAGCCTGCCGTTGTGATGGATGTCGTTGTTCTCGATGATGTTGTGACTCGCGGAGTCGCGGAGCGTGATGCCGCCGCCCCACGGGTTGTTTCGAATCTCGAGCCCACGCAGATGCCACCACGACGCGCTCCCGCGGAGCCGGATGACCCAGGTGGCGTTCACGGTGATGCCGTTGCCGTCGAGAATCGGGTGTTCGCCAGGGAAGGCGAAGACTCGAATGGGCGCGCCGCTGCTCCCGCTGCGCGTGAGTTCGACCTGCGCCGACACGAGGTGGACCCCGCCGCGGAGGTAGATGAGGTCACCCGGCTGCGCCAGGTCGTGGGCATGCTGGAGCGTGCGAAAGGGTGAGAGTTCACTGCCCACGTTGCCGTCATTCCCCGCAGGCGCGGGTGCGACGTAGTAAGTGGCCGCTTCGACTGGCGCGGCGAGGAGCGAGAGCAGCAGGGCGCGTCGCATGACTTCCCGAGCCTCGAGCGGGCGAAACCGGCTCAGATCTCCGTGCCGTCGGGTGGTCCAGCGCATCGTGGGAGTCCTCGAACTTCGGAGCGAGTGAATATCTGGGCGCCGCTTCCGTGTTTGGCGCGATGCAACGAACTGCGATTGTCGTCGGAGTGTTGTTCGTCGGGTGTCTCGAGCCCAGCACCGAATGCCGAGGCGCGTCGTGCTCGACGGGAAGTGTGGAGAGCGCGCTCCCATCGGGAGACCTCTGCGCCGCGCTCGCCGAGGAGCTGAGCTGCGGCCAGTGGAAGAAGTGCGGCCTGGCGGACCCGGACGCGGGCTGCCAGGCGGTGCTCCGCGGCTCTCGCAACGCGCCACCGTCATCGTGCTGGCACCTCGAGCGCGAGAGTGTCGATGCGGGTCGACTTCGCTACGACGCGAAGGTCGCGAGAGACTGCCTGACCGCGCACGAGCGACGCAGCTGCACCGACGTGGCGCCGATCGACGCCTGCCTGAAGATGTGGACCGGCCTTCAGCCCGTCGGAGCGAGCTGCACCATCGATCTCGACTGCGTGACGGGCGCTTGGTGCGACTTCACGGCCACCTGCCCAGGGGTCTGTCGCGCCTTGGGCCAGGTCGGAGCGATCGTCAGCAACTACCGCGGGTGTCACCCGAGCTCGAGCGCGGTGAGCACCGATGGTGGGTGGCGCTGCGGCCCGCCCGCCCTGACGGGAGAGCCGTGTGGTGACCATTTCGTCCTTGGAAAGGCCTGCGCGGCCGACGAAGACGTGTGTGTCCACCCGCCAGACGGCGGCACGGGACGCTGCGAGCGGTACGTCCCTCGACCGTTGCCGGCCAAGTCTGGCGAACCCTGCGGTCGCGACCGCGAATGCCAGCTCGGCCTTGCCTGCCGACCGTCGACTCAGACCGAAGGGCGCTGCGGTGCGCTCTTCGCCCCTGGCGAAGCGTGTTCGTTCGATCCCCGCGCCTGCGTGCCTGGCACCTTCTGCAACAGCGGCACCTGTGAGGCGGCGCCCGCGGTGGGCTCGGCCTGCAGTTCGACCTGTGCGCGAGGGGCGCTCTGTCTCGGAGGCACCTGTCGCGCCGAGGCCGGAGAAGGTGGCGCCTGCCCCTGCATGGTTGGCCTCGAGTGCGCCGCGGGCGTCTGTCGTGCTCCGACGTGTCGCTGATTCCACCGCTCCGTCTACTCGCCTTTGGGGGCGAGGAAGAAGGCCAGCCCGAGCGCTGCGAGGCAGCCGACGATCACGGCCTGGGCGAGCTTCGATTCCCTCTCCACCACCCCGCGAGCGCCGGCCAGGCTGAGCAGCCCGGCTCCGAACGGTGACGAACCCAAGAGGAAGAGCGACAGCCCGTTGAAGTGGAACGCTCGTGGAGGGTGCCGAGTCGGGAGCGTCACCTCACCGCGAAGCCAGATGAAGGCGCCGAGCAGCATGAGCGCTGCGCCGAAGACGGTGAGGGCGACCTTCGAGCTTCTCGTCATCGCAGCTCCTTCACTGGGGCGCTCAGGCCTTCACGCCGTCGGGCATCAGGCCCTTGAAGAAGTCGTTGCCCTTGTCATCGACGACGATGAACGCGGGGAAGTCGACGACCTCGATGCGCCACACCGCTTCCATGCCGAGCTCGGGGTACTCGAGCACTTCGACCTTCTTGATGCAGTCCTGGGCGAGGCGCGCGGCCGGGCCACCGATGCTGCCGAGGTAGAAGCCGCCGTGCTTGTGGCAGGCGTCGGTGACGGCCTTCGAGCGGTTGCCCTTCGCGAGCATGACGAGGCTGCCGCCGTTCGCCTGGAAGAGATCGACGTAGCTGTCCATGCGGCCGGCGGTGGTGGGGCCGAAGCTCCCAGACGGAAGCCCCTTCGGCGTCTTCGCCGGGCCCGCGTAGTAGACGCAGTGATCCTTGAAGTACTGGGGCAGGCCCTGACCGGCGTCGAGGCGCTCCTTGAGCTTCGCGTGGGCGATGTCGCGCGCCACCACCATCGGACCGGTGAGCGACAGGCGCGTCTTCACCGGGTGCTTCGAGAGCAGCGCACGGATCTCGCTCATCGGCCGGGTGAGATCGACCTTCACCACCTCTCCGCCGAGCTTCTTCTCGTCGATCGCGGGCAGGTACTTCGCCGGGTCGCGCTCGAGCGCCTCGAGGAAGACGCCGTCCTTGGTGATCTTGCCGACCGCCTGGCGATCGGCCGAGCAGCTCACCGCGATCGCGACCGGGCAGCTCGCGCCGTGTCGAGGCAGGCGAATGACGCGCACGTCGTGACAGAAGTACTTGCCGCCGAACTGCGCGCCGATGCCGAGCCGCTGGGTCAGCTTGTGCACTTCGCCTTCGAGCGCGACGTCGCGGAACCCATGGCCCGAGTCGCTCCCCTTCGCCGGGAGGTCGTCGAGGTACCGCGCGCTCGCGAGCTTCGCCGTCTTGAGCGCGAACTCGGCGCTGGTGCCGCCGATGACGACCGCGAGGTGGTACGGAGGACACGCCGCGGTGCCGAGCGTGCGCAGCTTCTCGTCGAGCCACTTCATCAGGCTCGCCGGGTTGAGGAGCGCCTTGGTCTCCTGGAAGAGGTAGCTCTTGTTCGCCGAGCCGCCGCCCTTCGCCATGAAGAGGAAGTGGTACTCGTCGTCGTCGGTGGCGGAGATCTCGATCTCCGCGGGCAGGTTCGAGCCGGTGTTCTTCTCTTCGAACATGCTCAGCGGCGCGAGCTGCGAGTAGCGAAGGTTCGTCTCGGTGTACGTCTTGAACACGCCCTCGGCGATCGCCCGCTCGTCTCCGCCGCCGGTGAAGACGAACTGGCCCTTCTTGCCCTTCACGATCGCGGTGCCGGTGTCCTGGCACATCGGCAACACGCCGCCGGACGAGATGACCGCGTTCTTGAGCAGGTCGAGGGCGACGAACTTGTCGTTGTTGGTGGCCTCCGGGTCCTGGAGGATCTTCTGCAGCTGCTCGAGGTGCCCCGGCCGCAGCAGGTGCGAGATGTCCTTCATCGCCTCGCGCGTGAGCGTGGTGATCGCCTCGGGAGCCACCTTGAGGAAGGTCTTGCCCTCGACGGTGAAGGTCGACACGCCGTCCTTGGTGAGCAGGCGCCAGGGCGTGTCGTGGTGGTGAGCGAGGGGCAGCATCGGCGTGAAGGCGAAGGACATGGCGGCTCCAGCGGGACGACGAGGAACGAGCGGTGCGTAACACCACCGACCGTCTCGTTCATCAGCGTCGAGCGTTCCGCTCGGCCAACAGCCGTTCACGCGAGAGCGGAAGCAGAGTGGCTTCGGTCTCGATCGATCAACGGAAGCCGCGTGCGACCCGTTTCAGAACCAGAGCTGGGTCTGGAGCTGAAGCTCGTGCGCCAACCCGCCACTCGCTCCGTTCTGCGCCGTCGCCCAGGCGAGCTGCGCCTTCAGGTGATGCCCGGCGAAGTAGTACGCGACGAGCCCTTCTCCTTGCAGTCGCCTCGTCGATCCATCGTTGAGGGACGGCACCACCACGTCTCCGCGAAGCGCGACTTGGAGCGCCTGCGGCAGGACGAAGGTGCTCGCCTCGAGATAGCCGCCTCCGCTCCAGTCGGTCTGCGCCGCCGAGTACCAGCTGAGCCGCGCGTAGCCCTCGCCAACGAGCGCGAACGGCCCAGTGTGGAAGTCGACGTCGACGCCGAAGGTGGTGAGCGAGGCGATCCCATTCACGCCGGCGCCTGGAATCGGCCGCACCGCGCGCTGGAACGCCACGTTCGTTCCGATGGAGAACCCCTTCGCGTCCGTCTTGAGCGCTGGTACCTCGTCGATCGGGCTCGCGCCCCACGGCGTCAGCACCGCGCGCCCGCTCACCATCGGCCGCTCGGGGTTCGAGGTGGTCGCGGTGATTCCGTTCTGACCGGTCAACGACACCGCCCAGGCAAACACCGAGTCGGTCGTGTGCCCCTCGACGAAGATGCCGCGCTGGCGCCCATCACGAAACGCGACGTTCGACGGCGAATAGTCTGGGAAGAGGAGCTTGAACGGCGGCACCACGAACTCGCGCGAGAAGGGCGTCACGAACTGGCCTCCGTGGATCGAGAGTGTCGGCGTCAGCTCGAAAGTCGCCTCCAGATCGAGGAGCGAGAACGTGCCCGCCAGCTCCGCCTGCACGAAGTACTTCAGCCGGGGACTGAACGCGTTTCCCTTGAGCTGGACGCGCGCCAACGGGATGCGCAGCTGCGCCTGCTGAAAGCCGCCCTGCGACCGAAACGACAGCCTCGGCTGGGCGATGAGATGAACGGCCGCAGAGAACCGCCCGTCTGCGCTCTCGACGCCCGCGCCTTGTTCGAGCGAGGCGAACACCTTGGGCCCAGCAATCGGTGCGGGAGTGGGTGGAGGGACGACGTTCTGCGCAATCGGCACGCCTCCGTCGGGGTGCAGCTCTTGCGCGGGAGGCGGAGCTGGCTCGACGGCTTGTCCGAGGAGCACGACGGCGAAGAGACCGAGCATGCGCCCTGGCCAGCGAACGCCGTGCCATCGGGTCGCTCGTTCCTCTCAGTCAGCGCCGCACCTGATTCCTCTGCTGGCGTCGTCGACTTGGCGCACCGTCGGCGGTATCTGGGGCCTCGTGGAAAGTCCGGGGCCACTCGATCGCAGGGGACGGCTTCTCGTCGTCGACGATCAACGAAACATGCGCGCGACGACGGCGCTGCTCCTGCGCGCCGAGGGCTTCACCGTCGACGAGGCGAGCAGCGGCGAAGAGGCGCTCTCGCTCCTCGCCCAACGTCCGTACGATCTCCTCCTCACCGACCTGAAGATGGAGCCGATGGACGGGCTCTCGCTGCTCAAGCGCGCCCTCGAGCAGGTGAGCGGGCTGCAGGTCATCGTGATGACGGCCTACGGCAGCATCGAGACCGCCGTCGAGGCGATCCGCTCCGGGGCGTACGACTACATCACCAAGCCCTTCAAGGACGGCGAGCTCGTCTATCGCGTGCAGAAGGCGCTCGAGCGCGCACGGCTGATCAGCACCGTCGACACCTTCGCTGGCGAGTTCAAGCAGCGCCATGGGCTCTCGGCGCTCGTGGGCAACAGCGCCGCCATGCGCGAGCTGACCACCCGCATCACCCGCGTCGCCTCGAGTGACGCCACCGTGCTGATCGAAGGCGAGTCTGGCACCGGCAAGGAGTTGGTCGCCCGCGCCATTCACGCGCTCTCCTCGCGCAGCAAGGCCCCGTTCGTTCCCGTCAACTGCGCCGCCATCACCGAGAGCCTGCTCGAGAGCGAGCTGTTCGGTCACGCCAAGGGCGCCTTCACCGGCGCGGTCAAGGCGCGGCGAGGGCTCTTCGAGGAAGCGCACGGTGGCACCCTGTTCATCGACGAGGTGACCGAGACGAGCGGCGCGTTCCAGTCGAAGCTCCTGCGCGCGCTGCAGGAGCACGAGATTCGGCGAGTCGGCGAGAGCACCTCCATCACCGTCGACGTTCGCGTGGTGGCCGCCTCGAACCGCGACATCGAGAAAGACGTCGCCGACAAGCGGTTCCGGCAAGATCTCTTCTATCGGCTCGCGGTGGTGACGCTGAAGGTGCCGCCGCTGCGCGATCGCCTCGAAGACGTGCCGGTGCTCGCGCAGCACTTCCTCGAGCGGGCCAACGCTCGCAACCACCGCCCGTGCCGCCTCGCAGCGTCGGCGATCGATCATCTCTCGAGCTACACCTTCCCCGGCAACGTGCGCGAGCTCGAGAACCTCGTCGAGCAGGCCGCGGCGCTGGCCGAGTCGGAAGAGCTCACCGCCGAGGACTTTCCGCTCAAGCGCGCCCGCACCGAGCCCGCCGCGTCTCCGCCGGTGGCGTCCGGAGGCCCCGCCGTCACCTTGGCCGAGGCGGTCAACGAGGCTGAACGGAAGGCCATCGTCGCCGCGCTCGAAGCGGCGCCTGATCTGGGGGGGATCGCCGAGCTCCTCGGGGTCTCAACCACCACCCTTTGGCGAAAGATGAAGCGCCTCGGTCTCAAGGGCCCGTCGGAACCCCCTGCTGCCTGATCCGACAGCCCTCAAAAGGCTGAAGTTCTTTGGCTTTTTCACTATTGAAAGGCGCTTGTTGCACCGCTGAAACCCGGTGCTGTGGAACGCGCTTCTAACCCATCGAATTACTTGAGTTGGGCCGCTGGCATGACGCTGGCTAAGTTTGCGCCCTGGCCTGACGAATTCGAGGTTGAAGGAGGTTCCCCCCCACCACTTCAGCAGCCTCGTCGGGCTGGCAGTCTGAGAAGACCCGCGGCTCGGTACTTCATGGTGCCGAGCCGCCTTCTTTTCTGCGGTCGCTCGGCTTCGGGTTCGTGTCAGGCTTTCGGCCCGTGTTTTCGAAGAACCTCGTCAGCCGCTGGCTCCGCTTGCGCAAGCAGGAGGTCTTCTACCGGCAGTTCCACTCGATGGTGAAGGCGGGCATCGCGCTGCCGACCGCCTTCGTGCAGCTTCGGGCCTTCGCGCCCGACGACGCGTTCGCGGAGGGCCTCAAGCAGGTCGCGCGCCTCGTCGCCTCGGGCAAGACGCTCGCGCAGGCGCTCGAGTCGCAGCCGACGTTGTTCGATCTCGATCAGACGTTGCTCCTCGGCACCGCCGAGCAGACCGGCTCGCTCGAGCGCGTGTTGGCGGCGTTGGCGCATCACCTCGAAGAGCTGCGCCGGCTTCGGTGGAAGGCGTTCATCTCGAGCATCTGGCCCGCCTACCTGTTGGGCCTCGCGGTCTTTCTCGCGCCGCTCCTCCGGGTGACGTCCGCGGTCAACACGCAGAGCGACGTCGTCTCCGCCTACCTGGGTGGCCTCCTTCCCGGGCTGACGATGCTGTTCACCGCGCTCGTCGTCATCGTCTTCTTCCCAGTGGCCGTCGCGCTCTTTCGAGCCGAGCTGCCGTGGGATCGCTTCGTGCTCCGGTTGCCGGGGGTCGGTGGAGCGCTCCGCTCGCTTGCTGCGTCGCGCGCGCTGCTCACCTTGGGGCTATCGCTCTCAGCAGGCCTCGAGGTCGCGACGGCGCTCCGGGTGGCGGTGGTATCGACCGGCCGGCCGTCGCTCCAGCAGCGCGCGGAGGAGGCGGTGCAGCGGGTGCGCTCGGGCTCGAGCTTGTTCGAGGCGCTGTCGAGCCTGGGCTTCCTCGACCGCTTCACGCTCGGGCAGCTCGGCGTCGCGGAGCAGACGGGCACCTTGGACGCGACCCTCACCCGGCTCGCTCCCGAGGTTCACGAGCAGACGATTCGCGCGATTCGAGTGCTCACCTTGGTGGTGGTGGGCGTGATCGCCTTCGTGGCGCTCCTCAACATCGTGGGGAGCCTGCTCGGCACCATCTTCGGGCCCATCAAGGCCTACTACGATCTCGCCGGTCAGCCGTCGCAGTAGCCGCCGCACTTTTCGCGAGCTTTTTCCAACGCCCGCAGGAAGGTCTCGACCCATGGCCAACGACCTGTTCCCGGTGAAGCCGTCGATCCGCGAGCGCGCCCACGTCTCCTCGATGGAGGAGTACCAACGGCTCTACCGGCTCTCGCTCGACAACCCCGAGTGGTTCTGGGGCGAGCAGTCGAAGGCGCTCGACTGGTTCCATCCCTGGCACCGGGTCTTCGACGCCGACTACGAAGAGGTCGACTTCGCCTGGTTCCTCGGCGGCCGACTCAACGCCTGCTTCAACTGCGTCGATCGGCACGTGCCGACGCGTGGTGATCAACCGGCGATCATCTGGGCGGGTGACGAGCCAGGCGTCTACCGGCGCATCACCTATCGGGAGCTCAAGCATCAGGTCTCGCGGCTGGCGAACGTGCTGCTCGAGAAAGGGGTGAAGAAGGGTGATCGGGTCGCGATCTACATGCCGATGATCCCCGAGGCGGCCTACGCGATGCTCGCCTGCGCTCGGATCGGCGCGGTGCACTCGGTCGTCTTCGGCGGCTTCTCGGCGGAGTCCTTGCGCGATCGAGTCGTCGACGCGCGCTGCAAGGTGGTGATCACCGCCAACGAGGGCATGCGTGGTGGCAAGCGAGTGCCGCTGAAGACGATCGTCGATCGCGCCATCGACGGCATGTCGCTCGTCGAGACCGTGCTGGTCGCGCGCCGCACCGACGCCGAGGTGCCGATGAAGGCCGGCCGTGACTGCTGGCTCGACGAGGAGTGCCGCCGCCAGCGGTCCACCTGCACCGTCGCGTGGATGGGCGCCGAAGATCCCCTCTTCATCCTCTACACCTCGGGCAGCACCGGGAAGCCGAAGGGCTTGATGCACACCACCGGCGGCTACCTCGTCTATGCCGCCCACACCTTCAAGCACGTGTTCGACTACCACCCGGGCGACGTCTACTGCTGTGCCGCAGACGTGGGGTGGATCACCGGGCACTCGTACATCGTCTACGGGCCGCTCGCGAACGGGGCGACGACGGTGATGTTCGAGTCGGTGCCGACGTACCCCGACGCGGGCCGCTACTGGCGAATGGTCGACGACCTCGGCATCACCATCTTCTACACCGCGCCCACTGCGCTGCGCGCGATCGCTCAGGCGGGCAACGAGCCGGTGAAGAAGAGCCGGCGCACGAGCCTGCGCATCCTCGGGTCGGTCGGAGAGCC
>Ga0268298_10005949_pt1 | contig 11234 bp, 6 predicted proteins | sample WWTPWeurt_MetaG_FD_194462 | JGI IMG/M metagenome (GOLD analysis project Ga0268298, IMG submission 194462) | Activated sludge microbial communities from WWTP in Nijmegen, Gelderland, Netherland - WWTP Weurt | ecosystem: Engineered > WWTP > Aerobic digester > Activated sludge | place: Netherlands... | reverse complement strand
GTGACCGCCAATTTCACCCAGAACGAGTACACCCTGGATGTGGTCTCGGCGCACGGCACTGTGACCAGGACTCCTGAGCAGGCGACCTACCACTACGGTGACATCGTCACCCTGAGCGTGACAGCCGACAGTGGCTGGACGTTCACGGGCTGGACTCCCGCTCTGGTGAGCAACCAGGTTACCATCACTGGCGTCACCACGGTTACCGCCAACTTCACCCAGAACGAATATACTCTGGATGTGGTCTCAGCCCACGGTACCGTCACCAGGACACCTGCCCAGGCGACCTACCACTACGGTGACATCGTCACCCTGAGCGTCGCAGCCGATAACGGCTGGACGTTCACCGGTTGGACCCCCGCTCTGGTGAGCAGCCAGGTGACCATCACCGGTGACACAACTGTGACAGCCAACTTCACCCAGAACGAGTACACCCTGGATGTCGTCTCAGCCCACGGCACAGTGACTAAGACCCCGCAGCAGGCGACCTACCACTACGGTGATATCGTCACCCTGAGCGTGGCAGCCGATAATGGCTGGACTTTCACGGGCTGGGCTCCTGTCCTTTCCGCAAACAAAGTCACCATCACCGGAAATACCACGGTGACCGCCAACTTCAGCCAGAATGAATACACCCTGAGCGTGATCTCCGCCCACGGTACCATCACAAAGACACCTGCCCAGGCGACTTACCACTACGGTGACATCGTCACCCTGAGCATGGCGGCTGACAATGGCTGGACCTTCACGGGCTGGACTCCCGCCCTGGTGAGCAACCAGGTGACCATCACCGGCGACACCACGGTTACCGCCAACTTCACCCAGAACGAATACACCCTGTCGGTGGTCTCGGCCCACGGCACCGTCACAAAGACTCCTGCCCAGGCGACTTACCACTATGGCGACATCGTCACCCTGAGCATGGTTGCTGACAGCGGCTGGACGTTCACGGGCTGGACTCCCGCTCTGGTGAGCAGCCAGGTGACCATCACCGGCGACACGACCGTGACCGCCAACTTCACCCAGAACGAGTACACCCTGTCGGTGGTCTCGGCGCACGGCACCGTCACAAAGACACCTGAGCAAGCGACCTACCACTATGGCGACATCGTCTTGCTAACGGCCAGTCCGGAGCCGGGCTATATCTTTGCTGCCTGGTCTGGTGATGTGATTGGCACAGTCAACCCGATCTCGATCACGATGAATACGAACAAAGTAGTCGATGTATCATACACCCTCATACCCGTAGAAAACCGAGCTCCAAAGGCTGTTGATGATCTGTTCACAACGGATGAAGATGTGAAGCTAGTTGTTCCAGCTCTAACTGGCGTGTTGAGCAATGATCTGGATGAAGACGGCGATCCGCTGACCGTTATCAAGGTTACTGATCCAACCCATGGTGTATTGACCCTGAATTTGGATGGGTCGTTCACCTATGAACCCCAAGCAGACTATACCGGCAGCGACACCTTTACCTATAAAGCCAACGATGGCAAATCGGACAGCAACATTGCAACAGTCACGATCGCTGTATCGCCGGTAAATGATGCTCCTGTAGCTGTCAACGATTTGTATTCGGTCGACAAAAACAAAATCCTTGTACTTACTCCGGCACTGGGTGTACTGGCAAATGATAAGGATGTCGATGGTGACTCAATATATGTCACCCTTGTTGACGGACCTGCAAGCGGAACCTTGCTGCTTCTAGCAGATGGATCCTTCACTTTCACCCCAGTAACTGGCTTTACTGGCATAGTTACCTTCACTTACACGGCTTCTGATGGCCTTGTAACCAGTAACTTAGCCCGAGTAACCATCATTGTTACCTCTGTTCCAGTGACAGGTGGCAAAACAATTTATCTGCCTATACTTAGGAGATAAATTTGAGAACAAAATAAGGGATCAAAATAATTCCACCCCCGTAAAAGCGGGGGTGGAATTATTTTGATCGAAATATGCTGGCTGCAGGGTAACCAGAATGAACCCAATCACAACGATAACGTTTAGACTATTTGCTCTGCAATAAAGTCGTCATCGTCTGGTGCGCCTGGTGAAGCGGCACGCCCATTGAGCAGACCCACTCAGAGAGCAGAGATTTGGTGGCTCGCTCCAGAATGCTTTTTTCCTGGTCGTTCAACTTGGCGCCGCGTTGAAAGTTGGTCAGATCGCGCACCACGTGGCAGATCGAGGAGAGCTGTCCATCTTTGATTTGTGCCATGAGCTGGTCTTTGCGCAGGTTGCGGTCATCCTGTAGTTTTTCAGATGGTCCTGTCAGGATTGCGATGAAATCCTTAAACTCTTCTGCTGGTGTCGGCTGGCGCAGGCTGCGCTGTTTGAGTTCATTAATCGGAATCCAAATTGTCAGGTCAGCTGTTTGCATAACGTAACAACTGGTAGGGCGGTTACCAATAGGCTTTTCTTCAATTGCAATAATTTCGCCCAATCCATAAGACCAATGGATAACTTTGTCGCCAATCAGATAGGTCATTTTGTACCTCTTTCATAACCATGTTTTGATGTGTACCGGGACTTTTTCTGGGCTGAAAAAAATACGCCGCCATTCAAGCAGAATGGCGGCGTGTGGTTTCAAACGCGAATCTGGAAAACGTCCAGACAAATTATACCACGGATCAGGTGGTTTTTCAGGGTCTTAAAACATCCATATGAACGTAATCACCAGTGATGGTGTCGATGAAGGCATGGTTCGTGCCGCCTGGGTGGCTGATCCGCAGTTCCCAACTGCTGCCGTTCTGGCCAAAATAGGCGAAACGCTGGTTGTCCACCCAGGTGATATTGCGCAGCGAGCTGGGCTCGGAGGCCATGATGGCGGCTGGCTGCCCGATGCTGCCCAGATAAACACCCATGCGCGGCCCGGCGTAGATGGTGTACATGAAGTGCTGTGAATCGGGCGCCCAGCCGTTGAAGTTCAAGGATTCGCCGCTGTCGTACACCAGAGCGCCGCTGGAATCTGGATTTGCCAGGCGCAGCTCATTGATATTGGCCGTTCGTTCTCCAACCATCATTGCGTACAGCACATGCTGCAGGTCGGGTGCGAAGGCGTTATCGGGCCAGGCAAACGGCATGGCCTGGATATTGCCCAGCAAAACAGCCGGAGTTCCATCTGTAGGAATTCGCCACAGCCCGGTGGGCGGCAGGGGGTCGTTCATGGTCTCGGCGGGGGGGATCGCCACCCGCAGTGAGCCAGAATCGGCGGCCCAGACAGGCCCCGGATGATACTGGTATTCGCTGAATGTGCCAACCAGAGGGAATGTCAGGACATCCCGGCGCGGATTACTGCCATCCGCGTTGACGAGACTGATACTTTGTGGGTTGGAGAGGGCGATCTGCTTCCCATTTGGGGAGTAATAGAAAAATCCGCCCTGTTCCGGCTCAAAAAGCACAGACTTTGCAAGGCTGTCAGCATTGACCAGGCGCAGGTCGTGATTGGGGACAAAACCCGGACCTTCAAAAAGCGGGTTGGTGCTGTATGCAACTTCGTGGGTGCCCGGACGCCAGGCGAATTGGGCGATGCCCATGCCGGGGATGCCTTCCGGGCGCAGGGCAGCCAGTTCATCGGCGCTGACCAGGACGCGGGCATTGGTGGCGCCGCTGGTATTCACCACCCACAGTTCCTGGCGGTAATTATCTGCCGGGTGCTGCCGGGTATAGGCGATCATGGCGGCGTCCGGCGAGATGCGTACTTCCCAGGCGTCACCGCTGCTGGTCAGACCGACCAGGCCAGTGCCCTCTGTCCATAGATAAACGTTGCCGTCCTTCACGTAGGCGATGCGCACCACTGGGGAAGCCGTGGGCAGGGGCGGCGTGTCGGTTGGCTGCGCAGTTGGCGGGGCATCTGTTGGGGCAGGGTCGGTTGGCGGGATGGGCGCATCGGTGGGGTTGGCGGTTGCGGTAGGAACAGCTTCTTCAGGAGCGGCAGTAATGGCGGCTGCAGCGGTGCTTTGGGCTGCCAGAACGGTGGCAGCTGCCTGGGTGGCAGGGTTGGTGGCCTGGTTGGCTGGAGCGCCGACTGCCAGACAGGCGGTTATGATCAGGAAGACACCCAGACAGAGCGTTAAGGATAATATGGATTTTTTGGACATCAAACAGCTCCTTGTTGGTCGATCTGGCAGCCCAATTGGCGCTCTTCTTTCTGTGACTGCCGATAAAATATGTGGTTTCGTAGTTTCGTTAGATTGAGACCGATTTTACTACAAGCAGTTACCTTCTCAATAAAATGGGGTGTTGGGTGTTTTTTGTGGGCGAAGCCCACAAAAAACACCCAACTTCCCCTTCTTATTGAGATGATACACAAGCAGTTATGAAATCCTGTGGGAACCATTTCTATCGGATTGGCGTTATCATTGTAGCCTACCATTAATCAGTTTAACCCAAGTTCGGGTTAGTTCGAAAAGAGGTAAATTTGGGTGTTGTTTGGGTGGTGTAGACACCCAAACAACACCCAAAAATCTCTTTATGTTGTGGACTTGCATGAATGTGCTGCTTTTCCCCTGATTTGTTGGCGAATTTTTTTGAAAAGGAATTTTCTTATGACTGGAAAAAAAGTTTTAACCTTGCTCTTGGTGATCGCAGTTGTGCTCACTGGCTGCAAATTTCCATCCCCGTCAGCGACAGGGATTCCTCAAACGGCTGCCGCCCAAACGGTTGCTGCCGCGCTTGCCTCTGCTCCAACCACAGCGCCTTCGAGCGCCCCAGGGGTTCTTCCTACCAGCACCTTTGCCTTTCCATCCTCGGACCCAAATAGCACGATTGAACCAACTGCAACTGTAATGGCTGCCACAGCCACACTCGAGCCCACTCAAGAGATATTCATTCCCACTCCGGCTGCGCCTGTTTCGGACGAAGGCGCCGCAAATTATGTGGATGACCGCAGCACTGCCGCCCAGGTGATTGTTTCGCTTTATAACGCTGTCAACCGTCACGAGTACCTGCGGGCATACAGCTATTGGCGCGACCCGGCTAATTCGTTGGGCAGCTTCGATAGTTTTTCTGCCAGTTACGAAGATACAATCTCCGTGGCTCTGATCTTTGGCATTCTTTCTGCCGGGGCTGGCGCCGGGCAGATCTATTACAGTGTGCCGGTGGTGGTAAAAGCGACCACTGCCAACAACGGGCTGTCCATCCAGGTTGGCTGCTATCTGGTTCACCAATCACAGCCCAGTTTCTATGGCGCTCCGCCCTTTGGCCCTATGGGCATCGAAACCGGAACCCTTGTTCCAATGGCCAGCGGTGTCAGTGAAGAAAACGCCCTGAAGGATGCCTGCAGCGGCTCTCCCAACGGCGGAATGCTCACAGCCGCCGAAGGCGCCAGCCTGGATATATCCAAAGCCAACTTCCTGGATAACCGCAGCGGCCCGCAGGAGACCGTCAGCTCTTTTCTGAACGCCCTGAATCTGAAACAGTATGTGCGGGCCTATTATTACATGCAGAACCCAAATGTATTCCCTGGCGCATATGACCCCTTTGCGGCCGGCTACGCCAACACTGAGGTGATCACAGCTACTTTTGGCACGACCATCAGCGATGGCGCAGCTGGAAATATTTATTACAAACAGCCGGTGGGTATGCAGGTTCTGACGACCAGCGGTGCGATGCAGTATTTCGTCGGCTGTTACAATCTGCATATTTCTCAGCCCGCAGTCCAGGCCACTCCGCCATTCAGCCCGTTGGGGATCACCGGCGGATCGTTTAAGGTAGTCACCACCGAGAGCGATATCCTCAATGGATTGACGGACGCCTGTAAATAACCTCCAAAAATCTCTTACCCGGGTTCGCCCTGCCAGAGGCGCTGCATTTCTTCGCAGGTTTCAAGCAGACTGTCCAGGCTGCCCTGGGCTTCGATCTTGCCGTTTTTTAGGACGATAATCAGGTCGGCACGGCGCAGGGCCGGGCGGCGGTGGGTGGCTACCAGGCAGGTCGCACCGGCGGCCTGCTCGAACACTCGCTCCCAGAGCTGGTGTTCGGTTTCCACATCCAGGGCGCTGGAGAGATCGTCCAGCACCAGCAGTTCGGGCTGGCGCACAAACATGCGGGCTGCCGCAGCGCGCTGGCGCTGACCTCCCGAGATCTTGACACCCTTCGATCCGACGACCGTCTCCAGCCCATGTTCCAGGTCGGCCAGGTCTTTGTCCAGCACGGCCAGGCGCACTGCGCCAGGGATGTCGGCTTTGTCTTCGGGCAGGCCCATCAGGATGTTGTCTTTGAGGGTTTCGCTGAAGAGCAGCGGCACCTGGGATGTGTAGGCTGTGCGCGGCGGGATGAAGAAGTTGGCCGGATCGGTGACCAGTTGACCATTCCAGTGGGTTTCCCCGGCCTGAGCCGGCAGCAGCCCGAGCAGCGCTCGCAGCAGTGTGGTTTTGCCTGAGCCGATCCGCCCGGTGATCACCGTGAATGAGCCGCGCTGAATGTTCAAATCCACCCCTTCAATGCCGCGGCTGGTATCGGGATAGATGTAGGTCAGGCCGCGTACCTCCAGTTTTTCCAGATGGTGAGCCGGGGTTTTGGGATTGTAGGGCACGGCTGGAGGCTCTCCGGTGATATAGACCGGGCTGTGCTTGACCAGGCTGAGCGGTTCTGCCCCCTGTAGCAGGGTGATCATGCGCGCCAGGGCGACGCCGGCCTGCTTGAAGCGCGCCCAAAGGACGCCCGTCATGGCTGTGAATTCGGTGGTGTAGCCCAGATAGTAGATGAAAAGTGAAAAATCGCCCAGCGAAATGACCGGGGTGCCCGATGCAGCTGCAGCGCTGGGGCTCAATGACTGGGCCACCAGCAGCAAAATCACACCGGTGATGATATTCATAAAGTTCCAGATGGTCGACTCGATGAAAGCCATGTACAGCCGTTCGGTAATCGCAGCTTTGCGCCGGTTTTCATTCAGACGTTCAAAACGGCGCATGACATTTTCTTCTGCTGTGGCAACCTTGACCGCCTGAGCTGCGCCAAATACTTCGCCAATGAAATCGGTCACTTTGCCGGCCGCTTTACGGCTGGTCTGGCTGAATTTCTCGACATTTTTCATCGCCCAGTTGCCCAGCAGGGTCAGCAGCACGAAGGGGATATACCCAACCAGCGTAACCGTCGGGCTGATGCTGAGCATGGTGGAAAGCGCCATGCCGGCAAATAAGACCTGCCCGGAGAAAAAAGGCAGCTCGGCGGTAAATTGGGTGGCGCGGTCCACATCATCGCGGAAACGGCTGATGGCTTCACCTGCCGACTGCGGCACCGCCCGGGCCCCCGGGCGTTCCAAAATGCGGGTGAGCAGATTTTTGCGCAGCAGCGCACCTGAACGGAAGGTGTACAGATTGTGAGCGTACATATCGGTCAAAATGATCACAGCCCGTACGACCATTTGCGCCACCACCAGCACTGCAAATAACTCTGGGCTCCAGTCCAGCTTGCCTGTGCCGCTGATGGTGTTGAAAAATTCACGCATCAGCAGTCCGGTGAGCTGCGGCAAAAAGGCAAAGATAAAGAGGCGCATGATGACAATGCTGGTGAAGATCGGTCCAGAAAAGCGGATGATGGACCAGAAATACTGCCAGGTTCCGTTGGGGGCTTTTTCGCGGGTTTCAGATGACTGGGGTTGATTGCTCATACCAGCACCTCCTCCATCCCGGTTTGGAGCAGATGGTAAAAGCGCGAGGCTGGGTCAGCGGCCAGCGTATGGCGCTCGCCAGCCTCCAGCGTCCGGCCATCGTCCAGGATCAGGATGTCATCGGCGCGCTGCACGGTGCCCAATCGGTGAGCCACGATGATGGCCGTCCGGTTCTTGACCAGTTTGTCCACGGCTCGCTCAATCAGGTGTTCGGTGGCCGGGTCGAGGCGCGAGGTAGCTTCGTCCAGGATGATCAGCCCCGGGTTGCGCAGGAAGATGCGGGTAAAGGCCAGAAGCTGTGCTTCGCCCGCAGACAGGCCGCCCCCGCCTGACTCCAGCTCTGTATCCAGGCCGGAGGGCAGCGCAGCATACCATTCCCACAGTCCCAGGTCGCGCAGGGCTTGCAGGACTGCTTCGTCTGGGATGTTTGGGTCAAAGAAGGTCAAATTCTCGCGTACGGTGGCGTGGAAAAGCTGAATATTCTGGGTGACCATGCCCACCTTGCGCCGCAGCTCCTGAACCGACAGCTCGCGCAGCGGCTTGCCGCCCAGCAAAATCTCACCCTGGCTTGTGTCATACAGCCGGAAAAGCAGGCGGGTGAGGGTGGTCTTGCCGGATCCGGTGCGCCCCAGCAGGCCGAGGACGCGCCCTGGGGCAAGTTGAAAATCAATCCCGCACAGTACCATTTCTTCTTCGGTCGGGGTTGGGTTGGGATCCTCTGGCTTTGTCTTTTGATCAGGCTGCTGGCCGCCGGTCCTGCCGGGTAATCCAGAATCTGCGTCGTGGTAGGCAAAAGAAACATTTTCAAACGCCACAGCCAGTGGGCCTGGCGGCAGAACTGGCGCAGCGGGAGGCAGGAAACTGCCTTCGCCCTCAATCTTGCTCTGGATTTGCTGAATGCCCATGATTCGCACCAGGCTGGCTCCGGCTTTTTGCAAATCCTGAAACTGCTGGGTGATGCGTTCCAGCGGCCAGCTGATCATGTTGGTGTAGTAGATGATCATGTAAACCGAGCCCAGGGTGATAATGCCCGCCCGCAGCAGGTAGGTGCCTACCAGCAGTGCAATGGCATTGCCGACTGCAAAGAGGACCCAGGTGGTGTTCATCACAACCGCCCAGCGGAAACTGGCGGTGATGGTGATGCGCATCAGTTCGCGGGTCAGGCGGTAAAAGCGCTGCAGTACGTGGGCCACACCATCATTGGCGCGGATATCTTCGGTGCCGTTCAGGCGTTCTTCAATGAAACCATACATATCGGCGCTGGTCTGGCGTTCTTTTTCCCAGAATGGCACAGCAATGTTGACCATGCGCATCAGGATGGCCATTGTCAGGCCGACAAAGATGCTCAGTGAAAGGCTGACGCGCCAGTCTTCACGCAGCAGTACCACCAAAACGCCGATGATCAGCAGGGTATTGGCGAAAACCTGCAGAATGAATTGTGAAAAGAAGTTTGAAAGGGCGGTTACATCGCCGTCAATGCGCTCGATCATTTCGCCGGGTGAGTGGGCCGTGTGGAACGACATATCCAGTCCCAGGGTGTAGCGGGCCAGATCCAGGCGCACCTGGTTGGTGGCAGCCCAGCCCAGCAGTTCGGTCAGGTAGGTTGCCAGCACACCCAGCAGCTGCTGCCCGACTGCAATCCCGATAAACAGCAGCCCGAGTCTCTGCAGCCCGCCCTGTTCTGCGCCTGCCAGGGCCTGGTCGAGGAAGATTCGCATGACCTGCGGGTTGGCGATCTGCAAGCCGATGCTGGTGAATAGAATTACCCCCAGCCCGGTGATCCATACGCCGCGCCCTTTCAGGTAGCGGCGCAAAAAAGTGAGATATTGTTGTGCATTGACGGTGGTTTTAGATTCCATAGGCGAAATTATACCTTATCAAGGCTTTTGATTTTGTGTAGGCTTTCACAAAGTTTGTTTTTGTGAAAGCTGTTGTCATATCCCCACATTAAGTACCGTCAGTTCGGGATAAGAGATTTTTTGGTGTTTTTTTGGTGGCGTAGCCACCAAAAAAACACCAAAAACAACCTCTTTTCGAACTAACCCGAACTGGCGTTAAGTATTTTCGCGGCAATTCCCAGAGAGTATGCTATCAGGAGCGGCTATAATAGAGATGTCCACCCACTCAGTTCAAAAGGAGCGAAACCCGTGAGAGCACCACGCCTGAAATCATTTAACTATGCCGTTGGTATGTTCGGCACATCCATCCCGATCAATATGCTCAAGACCTATGCTGCGATCTATTATATTGACCGGCTGGGGCTGACGACGACCCAGTTTGCGCTGATTTTATCAATTTACACAATCATAGACGCTCTGGATAATCCGATTTATGGTTTTCTGTCTGACCGCACCCGCACCCGTTGGGGCCGCCGCAGACCGTGGATGGTGGGCGGCACAATCTTGATGGTGCTGAGTTTTATTGCCTTTTACAGCCCGCTCGCTCAGGCTGCGTCTGGCTTTCTTTTCATGTACTGCCTGCTGTTTTACAGCCTGACCGGCACCCTGGATTCGGTGATCAATGCCAACTACGGCGCCTTGTTCCCTGAACTTTTTCGCACGGATGCCGCCCGGGCTTCGACCAATGCCCTGCGCCAGGCTTTCCAGTTGGTGGCAATGATTATCAGTATTGCTCTGACGCCGCTGGTGACAAAAGCGCTTGGTTACCAGATGACGGCGGTTGTCTACGGCATTTTGGGCGGTGCGGTCATTTTGTATATGGCTTTTACCAGCCAGGAAGCGCCGATTGAGGACTCGGAGGCAAAGCCCCAGCTGTGGGACAGTATCAAGAGTTTGCTGGTTAATCAGAAGTTTTGGATTGCCGGTTTCGCCAATGCTTTCTACAGCGCTGGAATGTCTTTGGTGCTGGCTTCGATGCCGTTTTTTGTGAAATATACGCTCAAGATTGACGATGGACAATCGACGATCCTGTTTGCGGCGGTGCTGCTGATTGCGATTGGCTGCGTGGCGGTCTGGGCGGCGCTGGTGCGCCGCTACGGTCTGATCCCGATCTGGCGAGTTGCCCTGGCGGCCCTGGCGCTGGCTTTTGTGCCGCTGTATTTCGCCAACTCGCTCCCCACTGCGGCTGTCGGCAGCGCACTGGTCGGTTTTGGTTTTGCAGGTGTAATCACCACCATGGACCTGATCGGGGCCAAGATTATGGATGAGGATTCGCGGAAGTATAACCTGCGCCGGGAGGGGATCATTTCGAACGCTATGGGCTTTATGAACCGGCTGAATGGAGTCATCACCGGTCTGGCGTTTTATCTGGTTTCGACCCTCTTTCAATTTCAGAGCGGCAGCAACCCTGGCCCTCAGCCTGATAACGCTGCCCGCTTCCTGCTGACGGTTTTTCCGCCCATTTTGATGCTGATCAGCTTTGGTTTCTCGTTTTTTATTCGCTTTGATGAGAACAAATCGTCATAAAATGGAAACAAAACTGAGGCTTGAATATCGGGTTGAACCAGCCAGCCAGGGATTGTACCTGCTGCTGCCTTTTGAGATGCCTGAAAATGTGGAGCGGCTGCATTTGCACTACGAGTATGCGCGCCATCAGGAGGCTGCTGCTCCGGCAGGAGCGGTTAATTTCAGCAGCCGGACAGAAGTTAATATTATCGATCTGG
>Ga0268298_10005948_pt1 | contig 11234 bp, 10 predicted proteins | sample WWTPWeurt_MetaG_FD_194462 | JGI IMG/M metagenome (GOLD analysis project Ga0268298, IMG submission 194462) | Activated sludge microbial communities from WWTP in Nijmegen, Gelderland, Netherland - WWTP Weurt | ecosystem: Engineered > WWTP > Aerobic digester > Activated sludge | place... | reverse complement strand
CAAGAAAGGGGCGCGCCGGAGCGCGCCCCGGGGAGTCTTACTTCTTCTTGTCGGCGCCGCACTTGGCTTCGCCGCACTTGCCGTCCTTCTTCTTCTCGGCGCTGCACTTGCCATCCTTCTTCTTGTCAGCGCTGCACTTGCCGTCCTTCTTCTTGTCGGCGCCGCACTTGGCTTCGCCGCATTTGCCGTCCTTGGCCTTGTCGGCTTCGGCCAGCTGGTAGCCGGAATCGAGTTTGGTGAGGGAGAAGGGGTTGTCGGCGGCGTGAACGACAGGAGCCAAGGTGGCGGTGGCCAGGAAGGCGGAGCCGATGGCAAGCGAGAGGGCGGATTTGGTTTTCATGACTATCTCCATTGAAATTGAGGTGATTGGACCGATGCCATCATTCTCGACCGGCCCGCCATGCCTGGGCGGCATCGCGGAGAAACCGGAATTGCTTCTCAGCCCGTCGGCAGCCCGCGCAGACCAACTGATGCACCCTGAGGTTCAAGCGTTCGGTCACACTGAGGGACCGTTCCATCGCCTCGGATGCTAGCCGCGTAGCTTCCTTGCAACTGAGCATGTTTATCTCCGGTTAAAGCCGGCGTCGAAATCGACACCTGGAAAGTAGTCGCGGCCTTCATGAAAACCTTACAATCGGCGTTCATAATCATTGCACGAAGCTCCCAGGGAGGGAACCCGCATGGCCGAAACCGACCTCAATGACCCCCAGTTCGTGGCCAAACTGCGGCGGGACATGGTGCGTTTTGCCGAGCTCCAGCTCCGCGACCGGGCTTCTGCCGAGGACGCCACTCAGGAGGCTCTGGCCGCTGCCTTCCAGCAGGTCGACCGCTTCGAATCCCGCTCCTCGCTGCGCACTTGGGTGCTCTCCATTCTCAAGAACAAGATCATCGACATCCTGCGCCTACGGGCACGACAGGTCGATATTTCTTCCCCCGACGACGACGAGGCCGACGTCAATTCCTGGTTCGACGACGCCGGTCACTGGACTGAAGACACCCAGCCTGCTCAATGGGGCAACCCGGAGCAGTCGCTGACCAACAGCCGGTTCTGGACCATTTTCGAGGCCTGCCTAGACCGCCTCCCCGAGGCGCCCGCCCGGGTTTTCATGATGCGGGAAGTGGTGGGCCTGGACACCGACGAAATCTGCAAGACCCTGTCGATCACCAGCAATAATTGCTGGGTGCTCCTCCACCGGGCGCGGCTGGCCCTGCGCGCCTGCCTGGGCGAAGGTTGGTTCCCCGGCGGCGCCCACTAGTTTCGACCTCACTGCATTCCTACCCATCACCGAATTGGCCTGTAGCGGGCCAAGGCCCTTCCTTCGGCTTGCCTTCGCAGCCCAAGCCTAACTCTATTCGGGCCAATTGGCCCCAGGGCCTCGTTTTTCGGGACCGCAACAAGGTGTAAGTCTTCGTTTCTCCGGTCTCCTTTGCCGTCGACTAGGCGTTATTGTCGTCACGTACCCCACGAACGACGCCAAGGAGGCGCACCATGGAATCCCTGACCAAGCAGACCCACCCCCTTATTCTCGTTGCTGCCGTTTCGGTGAGCATCGCCAGCTTGGCCGCCGCAGCCCATTTCACCGGGCTGATCTCCCCTCGCTCCCCGGAGCCCACCGCTCCCCTCAGCGCCCCACCCGCACCTACCGCCAGCCTGCCCGCACCGGTCGCTGCGTTGCCGCCCGCCACTGCCGAAATCCCCGCCCCCCCGAAACCGGCGGCCAAGCCCCGCGTTCAACGCGCCGCTCCCTCCGCTCAGGCAAGCCGCGGCGAAGATGAATGGGGCGGGCGCACCCGCAAGCTTGCCCACCATGAAGACGCCGGAATCGACGTCATCCCCGCCCGGCCCGCTCCGATCACGGACCAGGGCCCCGCTTCCGCCCAACCCCCTGCGGCCGTGCCTCAAGCACCTGTCTGTCACGATTGCGGTACGGTCGAGGCGGTCCGCGAAATCGAAACCAAGGGCGAAGGGACCGGTCTGGGCGCCATCGCCGGAGGTGTGATCGGCGGCCTCCTGGGCAATCAGGTCGGCGGCGGCCGCGGACGCAGTCTGGCCACTGTTGCCGGCGCTGTCGGCGGAGCCTACGCCGGACACCAGGTCGAGAAAAACGTACGCGGCGAAAAGCAGCTCGAGGTCACGGTCCGCTTCGACGACGGGAGCGTGCGTCGCTACACCCAGACCGGCACGTGGCACAACGGCGACCGGGTTCGCCTCAACAACGGCGCTATCGTCGCACTCTGAAACCCCCTCCGGGGCCGCTTCGGTCGCGGCCCCTCCGTTGGAACCCGGTTCCCCCGTTTCACGCTTCCGGGTTCTTCGCCCCGGCCCACCCGCCGGGGCGTTTTTTTGCATCGGCTGTTAAACTCACCACCTTTGCAAAAATGACGAGGGAGACACCATGAAACTCGAAACCCTGGCCGTCCATGGCGGCTATGCGCCCGACCCCACCACCAAGGCCGTGGCGGTACCCATCTACCAGACCACTTCCTACGCCTTCGACAGTACCCAGCACGGGGCCGACCTCTTCGATCTGAAGGTCCAGGGCAATATCTATACCCGCATCATGAATCCCACCCAGGACGTGCTGGAAAAGCGCATTGCCGCGCTGGAAGGCGGCATCGCCGGACTGGCATTGGCCTCGGGCCAGGCGGCCATCACCTACACCATCCTGACCATCGCCGAGGCCGGCGACAACATCGTTTCCGCCTCGACGCTCTACGGGGGCACCTACAACCTTTTTGCCCACACTTTTCCCCAATACGGCATCGACGTGCGCTTCGCCGACTACCGGAATCCAGGAGCTTTCGAAGGCCTGATCGACGGCAGAACCAAGGCCATCTACTGCGAGTCGGTGGGCAATCCCCTGGGTAATATCACCGATTTCGAAAAGCTTGCCGAAATCGCCCATCGCCACGGCGTGCCGCTCATTGTCGACAATACCGTTCCCTCTCCCTACCTGTGCCGCCCGATCGAGCATGGCGCCGACATCGTGGTCCATTCGCTCACCAAATACATCGGTGGCCATGGCAATTCCATCGGCGGCCTCATCGTCGATAGCGGCAAATTCCCCTGGGCGGACCACAAACAAAAATTCAAGCGTTTGAATGAGCCCGACGTTTCGTACCACGGCGTGGTCTACACCGAAGCCCTGGGTCCGGCAGCCTTTATCGGACGTGCCCGGGTCGTCCCGCTGCGCAACATGGGTGCCGCGATCAGCCCCTTCAATGCCTTCCTCATCCTGCAAGGCACCGAAACCCTGGCGCTTCGGATGGACCGCATCTGCGATAACAGCCTCGCCGTCGCCCGCTTTCTCCAAAGCCACGCAAAAGTCGGCTGGGTCAATTACGCCGGACTGCCGGACCACAAGGATCATGGCCTTGCCCAGAAGTACATGGCCGGCAAGGCTTCCGGAATCCTCACTTTCGGCGTCCAGGGTGGCCGCGATGGCGGCGGCCGTTTTCAGGACGCCCTGCAACTGGTGACGCGGCTGGTCAATATCGGCGATTGCAAGTCCCTCGCCTGCCACCCGGCGTCGACGACCCATCGCCAACTCTCACCGGAAGAGCTCGCCAAGGCAGGCGTCTCGGAAGACATGATTCGCCTATCGGTCGGAATTGAGCATATCGACGATATCCTCGCCGACCTCGACCAGGCGCTTCAGCAAGCTTGACGGGCTTTTGGCCAGCAACTGAAGCGAACGCCGATTGCCCCTCGACGACTCGGAAGGCGAGCGCGGGGGGCCTCGCGGCATGCCTTTGCCTGCACGCTTGATCTTGCGGGCGGGCGCTCAGTTCATATTGCCGTAATACTGAACAGGCAATATTTCACTGTCGGATAAATTTACACTCGCCCACCAAAAGGCGCTCCACCACTTTGATTTCTCAGCCAAAACTCTCCATGCATGGAACTTGCTTTGATCGCCGTCCACGCCCTGCCGCCAGCATTGCGGCGCCACCGGGTCCCGGGCGCACTTAAGGGTCGTACCATGCCGTTGTTCATTTCATGTACGCACGCATCATAGATTGCCGGAATCACTCGGCCATTGCGGCCGAAAAAGCACCTTCGCACGGCAGCGTGAAAATCAGTCGCCTTCCTTCGATCAGTCCTGTGCTGTACAGCTTGATCGAGAACGGTCACACCTATACCTTCGCCATGGCCCGCACTCCCCACCAAGTCCATGGTGCGCACCGGCTGCAGACCGATATGTACGCCTGGCGCGGTTACCGGGGAAGCGTTTCCCCTTCCCGTTGCCCGCGGATTGGCGGCCCCAGCTGTAGCGAAATCACCTTGGTGGCTGCCCTCGAAGACCGGATCGTCGGGACGCTCACCGTGGCGCCGGACTGCCGCGAGGGAATGAACGCCGACGAACTGTTCCAGGAGTACATCGACGGATTTCGGGCCAACAACCGTCAGCTCTGCGAACTCACACGTCTCGCGGTGGACAACGCCCACAAGTCGTCTCGCCTCCTGGCCACACTGTTCCATCTCGCCTATTTGTACGCCCATCGCGTGCGCGGCTGCTCGGATCTCATCATCGAGGTCAACCCCCGCCATATGGCGTTCTATGGGCATTCGCTGGGCTTTCGCGATCGGGGGGACACCCGTCTGTGCCCCCGGGTGAACGCACCGGCAAAGCTGATGCATCTGGAATGCGACATGGCGGCGCGTCTCATTCGCATGTGCGCCGGCAATCCCATCCATCGCTCGGAGCGCTTCTCCTTCTACCGGCATTTCCTGACCGGGGCCGAGGGAACCGTGGCGTTGAACAACCTCCGTCGGCTGGCGAGCCACGGTTTCTCGCCGCAGGATTGCGTCACCGGCTGTCCGGCGCCGAGCCATCCGACTCCGGCAGTGGCGGCTGTGGCCGGCTCATGACGTAGAACACTCCGGCACAGCACAGGAGAAACGCAATACCGGCGAGAGCGCTCGGAGTCCAGGAATCGGCGACCCCACGAGCCTTGATTAGCCAGAGGAACAGCCCGACGACCGGCAGGGTCAGCAGGGCACAGAATATGGCGCTTGCCAAGGCGATCTTTTGGCCGATGTGGCGTTTCATGGTATTTCCTGCACTTGAAGCCATATTGAACGGGACTCCGTCACGTCGGCGGTGGATAGTTCAAGGTTGCCACGCGATTGGGCAGCCCGCTCGCGGCCGCCGCCGCCGAGTTCGATCCATTCTCCCAGCCGCCCGCTGACCGTCGTGGCGAGACGCTGGGTAGCAGCGCTCCCACGCGGACCCGGCGTGTCGGCATGCTGGCTGATCTCAAGCGTCACTCGGTCGCCGGAGAGCCGCGGCAGGGCATAAAACCCCTGCCCGATGTCCCGATAGACGACCGTTTCGCTGATCACGGCTCCCCCCGGACCCACTTGAATCTGGCGCAAAGGCACGGGAAGCGAGCGGCCGATTTGGATGTAAGCCTCAGCTCCCTCCAGGGTCTGCACCCTCTGGCCGCCCGTATCCCGGCTCGCGGAACGCGTATCCCAGACCCTTGCGCTCCCTTCGACCCGCCGTGTGCTTCCCAGGGTCACCTGGCCACCTGCCGCTCCGCCACGGCTTTCGGCTTCGACCTGACGACTCTGGCTTACCCAGATAACCAGACGGCGGGCAGGCGTATCGATGGCCGCCAATGCCCGCTTGATCTCTTCCCGATTGCCGGGACTGGCGCGCAGAAAGAGTTGATTGTTCATGCCGGTGAGCGAACCTCCAGGCTCGACCAGCGGCCGCAGAACAGGAAGCACCTTATCTGCGCTCTGGCTGCGCAGGGGAATGACTTCTAATTGCTGCTGGGCCCAGGCTCCGGCGATCCAGAGCAGGCATATCGAAAGCAGCAGGGGCGCCATGGCAGGCCCTTTCCCGCGTCACGCGGCGTTGTGAGGAAGGGCGAGGTATTCGCGGGAATTCATTTCGGTCAGGCGACTGACCGTCCGGGCAAACTCGCCAGCCTGGGTCCCCTCAGTATAGAGCGCATCGGCGGGCACATCGGCGGTGGCAATCAGCTTGACCTTGTGATCGTAGAAGACATCCACCAGCCACGTGAAACGGCGAGCTTCGGAAGCCTGGTGGACGGTCAGCTTTGGAATTCCGGACAGGAGAACGGTATGGTGGCTGCGGGCAATTTCCAGATAGTCGTTCTGGGATCTGGGCCCACCGCAGAGGGTCTTGAAATCGAACCAGATGACTCCATTGGCGCGGCGCAAGGTGTCGATATCGCGACCGAGCACTGCGATCCGGCCGCCCTTCTTGCCCTCGCCCCCCGCCACCAGACGGAAGAAGTCGAGCATTTTGGCTTCCGCCTGGGCGTCGGCCGGATGATGGTAAATGGCGACCTGCTCCAGGGATCGCAATCGATAGTCGACTCCTGCATCGACTTCGATAATTTCCAGATGGTCTCTGAGGAGCGCAATGGTGGGCAGGAAATTCTCCCGCTGCAGGCCATTGGGGTATAGCCCGTCCGGAGGGTAATTCGAGGTCATGACCAGGATCACGCCACACTCGAATAGACCATCGAGCAGACGCCCCAAGATCATCGCATCGGCAATGTCCGAGACGTGGAATTCGTCGAAGCACAAGAGGCGCACGTCACGGCCGATCTTCGCCGCCACCTTCATCATGGGGTCGGCTTCTCCCTTGCAGGCTTCCAACTCTCGATGGATTTGCTGCATGAAGGCATGGAAATGGATGCGTTTCTTGCGCCGGTAAGGCACCGCGTTGAAGAAGCAGTCCATGAGAAAACTCTTGCCGCGACCGACACCGCCCCAGAAATAGATGCCTCGCGGAGGCCTGGGCGGCGCCAGGAGACGCTTGAACGTGCTGCCGCGGGCGACCTTGAAGTCCAGAAGTTCGGTATAGAGCCGTTGCAGCGAATCCGCCGCCGCTTTTTGGGCAGTATCGGCCGCGTACCCGAGTCGCTCCAGGAGCCCAAAATAGGCGTCGAGCATGCCGGTGGGGGAGACGTTGAGTTTTCGGTGGGACATGACTTGATTGCTGGGGCGAGATTGCCATTCTGCCAAAGATAGCCACCGTTTCGACAGACTTGGCGGAATGAAAAGGGCGGGGGCGTCGCCGCCACCCGCCCTGCTTTCCAGGCCGCCGGGTCTCAGAAGTGAAGCGACCGCTTGTCGCAGGCCAACGCCGCTTCGTGCATTACTTCGGACAAGGTCGGATGGGCGTGGCAAATACGACCCAAATCCTCCGACGCGCCGGCAAATTCCATAGCCACCACCGCTTCCGCAATGAGTTCGGACGCATTGACGCCGATGATGTGAACGCCCAGGATACGATCGGTCTTGGCGCAGGCGAGGACCTTGACGAACCCTGACGCGTCGCCGTGACCCAGGGCGCGTCCATTGGCCAGGAACGGCACCTTCCCAGGCTTGTAGGCGATGCCGTCAGCCTTCAATTGTTGCTCGGTCTTGCCCACCCAGGCAATTTCCGGATGGGTGTAGATGACACCGGGGACGGTCTCCAGATTGCAGTGGCCGGCCTGGCCGGCGATCAGTTCGGCGACCATGACGCCTTCTTCGGAAGCCTTGTGGGCCAGCATGGGACCGCGCACCACATCCCCCACCGCCCAGACATTGGGCAGATTGGTCTTGCAGTGGCCGTCCACTTCGACCTGACCGCGCTCGTTGAGCTTGAGGCCCACCGCGTCACCATTGAGTCCGTCGGTATTGGGAATTCGCCCGACGGAAACGATCAGCTTGTCGCATTCCAGCTTCTGGGCACCATCCTTCCCGTCGTATTCGAGGGTGACGCCCTTCTTGCCGACGGTAACCTTGTTGATCTTGACGCCGACATTGATCTTGAGGCCCTGCTTGGTGAACAGCTTCAAGGCTTCCTTGGCCACGTCCTGATCGGCGAAAGCCATGAAATCGGGAAGCGCTTCCAGAACGGTGACTTCGGCTCCTAGCCGGCGCCAGACGGATCCGAGCTCGAGGCCGATGACGCCAGCGCCGATGACCCCCAGACGCTTGGGCACTGCCGTGAAATCCAGTGCCCCCTCGTTGTCGCAGATGACCTTGTTATCCACCGGAATGCCAGGCAGATGACGCGGCTTGGACCCGGTGGCGACGATGACGTGCTTGGCCAGCACTTCTTCCGCACCGACCTTGACCTTGTAAAGCTCGCCTTCCTTGCCGACAAAGCTGCCGTGGCCATTGAGGGCGGTGACCTTGTTCTTCTTGAACAGGCCGCGAATGCCCCCGGTCAGTTGATTGACGATGGTATTCTTGCGACCGACCATGGTCGGCACGTCGATGGCGACACCCTTGGCGCTGATGCCATGGACGGCAAAGGAATGATGCGCTTCCTCGTACAGTTCGGACGAGCGCAGCAGGGCCTTGGACGGAACGCAACCGACGTTCAGGCAGGTCCCGCCCAGGCGGGGCTCGCCCTTGGGATCGGCATAGGGATTGGATTCGCAGCAAGCGGTGGACAGGCCGAGCTGAGCCGCGCGAATCGCGGCCACGTAACCGCCGGGTCCACCGCCGATGACGAGGACGTCGAATTGTTTGGACATTGTCTTCTCCTCAGTGAAGGGTGAAACGTGGAGGGCGAAGCGTCGGAACAGGCGACCTTCGTCCTTCCACTACATTTCACAAATCGCGTTTCACCGCATCAAACGCCCAGCAGCAGCCGGGTCGGATCTTCCAGGGCTTCCTTCATGGTCACCAGACCGAGCACGGCTTCGCGGCCGTCGATGATGCGGTGATCGTAGGACATGGCGAGATAGTTGATCGGACGCACCACCACTTGGCCGTTTTCGACCACGGCACGATCCTTGGTGGCATGAATGCCGAGGATGGCCGACTGGGGCGGGTTGATGATCGGGGTCGACAGCATGGAACCGAATACGCCACCGTTGGAGATGGAGAAAGTGCCGCCGGTCAGTTCCTCGATGGACAGCTTGCCATCCTTGGCCTTGTTGCCGAACTCGGCGATCTTCTTCTCCACCTCGGCAACGGTCATCTGGTCCGCGTTGCGCAGGATGGGAACGACCAGACCGCGCGGCGACCCGACGGCAATGCCGATGTCGATGAAGCCATGGTAGACGATGTCGTTGCCGTCCACCGACGCGTTGAGGATGGGGAACTTTTGCAGCGCCGCACAGGCCGCCTTGACGAAGAAGCCCATGAACCCCAGGCGCACGCCGTGGGTCTTTTCGAACTTTTCGGCATATTGCTTGCGGAGCGCCATGATCGGTCCCATGTTCACCTCGTTGAAGGTGGTCAGGATGGCGTTGGTGGATTGAGACTGGACCAGACGCTCGGCAATCCGGGAACGCAGCCGGGACATGGGAACCCGCTGCTCGGTCCGCGAAGCCTGGACGTCCACACCGGTGGCCGGAGTCGGTAGGGCAGCCGCAACGGCGGCGGGCGCAGCGACCGGGCCAGCTGCCGGTGCGGCCGGCTTCTGGGCACCAACGGCGTCTTCCTTGGTGACGCGGCCCCCGCGGCCGGTGCCGGCCACGTCAGCTGCAGCAATGCCTTTTTCGTCGAGAATCTTGCGGGCTGCCGGGCTCGCCGTACCGGCGGGCGCCGCAGCAGCCGGCGCCGGCGCGGCGGCGGGAGCTGCGGCCTTGGGGGCCTCGGCCTTGGCCGCAGGAGCGGCCGCGCCGGCCTTGGCCTCGGTGTCGATCTTGGCGATGATTTCGCCGGAGGTGACGGTCTCCCCGTCCCCCTTGACGATCTCGACCAGGACGCCGGCATCGGGCGCCGGAACTTCGAGAACGACCTTGTCGGTTTCGATGTCGATGACGATCTCGTCGCGGGCGACGGCTTCGCCGATTTTCTTCTTCCAGGACGCCAGCGTGCCTTCGGCAACGGACTCGGAGAGCTGGGGAACTTTGACTTCGATAATGCTCATGATGGCTCCACTCTTGCAGTTTTATCAGTACTCGATCTTGCCCAAAGCGGACTCGACCAGAGCTTTTTGTTGCTGGCTGTGCTTGGCCAGGTACCCCACTGCCGGCGAAGACGATGCCGGACGGGACACCAACAGAAGCTTCTGCTTGCTCCCCAGTTGGGTATCCAGATGGTGGCGGGAGGCGAACCAGTACCAGGCACCCTGGTTGCGGGGCTCCTCCTGACACCACACGATTTCGGTCGCCTTGGGATACTTGGCCAGTTCCTTGGCCACGGACTCCTGCGGGAAGGGATAGAGCTGCTCCAGGCGCACGATGGCAACACTGTTGAGCTTCTTCTCGCGGCGGGCTGCCAGCAGATCGTAATAGACCTTGCCCGAGCAGAAGACCACCCGGGTCACTTTCTTGGCGTCAAGCTTGTCCACCTCGCCGATCACCCGCTGGAATTCGCCATTGGCGAGATCTTCCAGAGGAGAGCAGGCATCCTTGTGGCGCAGGAGTGACTTGGGCGACATGACGATGAGCGGCTTGCGCTGCATGCGCACCGCCTGACGGCGCAGCATGTGGAAGACCTGGGCCGCAGTCGTGGGAACGCAGACTTCCATGTTGAGCTCGGCGCACGCCTGCATGTAGCGCTCCAGGCGGGCCGACGAGTGCTCCGGCCCCTGCCCCTCGTAACCGTGGGGCAGCAGCATGACCAGGCCGCAGGCCCGGCCCCACTTGGCTTCCCCAGAGGAAATGAACTGATCGAAGACGACCTGGGCGCCGTTGGCAAAATCGCCGAACTGGGCTTCCCAGATCACCAGTTCGTAGGGATTGGCGGAAGCGTAACCGTAGTCGAAAGCCAGCACGGCTTCCTCGGAAAGGACCGAGTCAAAGCACTGGAATCCGGCCTGTTTGGGCTGGAGGTGCTGAAGCGTGTAGTAGGTACCTTCGTTCCAGTTTTCCCGATTTTGATCGTGGAACGCCGCATGCCGGTGGAAGAAGGTGCCACGACCGACGTCCTCGCCGGAGATGCGAACGCCATAGCCCGACACGAGGAGGGACGCATAGGCCAAGTTCTCGGCCATCCCCCAATCCACGGGCAGCTTGCCATCGCCCATGGCGGCCCGGTCCTCGACGATCTTCTTGACCCGGGAGTGGAGCGTGAACCCGGGGGGCAAAGTGGTCAGCCGCTGGGCCAGACGTTGCAGGTCCTTGACCGGAACCCGGGTGTCGCAGGTCTCGATGTAGCCCTTGGTCAGGTAGGGTGTCCAATCGATGGTGTTCGGATGCTTGTACCCCGCCAGGACCGGGTTATAGAGCAGTTCGCCCTTGTCCAGGTGATCGCGGTATTGGGCGATCATCTGATCGGGACCGTCGGTCGGCAGGAC
>Ga0268298_10005947_pt1 | contig 11235 bp, 11 predicted proteins | sample WWTPWeurt_MetaG_FD_194462 | JGI IMG/M metagenome (GOLD analysis project Ga0268298, IMG submission 194462) | Activated sludge microbial communities from WWTP in Nijmegen, Gelderland, Netherland - WWTP Weurt | ecosystem: Engineered > WWTP > Aerobic digester > Activated sludge | place... | reverse complement strand
TCGGGTGATGAACCTCGTCGGTGAGCTCGTGCTGGCGCGCAACCAGCTGGTGCAGATCGCCGCCGCCACTCGCAACGCCGACTTCAGCGACGCCACCGTGCGGATCAACGCGCTCACCACCGAGCTGCACGAGAGCGTGATGAAGACGCGCATGCAGCCCATCGGCAACGTGTGGAACCGGTTCCCCCGCATCGTGCGCGACGTGGCGGTCTCGCTCGGCAAGTCGGTGGAGCTGGAGCTCGAGGGCGTCGAGACCGAGCTCGACCGCACCATCATCGAGGCCATCAAGGACCCGCTCACCCACGCGGTGCGAAACGCCATCGACCACGGCATCGAGCTGCCGGCGAAGCGCCGAGAGCGCGGGAAGCCGGAGCAAGGCCGGGTGAAGCTGCGCGCGTACCACGAGGGCGGGCACGTCAACGTCGAGATCAGCGACGACGGCGCCGGGCTGAACTTCGAGCGCATCAAGCAGAAGGCGCTCGCGCAGAACCTGGTGACGCCAGAGCGGATCGCGACGATGTCGGAGCGCGAGCTCAGCCAGCTCATCTTCCTGCCCGGCTTCACGACCGCCGAGGCGCTCACCAACATCTCGGGCCGTGGCGTCGGCATGGACGTGGTGAAGACGAACATCGAAGCGGTCGGCGGCACCGTCGACATCGTCAGCCACGCCGGCGAAGGCACCACCCTCATGGTGAAGCTGCCGCTGACGCTCGCCATCATTCCTGCGCTGTTGGTCGAGTCGAGCGGCGAGCGCCTGGCGATTCCGCAGCTGAACCTGCTCGAGCTGCTGCGCCTCGAGGGAGAGGCCGCCGACGGCATCGAGCGGATCCAAGGCGGCAACGTGTACCGGCTCCGAGGCACGCTCCTGCCGCTGGTGCACCTGCGCGACGTGCTGGGCCGGCCGCCGGCGAAGACGGTCGACGCGCTCAACATCGTGGTGCTCCAGGGCGGCACCCGGCGCTTCGGGCTCGTGGTGGACGAGGTGCACGACACCGAGGAAATCGTGGTGAAGCCGCTCGGGCGCGCGCTCAAGGGCATTCGGGAGTTCTCGGGCGCGACGATTCTGGGAGACGGGCGGGTGGCGCTCATTCTCGACGTGCTGGGGCTGGCGACGCGGGCGAGCCTCGCCTCCAACACCGAAGCCGAGTCCGCCGCGACGCAGAGCGCGAACGACGCCCGGGGTCAGTCCCAGGAAGAGACCTGGCTGTCGTTCCGGGTGGGCTCGAACCGGCGGTTGGCGGTGCCGCTGTCGGCGGTGGCGCGGCTCGAGGAGCTGCCGGTCAACGAGCTGGAGTTCGCCAACGGCGAGCAGGTCGTGCAGTACCGAGGGGAGATCATGCGGTTGGTCGACCTGCGTCAGACGTTCGGCAACGGCATGGGCGCGACCGACGAGAGCAGCCGGCTGCAGGTCATCGTGTTCTCCAATGGCCGGCGCAACATCGGCTTCATCGTCGATCAGATCCTCGACGTGATCCGCGGTGGCGGTGAGGCGGCGACCGAGCGCACCGACGGAGCGGTGTTCACCTCGGTGGTGCTGCAGGGGAAGGTGACCGACCTCCTCGACACCCGCACCATCATCACCCAGTTCGTTCCAGGCTTCTTCGAGGGGAGACAGGCGTGAGACAGCTCAGCGGCAACTCGGCGCGGCAGTTCTGCAGCTTCGTCGTCGACGGCCACCTCTTTGGAGTGCCCATCGGCGAGGTGCAGGAGGTCTTGCGTGCACAGCCGATGACGACGGTGCCGCGCGCGCCGCCGGTGGTGCGCGGGTTGATCCACCTCCGCGGGCAGATCGTCACCGCGCTCGACGTGCGGACGCGCCTGGGGCTGCCGGCGCGGCCGACCGAGAGCTCCATCAATCTCCTGGTGCGCGACTCCGAGGGCGCGGTGAGCCTGTTGGTCGACGAGATTGGCGACGTGCTCAACGTGCGCAGCGACGCCTTCGAGCCGGTGCCCGACGTGGTGCCGCGTCAGCTGAGGAACGTGGTGGCGGGCGTGTACAAGCTGGACAAGAAGCTGCTCCTCGTCGTCGACATTCCGCGGCTGACCTCCATCGAGAACGAAGAGAGCCAACCGCGGGAGTGACACGCCCTCTCGGCTCCGAACCGACCGAGCGCGGTGAACCCGTTCAGAACCAGGCGAGGGCGGCCGCCGAGAGCGTGTCTTGCCCGCGGAGCCCGCTGCCGAGCGACAACCAGTCATGCCGGTACTCGACCCGCAGCTCGGCCTTGTCGAGCGGCCGAAAGCCGGCGGTGACGGTCGCCTCGGTGAAGGCGCCTGGACCGAGCGGCGTGCGCACTCCGGCGGGGTCGGCGAAGTGCTCGGCGCGGGCGGCGAGGGTGAAGCCGGCCGGGAGCTCCCCGCGTGCGTAGAGGGCCGCGCCGTACCAGGTGGCGTCGTTCCCATCGGCCGCGGCGCCGTCCTCGTGACCGACGTCGACGTTGCCCGCGACCGCGAGGAACGAGGTGAGCTTCGCCGTCACGGTCGCGTCGCCGATGACTCGCAGCGCGGTCGAGGTGGGGCTCTCGACGCCCGCGTGCACGCTCGCCGACGCCGACAGCTGCTTCCCCGAGTACATCGCCGCCAGCACGAAGGTCTTGTGTGGGTTGACGTCGAGCACGACGTCGGTCCCCGTCACCACCGCCGCTTGCAGCTGCAGCCCCTCGCGCGGAAAGAGCGACACCCGCACGCCCGAGACCGAGTACGGCGTCGCGTAGCCGAAGAGGAACGAGCGTGAGTGGTTCCAGTCGTCCTTCGCTTCCACCACCTCGAGCCCCGCGCTCGCCATGAACTTGCCCACCTCGAGCTGCCCACCCCAGAACGGCAGCGACGCTCCGACGGACACCTGCTGCACGTGGCGAAAGGCGAGCTCGAGGGCCAGGTCGACGTCCCGTGGCACCGTCGTTCCGTTGAGCATCTCCACGCCGCCGCCCGCCACCAACTGCAGCCTCGCGGAGATTCGCCCGGCCACCCGCGCCTTCAGGTCTGCCTGGACGAACGAGATGGTGGGCTGATCAGCGCTGGCGTCGAACACCCTGAGCTCGGCGGCGCGCCGCGGCGTCTGGAACGAGTGCTGGAGGTAGGTGTCGGCGAGCCCGTTCACGCTCCCACACACCGTCGAGGTGCACTCGGCCTCCTCGGCGACCGCCGCGAACGCGAGGACAGCGCAGGAGAGGACCGTCGCGCGAAGGATCATGCACCGCTGGTCGAGCAACGCGCGTACCGGCGAGAACGGCCCAGACGTGCTGGTTTTCTGACGCGCTCCGACAGGTCAGGGGGGACTCGCGACCCAGGGCTGACCTCGACCCGACCGAGCGCTCCCCACGAGAAGTTGGTTGGTCTCGCGATTGCTCTGATCGGCCGCGGAGGCACACACATGAGTTTCGCGCAGTCGATCTCTGTTCGAACCAAGTTCATTCTGCTCGGCGTGCTGGTGGCCGGGAGCATCATCGTCCTCGCCTGGCTCAACGGCACCCTCACCGCCGAGACGAAGATCAACTCGAGCACCTACGGGGAGATCATCGCCTCGAAGGACTTGGTCGCCGACGCGCTGCCGCCGCCGCTGTTCCTCGTCAGCACGCGCGAGGTGATGCTCGAGCGCCTCAACCGCAACGACCAAGCCAGCGTGCGCGCCCTCGCCGAGGAGCAGGCGCGCTTCCAGAGGGACTTCGACGAACGCATCGCCTACTGGCAGAAGAACGCGGCGGATCCAGCGACCGTTCGTTTGATCGAGAACATCAAGCGGAGCGGCGACGAGCTGCGCCAGCGGCACGAGGCCGTCGAGATCGCGCTCACCAAGGGCGAGTTCGAAGCGGCGAAGGCGCTGGCGGTCGGCGAGGCGCTCCAGGCCTTCAACCGCCACAAGGAAGCCGTCGACGCGCTGACCGCCGCCGAGATTCCCAAGGGCAAGGACGTCGAGAAGAAGGTCGCTCAGCTGATGGAAGACACCTCGCGCAACCTGTGGATGCTGCGCATCGCCCTCATCCTCATCGTCTGCGCGCTGATGTTCTTCATCGCCCGTGGCGTCGTCGAGCCGCTCAGCCAGATGATGAAGGCCGCCCAGTCGCTCGCGGTCGGCGACGTGAAGGTCGACGTGGCGTATCGAGGGAAGGACGAGCTCGGCTCGCTCGCCGACTCCTTCCGCGCCCTCATCGCCTACTCGACGAAGCTGCAGGAAGCCGCCGATCGACTCGGTCGCGGCGACGCCACCGCGCAGCTCACCCCGGAGTCCGAGCACGACGAGCTGTCGAAGTCGATGCAGCGCGCCACCACCGCCCTCAAACGCCTGCTCGACGAGAGCGATCGCGTGCTGGCGGCGGCGAACGCCGGCGATCTCTCGGTCGAGGTGGAGTCGAAGGGCCTCGAGGGTGGCTATCGCACCATGCTCGAGGGGCTCGGCCAGTTCGCCGCCTCGGTGCGCCAACCCATGCAGATCCTCAACGGCGCGCTCACCGCCGTCGCCAAGGGCGATCTCACCGCGCGCATGAACGGCGAGTTCCGCGGCGAGTTCGTGCGCATGCAGACCTCGTTCAACGCCGCCCTCGAGTCGCTCTCCACCAGCTTCGCCGAGGTGTCGATGTCGGCCGATCAGGTCGCCAGCGCGGCTGATCAGATCGCCGCCTCGAGCCAGTCGGTCGCCCAGGGCGCCAGCCAGCAGGCCCGCAGCCTCGAGGAGACCAGCTCGAGCGTCGAGGAGATGGCCTCGATGACGAAGCAGAACGCGCAGAGCGCCAGCGACGCCCAGTCGAACTCGGGCAAGGCGCGCGAGGCCTCCGACGACGGCGCCACCGCGGTGCGCCGCATGACCGACGCGATGGCGAAGATCAGCGACGCGGCGAAGGGCACCGCCGCCATCATTCGCGACATCAACGAGATCGCCTTTCAGACGAACCTCCTCGCCCTCAACGCCGCCGTCGAGGCAGCGCGCGCGGGCGAGGCGGGCAGGGGCTTCGCCGTCGTCGCCGAAGAGGTGCGCAGCCTCGCGCTCCGCAGCAAGGAAGCGGCGCACAAGACCGAGGTCCTCATCCAGGAGTCGGTCACCCTCGCCAACGAAGGCGGCCAGGTCGCCACGCAGGTCTCCGAGAACCTGGGCTCCATCGTGAGCTCGGTCGCCGAGGTGTCGAAGCTCGTGTCCACCATCGCCTCCGCGTCTGCCGAGCAGGCCCGCGGCATCGAGCAGGTGAACCGCGCCGTCGCCCAGATGGACCAGGTGACCCAGCAGAACGCCGCCAACGCCGAAGAGTCGTCGTCGGCCGCGCAGGAGCTCTCCTCGCAAGCGCAGCGCCTCACCAGCCTCGTGCAGAAGTTCAAAGTGTCGCGCAGCGCGCAGGCCCCGGTCGCGAAGCCGGCGAAGGCCCAGAAGGACGCGAGCAAGGCCCCTGCAGCCGGCCCGGCGCCTCAAGCCTCGCCCGCTGGGTTCATTCCGCTCGATGACGACCCGGTGTTCCGCGAGTTCTGAGGAGCGCCATGGAGCCGGCCCTCTTCGAGAAGTTCCGCAAGCTCGTCTACGACCATGCCGGCATCGAGCTGCAGGCGGGCAAGGAGGTGCTCGTCTCGGCGCGCATCTCGGGACGCCTCCGGGCCCTCGGCATCACCCAGGAGGCCGAGTATCTCGAGCTGCTCTCGACCGACCCTGGCTGCGAGGAGATGACGAACTTCCTCGACGTCATCTCGACCAACTTCACCCACTTCTTCCGCGAGCCTGGGCACTTCGAGCTGCTCGCCGAGGAGTGCGCCAGCGCGGTGGCCGCTGGCCAGCCCGAGTTTCGGGTGTGGTGCGCGGCCTCGTCGTCGGGTGAGGAGCCCTACTCGCTGGCGATGGTGCTCGAAGACCGGCTCGCTCACCACCACGTCGACTGGCGTCTGCTCGCCACCGACATCTCGACGCGGGTGCTCGCTGCGGCGCAGAAGGGCGTCTACTCCGCCGAGGCCGTCAAGCCGGTGCCCGAGCCGCTGCGCTCCCGGTTCCTCCAGGAGAGCGGCACCTCTGCCCAGGTCGTCGAGTCGCTCCGCGAGAAGGTGAAGTTCGCCCGCCTCAACCTCGCCCGGCCCCCGTACCCGATGCGCGGGCCCTTCGACGTCGTCTTCTGCCGAAACGTGATGATCTACTTCGACACCAAGGTGCGGCAGGGGCTGGTGACGCAGGTGGAGCGGCTGCTCCGGCCCGGCGGCTTGCTCGTCGTCGGCCACACCGAGACCCTCCACGCGGTCTCCACCGGTCTCGAGACGGTGAGCCCGTCGGTCTACCGAAAACCGAGGACCCGATGAGCGCTGCTGAGAAGCTCCCGGCCGCGGAGTGGATGAAGAACCAGGTGGTGGTGCCCATCGGCGCCTTCGCGGTGTCGGCCGACCCTTCGGCGGTGCTCGTCACCTACGCGCTCGGCTCCTGCGTGGCGGTGATTGCCCACGACCCGGTGCGCCGCATCGCGGGCCTGCTCCACTTCATGTTGCCCTCGTCTTCCATCTCGCCCGAGCGGGCCAAGAGCGAGCCCGCCGTCTTCGCCGACACCGGAGTGCCGCTGCTGTTCGAGAAGCTCTATGCCCTGGGCACCACCAAGCGCGACCTCGTCGTGCGCCTCTGCGGCGGCGCCAACCTGATGGACGCGAGCGGCTCGCAGATTGCGCAGCGCAACGTGATGACGGTGAGGAAGATGTTCTGGAAGGTCGGGGTGCTGACCGCAGCCGAGGACGTCGGCGGCGCCCTGTCTCGCACGGTTCGAATTCACGTCGCTGATGGCCGAACCATCATCAGCTCGAACGGTCAGGAGCGTCAGCTGTGAGGAGGGTGAGATGAGCGTACGAGTGCTGGTGGTCGACGACTCGCCGGTGATGCGCAAGATGCTCAAGCGCACCATCGAGCTGAGCAAGCTCGCGGCGAGCGAGATCCTCGAGGCCGAGAACGGGGTGAAGGCGCTCGAGCTGCTCGAGGTGCAGTGGGTCGACCTGGTGCTGACCGACCTCCACATGCCGCAGATGACCGGCGAGGAGCTGCTGCGCCACATGTCGCAGCACGACCTCCTGAAGGACGTGCCGGTCATCGTGGTGACGAGCGACCAGGCCGACGATGCCCGAAGCCGAGTGGGCGCGCTGGGGTGCAGCGCGTTCTTGAAGAAGCCATTCCGTCCCGAGCAGCTCAGTGAGCTCGCCGAGAAGGTGCTGGGACGCATGCCGGAGGTGCGCCGTGACGCCGTCTGAGACGAACGAAGGGCTCCTGGAGCAGGTCCTCAAGGAGACCGCCGAACAAGCGGCCTTCCTCTTCCTCGATGGCGAGGGGAGCGCCGCGAACTCCGACGTCGAGCTCGTGCACGCCACCATCACCCTCTCGCCCGCCGGCGCGTCGGAGCAGCTCGTCTTGCGCATGACCGAGGTGATGGCGCGGGAGATCGCCGCCAACATGCTCGGCTCGGACAAGGACGACCCCGAGGTCGTCTCGTCGGCGAACAGCGCGGTCGGTGAGCTGCTCAACATCATCGCCGGGGCCTTCGCCGTCGCCCGCTTCGGCAAGGGCACCCATTGCGACATCGGCATTCCGGTGGTGGCGGCGGGGCGCGGGCCGGAAGGGAAGGGTGTGACGCTCTGGTCCGACGGCTCGCCCATCGAGCTGCTGAGGGCGTCATGAGCCGCAAGGTGCGAGTCCTCGTCGTCGACGACTCGGCCCTCGTGCGCAAGGCCCTCACCCGGGCGCTCACCTGCGACGACATCGAGGTCGTCGGGCAGGCCGGTGACGCGTGGGCCGCGAGAGATCAGCTCATGCGCTGCAACCCCGACGTCGTCACCCTCGACGTCGAGATGCCGCGGATGGACGGCGTCACCTTCCTCCGCAAGATCATGCACTACCGGCCGATGCCGGTGATCATCATCTCGACCCTCACCGGCGCGCGAACGGCAGTCACCCTCGAGGCGCTCGCCGCGGGGGCCTTCGACGCCATCGAGAAGCCCTCGAGCCCGGAGTCGCTCGCCGCGCTCCCCACCAAGCTGCGGGAGGTGGTGCGCGCCGCCGCCGAGAGCCGAGTGAAGCCCGCGCCGGGCACCGCGACCGGGCACTCGCACGACGCGCACCTGAAGGACGACGCGCCGCGACCCGAGCTCATCGCCATCGGGGCCTCGACCGGCGGGACGGTGGCCTTCGAGCGAATCGTGCTGGCGGTGCAGGGCGGCGAGTCGATGCCGCCGATGGTGGTCTGCCAGCACATGCCGAGCGGCTTCACCAAGGCCTACGCCGAGCGGCTCGACAAGCTGAGCTCGCTGGCGGTGCGGGAAGCGGTCGACGGAGAGCCGTTGCGTCCAGGCTCGGTGTTGATTGCTCCAGGAGGCAAGCACCTTCGGGTGGTGCGTGGCCGCGAAGGCCTGGCGGCGCAGGTGAGTGAGGGGCCGCTGGTGAATGGGCACGCGCCGTCGGTCGACGTGCTCTTCGGGTCGATCGCCGAGGTGGTGGGCCCGAGGGTCTTCGCAGCGCTCCTCACCGGCATGGGCCGCGATGGCGCGCAGGGGTTGCTCCAGATTCGTTCGCGCGGGGGCATGACGGTCGCGCAGGACGAGGCCTCCTGCGTCGTCTACGGCATGCCCAAGGCGGCGGTCGAGCTCAACGCCGCGGTGACGGTGTGGCCGATCGATCGCATCGGCTCGCGGGTGCGCATGTTCGGTGAGCGGCGCGCGCTGGCGAAGGCCTGAGGCGGCGGAGAGGGGCTCAGTCCTTCGACTGCAGGCAGAGCTTCTGGGGCGCGTTCAGGTTGCGGGGGCGGTAGCAGCTCCACTCGAAGCCCTTGCGCGGGCAGTCCCAGTCGTCGCCGCACATCTTGGTGCAGAAGCCGAGCTCGCCGGAGCCGACGTAGCAGGTGTTCGACTGGCACTCGGCGTTCTTGCGGCAGGTCGCGCCGAACTCGAACTTGTCACTGCCGCCGCCGCCGGGAGCGCTGGCCTTCTTCTTGGGCTGCGCCTCTTCCTCTTCGTCGATCTCCTTGCCGTTCACCTTCTCGGAGTGGCTGCTCTTCGACCATTCCTTCGACGACGACTGGGTCGACGACTCGACGTTGGCCTTGGCGGCGCCGGCGAAGAGACCGCCGATGCCCTGGGCGATGGCGCCGAGCACCGGCGGCGGGCCGGCCTCTTCCTTCGCGGCGAGCGCGTCGTCGAGCGACTTGGAGGCGCCTTCGAGGGCCTTGGTGAGCCGCTTGCCGCTCGAGCCGGAGCAGGCGTCTTGCGCGGTGTCGGCGGCCTTGTCGGCGGCGCGCTGGGCAGACTTGATGGTCGAGTCGCTCGGGTCCTTCTTGGCGGCGCGAATGGCGTCGTCGAGCGAGTCGAGCTTGGGCGAGAGCTTCTTCTTGCAGGCAGCCGGTGCGTCGTTGGCTTCCTCGAGCGCGTCCTTCACGTCGTCGAAGGCGCGGGTGACGAGCTCGGCGCGGTTGGCTGCGAAGGCGGGGAGGGCGAAGAGGACGACGAGACACGACGAGCGAAGCATGGGTGGTTCTCCTTGGGGTGAAGAGGGTGAAGAGGGAACGAAGGCGGCCTCAGCGGTCGCGGCAGTCGAGGTCTTCGAGGTTGTTGGCCTTGAAGAAGACGCGCTCCTCGCCGCCGTCGAGGCGAATGCGCGCCCAGTACACGGAGCGGCCGTCGTCGGTCTGCGCGCAGAAGTCGTAGAGCCCGGAGCCGGCCTCGAGGGAGAGCTGCTCGCCGCCGCGGGTCTTGCGACGGCCTCCGAACTCGACCCAGTCGCCGCCCGGCTCACGCCAGTAGTAGCGGGTGACGGTGACGCGGGTGGTGCGGTTCTCGAAGGTGACGGTGCTGTCGAAGCGCTGGCGGCTGTCGCGGGTGTCGCGGCGGTCGCGTCGGTCACGGCGGTCTTCCCGCTCGTCATCGTCATCTCGTGCCGCGCGTCGCTTGGTCGGCTTGCGGCCCGCCGAGGCCATGCAGTCGGCCTTCTGGTCGGAGTACGGAATGGAGCGGCAGGCCTCGAGCTCGCCGTCGTCGTAGGTCTTGTCGACGATGCCAGCCATGCAGCGCACGACCTGGTCGGAGTAGGGAATGGTGCCGCAGACCTGGGCAGCCTCGGCCTGCACGTCGTGGCCCGAGATGGCGCGCACGCATTCCACTTTCTGGTCTGAATACGGAATCTTGGTGCACACCTGACCAGCGTTCTGGGCGGCGGCGGGGACGGCGATGGAGAGCAGGAGGAGGGTGGTTCTCATGTCGGCCGCAGACGGTCGAGACGCGGCGAGGTCTCACGCGCAGAGGCTCGGGTTTCGCTTTCGGTGACGGTTGGGGCGAGCGCGACGTGGAGCCCTCGGATTCGTGTGCGGAACTTTTCGGCGCGCTGAGAGTTCAAGGCGGCATGCTCGCGAAGCTGGTGCAAGGGACGACGGTGGCGTTGCTTGCGGTGCTGGGCGCTCAGCTCGCGATGCGGTGCCTCGGGGTCGAGGGCTGGTTCCTGCCTTCCCTCTCGGTGACGGTGGGAGTCCCTTCGTTCCTCGCGGCGCTCGTCTGTTTTCCCGTCGGGCCCAAGACGCTCTCGAGTCCATGGCGGCTGGGAGGGCGCGCCCTGCTCTTCACCGCGATGGTCGGACTGGTGAATCGTCTGCTGGTGTTTCGGGTGTTCGACGCCGGCTCGCTGAACGGCCTTCCCCGCTCGCTCGCGCGCGTCGTGCCCACGCACCTCGATGGCAACCTCACCCTCGTGCTCGCCTCGCTCGTCGTCGCCTTCGTCTTTGCGGCCGCGGCCCAGCCGCTCATGGTGTCGGTCGCCCGGCAGCGGTGACGAGACCGAAGTCGCGGCGCTCCGTTCTCACTTTTCCGCCGGCGGCGCGGGTCAGAGCTCGATGTAACGCTTTGAGATTGTTCTGTTTTGAGCGGTATGGAGAAGTGGGAGGGGACTTGCAGGCGTTTGCGGCCGATGACTAGAAGCAGCCAGTCGTTTCACTTTTTCGAGGGGTAACTCCATGCGTATTGGTGGTGGTGGTCCTCGACGGCCCCTGACTCCGTCGAGCCCGAAGACGACCCAGAAGCCCAAGACGAAGACGCCTGCGAAGCCGAAGGCGCCCGCGAAGCCGAAGACCAAGACGCCTGCGAAGCCGAAGTCGGAGCCGAAGCCGAAGCTCCCGCCCGGAGTCATCGCGGAGATCGGCCGTCCCTCGAAGCCGCCGCGACACGAGCTGATCCCCGAGATTGGCCGTCCGCCGAGGCCGCCGCCGGAGATGATCCCGGAGATCGGTCGCCCGCCGAAGCCGCCGCGTCACGAGCTGATCC
>Ga0268298_10005945_pt1 | contig 11238 bp, 8 predicted proteins | sample WWTPWeurt_MetaG_FD_194462 | JGI IMG/M metagenome (GOLD analysis project Ga0268298, IMG submission 194462) | Activated sludge microbial communities from WWTP in Nijmegen, Gelderland, Netherland - WWTP Weurt | ecosystem: Engineered > WWTP > Aerobic digester > Activated sludge | place: Netherlands... | reverse complement strand
CCCCTCCAGGGCACCCCCCGAGATCTCCCCCAAAGGTCCGGACGGAGCGTCGACGCCCGTCTCTTTCGCTTCCGCGATGACGGGCGCCGCGCCCGCGGGCTCCACCTCCGCCGCGACGAGATCCCACGCGGACTCGTCGTATTCTTGAGTGGTCATCTCGTGGATCCCCTCGTCTCCTGCGCTCGCCCGTGCGGGAGCCGGCTCCTCGGGGGGCGCGGGCTGGGGCGCTGGCTCCGCCGCCTGGGACTCCATCTCTGCCGCAGGGGGCGCAGGCTCCGCCGGGGACTCCGCCGCCGCCGGCTGCGACTCCATCTCTGCCGCCGAGGGCTCCACGGCCTCGAGCAACGGCTCCGCCGCGAGGGGCTCGACGGGAAAGAGCTCCGCGACGCCCGCGATCTCAAGGAAGCGCCGGCCCGAGGGTGAGAGCGCTCCAATGTGAACCGTCCCTCCTCTCATGCCGGACGAGAGCGCCAGAAGGATCTGGACAGCGGACAGATCGAGACGCGTGATCTCGGATCCATCCACGATCGCGTCTCGTCCTGCGACAGCCGCTTGACGGGCGGCGTCGAGCAATTGACTCGACACGGTGACGTCGACCGACCCGCGGAGCACGATCCTCGAAGATCGCGCGCCTTCCGGGCCAAACATCTCCACTCTTTGTGTTTCTGCTTGCATTTGGACCGGCGAGGAGACTGCACGCGAGGTGCCAATGCGACTGGTTCGTCGATTGCAAACACCGCACGCGATGACCAGGCCCCACACCCCCTCTGCGGTCGCGTTCCTCGGGCAAGCGAAGAAGAGCCTCGGAGATGACCTCGGAAACCTTCGTCTCGAGCTGGAGCAGATCCGCTCCCTTTTGAACGACGCGATCGAGACGCTTCAAAAGAGCTTCTTCGGGCTCGTCGAGAAGACGACAGGGCAGCGGCGGCTCGTGGAGTCCCTCCTCTCCAGCGGCAGGGACGTCACGCACGTGAGCCTCAAGACGCTCGTGGGCGAGGTCGAGATCCTCCTCCAGAGGCTGACAGCCGATCTCACCACGGCGGCCTCGCTGGAGACCGACTCGGCGAAGCGCATGGAGTCGCTGGTGAGAGAGCTGGAAGGGACGTTCTCTCTCCTGTCGAAGCTCGACGGGATCGCCGCCCAGACGAACATCCTCGCGATCAACGCCTATATCGAGGCGGCGAGGAGCGGCGATCGGGGCCGGGCCTTCGGGGTCGTCGCCGCCGAGGTGAGGGCCCTCTCCAAGGTCTCGCGCGAGCTCAACGACAGCATGTCCGACAACGTGCACAACGCGCGCGCCGTCATCGTGGACGTGAGCGCGGCCGTCCAGGGGATGGGCACCCGCGGGGCAGCGGCGGCGAACGAGGCCGGATCCCGCGGTCAGGCGATGCTTGGAAGACTGGCCGCATTCGACAAGCGGATGGTGGAGGTCCTCGCGGCCCTCGACAAGTTCGCCGTGGACGTGGAGGAGCGGGCCGGCGCGGCGATCCGGGCCCTCCAGTTCGAGGACATGGTGCGCCAGCTCCTCGAGTGCAGCACGAAGAGGATCGCCCGGATGGAGGCCGTCGTGGCGAGCATGGATGTCGCGGCCAGCGGCGATGAGGACGCGCTCATCACCGCGCTCGCGGACCTCGATCGAGCGGAGGCGATGCACCTCCGCTCTCCGGTGGCCCAGGAGTCAATGCAAGGAGGCTCCGTGGAGCTGTTTTGACGGTGGAGGTCGCGCGCGCAGCGTCGGGCCCGAGGGCCGGAGCGGCGGCGTGCGCGCGACCTGACACCGACGTGGACTCTGCCTCCGGGACAGCCCGCGAGGCGTGATTCAGAAAAGCGAAGATGGTCCGTCTCTGGCGTCGTCGAGATTCGCTCGGCCGGCTGGGCTGGGCCGAGGACCGCCCTCCGGCGGCGAGATGTGGAGAGAAGACAATGAGTTGGTTCTCGAACTTGCGGATGCGGAACAAGCTCGTGGGGGCCTTCGTGATCGTGCTCGCGATGATGGCCGGGCTCGGCATCTTCTCCATGCGATCGCTGTCCGTGATCGAGGGCGTGAGCGACGAGCTCACGGGCAATGTCATGCCGAGCATCCAGAAGCTCGGGGAGGTGCGCGCGCAGCTCCGGGACGGCCGGATCCACTGGCTCAGCATCCTCGTGACGGACGACGAGCGCGCGATTCAGGAGCACCAGAAAGCGACGGCTCAGATCCGCGAGGACACGGTGAGGGACGTAAAGGAATACGAAAAGTGGATTCTCGATCCCGAGGAGCGCGCGCTCTACGAGGCGATGCGCAAGAGCATGGATGTGTACCTCGGCGGGCAAGGCGATGTGCGGGATCGGGTCGAAAAGAAGCAGATGGGCGAGGCGAAGGCGCTGCTCCTCGGCGTCCAGGGCCAGAGGCTCGCGGACGTGTCCGACAAGCTCGAGGACATGATCAAGTACAACGAGAAGTTCGCCGCGCAGAAGACAGCGGAGATGACGAGCCTGGAGAAGCAGACCAACGCGTGGATCATCGGCGCGATGATCGCCGCGGTCCTCGCGGGCCTCGGCTTCGCCTTCGTCATCGCCGCCCGCGTCGCGGCCCCGATCATCACGATGTCGACGACGATGGGGCACGCGGCCGAGGGCGACCTCACCGTGCGCGCCGATATCCACTCGACGGACGAGGTCGGCCAGATGGCCGTCGCGCTGAACGCCTTCCTGGAGAAGCTGCACGACAGCATCGCTCAGGTCGCGCAGACGAGCGGACAGGTCGCCGCCGCCTCCGAGGAGCTGTCCTCCGGCGCGCAGCAGCTCGCGAGCGGGTCGCAGGAACAGGCCTCTTCGCTCGAAGAGACGGCCGCGTCCCTCGAGGAGATGACAGGCACCATCAAGCAGAACGCCGACAACGCGAAGCAGGCGAGCAGCCTGGCGAACGGCTCGCGGGACTCGGCGGATCGCGGCGCCAACGTGGTGGGAGACGCCGTGAGCGCGATGGAAGGGATCAACGAGGCGTCGAAGAAGATCGGCGAGATCATCGGCGTCATCGACGAGATCGCCTTCCAGACGAACCTCCTCGCGCTCAACGCGGCCGTCGAGGCGGCGCGCGCGGGCGACCAGGGCCGCGGGTTCGCCGTCGTCGCCTCCGAGGTGCGCAACCTCGCGCAGCGATCGGCCACCGCCGCCAAGGAGATCAAGGTCCTCATCCGCGACTCGCTCACTCGGGTGGACGACGGCTCCAAGCTGGTCCACGCCTCGGGCGAGACGCTCCGCGAGATCGTGGGCTCCGTGAAGCGCGTGACCGACTTCGTGTCCGAGATCGCGGCCGCGGGCGCGGAGCAGGCGTCCGGCATCGAGCAGGTCAATCGCGCGGTGTCGCAGATGGACCAGGTCGTGCAATCGAACTCGGCGCAGACAGAGGAGCTGTCGGCCACCGCCGAGGAGCTCTCTTCGCAAGCCGAGGCGCTCCGCCGGCTCGTCGACCGCTTCAAGATCGACGCGCAGTCGAAGTTCGCCGGCCAGGCCGAGAAGGCCCCGCAGGCGCAGAAGGCCGCCCCGCGAGGCTCGCAGAAGCGCGCGCAGCGCCCGGCCCGCCTCCGCAAGAATGACTCCTTCGCTCCGCCCGCCGACGCCGGAGAGCCCGCGCCGCAGGCAGCGAAGAGCCAGAACGGCCACGCGAGCGGTCACGCCTTCGAGGAATTCTAGTAGAACACGATGACGATGAGGCCCTGTCCGGGAGGTCTCGGACAGGGCCCCTTCCCCGAATGACCCACAGTCCCCCCGGAGCACGGTTGTGAACATCCAGGCGCACACGACGAGCAGGTTCGACGACGACGAGCAGGACCGCCCCCGCAGGGGCTCCCCGCGCGAGCACGGCGCAGAAGGCGGCCTGTCCGCCCCCTCGTTCGACATCAGCGAGGCGGAGTTCGAGACCCTCCGCAAGCTCATCCACACGCACGCGGGCATCGCCCTCGGCGACGGCAAGAAGCAGCTCCTCGTGGCGCGCCTCTCTCGCAGGCTCCGCGCCCTCGGGCTCACGTCCTTCACGCAATACCACGGGCTGCTCACCTCGAACGACCCGTCCGGCGACGAGATGCGCCGGATGCTCAACTGCGTCACGACGAACCAGACAGACTTCTTCCGCGAGAAGCACCACTTCGAGCTCCTCAAGGACCGCGTCCTCTCCGAGGCGAAGGCCCGCGCTCAGAAGGGCGGCCCGCGCAAGCTGCGCGTCTGGAGCGCCGGCTGCTCCACGGGCGAGGAGCCGTATACAATCGCCATCACGCTGGCCGAGGCCTTCGGGCTGAGCTCGGGGTGGGACCTCAAGATCCTCGCCTCCGACATCGACACGCAGGTGCTCGCCACGGCGGAGCAAGGCATCTATCCGGAGCACCGGATCCAGAACCTGCCGGAGGCCGTCAAGCGGGCTCACTTCCTGCGCGGCAAGGGCGAGAGCGAGGGGCTCGTGCGCGTGCGACCGGAGCTGCAGAAGCTCATCACGTTCCGGCGCATCAACTTCATCGAGAGCCCCTGGCCCATCCAGACGACGTTCGACGTCATCTTCTGTCGCAACGTCATCATCTATTTCGATCGCGAGACGCAGCGGCGGCTGTTCCACCGAATGAGGGAGAAGATCGCGTCCCACGGCTATCTGTTCGTCGGTCACTCGGAGAACCTGTACTGGCTCCGGGACATCTTCGAGCCTGTGCAGTCGACAGTATACATTCCGAATTCAACATGAGGGTAGGTGTGCCATGAAACTCGTCCGCATCCAGACCGGGGGCCTTTACGTGAGCGCCGAGCACGCCTTGGTGCGCACGGTCCTCGGATCTTGCGTTGCGGCGTGCGTGTTCGACCCGGAGGTGGGCGTCGGCGGGATGAACCACTTCATGCTGCCGGGCGGCTGCGACTCGTGCAGCATGCCGTCGCGCTACGGCGCGCACGCGATGGATGAGCTCCTGAGCAAGATCATCGCGCTCGGGGGCAAGCGAGCGAGGCTCCGCGCGAAGCTGTTCGGCGCCGCGCACGTGCTCAAGCTCGACGCCAAGCGCATCCAGGTCCCCTACGCCAACGCCAAGTTCGCCCGCGAGTACCTCGCCGAGGCGCACATCCCGCTCGTCGGTCACCAGCTCGGCGGCAGCCGGCCGCTCGACGTGAGCTTCGAGACGCATACAGGCGCGGCCCGCGTCCGAGCCTTCGGATGGGACAGCCGCGACAGCCGCGATGAGATCCTCCGGCGCGAGGCGGCGTTCGCCGAGTCCCTGCGCGATCAGCCCCCGAAGAGCGTCGTGACAGTGTTCTGAGCACGACGCCGCTCCCCCCATCGTGACAGGGGTGGTAACGTCGCCCCGAGGTTTTTGGTGGCTGCGTCTCAGGATCTCGCGGAGTCCCTCGGTCCCGGAGCGATCATCGGCGGCCGGTACCGCGTCGAGCGACAGCTCGGGCAGGGCGGCATGGGGCACGTGTTCCTCGTCCAGCACGTCCACACCGACGAGCGCCTCGCGCTCAAGCTCCTTCGATCCACGGTCGTTCAAGATCAGGCGACGCTCGATCGATTCCGGCGAGAGGCGCGCACCCCGGCCCGGATCGACAGCGATCACGTGGTGCGCGTCACCGACGCCGACGTCGCTCCCGAGCTTGGAAACGTGCCGTTTCTGGTGATGGAGTACCTGCGGGGCGAGGACCTCGAGCACCTCTCGCAGCGGCGCGTGACCATCCCCCCGAACGAGGTGGTGCTGCTCCTCGCGCAGGCCGCGCGCGCGCTCGACAAAGCGCACGGGCTCGGCATCGTTCACCGAGATCTCAAGCCCGAGAACCTGTTCCTCACGCAGCGCGAGGACGGCACCCCGTGCGTGAAGATCCTCGACTTCGGCATCGCGAAGATGACGGGCGGCGACGTCAAGGACGCGGGTCACCTCACCACCACCGGGCAGATCTTCGGCACGCCGCTCTACATGTCGCCCGAGCAAGCGATGGCCGAGTCCTCGAAGATCTGCGGGCAGACCGACGTGTGGGCCCTCGGGCTCATCGCGCACAAGCTGCTGCACGGGAAGGAGTTCTGGACGGCGCAGACGCTCACGCACCTCGTCGCGCAGATCGCCTTCGAGCCCATCCCCGCGCCGAGCGCCAACGGATCGGAGCTCGGTCCCGCCTACGACGAGTGGTTCGCGAAGTGCTGCGCGCGCGACATCGCCTCGCGCTTCGCGTCGGCCGCGGAGGCGATCTCCGCGCTCGCTTCGGCGCTGCGCGTCACGGACTCGCCCTCGCAGCTCGCGCGCCTGCCCGTGAGCGTGCGCATGCCGGAGCACCGAGTCGTCGATCGCAAGGACATGCTCGCGGAGACGAGCGCCTCCGAGGGCGTCACCTCGCCCAACGCCACGCCGCCGCCGAACGTGGATCGGAGACGGCTCGCCGCGGAGGCGGGATCGAAGCCGATCCGCATGCCGAAGAACATGGGCTACGTCGTCGGCGCGGTGCTCAGCGTCCTCGCGGGCGGCATCGCCGCGTGGAAGCTCACGGCGCCCCCCGCGGGCGGACCCGGCCCGGCGGGCTCGATCACGGCCGTGCAGACGAGCGAGGTGAAGGGCCCGGAGCCTTCAAAATCCGGGGATCCGGGGCCCACGGTCGTGCCCGCGGTGGTCCCGTCCGGTGATCCCACGAGCGTCGGCGGTACGACCTCGAGCGCCCCTCTCACCGGCACCAGCTCGGCGAAGCCCACCGCCTCGGGCACCTCTGTCGGCGTGAAATCGACGGGCCCCACGCCCACGGCCAAGCCCTCGGTCGCGCCCACCGTCGCCCCCGTCGCGACCCCGACAGCGACAGCGACGACACCCCCCGCGAAGACATCGGACCCGCTCGGCACCAGGCGCTGAGAGGCTGCGCCTCCAGCGGCGACCGCGCAGGGGCACGGGACATCCCGCGTCCCCCCCACCGGGGACGCCCCGTCAAACGGTCCGGAATTTGGATCGATGCGCGACAAGGATATAACGCGCTGATGCGGCTCTCTTCCTGCCCGCCTTCTCTCCTCCGTTCACCGCTCGTCCGCGCCGCGACGGCGCTCGTGCTGGCCGGCGTATTCGGCGCCCAGCCCCGCGCAGCGCGCGCGGACGACGACGCCGCGACGGCGCAGGCGCTCTTTGACGAGGCGACGGCGCTCAAGGCCAAGGAGGAGTGGGCCGCGGCCTGCCCGAAGTTCGAGTCGAGCTACAAGCTGGATCCGGCGCTCGGCACGCTGCTCAACCTGGCCAACTGCTTCGAGAAGCTCGGCAAGACAGCCTCCGCGTGGGCCCGCTGGGAGGAGGCTTATCAGTGGGCGACGAAGAACAACGACGATCGCGCGGAGTACGCGAAGACGCAGCGCGACGCCCTCGTCCCGAAGCTCCCCAAGCTCAAGATCATCGTCACGCACCCTGTGGCCGCGCTCTCGATCGTGCGCGACACGGCCAGCGTCAGCGAGGCGATGTACGGCGCGGCGCTCCCGATCGATCCCGGCGAGCACACGGTGTTCGTGAAGCGCGACGACGAGGTGCTGAAGACCGAGAAGGTGAAGGTCGTCGAGGCGCAGAGCGCAGAAGTAAGCTTCGATCTGGCCGCGATCGAGAAGGCCGCGCCGCCCCCCAAGCCAAAGAACGTCGTCGTCGTGGGGGTCTCGCCCGCGATGCGGAGGGCCGGCTGGGCGATCGGCGGCACCGGGCTCGGCGTGGTGGCGATCGCCGCGGCGCTCGAGGGGCTCGCGGCTTCGCGCAAGAGCGAGGCGGACAGCAAGGGCAACTGCGTGAGCAAGATCTGCTCGCCCAAGGGCCTCATCGTGGCAGACGACGCGAAGGCCCTCGCCGAGGCGGGTCAGTGGGTCGGCATCGGCGGCCTCGTCGTCACCGCCGTCGGCGTCACGTTGCTCATCGTCTCGCCGAGCCAGAACGTCGTGAAAGAGAAGGGCGCGCGCGACGCGAAGGGGCCGGGCGGCGTGTGGGCGATCCCCTGGGTGACCCCGCAGCCGGGCTCCTCGCGCGACGGGACGGGCGTCGCGGGCGGGCTCGTGATCGGGGGCCACCTGTGACAGGCACGAAGCGTCGGGACTCCGTCCCCCAGCGGCGGCCTGGAATACAGCCTCGGGGCTCCGTCTCCTCGCCGCGACCGCGCGCGCGACTCCATCGCTCCGCGCTCCTCGCGAGCGCCGTCGTGCTCGTGGGGGCGTGCGTCGACGTGATCGGCGCGGGCGGCTACAAGGACGCCGTCGACGAGCTCTGCGGGGTGTGCACGGACATCACCGATTGCCGCAAGACGCTGGAGACGAAGCTCGGCGCGGCGAGCGACGAAGAGGTCCGCGACTGGCTCGCCCGCTACTCGGATCTCGGCTGCGACAAGGGCGAGTGCAAGACGACGGGCCTCGAGTGCTTTTACAGCGCGCCCGGCGTGTGCCTCGACAAGGGCGGCGCGTGCGAGGCCTCGACGGAGTGCTGCGGCTTCAATTTCGACAAACCCCACGAAGGCGCGGGGTGCTGCGGCGAGGCCGACGGGACGTGCTGCGATCACTGCCTCACGTGCGCGGCGGCCTTCGGCAAGATGCCCGCCGACACCAACGGGGCCTGCAACTCCCAGAAAAAAGCGCTGCTCGACGTGATCGCCTGCCGCGACAAGAACTGCCCGGACGAGTGCGCGACGCCGGGGATCGCCTGCAACGCGTGCATGGGCAACGACTGCAAGACCGCGTGCATGACGCAGGGCGCGGCCTGCGATGCGTGCAGGGCGAAGAGCTGCAAGACGCCGCTCGACACGTGCAACAACAACCAGGCTCCGTGATCGACGCGGGCCATCGAGGAAGACCGCCATGCTCCGATCTCCCGTGAAGCCCGCTGCTCTCCGCCTCCTCGCCGCGGCCTCGCTCCTCGCGGCGATCGGCGTCCTCGGATCGAGCTGCGTCGACGGCCTCGGGTTGAACGGCTACGAGGACGGCTACACGAAGCTGTGCGACCTCGTGAAGCGCTGCTACGGGGACGACTACGCGGGGTGCGGCGATCGCGTGTCGCTCGCGGCCGCGGCCAACCCGGACGGCCTCCTCGACGCGCTCGGATCCGGGTGCCTCGAGGGCTGCGGACAGCTCTTCCGTTGCCTTGATTTTCCGAACATCTGCCGCGCTCCCACCGTCGCGGAGCCGATCGTCTCATGCGCGCTGAACGAGGACTGCTGCGGGTTCTCGCAGGGCGCCGTGGCGTGCTCCTACGGCTCGTGCTGCACGCCGCTCGGGGCCCCCTGCACGGAGGACCCACAGTGCTGTCCCAACACGGGATTTTGCGTGGTCGTCAATGAAGCGACAGGGCTGAAGACGTGCGGCGGCGTCGTGTGCGGGCAGCCGCAGGAGCCGTGCCTCAACGACTTCCAGTGCTGCTCGGGGCGCTGCTCGGACGCCGGGACCTGCGAGGAGACCCCTTGTCCTCCCGAAGGGTTCGCGTGCGAGACAGACGCCGACTGCTGCGACCTCGCGTGCGTCCTCGTGAACGGCGAGAAGCGCTGCGGGCACCCGAGCTGCGGGCAGGCCGGCGACTCGTGCAAGAGCGACGCGGACTGCTGCGACGACGTGCACGTGTGCAATTTCGGCGAGGGCGGCGGCGACAGCGGCGTCTGCAGCACCGGGCCCTGCAACCCGGACAACACCGACTGCACGGGCAGCGGCGAGTGCTGCAGCGGGTACTGCCACCCGACGTACCACCTGTGCGGCGAGTGCGCGAAGGAAGGCGAGCCTTGCGCGAGCGCGATCACCTGCTGCTCCGGGCTCGACAAGTGCGGCGTCGACGGCGTGTGCGCCCCCTGACAAGCGAGGGTGCTTCTGTGCCCCGCTGTGCCGCGCGACGTCGGCCCGACGATCCCGAACGACAGCCCCGGCACGATCACCGCGCCACCCCCCTTGAGATCCGAGCGGCAAAGGGCTTGCATTGAGCCCGTCGCTTGGTGATCCGTCACTCGCCTTCTCCGAGGAGAGCTCCATGACCCGCAGCCTCGTCCGCCTCGGCCTCGTCATCGCGTTCTCCGCAGCCTCTGCGCTCGGATGTTCTTTCGCGGCCGACTCCCCCGGCGGCGCCGGAGGCGCTGGCGGGGGCGCCACCACCACCGAGGGCGCGTTCGGCGGGAACCCCGAGGGGAACGCGCCCAAGGACGCGGCGCGGTGGGGCGGCTTTGGCGAGGAGGTCCCTCCGGACGTGCAGGACGCGGCGGATCCCAAGCAGGTGCCGGCGCCCATCCCCGAGTGCAAGAACGACGTCGCCCCCGTGGCTTTCCACATGTCCTCGGACGACTCGAACTCGATGGCTTCGCCGGCCCTCGCGCGCGAGCACCTGATGGCGGGCCTCGCGCCGAACGCCGCGCAGATCCGGACCTACGAGTTCCTGAACTACTACAACGCTCGCTATGACATCCCCGCCATGGGGGTCGGCAAGCTGGGCGTCCACGTCGACCTCCAAGACATCGGCGTGTCGCCCACGGACAAGGGGCGCCGCTACCGACTTCAGGTCGGCGTGCAGGCCTTCCAGGTGGATCGCGTGCCGCTCGTGCTCACGTACGTGATCGACACCTCGGGCTCCCTCGTCGGCACAGGCATGGAGCGCGAGCGCGCGGCGCTCCTCGCGATCGGGACGCACCTCGTGGCGGGCGACATCGTCAACGTCGTGACCTGGTCCTCGGAGGACAGCGTGCTCCTCGAGGGCTACGTCGCGAAGGGCACGGACGACGATCAGGGCGTCCTCGCGCAGGCGATCGCGAACCTCAAGCCCGGCGGCGGCAGCGATCTGCACGCGGGCCTGGTGAAGGGCTACGAGCTCGCGCAGGCCCATTTCGAGCCTCAGAAGCTCAACCGCGTGCTCCTCCTCAGCGACGGCGGCGCGAACCTCGGCGTCCTCGATCGCGACGTGATCGCCGAGGCCGCGGCGCAGGCGAACGAAGAGGGCATTTACCTCGTGGGCGTCGGCGTGGGGCCCGGACAGGGCTACTCCGACGCGCTCATGGATCTCGTCACCGACGCGGGCCGCGGCGCCTACGTCTATCTCGACTCCACCGACGAGGCGAAGAGCGTATTCAATGACCGATTCGACGAGGTCATGAACGTGGCGGCGCGCGACGTCCGCGTGGAGCTCTCGCTGCCCCCCTACTTCGACATCGAGAGCTTCTACGGCGAGGAGTACTCCACCGAAGAGGCCGACATCGAGCCTCAGAACCTCGCTCCCGGCGACGTGATGATCTTCAACGAGACGCTCGTAGTCACGGACCTGCAGGGCATGT
>Ga0268298_10005944_pt1 | contig 11242 bp, 9 predicted proteins | sample WWTPWeurt_MetaG_FD_194462 | JGI IMG/M metagenome (GOLD analysis project Ga0268298, IMG submission 194462) | Activated sludge microbial communities from WWTP in Nijmegen, Gelderland, Netherland - WWTP Weurt | ecosystem: Engineered > WWTP > Aerobic digester > Activated sludge | place: Netherlands... | reverse complement strand
TTGTCGAGTACTGAAAGAACCCTCGGAAGGAGCCAAGCCTCGCTATGGCATGGCCGACGCTCCGCTCATCAATTGTTCCGCTAGCCTCCGCTACTGCAACCAACACCGAGACCAGGGCTGCCGCCGTTTTTTCCCTTTCGTTATGTCGGTCGCCGGGCCTCGGCCCAGCGATTGGTGGCGTCGAGGACGGCAAACACCGCCGCCCGCTCCGCGCTTTCCTTGATTTCCGCGGTGCCGATCAGGAGCACGGCCTCGCGGCCGCCCAGCCCCTGCACCGCCACCAGGACGAACTGCCGGTCGAAGGCATCGACCATCTTGGCGCCCTCGAGCGCCACCGAGTGGTCGGAAAGCAGCTGGTCGAGGACGTGCACCGCCGCGCGGGCGGCCGCCTCCACCTTGCTGCGCGGGGTGTCGGAGGATTCCTCCTCCGCGCTGCCGGTGGTGCCGCCGAACGAGAGCGACACGGTCAGGCTCACCCGGTGGGGCCGCTTGCCCGGCGCCACGAAGAGCGACTCGAACAGCGCCGCGCGCTTCATGGCGCGGTCGCGGGCCACGCCCTTCTCCACCACCTCGATGGGGCGCACCTCGGCGGTCTGGGCGATGCTGATCTTGCGGTGATCCACCTTGAGGCCCAGCTGCGCCAGCAGGGCGGACTCGATGTTCCGCACCAGCTGCTTGGGCTGCAGCCCGGCGTTGGCGAGGATGTGCACCTCGCTCACCTCGCCGAGGGGCGTGGTGACCACGCGGGCGGAGAGCACGCCCTCGAGGCTGGTGAGCAGGTTCTCCGCCCGGCGGACACCCCAGGGATCGGGGGCGTTCTCGAACGTGCCCCCGGCGCGCGCGTCGCGCGGGGGCTGATCGGGCTGCCGCAGGGGGGAAGGTCCGGTCACGTCGGTCTACTCCTCATGGGCGGGGGCCGTCATGCGACGGCGTTCCGCCCCAGGGACTTTGCCTGATAGAGCGCCCGGTCGGCCTGCACCAGGAGGTCACCTTCATGCGGGCGGCCCACGTCGTACTCGGCCACCCCGATACTCGCCGTCACGTGCCCCACCGGGTACCCCAGCCGGCGCCCCACGCCCTCGATGCCGGCGCGGATGGCCTCGGCCACGCGGTTGGCGCCCTCGAGATCGGTCCGGGTGAGGATCACCACGAACTCGTCGCCCCCGTACCGCGCCGCCAAGTCTGAAGCGCGGATCGCGTGCCGGATCTCGGCCGCCACCGCCTTGAGCACCTGGTTCCCCGCCTCGTGCCCGAACTGGTCGTTCACCTGCTTGAAGTAGTCCAGGTCGATGAACAGCAGCGCGAACCCCTCGAGGCTCCGCTTGCTGCGCTCGATCTCGTACGTCAGCCGGTCGTGCAGCACCCGGTAGGCGGAGAGCCCGGTGAGCGCGTCGACCGCGCTGTCGCGCTCGGCCTCCTCCACCCGCCGCGCCTGGTGCGGCGGGCACTGCCGCAGGCTGGCCCGCCCCATGGCGGCCGCGTGCGCAAACAGCTCGCAGCTGGCGAAGCCGCAGGCCCGGCAGTCCCAGGCCTTGCCGTTGGGACCGGGCCCGATGGCCTCGAGCAGCTCCTCCACCCGCGTCGGGTCGGCCTGCTGCAGCCGCGGCTCGATCTGGAAGGTGGCCCCGTAGCTCGCCACCACCGACTGGTCCACCACCGCCGAGCGGCTCCGGGGCGGCTCGGTGCTCGCCACCAGCGAGCGGCGCCAGAACAGCTCCTCCCGCGGGCCCGAGAGCGGGTGGTCGAGCCACCCCTCGTGCGACAGCACGTCCACGAAGCCCAGGTCCATCCGGTCCACCGACACCGCGCGGGCCAGCGCCCGCAGCTCCGAGAGCCCCCGCACCTTCCGGAAGCGCTTGCTGGTGTGCGGCACCTCCTCGAGCAGGGCGATGGGCAGCCCGCCCGCCGTGGAGAGGTGCCGCCGCCGCTCACTCGGCACCCGCACGAAGTAGTCCGGCTGCGACTGCGGGTTCACCCCGCGCAGCTTGAGCAGCTGGTCCAGGTCCTTGAAGGTGATCGCCGCGTCCAGCTCCGGACGCCCCGCCGGCGGACACACCGCCGCGAAGACGATCTCCAGCCGCTCCCCCAGCTGCGCCCGCAGGTACCGCGCTTCGGCCACCGCCGGGATGGTCACCGGGGCCAAGTACGGCACCAGCTCCGGGAACTCCCGCCGGATGGTGTCGACCACCACCGGGTCGGTGGAGCGGATCAGCGTGCCCCAGCTCGAGTCCTGCCACAGCTTGAGATACTCCTGCGCCACCAGCTCATCGCCGACCACGCCGCGGTTCACCATCCGGAACCCGGCCGCGTAGCAGGCGTTCACCACCTGCTCCGGCGTGGCGGGATAGAAGTGCGCCGCCGCCTCGGGGGAGAGGATCAGCACCCCGCCGCCCCGCGCCGCCACCGCCATCGCCCGCCCCAGCTCCCCGGTGACTTCGATCGCGTCGTGCGGGCAGGCCGGCACGCAGAGGCCGCAGCGAATGCACGAGCCTTCCTCGATACGAACGAGGGGCTCCTGCACCTCGACGGCACCTGTCGGGCAGACACGGACACACGCCAGGCATGCGACGCATGTACCTGGATCGATCGAAAAGATCACTGGAGAAGACCCTGGGTCGTTGGGGGTACTGGGTCTCGCTGCCAATATGTGACCCGGCTCCGGGCGTGTCAAGGATGCCTAGACCGGGAAATACAACGCTTGTCACGACTTAGGTGGTGTCACCTAGTCTAGTTTGTAAGCTCTGATCTTGCGGTAGAGGGTCCGCTCCCCGATGCCCAGGACCTCGGCCGCCTTGCGGCGGTTGCCCCGGTGCTGGATGAGGGCCGCGGCGATGGCCTCCTTTTCCACCTCGGCCATGGTCATCCCCGGCCGGTACACCACGGATCCACGCTCTTCCGGCTCATTGGCTGGCAAAACGTCGGCCACCGGCTGGCTCTCCCCGAGCTCGATGACCTGCACCCGCTGGGGGCGGTCGTCGAGGCGGCGCCGGAGCTCCTCCAGCTGGAACCGTAAGTCCATGATATTCCTGAGGATGAACTCCAGTTCCTGGCCTCCGGCGCCCCCCTGCCCGAGCCCCGACATCCCCACCCGGACGGGGAGAAACCTGTCGGCCCCCTCCAACACATCTGCGGGAATGTCCGAGGCTCGGACCTCCCGTCCCGGAGCGAGAACCACCATCGACTCGATGAGGTTACGTAACTGCCGCACATTGCCCGGCCAGGGTGCCTCGACCAGCCGCTGCATCGCCTCCTGGGTCATCCCCCGGAAGGGCCGGTCGTGAGTCTGGGAGAGTTCCCGAACGAAACGTCGCACCAGGAGGGGGATGTCCCCGCGGCGCTCCCGGAGCGGCGGCAGGTAGAGGGTCAGGACGTTGAGCCGGTAGTAGAGGTCGTCCCGGAACTCGCCCAGGCCCACCGAGTCCCGGAGGCTCCGGTTGGTGGCGGCCACCACCCGCACGTCGACCTTGATCGGCGCCACGCCGCCCAGCCGGAAGAAGGTCCGGGTCTCGAGCACCCGCAGCAGCTTCACCTGCACGCTGGCGGGGATCTCGCCGATCTCGTCGAGGAAGATGGTCCCGGTGTCGGCCAGCTCGAACCGTCCCAGGCGCCGCTCGGCGGCGCCGGTGAAGGCCCCCTTCTCGTGCCCGAAGAGCTCGCTCTCGAGCAGGGTCTCGGGGAGCGCGGCGCAGTTGACCGCGATGAAGGGCCGGCCGCGCCGCGGCGAGAGGTCGTGGATGGCCTTGGCCACCAGCTCCTTGCCGGTGCCCGACTCGCCCTGGACGAGCACCGTGCTCGAGACCGGGGCCATCTGCTCCACCTTGACCAGCAGCTCCTGGATCGGCGCGCTCTCGCCGATGATGCCGGTCCGCTGCTGCAGCGCCCGCCGGGCGATCAGCCGTTCGGCGAGGTGCACCACCTCGGCGGGATTCACCGGCTTGACCGCGATCTCGGTCACGTCCACCGCCCGGGTGTCGCGGTCGGTGGCGTGCTGGTCGGTGGCCTCGAGGAGGGCGAGGGTGGAGATCTCCGCATCGCGGGCCAGGGCGGCCAGCTGGCGGGCCATCGCCTCGTAGACGGCTCCGGTCAGCACCACCAGCTCCGGCGCCACGCGGCGCAGGACCTGGCGGGCGTCGTCGAGGGAGGAGACCATCGCGGTGGCGTGCCCGGCGGCCTCGAGCGCGGCGTTCACGCGCACCGCGGTCTCGAGGTCGTCCATCGTCAGCAGGATCTGGGAAGCCATGAGTCAGTGCCCGGTGCGGGTTCCGCGGACCAGGTCCACCGCGTGAACGACCAGGTCGTCCAGCACGGCCAGCCCATCCCGCACCCCGCCCGGACTCCCCGGCAGGTTCACGATCAGCGTCCGCCCCCGCACCCCGGCCACGCCGCGCGAGAGCGCGGCCCGGTGGAAGCGGGGGTAGACCGACATCCGGAGCGCCTCGGCGATGCCGGGCGCCTCCTTGTCCAGCGTCGCGCGGGTGGCCTCGGGGGTGACGTCGCGCACGGTGAGCCCGGTGCCGCCGGTGGTGAGCACCAGGTCGGCCCGGTCCTCATCGGCCCAGCGCATCACCGCCGCCCGGATCCCCGCGACCTCGTCCGGGACCAGCGCGCGCTCCACCACCTCGTACCCCCGATCGCGGGCCCACGCCACGATCGTGTCGCCGGAGCCGTCGGCGCGCTCGCCGCGGCTCCCGGCGTCGGAGATGGTCAGGATCGCGAGGCGGATAGGCATGGCGGCGGGCGCGGGGGCCGACCTAGCGGCGGACCGACCCCTTGGTGTAGAAGGGCCGCTTGACCACCTCGGCCTCGAGCGCCTCGCCCCGGATGTCGACGTGGAACCGGCTGCCCACCGCCGCGTGGCTGGCCGGCAGGTAGGTGGTCCCGATCGCGTAGCCGAGGGTCGGGCTCATGGTGCCGCTGCGCACCACGTCGCAGGCCACGCCGTCGACCAGGGTGGGCATGCCGTGGCGCGGGATGCCCTTCCCCACCATCCGGAAGCCGACCAGCCGGCGCGCCACGCCCGCGAGCTTCTGCCGCTTGAGCGCGGCCTCGCCCATGAAGGGGGCGCCCTTGTCGATCTTCGTGATCCAGCCGAGGCCCGCCTCGAGCGGGGTGGTCTCGTCGTCGATGTCGTTCCCGTAGAGGGCGTAGCCCACCTCGAGCCGCAGGGTATCGCGGGCGCCGAGGCCGATGGGGGTGGCCTTGCCGGGACCGGTGAGGGCGTGCCAGATGGTCGCGGCGTCCTGGGCGCGGCAGTAGAGCTCGAAGCCGTCCTCGCCGGTGTAGCCGGTGCGCGAGATGAAGCAGCCGGCGCCCGCCACCCGCCCGGTGGCAAAGCGGTAGTAGCCGATGTCGGGGAGGATGGTCTCGGTGTGCGGCTGCAGCAGGGCCTCCGCGCGGGGGCCCTGCAGCGCGAGCAGGCCGACGGCGTCGGAGACATTCCGGATCCGCACGTTGGCGCCCTTCTTCTGCGCCACCACGTGCTCCCAGTCCTTGTCGATGTTGGCCGCGTTGACGACCAGCATCACCTTGTCCTCGAAGCGGTAGACGGTGCAGTCGTCGACGACGCCGCCCGCCTCGTTCAGGAAGGCGGAGTACTGCACCTGGCCGGGGACGAGCGCGGCGACGTCGTTGGTGGTGACCCGGTTGACGAAGGCGTTGCGGTCGGGGCCGGTCACCTCGAACTCGCCCATGTGGCAGACGTCGAAGATCCCCGCGTCCTCGCGGACGGCGCGGTGTTCCGCCAGGATGCCGCCGGCGTACTGCACCGGCATCTCCCAGCCCGCGAAGGGCACCATCTTCGCGCCGAGGGCCTTGTGGACGTCGCAGAGCGGGGTGCGGAGGAGCGTGGTCATGTCGAGTGGGATCCCATGAGCGTGGCCAGGAGGGCCTTCTGGATGTGCAGCCGGTTCTCGGCCTCGAGCCAGACCCGCGACTGGGGTCCCTCGAGCACCGCGTCGCTGACCTCCTCGCCGCGGTGGGCGGGGAGGCAATGCAGGAAGATCGCCTCGGGACGGGCGAGGGTCATCAGCTTCTCGTCCACGCCATAGCCGGTGAAGGCGGCGCGGCGGGTCTCGGCCTCGGTCTCGTGGCCCATCGAGGCCCACACGTCGGTGGTGACCACGTGGGCCCCCGCCACCGCCTCCTCGGGCAGCTCGGTGATGCTCACCTGGGTGCGGGCGGCGGCCTGCTCGAAGATGGCCCGGCTCGGTTCGTACCCCTCGGGGCAGGCGATGCGCAGCTCGAAGCCCAGCAGCGCCGCGGCCTGCAGCCAGGTGTTGGCCATGTTGTTGCCGTCGCCGACCCACGCCACCACCTTCCCTTCCCAGCCCCCGAAGGCCTCGCGCATGGTGAGCACGTCGGCGAGGATCTGGCAGGGATGCAGCAGGTCGGTGAGGCCGTTGATCACCGGGACGGAGGCGAAGCGCGCGAGCTCCTCCACCTCGGTGTGGGCGTAGGTCCGGATCATGATGCCGTCGACGTAGCCGGAGAGCACCCGGGCGGTGTCACGGATCGGCTCGCCGCGGCCCAGCTGGATCTCGCGGGACGAGAGGAAGAGCGCCTGCCCCCCGAGCTGCCAGGTCCCGACTTCGAACGAGACGCGGGTGCGGGTGGAGGTCTTGCCGAAGATCATGGCCAGGGTCTTCCCGGCCAGCGGGCGGGCGGTGTAGGCTCCACGCTTCATGGCCAGCGCCAGGTCGAACAGGGTCTCGAGTTCGGCCCGGGTGAAGTCGGGGATCGCCAGGAAGTCGCGCTTGCTCATGGATCTCTCGTGCCGCGAGTCGGCCATTTTGGCAGTCGCAGTCTAGCGGGGCCCCGGCGCCGGGGGCAAGGGTGCGGCGCTGCCGATAGTGGGGGCGGGGCGGGGTGGGCGGACAGCAGAACGGGATGGGAGCATGGCCGTGGACCGGAAGGATTACACCCACGAAGTGCGGCTGGCGCGATCCGGGATCGCGCGGTTCTGGCTGCTGGCGGCCGGCCACGTGAGCGTGGGGCTGGCGGTGCTCGGCGCCTTCCTGCCGCTGCTGCCGACCACGCCCTTCCTGCTGCTGGCCGCCGCCTGCTACGTGCGCGCCTCAGCGCGGTTCTACAACTGGCTGCTCAACACCCGCAGCTTCGGCCCGATGATCATCAACTGGCGCGATCACCGCGCCATGGCGGTCCGGCACAAGGTCATGGCCATCGGGTTCATCGCGGTGAGCATCGGGGTGTCGGTGATCTTCTTCATGCCCCACCCCGCCGGCCAGGTGGCGCTGAGCGGCCTGGGGGTGGGGTGGATCGCCCTGCTGCTGCGGATGCCCACCCGCTGAGCGCCGCCTAGGCGGTGGCGCCGGTGGCGATGCGCGCCAGCCGCGCCAGCTGTTCCCGCGTGCCGAAGCCGATCAGCACGTCCCCCGCCTCGAGCCGGGTCCCTTCTCCCGGATTGGTCAGCAGGACGCCATCCCCCTGGCGGGCGAGGGCCAGGAGGTTCACGCCGGTGGCCGCCGCGATGCCCGCCTCGCCGAGGGGCCGGCCCGCCAGCCGGCTGGCGGGCTCCACCCGGGTCTCCTCGATCCAGAACTCCACTTCGCGCGAGTGCATCACCCGGTCCAGGAAGTCGGTGACCCGCGGGTGGAGCAGCTGGGTGGCCATCCGCCGCCCGCCGATCCGGTAGGGCGAGATCACGTGGCTCGCGCCGGCGCGCATGAGCTTGGCCTCGGCGCCGCCGTGGCTGGCGCGGGCCACGATCACCAGGGCGGGATTGAGGGCGCGGGCGGTGAGGGTGATGACGATGTTGGCGTTGTCGTCGCCGGTGGCGGCCACGAGCCCGCGGGCCCGCGCCACGCCGGCCCGCACCAGCACCTGGTCGTCGGAGGCATCGCCCACCAGGCACTGGTGGTCGCGGGCCATGTCCTCGGCGGGCGGGGTGCGGTCGAGGATCACCACCGGGACGCCGGCCTCCTCGAGGTCGTGCACCACCTCCTGCCCCACCCGGCCGTGGCCGCAGATGATGTAGTGATTGCGCAGCTGGTCGATGGCCTCTTGCACCCGACGCCTCCTGAGCGCTCCGGTGAGCTCGCCGCTCACCACGTACTCGACGATGGTCCCGAGCAGGAACGCCATGACGCCGGTGCCCGAGACGATGAGGATGATGGTGAACCACCGCCCGGTGTTGCTCAGCGGGCGGACCTCGCCGAAGCCGACCGTGGCGATGGTGGTCACGGTCATGTAGATGCCCTCGAGGAAGGTCCAGCCCTCGAGCAGCATGTAGCCGACGGTCCCCCCCACCAGCACCACCACGATGGCAAAGCCCACCCGGCCCAGCCGGCGGCGCAGCTCCTCCGGCAGGAGGCGGTCGCGGGTCACCGCGCCGGTTCCCGCCGCAGCACCCGGCCCGGGCGCGCCGCGGTGACGGCCCCGTCCGCGAAGACCACCTGGCCGTTCACCCACACCCGCCGGATCCCGACGCTCACCGCCTGCGGCGCCGACGGGGTGGCGTGGTCGAGCACGGTGGCGGGATCGAAGAGCACCAGGTCGGCGGCCTGGCCCGGCGCGATCCGGCCGCGGGTGGTCAGGCCCACGTGGTCGGCGGCGAGCCCGGTGGCCTTGTGGACGGCGTCGGCGAGGCCGAGCACGCCCCGCTCGCGCACGTAGCGGCCGAGGATCCGCGGGTAGCTGCCGAAGCCGCGGGGATGCCGGCCGGCGAGCGACCCGTCGGTGCAGAAGTTCATGTGCGGCCACTGCATGAGCCGCTCGATGTCAGGCTCGATCATGCTGGTGCCGATGACGCTCTCCACCCCTTCCACCCCCTCGGCCCGCGCCACCTCGGCGCGGCGGATGAGCTCCATCAGCGCCGCGGCGGGATCGAGCCCCAGCTCGCGGGCCACGTCGGCGAGGGTCCGCCCCGAGAACTCCGGGGTGGGGCGATAGACGCCGAGCAGCAGCCCCTCCGGCGTGGACACCTCGGTGACGGCGAACTCGGCGGCGGCGCGGTCCCGGTAGTCGCGATCGGGGAACAGCACCGTGAGCGTGGAGTGCCAGTAGGTGTAGGGATAGATGTCGCCGGTGATGTCGATGCCCTCGCGGCGCGCGGCGTCGAGCCGGCGGACCAGCGAGTCGGCCCCGCCCCACAGGGAGCGCATGGCGAGCTTGGTGTGGGAGACCTGCACCGGCAGCCGCGCCTCCCGGCCGATATTGATGATCTCCTCGATGGCCGCCCAGAAGTGCCGGTCCTCGCTGCGGACGTGGCTGATGTAGCGGCCGCCCGCCGCGGCGGTGACGCGCGCCAGGTCGATGAGCTCCGACGGGGCGCTGAAGATGCCGGGGTCGTACTCGAGGCCACTCGACAGGCCGAGGGCGCCGGCGGCCAGCTCGCCGCGGAGCAGGAGCTTCATCCGGCCCACCTCCTCGGCGGTGGAGACCCGGCTGAAGTCGCGGCCCAGGACGATGTCGCGCAGCGTGCCGTGGCCCACGTACATGGCCAGGTTCACCGCGGCGGGCTGGCGCTCCCGCTCGGCCAGGAAGCGGGAGAGCGGGAAGGGCGAGGATCCATCCTGCCCGCCCACGATGGTCGTGATGCCCTGGCTCACCGCGCCCAGCGCATCGGGGTGCTCGCCGAGATCCTCGTCGGCGTGGCTGTGGGTGTCGATGAAGCCGGGCGCGAGGGCCAGCCCGGTGGCATCGAGCACGGCCTCGCCCGGGGCCGGGGTGAGGTCGCCAACCGCGGCGATGCGGCCGGCGCGCACCCGGACGTCGGCCCGGCGCGGGGCGGCGCCGGTGCCGTCGTAGACGTCGGCGTGGCGGACCAGGAGGTCCTGCGCGGCGAGCGGGGGCGCGGCGGCGCCGAGCAGCATGAGTCCAGCGAGCAGGGATCGCATGCCCAAGAGTACGTCCCGCCGCTCCCTTGCGGGAGTCTCGGGCGGCCGGCATTCTCCCATCATGAAGAACTCCCTCCCCATTGCCGCCCTCGCCCTGGTCACTGCGATGCCCCTTGCCGCCCAGTCCCGCGACCCGGTCCACGCCCCACGCGGCATGGTGGCCACCAGCCAGCTGCTGGCCAGCGCCGCGGGCCGCGAGGTCCTGGCCCAGGGCGGCAACGCGGTGGATGCCGCGGTGGCCGCGGCGGCGGTGCTCGCGGTGGTGGAGCCGCACATGACCGGGATCGGCGGGGACATGTTCGCGCTGGTCTGGTCGGCCGGGGAGCGGCGGCTGGTGGCGCTGCGCTCGAGCGGGCGCGCGGGCGCGGGGATGACCCGGGAGGCGATCCTGGCGCGGGGGCACACGGCGGTGCCGGATCGCGGCCCCGAGCCGGTGACGGTGCCGGGCGCCCTGGCGGGCTGGGATGCGCTGGTGCGCCGCTACGGCACCCGGTCACTGGGCGAGCTGCTGCAGCCCGCCATCCGGATCGCCGACAGCGGCTTCGCGGTCACGCCGATCATTGCGCGGCAGTGGGCCGGCAACGTCGCGGTCCTCCGCCGGGACGCGGGCGCGCGACACACTTTCCTGGTGGATGGGGTCCGGGCCCCGGCGGCGGGGGAGTGGTTCCGCAATCCCGACCTGGCCGCCACGCTCCGACAGGTAGCGGCGGAGGGGCCGGCCGCGCTCTACGGAGGTTCCCTCGGCGCGCGGGTGGTGGAGCGGCTGGGGCCGCTGGGCGGATTCTTGACGCTGGCCGACCTGCGCGCCCACGAGGTGGAGTGGGTGGAGCCGATCTCGGCGCCATACCGCGGCTACCGCCTGTGGGAGCTGCCGCCCCCCAACCAGGGGATCGCGGCGCTCATGATGCTGCGTCTGCTCGAACCGTACGACCTGGCCGCGCTGGGCCACAACAGCGCACCCTACCTGCACCGCCTGATCGAGGCCAAGAAGCTCGCCTTCGCCGACCTGGCGCGGTACGTGGGCGACGAACGCGCCATGACGGTGGGCGCCCCGGCGCTGCTCGACGACGAGTACCTGGCCGGCCGCCGCCGGCTGCTCGACACCACCCGCGCCATGGCGCGCATCGCACCGGGCAGCCCCGCCACCGCCAGCGAGACCATCTACCTGACCACCGCGGACAGCGCGGGGAACATGGTCAGCTTCATCAACAGCCTGTACGAGGAGTTCGGCTCAGGCATCGTGGTGCCGGGGACCGGCTTCGCGCTGCAGGACCGGGGCGCGGGCTTTTCGCTCGAGCCGGGGCTGCCCAACACGGTGGCGCCGGGGAAGCGGCCGCGGCACACGCTGATCCCCGCGTTCGTCACCCGCCGCACGCCGGCGAGCGAGG
>Ga0268298_10005943_pt1 | contig 11243 bp, 10 predicted proteins | sample WWTPWeurt_MetaG_FD_194462 | JGI IMG/M metagenome (GOLD analysis project Ga0268298, IMG submission 194462) | Activated sludge microbial communities from WWTP in Nijmegen, Gelderland, Netherland - WWTP Weurt | ecosystem: Engineered > WWTP > Aerobic digester > Activated sludge | place... | reverse complement strand
GGCACCACGTTCTACGTCGACATGCCGGCGCACGAAGCGAAGTGACGGTTCGGATGGGGGATCCGAAGACGATTTGAACCGTCTTGCAGCTTGGAAGAGACGTTGGATGGGGGGTCCCGCCGCAGGGAGGCCTTCGGCTGGGGGGAAGGGCTTCGCCCTTCCCACGTCACCGGGCTTCCGCCCACTCCAAAGTCACAACCACACCTATTTGCAGCAGCGGAAGCCCGTCGAGTAGTCGTGATACTTCGCGCCGTGGGCGGTCGTCTTGTAGTTGCAGCCCTCGCCGTTGATCTTCGTGTCGAGGTAGTAACCGCCGCGGAACGTGCCCGTCGCGGCGGCCGTCCACTCGTGCAGGTTCCCGACCATGTCGTAGACCTTGTAGCTGTTCTTGCACTTCGAGAAGCTGCCCGTCTTCGCGACGGTGCCCTTGAGCTGGTTCAGCCGCTCGTCGTTCATGTTCGCCCACGTGAACGCGCTCTGCGGCGCGGGGCCGCCCTCTTGCCCGTAGTAGTGGTTGAACGACGAGACGCCCGCGTCGTTGCAGCGGCCGGCCTTGTGATCATCGCCGTACGGATAGAGCGTCGGCTTCTTCCCTTTGCAGGCCGTCAGCCACTCCTCGTCGGTGCACAGGCGCTTGCCCGCCGTCTTGCACGCCGTCTCGGCTTGCTCCTTGGAGATGTGCGCCTGCGGGATGATCCCGCTCTTGCTGATCGCCTTGACCTTGAGGCCGTCCACGCCCTTGTACGGCGAGTGCGCCTTCGTCTCCTTGCCGGTGATCTCGACGACGCCCGCCTCGTACTGATCGATGCAGTATTTCCCGCCGATCGAAGCCATTCCGTCAGGGCAGCCCTTGCCCTTCGCCTCGGCGCCGCGCGGGTTCGGCATCGCCATCACGAGCACGGCGGCGCCGCACGCCACGAACAACGCGGGCGATCGCACGAGCTTTTGCACGAAGGTGTCCAGCGCTCTCATTGTCGTTTCGCGAAGAGCTCCACGGAAAGGATGACGGACCGGGCGATGATCTCACCAACGGACCGCGCGCGACAGGCCTTTAATCATCGGCCAAGCCACGGGGCCTGACACGTGCGATGGGCCTTAGCAAACCGGAGGCGATCGTGCCAAATTCCGGGTCCAAATCCTTCGTCCATGACATCCACCACCCTTGATCCGGCGAGCGCTTCGCCCCCCGCTCCTTCGCTCCCGGCCGCCGCGCCCCCGCTCCCCACCGCGACTTTTCGCGCCTCCCCCGCAGATTTCGCCGTCGACGAGATCCCGGCCTATGCCCCGACCGGAACGGGTGAGCACGTCTACGTCACCTTCCGAAAGGTCGACCTCACCACGCCCGAGGCCGTGAAGCGCATCGCCCGGGCCCTCGGCGTCGACGCGCGCGACGCGGGCTTCGCCGGCATGAAAGATCGCCACGCCGTCGCCACGCAGACCGCGTCCTTTCAGGTGCCGATCGCCCGAGATCCAAAGCCGATCCTCGACGCCGCCAGCCTCGACGGGATCACGATCCTCGGCGCCTCGCGCCACGGCAACAAGCTCAAGCCGGGTCATCTCAACGGCAACCGCTTCCGCGTGGTGCTCCGCGATCTCGATCCCGATCGCGTCGCGGAGGTGATCGACGGGCTCACGGCGATCGGTCAGCGAGGCGTCCCCAACGCCTTCGGACCGCAGCGCTTCGGCCGCGACGGAGGCAACCCTGCGCGCGCGATCGAGTGGCTCGCCGGCAAGTCCCGAGGCCCCCGCGACAAGCGCGAGCAGCGCATGCTCTTCTCCGCGCTCCAGTCGCTCTGGTTCAATCAGGTGCTCGAGCGCCGCGAGATCGAGGGCACCTGGGATCGCGTGCTCCCCGGCGATCTCGCGAAGAAGAGCGACACAGGCGGCATGTTCCTCGTCCCCCTCGAGGGCCCCGAGGCCGACGACGCGATCGCTCGCAACAGCGCGCGCGAGCTCTTCGCGACGGGCCCGATGTTCGGCAAGAAGATGCGCTGGCCCGAGGGCCGCCCCGCCGAGATCGAGCGTGAGATCCTGTGCGCCGCGATCGAGGATCCTTCCCGCCTCGACGCGTGGGCGCACCTCGGAGAAGGAACACGCCGTCCGCTTCGTATGGAGGTGGATGACCTCGCGACAGAGCGCCTCGCTGACGCCCTCGCCGTCTCGTTCACGTTGCCCAAAGGCGGCTACGCCACGACCGTGCTTGGCCGCGTCGTCTCGCTCGTCGACGCAACCCTTGCGCGATCAGCGCGGGAACAAACAGGCAACACGGAACGATTGGGCGACGACGACTCCGTCTCGCACGACGGAGACACGTAAAACGGCTAGCGGCGACCGAGTGCATGTTGCAAATAGGGCCGCCCATCCCGCCGGATCCCGGCGCGCGATTGCGGCTCGCGGATCATCCAGCCGCGCGGGCCTCGGAGCGACTGCGCTTCCGCGGCGCGTCCACCACCGTCCCCTCTCCCCGATTCCTCACCGAAAGGCGCAAGAACCGAGATGAACCTCGTCGAGTGGCTCCAACGCATCATGGTCGGCTTCGGCGCCGCGTGGGTCATGTGGCTCATGCTCGGGCTCAGCGTCGTCAGCGTCGCGATCATCCTCGAACGAGGCTGGTTCTTCTGGTCGCTCCGTGACGATCTCGTCGTGCTCCAGCGCGATCTCCGCAACGCCCTCCGCGGGTCGATCGAGGCCGCGAAGAAGCGCATGGAAGCCTCCCCCTCCGCCGAAGCCGCGGTCGTCCTCGCGGGCCTCGCGGAGGCGTCGAACGGCCCCGCCGCCGCAGAAGAGGCGATGGCCGGCGCCGCCGCGCTCCAGCGAATGAAGCTCGAGAGGCGCCTCGCGTACCTCGGCACCCTCGGCAACAACGCGCCCTTCATCGGCCTCTTCGGCACCGTCATCGGCGTCGTGCAAGCGTTCGCCGCGCTCGGCGAGGCCGCGAAGACCCCGCTCGCGGGCGCGGCCGGCGCGTCGCAGATGGCGCCGCAGGCCGTCATGAGCAGCATCGCCGAGGCCCTCGTCGCCACGGCCGTCGGCCTCATCGTCGCCATCCCCGCCGTCGCCGCGAACAACTTCTTCCAGCGCATGATCAAGAGCACCCTCGCCAACACCGAGGCGCTCACGCGCATCCTCATGGGCCACCTCAAGTCGAACGCGCCCGTCATCGCGGGCCCGTACCGCGGGAGCGCCAAGGACGAAGACGAGCCCGAGCCGGAGCCCGCGAAGCCCGCGAAGGGCAAGAGCGCGAAGAAGGCCGACAAGAAGGCGGACGACGAGGAGTCGCAGTAATGGCCGGCCAGAGCAGCAGAGACGACGGCGACGAGATCACGGGCATCAACGTCACGCCGCTCGTCGACATCACGCTCGTGCTCCTGATCATCTTCATGGTGACCGCGAGGATCATCGTCTCGCAGTCGCTCCCGATGGATCTCCCCAAGGCAGCGCAGGGCCAGCAGATCCAGCTCGTCTTCGGCGTCGAGCTCCGCGCGAGCGGAGAGATCATGGTCGACGGCAAGAAGCTCGCGAGCGACGAGGCGATCTTCCCGCTCGCGAAGGAGGCGTACGCGAAGAACAACGATCTGCGCGCCGTCATCCGCGCCGACACCGCCGTCACGCACGGCCGCGTGATCCGCGTGCTCGATCTGATGAAGCAGGCGGGCATCTCCAAGATCGCCTTCGGCGTGAGCTCGGTGCCGCCGGAGCCCGGGGCCGTCGCGCCGAAGGACGCGCCCGCGCCGACGCCGGTGGAAGTGAAGCCATGAGCGAGCGGGCGGGAGCGATGGCGAGCCTGCGCCCCGTGCAGCACGCGGATCAGCGCGATCCGTGGGGTCCCGTGCTCTCGCTCGGCGATCGCGCGGTGAAGCTCGGCGCCGCGATCGGGCTCTTCCTGGGCCTCTCCACGCACGGCGTGGCGGGCGTGCGCGCGATGATGGCGCACTACGAGATGGGCCGCGCGGTCGACGCGATGAGGCTCTCGATCCACGAGTTTTTGTGGACGGAATACGACATCGACCTGAAGCCCGAGCAGAAGGCCGAGCCCGAGAAGCCGAAGGAGGAGCCCCCGCCTCCGCCGCCGGATCCCGAGCCCGAGCCCGCCCCGCAGACGCCGAAGGCCGCTGACAAACCGCAGGATCCGTACGACGAGAAGCCCGCGCCCGTGCAGGCCGCGAAGATCCTCACGGCCGCCGCGGATCCGAACAAGATCGAAGACCTCACCGACAAGGGCATCGTGTCCGGCGAGAACACGCAGGGCCCCATCGGAGGCCAGTCGTCCGCCGTCGGCACGAGCACGGTGATCACGCACAGCCCCAACGCCGACAACACGGGCAAGCCGGGCGGCACGGGCACGGCGAACGCGCCTCCGCCTCCGCCTGCGCCCAAGGTCGATCTCTCCGCGGCCGCGGGCATCGTCGGCGGAGCGAGCTGGTCCAACTGCCCCTTCCCGGACGAGGCGGACAACGATCAGATCGACTACGCGCAGGTCACGCTCATCGTCACCGTGCGCCCCGACGGATCACCTCAGTCCGTGCAGGTCACGGGCGATCCCGGGCACGGCTTCGGTCGCGCCGCCCGCATGTGCGCCCTCGCTCGCAAGTACAACGCGGGCAAGGACGCCGAGGGCAACCCCACCACGAAGTCCACGCCCCCCATCCGCGTCACCTTCTCGCGCTAGCCGAGCAGCCTGCTAGCGGTGGTCGTGCGGGGCAGGGAGCCCCGGCACCTTGCGTCGCACAGGCATCACGCCGGGCCTGCGCAGCGGGGCCAGATCGCCCTGCGAGGACACCGTGATCTCCTCGACGAGATCCGCGGCCACGTCCTTCACGTGCGCCTCGGTCGCCTGATCGATCAGCGCCTTGAGCTTCTCCTCGGTCCGCTGCCGCGAGATGGTCTGCCGGATCCCCGCGGCCTCCGAGTCGAGCGAGCGATCGACGGGCTTCATCGTCTGCCGCCGCCACACGACCGCCCACTTCTCGCCCTCCTTCACCGGCTGCGCCGCGGGCTCCCCGTCCTTCAAATTCTTCACCGCGTCGAGCACCGCGCGATCGACGGTGATCGCAGGATCCGCCGTCTTCCCGTCGGGCTCGACGTAGCCGAGGTTCCCGCCGCGCATGTGCGTCGCCTTGTCCACCGATCGCTCGCGCGCGATGTCGTTCCAGTGCTTCACCGACGCGTCCTTCTTCATCTCCTCGATGATCTTCGCCGCGTCTTGTTGCGAGCTCACGAGGATGCGCCAGATCGCCACGCGCTCCGGCGAGTGGAACTTGTCGGCGTTGTCCTTGTAATACTTCTCGACCTCTTGATCGGTGATCGGCACAGCGAGCGTGTCGAGCCGCACCTGCTGCACCATCACGGACCGGAGCGTCGCGCGCACCCGGTCCTCGATGTTCTCTTCCTTGTCGAGCTTCGCGTCGACGGCGCCCTGCGCGAGCAGCAGATCCCGCACGAGCACCCGCTCCAGGAACGTGCGCTTGATCTCCTCCTCGGTCTTGCCGAAGCTCCGGAGCTGGAACGGCGGGATCGCCGCGATCCGCCGCCTCAAGTCGCCCGCCGTGATCGTCTCCTTCCCCACCCGCGCCACGATCGCGTCGTCCGGCGACTCCGCCTCCGCCGACCCGAAGGACGCGCTCGCGAGACCGAACGCCATCAGAGCTGCAAACACGCCGCTGTACGCAAATCCGTAACGCACGCGCGGCAGGATTGTCGGTGTCGTCCGGAAGGTCAAGCGGCGCCGCGGCGAGATCCCTCGACGCCGCGAGGCGCGGCCTTCACCGGGCCTCGCTTTGGCCGCTCGATCCCGGCGAGAGAGAGCGTCGCGTCGTCGATCCCCACGAATCGATACACCTCGGGCGCGAGCCCGTAGGCCTCGTGGAGCGCTCGCACGCGCGCGACGAGCTCGTCGGTCACGGGCAGCGAAGCCGGCGGCGTCCTCGCCTCGATGAGCGTCGCGAGCGTGTCGCCGAGCTCCAGGAGCGCCTGCGCGCGGAGCAGCACGTCGAGCGGCTTGAGCGCCTGTCCCCCGCTCGTCCGACCGTCCGCGAGCTCCTGCAAGAGCCGCCTCCGGCGACGCTCCGTGCGCCCGTCCGGCCCCCGCGAAGCCTGCCCCAGCACGGCCTCGTTGAAGGCGCGCGCGGCCCGCCGTTTGGCCACGGCCTCGGGGCTTCCGCGGCGGTTGTCGACCTTGGTGGGAGGGGGCGATCGGGGCACTTCGCGAAGATCCTTCCATGTCGCCCGCGACCCCTCCAAGAAAGCGGCGAAGCGTGTTACCGCGCGCCCATGTCGTTCCGCACCGTCATCGAGCCGTTCCGCATCCACTCCGTCGAGCCGATCCGCCTCACCACGCGCGCCGAGCGGCTCCGCGCCATCGAGGAGGCCGGGATGAACCTCTTCGCCCTCCACGCGGACGACGTGCTCATCGACCTCCTGACCGACTCGGGCACAGGCGCCATGTCCCGCGATCAATGGGCCGCGGTGCAGCACGGCGACGAGAGCTACGCCGGCTCCCCCTCCTATTTTCGCTTCCGCGGCGCCGTCACGAGGCTCTTCCCCTTCAAGCACGTGATCCCCACCCACCAGGGCCGCGCGGCCGAGAAGATCCTCTTTTCGGCCCTCGGCAGCCCCGGAAAGACCATCTTCAACAACACCCACTTCGACACCACGCGCGCCAACATCGAGTTCACGGGCGCCGCCGCCGTCGACTGCGTCTGCGCCGAGGGCAAGGTCCCCTCGCTCGTCCTCCCCTTCAAAGGGAACATGGACATTGATCTCCTGGACGCCCGGATCCGCGAGGCCGGCCCCGAGAACGTCCCCCTCGTGATGGTCACCGTCACCAACAACTCCGGTGGTGGACAGCCCGTATCCTTGGCCAACCTGCGCGCCGTCCGCGCCGTCTGCGATCGCTACAAACTGCCCCTCTTCCTCGACGCCTGCCGCTTCGCCGAGAACGCGTGGTTCATCCGCGAGCGCGAGGAGGGCTACGCCGACAAGCCCGTGGCCGACATCGTCCGAGAGATGGCGGCCCTCGCCGACGGGATGACCATGAGCGCCAAGAAGGACGGGCTCGCGAACATCGGGGGGTGGCTCGCCATGAACGACGACGCCCTCGCCGAGCGGTGCCGCAACATGCTCATCCTCACCGAGGGCTTCCCCACCTACGGCGGGCTCGCGGGCCGCGATCTGGAGGCCATCGCACAGGGGCTCTCCGAGGTCGTCGAGCACGACTACCTCCGCTACCGCGTGCGCTCGACAGCCTACCTCGCCGACGCCCTCACCCGGGCGGGCGTCCCCGTCGTGCAGCCAGCCGGTGGACATGCTGTGTACATCGACGCGCGCGGGCTCCTCCCCCACATCCCCCCTCTCTCTTATCCAGGACAGGCCCTCGCCGTGGCCCTCTACGTCGAGGGTGGCATTCGAGGCTGCGAGATCGGCACCGTCATGTTCGGCCGCCACCCCGACGGCACCGAGACGCCCGCGGCCATGGACCTCGTCCGGCTCGCGATCCCGCGCCGCACGTACACCCAGAGCCACATCGACTATGTCATCGAGGTGTGCCTCCACGTGGCCAAGATGGCCCCGGAGCTCCGCGGCTACCGCATCGCCCACGAGCCCCCGGCGCTCCGGCACTTCACGGCCCGCTTCGCCGCCCTGTAACCCCGGACTTCACCCGGCAACAAGTTGCCCGATCTCCACCCGGCAACCCTTTGCCGACTTGCCGGGCCACGATTGGCCGGCTCCTCCCCCCGATCCCCATATCCCCCGAATTCCCGCCTCATCGAGACTGGCACGTTCGCTGCTCAAGGCTCCTCCCGACACTGGAGGAACCCATGCGACGAACAGCCTTCTTGCTCACAGCCCTCTTGGCGCTCGGGTGCAACAGCGCAGACGACGGCTCCGAAGCGCCCGAGAACGTCGGTGAGGCGCACCTCGCCGCCGAATCGCTCACCGCCCCCTCGCGCCCCAACGCGATCCGCCTGCTCGAACAGGCCACCTTCGGCCCCAAGATCGCCGACATCGACCACGTGATGACCGCCGGGGTCGGCATCTCCGGCTTCGTCACCGAGCAGCTCGCCAAGCCCGCGGGCACGTATACAGGCTGGGACAGTAACCCCAACGCGACCCCCCCGATCGTGGGCCGCGACCCGTCCGCCGACATCTTCGAGCACGCCGTGGGCGGCGAGGATCAGCTCCGCCAGCGCGTGACCCTCGCGCTCAGCCAGATCCTCGTCGTGTCCCTCTCCACGATCAACAACAACGCCGCGATGGCGGACTACCTCACGCTCCTCCGAAAGGACGCCTTCGGCAACTTCCGGACGCTCATGTACGACGTGACCCTCCACCCGGCCATGGGCAAATTCCTCAACATGGCGAACAACGTCGCCTTCGACGCCTCGGCCGAGCACAAGGCCGTCGCCCCCGACGAGAACTACGCCCGAGAGCTCATGCAGCTCTTCACCATGGGCCTCTACGAGCTCAACGACGACGGGACGAGGCAGCTCGACGCCGCCGGCCAGCCGATCCCCGCGTATTCACAGGATCAGGTCGAGAACCTGGCCCACGCCCTCACCGGCTGGACCTATTACAAATCCGTCAATGGCACCGTCACCTGCCCCACCAAGGGCGGTCGAAACGCCACCAACTACACCAAGCCGATGATCCCTTGCGACATCAACCATGACTCCACGTCGCAGGCCCTCCTGAACGGCTTCTCCACCACCGCGGGCGGCACGGCCCTCCAGCACCTCAATCAGGCCCTGGACAACATCTTCAATGACAACAGCCTCCCTCCCTACATCTGCAAGCAGCTCATCCAGCACCTCGTGACGTCCAATCCGAGCCCCGCCTACGTCAAGCGCGTCGTCACCAAGTTCAAGAACAACGGCTCCGGCGTGCGAGGCGATCTCTCGGCCGTGGTCCGCGCGATCTTGCAGGACGACGACGCCCGCGGCCCCGTCCCGCCGCTGATCGTCCAGCTCAACTATGGCCACCTCCGCCCGCCGATGCTCCTCGTCACGAGCGCCGTCCGGTGGCTGAACGGCACCACCACGGCCGGAAACAACCTGAATGCCTGGAGCTCCCGGATGGGCCAGAACCTGCCGCGCCCGGCCTCCGTCTTCAGCTATTACCCCCCGAGCCAGCCCCTGCCCGACGGCTCCGGCCTGCTCGGCCCCGAGTTCGCGATCACCTCGTCGGCTACCTCAATGGATCGCGGCAATTTCCTGAACCAGATCTACTTCAGCACCATCAGCGGCACCACCCTCGATTGGACGGTGATGCCCGACGATCCGGCGCAGATGTTGCAATGGCTGGATGACAACGTCATGCACGACACCATGACGCCTGGGATGAAGTCGGTGATCCTCGACGCCATCACCAACGCGTCTGTCCCCGCGGCGAAGCGAAAGCCCCTCGCCATGTACCTCGCGATGTCGTCCTCGGATTACCAAGCGGAGAGATGAGCCATGGCTATCACGCGCAGAGGGTTTCTTTTCGGTTCCGGTGCGGCGCTCGGCTTCGCGGCCGCCGCAGGCAAGCTCGAGCGCATCGGTGAGCTCATCGAGGGGACGGCCAGCGCCAGCCTCTCGTACACAGGCTACCGCGCCCTCGTCTGCGTCTTCCTCGCGGGAGGCAACGACGGCAACAACATGATCATCCCGACGACGGCCGCGGGATACGCAAAGTATTCCGCGGTGCGCCCCGTCTCTTCGTCGAGCATCGGCATCGCGCTCGCGGACATGGCGAACACCAAGCTCAACCCCGTGGGCGGCGTGGCGGGGTCCTATTCATTCAACCCCGCGATGCCCAAGCTGGCGCGGCTCTTCAATGGCCTCGACGCGGCCGGCGGCGCGCTCCCGGGCGGCCCCAAGCTGGCGATCTGCCCCAACGTCGGGCCCCTCGTCGCCCCGATGACAAAGGCTCAGTATACGGACGGCACGGTCGCGAAGCCCGAGAACCTCTTCTCGCACTCGAACCAGGTCGCTGCGTGGGAGTCGTCCATCGCGAACCCCCTCTCCGTCGTGGGCCTCCCCACGGGCTGGGGCGGCCGGATCGCCGACAAGCTCAGCGTCAACAACCCGGCGGCCGGCTACCCGGACATCACGTCGCTCACGGGGCTCCGCCTCTTCGCGACAGGCCAGAACCGGAAGCCCCTGGTCGTGCCGTCCAACGGCGTCCTCGGGCGGAGCTCGACGGGATCCGCGGCGGTCAACTCCGTGCGTGACTCGGCGGCGACGCAGCTCCTCGGCCTCGCGACGGGCAGCAAGATCGGCGACGCGTACAGCGATGTGTACGAAAACTCCCTGGTGGACGCCGGGTATCGGGCCGCGGCCGTCGCTGGCAACCCGCTGCCCGCGGACGTGGCGGCCCTGTTCCCGGCGACGACGCTCGGCACCCAGATGAAGCAGATCTGCCAGGAGATCGTGGCCGGCGCGGCGACGGGCGGAAACGGGCTCGCGATGAAGCGCGAGTCGTTCATCGCCTCCGTCGGCAGCTTTGACACACACCATGATCAGCTCACGGCGCAGGCCTCGCTGCTCGGCCAGGTGGACGACGCGATCGACGCGTTTTACCAGGCGATCGCGCTCATCAACGCCAAGGTCGCGGCCGGCCTGATGCCCAATCTGCCGGGCCCCGTCCAGACCACGATGTTCACGATGAGCGACTTCGGCCGCACCTTCTTGCCGAACGGCAACCTCGGGACGGACCACGGGTGGGGCAACCACATGCTCGTGATCGGCGACCAGGTCGTGGGCGGCAAGCTCTACGGGGCGTTCCCGGATCTCACCGTCGGCGGGCCGAATGACATCGGCAGCGAGGGCCGCTGGCTGCCCGTCACGCCCGTCGAGAAATATGCCTGGACGCTGGCCAAGTGGATGGGCGTCACCACCGCGGAGCAGCCTTATGTGTTCCCGAACGCGAAGAACTTCGCGGCGGCGGGGCAGACGACGATCGCGGCCATGGGGTTCATGACGGCTTGAGTGAGATGGGGCTTCTCTTCACCACGGAGACACAGAGAGCACGGAGACGTCACGGAGGTTTCTTTTGTCCCAGATTCCAGCAGATCTCAGAGAACAAAAAATCCTCCGTGAACCTCTGTGACCTCCGTGGCTCCGTGGTGAAAAGGGCTCCATAAATACCCCTCTCTCTCAGCCCCGGCTCCACCACGTGATCAGCGCCGCCACCAGGACGGCCAGCCAGATAGGCCACGTCGTGCGCACGAACCCCGTCACGCTGGAGACGGCCTGTCCACGCGA
>Ga0268298_10005942_pt1 | contig 11244 bp, 9 predicted proteins | sample WWTPWeurt_MetaG_FD_194462 | JGI IMG/M metagenome (GOLD analysis project Ga0268298, IMG submission 194462) | Activated sludge microbial communities from WWTP in Nijmegen, Gelderland, Netherland - WWTP Weurt | ecosystem: Engineered > WWTP > Aerobic digester > Activated sludge | place: Netherlands... | reverse complement strand
TGGCCATCGCGGTGTCCATCAGGGCCAGCAGCGCGGCGGCGCCCAGGCAGGCCTGGTCGTCGTGGCGCTGCGGGTCGTCGTCGGCGTGCACGCGGGCATGGCCGTCGTGGGCACGCTCGCGCCGCAGGCCCATCAGGCCGACCAAGGGGATGGCGGCGAAGGTGGCGCCGCTGCGTGCGGCTTCGCGCGGATCGGGTCTGCTCACGGGACGACCCTCCGCACTGCGTGCTCCGGGATGAGTGCTTGGGAGCGGCCCGGCGCGCTCATGCTGTGGCCTGCGCGCGCAGCGTGTTCTTCAGCACCTTGCCGGCGGCCGACATCGGCAGCGCGTCGACGAACTGGAACGAGCGCGGGCACTTGTAGCCGGCCAGCCGCGTGCGGCACCAGGCCTGCAGCTCATCGGCCGTGGCCACCTGGCCCGCACGCAGCACCAGCACGGCGTGCACGGCTTCGCCCCAGCGTGTGTCGGGGCGGCCGACCACGGCAGCGTCCTGCACCGCGGCATGGCCGCGCAGCGCGGCTTCGACCTCGGCGGAATAGACGTTCTCGCCGCCGCTGATGATCATGTCCTTCAGGCGGTCCACCACGTAGAGCCAGCCTTCGTCGTCCATGCGGCCGGCATCGCCGGTGCGCAGCCAGCCGGCGCGCAGCGCGGCGGCACTGGCCTCGGGCTGGCGCCAGTAGCCCTGCATGACCATCGCCCCGCGCACCACGATCTCGCCCACCTGGCCACGCGGCAGCTCGTCGCCCAGCTCGTCGCAGACCCGGATCTCGGCGCCCAGCCCGGCGCGGCCCACGGCGTGCAGGCGCGGGCCGTGGCGCTGCTCGCCGCGGTGGGTGGACGGTGGGTTGATGCACACCGCGCCGGCGGTTTCGGTCAGGCCGTAGGCCTGGAAGAACTCGGCCTGCGGCCAGGCGGCCAGCGCGCGGTCCAGCAGGTCGGGCGGCATCGGCGCGGCGCCGAAGGCGATGCGCGACAGGCCCTGCAGCCGCGCGGCGTCGAACTGCGGGTGGTCCAGCAGCGCCTGCAGCATGCTGGGCACGACGATGATGTCGCTGATGCCCAGCTCGGCAATGGCCTGCAGCGCGGCATCGGCCCTGAACTGCGGCATGGTGACGCAGGACCCGCCGACGATCAGCTGCCCCACCAGGCGGCCGAGGCCGGCGACGTGGAACAGCGGCGCCACCAGCAGCGACACCGACTGCGGCGGGTTGTTGAGTTCGGCGCCGCGTGTCATGGACGCGGCCCAGAAGTTGGCGTGACCCAGCATCACGCCCTTGCTGCGGCCGGTGGTGCCGCCGGTGTACAGCAGCGCAGCCAGGGCATCACCCCCGCAGCGGCGGTCGGGCAGCGGCGCAGCGGCCTGCGCGGCGGCATCGAAGCGGTCCAGCGTGTGCTGCGGCAGGGCGCAGCCGGCCACCAGCGGCTGCAGCGCGGCGTCGCACAGCAGCAGCGCGGGCTGCGCATCGTCCAGCGCCGCGGCCAGTTCGGGCGCGCTCCAGCGCACGTTCAGCGGGCAGGCCACGGCACCCAGCCACCAGCACGCCAGCAGGCCCTGCACCAGCTGCGCGCTGTTCACGCCCAGCAGCGCCACGCGGTCGCCCGGCTGCACGCCCTGCTGCTGCAGCGCACCGGCGCGGCGGGCCACGCCGTCGAGCAGCTGCGCCCAGGTCCAGGTCTGCAGGCCCTGGGCGCCCAGGTGGCTGAGCGCCACCCGCGCGGGCTGGCGTTGCACGGCTCGGTGAAGTCCTTGGGTCAGGTACATGGGCGGCGGCGATCGAGGGAGCCGCAGCGTGCCGGCAGTGCCGCGCAGCGCCAATGGCCAAGTTGCACAGGGCCATTGGCGAAAACGTCCAACGCGGGTTTATCCCGATCGGGCGGGCCCCGGGTGGTTCATGTGGACCTGGCGGTATTCGCCCGGGGCCACGCCGGTCCAGTGCTTGAAGGCACGGTGGAAGGTGCTGGCCTCGGAAAAGCCCACGCGGTTGGCCACCTCGATCAGCGACAACGCGGGCTGCGCCAGCAGGCTGATGGCGGCATCGCGCCGCAGGTCGTCCTTCAGCTGCTGGTAGGCGCGGCCTTCGGCACGCAGCCGCCGGCGCAGGGTCTGCGGCGTGGACTGCAGCTGCGCGGCCACCGCTTCCAGCGGCGGCATCTCGCCGCCCAGGTGGCGGCGCAGCAGGCGGCGCACACGTTCGCTGGTGCTGGCGCCGTCGCGGTACTTCACCAGCAGGTTGGCCGGCGCCTGGGCCAGGAATTCGCGCAGGCTCTGCGGGCTCTGCACCACCGGCAGTTCGAGCCAGCGCGACTCGAAGCGCAGGCCGATGTGCGGCTGGCCCTGGCGGATGGGCGCCTGGTAGACACGCGAGCTCTCGCTGCCGGCCGGCATCGGCTGCGTGTAGTCCACCCCCACCAGCGGCACGCGCCGCGCCACCAGCCACGACGCAAAGCCGAAGCAGAACAGCATGAAGGCCTTCTGCGCGTAGTCCAGCCGCGGGTTGAAGGGCGCGCGGCGCATGATGCGCACACGCGCCAGCGTGCCGTCACGTTCGAGCCGCGGCGTGAAGTCGGCCAGCAGCAGGTGGTAGAAGCCGAAGCCTTCGCGCAGCGCCTGCTCCAGCGTGCGTGCGTGCACCAGGCGCTGTGCGCACAGCGCAAAGCTGCCCGGCGGCAGCGGCCGGCTGGTCAGGCCCCAGAGCTCGTCGCGCAGCGTGCGGCGCAGCACGCGCAGCAGGCTGGCGTACTGGCGTTGCGAGACGCGGGCCTGCGGCGCGTCCAGCAGCGACGGCGGGATGCCGGCACGCTGCAGCAGCGGCGGCAGCGCCAGCCCGCGGTGCTGCGCGCCCTGCAGCACGCCGTGCAACTGCTGCACGGCCACCGTGTGCTGCGGCAGCGCCAGGGGCTCGACCTTCGGGTTCATGCCGCGCATGCTACGCAGCGCCGGTGCAAACCCCGCTTTGCCGGCGCCGAAGTGGCCCCTTGCCATTTGCGCATGGTGTCCGGGGCGGGCTGTTGGCATGCTGCGGTGTTTGGGTTCTGTCCTGAAGCAGCAGGAGGCATTGCATGGGCAACATGTTGGAAGGCAAGGTGGTGCTGGTGACCGGCGCCGGCGGCGGCATCGGGCGCGACATGGCGCTGGCCATGGCGGCCGAAGGGGCCAGGGTGGTGGTCAACGACCTCGGCACCAGCACCAGCGGCGAAGGCGCCAGCACGGGCCCGGCACAGCAGGTGGTGGACGAGATCAGGGCCGCCGGCGGCCAGGCGGTGGCCAACACCGACAGCGTGGCCGAGGCCGCGGCGGCGGCGCGCATCGTGCAGTGCGCGCTCGACCACTTCGGCCGCATCGACGGCGTCGTCAACAACGCCGGCATCCTGCGCGACCGCTTCTTCCACAAGATGGGCGACGACGAATGGGACGCCGTCATCAAGGTGCACCTGTACGGCAGCTACCACGTCAGCCGTGCCGCCGCGCCGCACTTCAAGGACCAGGAGAGCGGCGCCTTCGTGCACATGACGTCCACGTCGGGCCTGATCGGCAACTTCGGCCAGGCCAACTACAGCGCCGCCAAGCTGGGGCTCACGGCCTTCAGCAAGAGCATTGCGCTGGACATGCAGAAGTTCAACGTTCGAAGCAACTGCATCGCGCCCTTCGCCTGGAGCCGCATGATCGGCAGCATCCCCACCGACACGCCCGAGCAGCAGGCGCGGGTGGAGAAGATCAAGCGCATGACGCCGGCCAAGATCGCGCCGCTGGCGGTGTACCTGCTGTCCGACGCCGCGCGCGACGTCAACGCGCAGGTGTTCGCGGTGCGCAACAACGAGATCTTCCTGATGAGCCAGCCGCGCCCGGTGCGCAGCGTGCACCGCGGCGAAGGCTGGACGCCGCAGGCCATTGCCGAGCACGGCATGCCGGCGCTGAAGGCCAGCTTCTTCGGCCTGGACCGCAGCGCCGACGTCTTCAGCTGGGACCCGGTATGAGCGCGCGCCGCACCCTGCTGGCGCTGGCCGCCATGGCCGCGCTGCTGCCGCTGGGCGCCCAGGCCGCCGACGGCCCCGTCAAGCTGCTGGTGGGCTACAGCGCCGGCGGCCCGGTCGACGCCGCGGCGCGCCAGTTCGCACCCGCGCTGGCCAAGGAACTGGGCCAGCCGGTGGTGGTGGAGAACAAGCCCGGCGCCAACGCCACGCTGGCCGGCGACCTGGTGGCCAAGGCCGCGCCCGACGGGCTGACGGTGTGGTTCGCGGCCAGCCCGCCGCTGACCATCGGCCCGCACATCATGAAGAAGATCGCCTTCGACGTGGCGAAGGACATCACGCCCATCGCACCCGTGCTGTCGTACGCCAACGTGCTGGTGGTGGCGCGCGAATCGCCCTACGCGACGCTGAAGGACCTGATGGCCTTTGCCAAGGCCAACCCGGGCAAGGTGTTCTACGGCTCGGCCGGCATCGGCGCCAGCAACCACCTGAGCGGCGAGCTGTTCGCGGCGCGTGCCGGGCTGCAGCTGAACCACGTGCCGTACAAGGGCAATGCACCGGCCATGACCGACGTCATCGGCGGCCAGCTGACGATGATGTTCGACATCGTCGGTGGTGCGCGTGGCCACATCAGCGGCGGCCGCGTGCGCCCGCTGGCGGTGACCTCGGCGCAGCGCAACCCCGCGCTGCCCGAGGTGCCGACGATGGCCGAGTCGGGCCTGCCGGGCTTCGACGTCGGCGGCTGGTACGGCCTGTACGGCCCGGCCAACCTGCCGGCGGCGCTGGTCACCAAGCTGGGCGACGCCACGCGCCGCGCGCTGCAGCAGCCCGAGCTGCAGAAGGCCTGGGCCGACCAGGGCTACGTCATCTGGACCGGCTCACCCGACACGTTGGCCAAGCGGGCGGCCGACGAACGCGAGATGTGGAAGGGCGTGACCAAGGGCATCACGGTCGACTGACCGCGCCGGGCTCAGCCCACCAGCACCGCCGCCAGGTCGCGCGCCGACACGGCGTCGACCTCCTCGATCACGCGCCACAGGTGGTCGGCCTCGGCCTGGCCCAGCAGGGCCGCCGCCTTGTTGCGCAGCTTGGCCTGCTGCGCGGCCAGCGGCACATCGGCGTCGAGGTCATGCGCCTGCTGCAGCACCTGGCCGTTCTTCAGCTGCACGGCGGCCACGGCGGCGGTGCTGGGCAGCGATTCATCGGTGGCCACGCGCACACGGTCGCGCAGCGCCACCAGGTCGGGGCGTTCGCAGGCGGCGTCGGTGTAGGTGTCCAGCGACCCCGTGGGCACGCCCACCAGCGCCATCGCCGCGGTCAGCCGGTAGCTGAACTTGGCCTCCAGCCCGGTGCGCGGCTGTTCCAGGTTGCACACACGCAGCCAGCGCGGGTGCACGGTGAGCGTGATGCGGTCGACATCGGCGGCATTGACGGCATGTGCCGCGCGCAGCACCGCCAGCGCTTCCAGGCCGGCGTGCGTGCCATGGCAGCAGGCGTGCAGCTTGTACTGCACCTTCTCGAAGCGGAAGCGTTCGCCCAGGCCGTCGAGCACCAGGCCCAAGTCGGTGTTGCCGCCGGCGTGCGTGTCGCCGAAGCCCTGCTCACATTCCAGCGCGTCGGGGCGCGACACGAAGCCGGCCTGTGCCAGCAGCGCGGCTTCGACGCCGTTGCTGGCCGCGGTGCCGGCGTGATAGGGCTTGCCCATGGTGCCGAACTGGCTCTTCAGGCCCGCGGCGCGCGTGGCGGCGATGCCCAGCGCATGCGCGGTCTGGTCGGCGTCCAGCCCCAGCAGCCGCGCGGCGGCGGCGGCGGCACCGAAGCTGCCCGAGGTGGCGGTCTGGTGAAAGCCGTGCTGGTAGTGCGGCATGCCCAGCCAGCGGCCGACGCGGCAGGCGGTTTCCAGGCCCACCAGCGCGGCATTCAGGAAGTCGCGGCCGCTGGCGCCCCGCTGTTCGGCCACCGCCAGCGCGGCCGGGAAGATGGCCACGCTGGGGTGGCCGATGTAGTCGAAGTGCGTGTCGTCGTAGTCCAGTGCATGCGAGGTGGCGCCGTTCACCAGCGCGGCCGCGCGCGCCGGCAAGGCCTGGGACTGGCCGAACACCCGCGCCACGCCGTGGCCGCCTTCGGTGCTGGCGAACTGGCGCACGATGCGCGACACGGGTTCGTCCACGCCGGCGCGGCCCACGGCCGCCCAGTCGAGCAGCGAACACTGCACGATGGCGCGGGCGCTGGCCGGAAAGCGGCCGGCATCGGCGCTGGCGGCAAAGCGGGCCAGGCGGGCGGTGATGCCGTCGGAAGGGGTTGCAGTCATCTCGGCAGGCGGTGTCTCTGAAGCCTGCTATTGGCGCTGCGGGCGACGCCGGGCGCCATTCGTCTTTTGGCAAGGCGCACTTCAGCAGCGTCAAAGCGCCCCGGCGCTAGCATTGGCGCCATGCACTTCGATCTGACCGACCTGCGCCTGATGGTGCGCGTGGCTGAATGCAACAGCCTGACCCGCGGCGCCGAGGCCTCGTTCATGTCGCTGCCGGCGGCCAGCACGCGCATCAAGAACCTGGAAGAGAGCATCGGCGCGCGGCTGTTCAACCGCACCAGCCAGGGCGTGACGCTCACGCCGCCGGGCCAGGCCTTCGTGCTGCACGCGCGCACGGTGCTGGGCCAGATCGAGCACCTGCGCGGCGAGATGCAGGAATACGCCAAGGGCATCAAGGGCCACCTGCGCATCTTTGCCAACACCACGGCCTTGAGCGAATTCCTGCCGCCGGTGCTGCGCAGCTACCTGCTGAGCCACCCCGACGTGAATGTGGACCTGCGCGAACGCCTGTCGCACGACATCGTGCGCGCGGTGTCCGAGAGCCAGACCGACATCGGCATCGTCGCCGGCAGCGTGCGCACCGAGAGCCTGCAGGTCATTCCCTACCGGCAGGACCGGCTGGTGCTGGTGGTGCCGGCCGACCATGCGCTGGCCGGGGCCGACGCGGTGGACTTCGTGCAGACGCTGGACCTGGACCAGGTGGGCCTGCACGAGGCCAGCGCCATCCATGGCTTCCTGCGCCAGATCTGTGACGGCTTGCATCGAACGTTGAGGCTGCGCATCCAGGTGAGCAACTTCGAGGCCGCGTGCCGGCTCATCGAGGCCAGCGTGGGCGTGGGCGTGCTGCCCGAGTCGGCGGCGCGCCGCCATGCGCAGGCCATGGCCATCCGCATCGTGCCGCTGCGCGACGAGTGGTCGCTGCGCAACCTGTGCATCTGCGTGCGTCAGCTCGACGCCCTGCCCCTGTTCGCTCGCGACCTGGTCGAGCTGCTGGTGGCCGACGCACGCTCGGCACCGGCGCCGGCCAGCAGCTGATCGATCAGGGCCGGCGCGTGGCCGAGGGCCGGGCGCTCGCCAGGCGCTGGGTCAGGGCCTGTTGGCGCTGCGGCCTCAGACCGCCCCGGCCTGCTGCAGCGCCGCCACCTCGTCGTCGGTCAGCCCCAGCTCGCGCAACACCGCCGCGCTGTGCTGGCCCAGCGCCGGAATGGCGTCCATGCGCGGCGGCACGCCCTCGGGCATGCCCGGCGGCTTCAAGGCGGGCAGCGGGCCGGCGGGTGAATCCACCTGCACCCAGCGCTGGCGCGCGGCCAGCTGCGGGTGCGCCCACAGGTCGGCCATCTCGTTGACGTTGGCGTTGGCGATGCCGGCGTCTTCCAGCAGCTGGGCCAGCTGCGTGGCGCTGTAACGCGCAAAGGCCTGCACGATGATCGGCCGCAGCACGTCGCGCGCGGCCACGCGGCGGGCATTGCCGGCAAAACGTTCGTCGGTCAGCAACTGGTGCTGCTGCAGCACCTTGGTGCAGAAGACCTGCCATTCACGTTCGTTCTGCAGGCCCAGCATCACGGTCTTGCCGTCGCCGGCCGGGAACGGGCCGTAGGGATAGATGGTGGCGTGCGCGGCGCCGGCCCGCGGCGGCGGGCTGGCACCGTCGTAGGCGTAGTACATCGGGAAGCTCATCCACTCGGCCATGGCTTCGAGCATGGACACGTCGATGCGACAGCCCTGCCCCGTGCGCCCGCGCTGGATCAACGCCGTCAGGATGTTGCTGTAGGCGTACATGCCGGCGGCGATGTCGGCGATGCTGCAGCCGGCCTTGGCAGGTTCGTCGGCGCTGCCGGTCACCGATACGAAGCCGCTTTCAGACTGGATCAGCAGGTCGTAGGCCTTCTTGTCGCGGTAGGGGCCGGGGCGCTGCGGGTCGTCGCCGTAGCCCGAGATGTCGCACACGATCAGGCGCGGAAAGCGTTCCTTCAAGGCGTCGTACGACAGCCCCAGCCGCGCCGCGGCGCCGGGCGCCAGGTTCTGCACCAGCACGTCGGTGTGCTGCAGCAGCCGGCCCAGCAGCTCGGGGGCCCGTTCGTGCTTCAGGTCCAGCGTCAGGCTTTCCTTGCTGCGGTTGGTCCACACGAAGTGCGAGCACAGGCCGTTGACGCGGCTGTCGTAGCCGCGCGCGAAGTCGCCGACGCCCGGGCGTTCAATCTTGATCACCCGTGCGCCCTGGTCGGCCAGCTGGCGCGTGCAGAACGGCGCGGCGATGGCGTGCTCGAGCGAGAGCACGGTGATGCCGTCGAGAGGTCTTGTCATGGTCAGAAGCTGCGCGGCAGGCCGAGGATGTGCTCGGCCACGTAGGACAGGATCAGGTTGGTCGAGATCGGCGCCACCTGGTACAGCCGCGTCTCGCGGAACTTGCGCTCGACGTCGTATTCGCAGGCAAAGCCGAAGCCGCCGTGGAACTGCAGGCAGGCGTTGGCGGCTTCCCAGCTGGCCTTGGCGGCCAGGTACTTGGCCATGTTGGCCTGTGCGCCGCAGGGCTGGTGGGCGTCGAACAGGCGGCAGGCTTCCCAGCGCATCAGGTTGGCGGCCTCGACCTCGATGTAGCTTTCGGCGATGGGGAACTGCACGCCCTGGTTCTGGCCGATGGGGCGGCCGAAGACCATGCGGTCCTTGACATAGCGCGACACGCGGTCGACGAACCAGTAGCCGTCGCCGATGCATTCGGCGGCGATCAGCGTGCGTTCGGCGTTCAGCCCGTCCAGGATGTACTTGAAGCCCTGCCCTTCCTGGCCGATCAGGTTCTCGGCCGGGATCTCCAGGTTCTCGAAGAACAGCTCGTTGGTCTCGTGGTTCACCATGTTGGCGATGGGCCGCACGGTCAGGCCCTGGCCGATGGCCTGGCGCAGGTCGACGATGAAGATCGACATGCCTTCGCTCTTCTTCTGCACCTCGGCCAGCGGCGTGGTGCGCGCCAGCAGGATCATCAGGTCGCTGTGCTGGATGCGGCTGATCCACACCTTCTGGCCGTTGACCACGTAGCGGTCGCCGCGCTTCACCGCGGTGGTCTTGATCTTGGTGGTGTCGGTGCCGGTGGTGGGCTCGGTCACGCCCATGCTCTGCAGCCGCAGCTGGCCGCTGGCGATGGCCGGCAGGTAGCGCTGCTTCTGCTCGGCACTGCCGTGGCGCAGCAGCGTGCCCATGTTGTACATCTGGCCATGGCAGGCGCCGGCGTTGCCGCCGCAGCGGTTGATCTCTTCCATGATCACGCTGGCTTCGGCCAGACCCAGGCCCGAGCCGCCGTATTCCTGCGGGATCAGCGCGGCCATCCAGCCGGCCTGGGTGAGCGCGTCGACAAAGGCCTCGGGGTAGGCGCGCTCGGCGTCCACCTTGCGGAAGTACTCGTCGGGGTACTGGGCGCACAGGGCGCGCACGGCATCGCGGATGTCTTGGAAGCGGTCGGTGTCGGGGGTGCTCATCGGCGGGCGTCGATTGAGCCGCAGCGTGCGGCCAGGGCCGCGAGCATGCCGCAGCACCCCGGCGCCATCCATTCGTCTTTGGTCAACGTGGTCTTAGCTCGGCCTGAAGCAGCCCGTCTCGCGCCTGCCTGAAGACCTGGCGCGCCTGCTGCCATACGGCGCGGCGCCAGTCGTCGCCGTCGGGGTCGAAGGCGGCGCGCAGGCGCGCGCGGATGCCCTGCGCCAGCGCCGCATCGGCTGCCGGGTGGCGGTGCAGCCAGTGGTCGCCGCGCAGCGCCTCGAACATCTCGGGCAGCGGCACGGTGCCGAACTCCAGGCACAGGTTGGTGTGCGTCAGGCCGGGACAGCTGTCGTCCAGCGCGAACTGGATGGGCCCGTGCAACGGGATGCTGTGGGACGTGCCGGCGTTCACCGAGGTGACCCCCTCGCCCCACCACTGGCGCGCACGCTGCAGCGCCGCGCCTTCGTCCAGGGACGCGAAGATGCGCTCGCCCACGCCGCGCGGGCCCAGGCCGGTGTGCAGGTCGATCCACGACAGGTGCTGCCGCCTGGCCACGTGGCGGCGCAGCACGTCGCGGAAGACACGGTGGCTGAACGTGGGCTGCGTGCCGCCGAAATACATGCCGTCGGCCTGCGTGTACTGGCCCTGCGACACGGCGGCCTGCCAGCCACGCGGGCCGGCCTGGTCGCAAAAGCGCTGCAGGGCCGCCTCGACCTCGGCCGACGGCGGCCACGCGGGTGGCAGCAGCAGGCCGTGGATCTGCTCGTAGCCGGGGTTGGCCGGCAGCGGCGCGCTGAAGTCGATGAAGTTGCGGTTGAGGTCGACGTTCTCGTGCGTGACACGGCGCCCGAACGAAAAGCCGTGCGGGTTGACGGCGTGCACGTGCAGCACGGCCACCGTGCCGGCGGCCGGCTCGCACTGCAGCAGCGCGGTCTGGATGGCCGACCCGGCATGGCCTTCCACGCCATGCACGGCGCTGGTGGTCATCAGCAGCCGCGGCGCGGCGGGGTCGCCGTCGAGCACCACGTCCACCGCCAGTGTTTCGCCGTCGATGCCGTTCAGGTGCAGCGGGTGGCTTTCCACCGCCAGGCCGCGCTGCGCGGCCGCCTGCAGGAAGCGCTGCCGCGCCTGTGCGTAGCTGCTGCTGAAGGGGGCGGCGTTCACCCGCGGGTCGCCCGCGCGCGGCAGGCGTCGCCAAAGGCGCGGAACAACGTTCGGGATGACTCGCAGTCGGCGATGCGCATCTCGGGGTGCCATTGCACGGCCAGCGCGAAGCCGGCCGCACCCGGCACGCTGATGGCTTCGACCAGGCCGTCGGGCGCACGGGCCTCGGCACGCAGGCCGTCGCCCAGCCGGGCAATGCCCTGGTGGTGCAGCGAGTTGACGCTGACCTGCTGCACGCCCAGCAGACCGTGCAGCAGCCCGCCGGGCTGCAGCTGCACCGGGTGGCGGTCTTCGTACCACTGCGCCAGCGGGCGGTCGTGCGGGC
>Ga0268298_10005941_pt1 | contig 11246 bp, 9 predicted proteins | sample WWTPWeurt_MetaG_FD_194462 | JGI IMG/M metagenome (GOLD analysis project Ga0268298, IMG submission 194462) | Activated sludge microbial communities from WWTP in Nijmegen, Gelderland, Netherland - WWTP Weurt | ecosystem: Engineered > WWTP > Aerobic digester > Activated sludge | place: Netherlands... | reverse complement strand
TCTCCTTTTCAGGCTACTGACATTTTAATGTTTATTGGAGTTCAAGCTTTCCATCCAATTGATTCAACACATCCAGAAGTTTTGCCGTCCAGATTTCTTCCTTTGTGAGCGTGACCCAATATTGACCTTTACCGCCTCTAACACCGTTCGGCAGATCCGGCAGACGCTTCGCCTCCGCGCCTTCAGCTGGCTGCGGATACTTGAGCAGAATCTGCCCTGCTTCCCACCCGACCGAGCTCAAGCCAATCTTTTCGGCGCGCAGTTTCACTCGAATCTGATAGAAGAGATTTTGCACCATCTCCGGCAGTTGGCCAAAGCGGTCGCGGAATTCAGAGCCGAGCGCGTCCAGTTCGGTTTCATCACGCAAATCGGCGATACGGCGATACAGCCGCAAACGCAAATCCTGATCGGAGATGTAATTTGCGGGTATGCCGACTGCGAGGGGCAGGTCTACGTTTACAGGAATGGAAAGTGGCAAGTTGAAGGTGGAGAATGCCGTATCCAACTTTCCACTATCTACTTTTAGCACATCCGATGCGATGCGCCTTAATCTTCGCACTGAGTCTGCCAGCATCCTCGTATAAAGATGGAAGCCCACCGATTGAATGAACCCATGCTGACGTGTGCCAAGCAACTCACCCGCACCGCGAATTTCAAGATCACGCATGGCAATCGAATAACCCGCCCCAAGCTGGGTATTCTCTGCAATAACTTCGAGTCTTTGCTGTCCTTCCTGGGTAGGCGACATCTTATTGTGCCGGAAGAAATACGCATATGCCCGCATGGCTCCGCGTCCCACACGCCCGCGTAATTGATAGAGCTGTGCCAAGCCAAAGGTATCGGCACGGTCAACGATAAGTGTATTGGCGTTAGGAATATCCAGCCCGGATTCGATGATGGTTGTGGATAAAAGAATATCGATCTCGCGGTTCCCGAAACGATGCATGACCGCTGAAAGTTGATTCTCCGCCATCTGCCCATGCCCAATATCAATCCTTGCTTCGGGAACAAGCTTCTCTATGTGTGCTTTCATTGCATCAATGGTTTGCACGCGATTGTGGACGAAGAAGATCTGCCCGCCGCGCTCCAACTCGCGCAGAATAGCCTGACGAACCAAACGCGGCGAGTACGGCCCAACATGCGTGATGATGGGCAGACGCTCTTCCGGCGGCGTGTTGAGGTTGGAAATGTCGCGGACACCGGTCAGCGCCATGTACAACGTGCGCGGAATCGGCGTGGCCGTGAGCGTGAGTACATCCACTTCGGTACGCAGTTTCTTGAGATGTTCCTTATGTGTCACCCCGAAACGCTGCTCTTCATCGATGACCACCAGGCCCAAATCCTTGAACATGACATCAGATGAAATGAGGCGATGCGTGCCAATGATGATATCCACTTCACCCACCGAAAGTTGATGCAGAATCTCCGTCTGCTCGCGTGGAGTGCGAAAGCGGGAGAGCATTTCCACTTTGACGGGGAAAGCCGCGAGACGCTGCGAGAACGTCTCGAAGTGTTGCTGCGCCAGAACTGTCGTCGGAACGAGCACAGCCACCTGCTTGCCGCTCATCACGGCTTTGAAGGCAGCACGCAACGCAACCTCTGTTTTGCCGTAGCCTACATCACCGCACAACAAACGATCCATCGGACGGGCGCGTTCCATATCACGTTTGATGTCGACGATGGCGCGCTTTTGGTCATCAGTCTCAACATAGGGGAAACTATCTTCGAGTTCCTTCTGCCATTGCGTATCTTCAGAAAAAGAATAGCCTTCCACAACCTGTCTGCGCGCGTACAGGTCAAGCAAATCTTCAGCGACCTTTTGCACGGCCTCTTTGACCCGCGCCTTGGTTTCAGCCCAAGCCTGTCCGCCGAGGTTGTCCAAGGTCGGTTTGCCGCCATCCGCACCGACGTAACGAGTGAGCCGATCCGCTTGATGGACCGGGACATAAAGAATGTCGCCGCGCTCATACTCCACGGTGAGATACTCTCGCTCATGCCCGTCCAACTGTCGCTGGATGAGACCCGCAAATCGCCCGATGCCATGATCAACATGTACCACGTAATCCCCTGCTTGCAAGTCTGCGTAGAGTGATTCGGGCGTATCCGCGGTCTGGCGTTGACGTGTGCGCGGCTGTGGGCGTTCCCAACCGAAGACTTCTGAATCAGTAATTAAGTGAAGACGAGAAACGAGGGACGAGGGATGAGTGTCCGAGTTAAGAGTTAGGGTAAAGCCTTCAGAGAGAGAGGCTTCGGTAAATTCGAGATTTGAATGTTCAGAACTCGGGTAGTGTTCACTCCATAGTTCCTGCAAGCGTTGTGCCTGGCGCGAAATGATAAAGACCTGTTCACCTTTTTCAACGATGGGTGCAAGATAATCAATGAACGGTTTGAGTCGGCCGCCGAAACGTTCATCGTGACCAAAGTGTGAAGCAAGGTCACTACCACCATCAGCCTCGGTGGAATGACCCAGTTCCAAATGAACAAATTCCCCGATCTCGTCGTTCAACTCCGACCACGGCACATACGGCACGGGGAAACTCTCCGCCAGCGTGCCTTCCTTGATGCTCTCCTGCCGAAACTTGACCGCCTGCTCTTCCACTTCATTTGCCATTACATCGATGAGACTGAGATCATCCAAAAGCACCAGAGTTTTCTGTGGAAGATAATCAAGCAACGAAGCAGGCTGTTGATGCAGCAACGGGATATGAAATTCAGAGATTTGTGTTTCTGAGTCTGTTGTGTCGGCTAGAAATTCACGCGATGGTGTGATGAGAACCGAATCGAGTTTTTCGAGCGTGCGCTGCGTTGCAGGGTCAAAACTGCGAATGGTTTCGATCTCATCCCCAAAGAAATCCAAACGAACCGGATTCAATTCCGTGGGTGCCCACACATCGAGGATGCCGCCACGCCCGGAGAATTGCCCCGGCTCGAGAACAGTGTTGACTCGCTGATAGCCGATCCGCGCCCACTCACGCATCAGGGCATCGGGTTGGCTGGTCTGGCTTGCTGACAGTTTTTTGCACGCTTTGAGAAAGTCCCGCCGCGGCAGGGTGCGTGTCATCAACGAGCGGACAGAGGCAACGATGATGGGCGGCGTTTCGGGTTTCTTGGTAAATGGTAAATGGTATGTGGAAAGTATGGTCAACGTCTGCAAACGTTCGCGGCGGGTGGTCACGCCCCAGGCGGCGTCCTCATAGAAGAGCGGGTTGGGCTCTGCAAACAAATAGCGCGGCGACTTAACCCAAAAGCCAAGTTCATCGAACATTGCCAATGCATGGTCCGCCCGGTCTGTGATGAGCAGGATGGGCTGATCCACATCCGCATGGAGGGCAGCAAGGGTGGTCAAACGGGCAGAACGCGGCAAACCCAGTCCATTGACCGGGTTGCGTGCGGAGAGGTCGCTCAGCAGGCGCTGGTATGAGGGCAGGGATTTAAGTTGATCAAGAAGTTGCTGCATAATTTAGTGAATGGAGAATAGTGAATAGGCTAACTTATCCCATTCACTATTCACGATAATTTATTCCCTAATGTCGCCGTTATACTTATTCATCGCCGCGTTCAATCCATTTTTGACAAATTCAAGCGCAGCATCGGAAGCACGAGTGAGGAGTTCGGGCAGGAGTTTAAGTTCATCCTTCGAGAAATTCTGCAGGACATAATCCTTTGCATCCATGCGCCCGGGCGGACGGCCAATGCCGAGGCGCAGGCGCGGAAAATCTTTGGTGCCAAGCAATTCGATGGTGTTCGCCATGCCGCGCTGACCGCCCGGTCCGCCGGTGGGACGAATGCGGATCGTGCCGTAAGGCAGGTCGAGGTCATCGTGGGCAACGATGAGGTTTTCAAGCGGTATCTTGTAGAAGTGCAAAAGTCCCTGTACCGATTGACCGGAGAGATTCATGTACGTCTGCGGTTTGGCGAGGATGAGTTTGGTCTCCTCGAACAAACCGGATGTGACGATGGCTTTTGATTGCACCTTCATGCCGCGCGCGCCAATGCGGTCTGCGAGATGGTCAATGAGCATGAAGCCAAAATTATGACGGGTCTCTTTATATTCACGCCCCGGGTTGCCAAGGCCGATGATAAGGTAAGGGTCTGTCATGGGTAGATTCCAGATGTCAGATTCGGGTGTTATGTATTTCTTCGGAAACGAAGGATAAATGAAAAGAATGCAAACATAATGAGGATCACCGCAGCGCTTTGCCAGAAGATATTGAAGATGGAAGACACTGCCAAAGTGGCGGGGTTGGTCGCTTGAGGGGTTGGGGTTGGAAAGGTTTTGATCGGGGTGGATGTCTCCTGAGGGGATGAAGGCGGGGCAAATGTAGCGTTGAATTGAGAAAAGGAGGGTAGAGTAGGAGTGACTGTTGGGGTTTCAGTGGGCGTATTGGTGGGCAGGGGTAGGTCGTTGCGAATCTTTAGGTCGGTGATGAGAATATCTTGAAACGTTCCATCCTGAAAATTGACTCTTAGACGCAGAGCATAATCGCCATCGGTGACGGTTGTTGTGTCCCAGGCGGTGAGAACGGGACCGGCCGTCGGCTGGGAAAAGGTTTGGAGGGTGAACCAGGCCGCGGCGGGGTCGGAGGCGGAGTTCGAATAGGTAAAGGCCAGCTCGGCGGAGGTGAAGTTCGGGGCTTCCATCCGGCCTTGAATCTCGACCATCCCGCGCAGGGTTTCTCCAGTGGTTGGAGAGGTGATGGCGATGGTCGCATCCTGAAAGAGCAGGGTGAGAATCAAAAAAAACTTGAGCATGGCAATCGGTAAGTTTAACATGAAGGTGAAGGAGGGTCAAATTGCGGCTTTATTTCAGACTGAAAACGAATTGAAATGCGGAGGCAATTCTCGATTGCCCATTTTTCTGGTACACTCTAGCCGTTCAATCAAGATAGTTTACGCATTTAGGAGACCTTGTTATGGCACCATCCCGCGCTGACCAGATCGTGGAACGACTTCGCAATATGCAAGCCGCCGCACCAGACATTGAAGCCTCCGCCGTTGTTTCGGTGGACGGGTTGATCATGGCCTCTGCCCTGCAACAGGGCGTGGAAGAAGACCGCGTTTCTGCGATGTCGGCGGCGATGCTCAGCCTGGGTGAACGTATTTCAGGCGAGTTGGGTCGCGGCAGCCTGGAACAGGTCTACATTAAAGGTGATAAGGGCTCCATTGTGCTGACCGCCATCGGTGAGGAAGCCGTTCTTACCGCGATGGCACGTCAGGAAGCCAAACTCGGTATGGTGTTCCTCGAAATGAGGCGCGCCGCCGAAGATCTCTTAAAGTTGGTCGGATGAACCATAGGCAAACCCTGACACTCAGATAAGGCAACCCCGGAATGGGGAGGGCTAAACACCCTCCCCATTCTTTTTGTTTATTTACCATCCCTCGTCCCTTCGAGTGGGAGAGGAATACCAAGGAGAAGTAGTATGGCAACAAAGTATTTATTTTTTACCGGCGGCGTGGTGTCTTCGGTTGGAAAGGGCGTGACGGCTGCGGCAACCGGTTTGCTCTTGAAGGAACGTGGTTTCAAGGTGGCTGTGCAGAAGCTCGATCCGTATATCAATGTGGATCCGGGCACGATGTCGCCATATCAGCATGGCGAAGTGTATGTGTTGGATGACGGCGCCGAAACAGACCTCGACCTGGGTCACTACGAAAGATTCATTGATATCCGCCTGAGCCGGGTTAGCAATTTCACAACCGGGCAGGTGTATGCGGAGATCATCTCGAAGGAGCGTCGCGGCGATTATTTGGGTGGGACGATTCAGGTGATTCCGCATATCACCAATGAGATCAAACGCCGCATTGGGTTGGTGGAAAAAGAAACCGGCGCAGAGATCGTCATTCTCGAAGTCGGCGGGACGGTGGGCGATATCGAAAGTCAGCCTTTCCTCGAAGCGTTACGCCAACTCCGTAACGAGGTAGGCCGCGAAAATTGTCTCTTCATCCATGTCACCTGGCTGCCGACCATTGGAGCCACTGGTGAGATCAAGACAAAGCCCACACAACATTCCGTGGCGGCTTTGCGTTCCATTGGCATCTCTCCCAATATCATCATTGCACGTGCCGATCAGGATGTGGACCAAGGGCTGTGTGACAAGATCGCTTTGTTCTGTGATGTGGAAAAGAACGCAGTCATCCCAATGAAAACCGCCAGCGTGCTGTATGAAGTTCCGCTATTGCTGGAAGAACTCGGCGTGGGCGATCTGATGCTCGACAAGCTCGGGTTGAAAGCCTCGAAAAAGCCGGATATGCACCCGTGGCAGAAATTGGTCGATGACGTCAAAAAAGAAAAACCCACGGTTAATGTGGCGTTGGTGGGCAAATACGTCGAATTGCAGGATGCGTACATGTCTGTACGGGAAGCGCTGAAACATGCCGCGCTTGCCAATGATGTGGAAGTGTCCATCAGTTGGGTACATTCAGCCGACCTTGAAAAAGATAAGGGTTGGGATGTGGTCAAAAGCGCCGATGCCGTGCTGGTGCCAGGTGGGTTTGGGTCACGCGGTGTGGAAGGCAAAATATTATCGGCTCGGTATGCGCGCGAGAATAATGTTCCCTATCTCGGCTTGTGCCTTGGGATGCAGGTCATGTGCATCGAGTTCGCCCGCAACGCGCTCGATTTGGAGGATGCCAACTCTTCAGAGTTCGACCGTGCAACAGAGCATCCGGTCATTGATCTGATGCATGACCAACGCTCGATCACGGATATGGGCGGAACCATGCGCCTCGGACTCTACCCGTGCCTGCTCCAACCAGGGACGAAGGCTGCCAACGCCTATGCCATTCCCAGCGTGGAAGAACGGCATCGTCATCGCTGGGAATTCAATAATGATTATCGTGAAAAATTTGAAAAGCAGGGCATGGTCTTTTCCGGCCTGTCTCCCGATGGCCGTTTAGTGGAGATCGTGGAGTTGAAGGATCATCCTTATATGGTGGCAAGCCAGTTCCACCCTGAATTCTTATCGCGCCCGATGAAACCGCATCCACTTTTTGTAGGGTTGTTGAAAGCAGCAAAAGAGAAGGCTGGCAAGTAGGGGCATGGAGTAATAAAAAAGTGCGTGGCCGTTAGAAGCACCACGCACTTTTTTTATTACTTTACAACGATGGTCAATCCGAGTGTAGCGCCAAAGGGATGAGCGCCGTCTGAGAAACGCCAGTATCCCGTATATGTGCCAGGATGTTTGGGAGCCGTTACGATCACGGATAATTCTGTCCATTCCCCCGGGCTGACGATCTTTCCAAGCGTATTCCACGACGAGTCAAAATATTCATCGCTGACAATGGACAATGTATACACAAACATCCAATCACAAGTACCGGTGTTTTCGACCTTCCAGGTCTTGGTAAATTCCTCTTCTGGTGCGACCTCCGTGCCTGGCGGATAATCCACATCGCGGATAAAAGCCAGGTTGTTACAGCCATACGCCAGTGCGCCAGAATTGGCGGTGGCAGTAGGAAGTGTGCCAGTGACACTTGGGGTGAGATTAACAAGGCTTGGTGTGTTGGTATAGAAGACAAAACCAGGCGTCCATGTGGGCGGAGGCTGAAGAGCATTGGCAGGCACTGGAGTGGGAGTAGGCCAAAATGTATTGGTCGGAAGGGGTGTAATAGTGCTGGTAGGCGGTGGAGTATACATGGCTGTTTGTGTGCCAAAAAAACTGGCCACCATGCTGCCAACCGCCTGGGTCATGCCTGTATCTGCAACTACCTGCTCATCGGTAGATGCTCCACCACAAGCAGAGAGGAATGCAATGATCAAAAGACTGAGCAGAAATTTTTTATTAAACTTCATGTAGAAAACCTCACTTTTCCTGCTGATAATTGTAAATGAGATTTTCCATCCACGTTTACGGCTGTGTTTTGATTCCCAAATTTTCAGCACGAACTTTTAAGGCAGCGATCAAACTGTTATAGTCTCGCTCTTTCTGTTCTTCCCGACCAAAGTAATCCACATACTGATATTTTTTTAAGATCTGTGGAACTTCGCAGTCATTGAGGCGAATCGGAATGATAAAGATCGTCCCATCAGGTTTTTCGGCGGCGGTATCGAGCGCAAGTTTAATCTCTTTTTGAAAAAACCCCTCTGAAGCTACGGCAACCTTCGAAAGCATAATGATAACGGCATGAGAATTGCGGACGCCGGTCGTGACCAGCTCCTCCCAAACCTGGCCGGGCAGGATGTCTTCTTCGTCGAACCAGGGGTCGATCCAGCCTTCGGATTTTAATTTTTCTGCGAAATCGCGGGCAGAAGTTTGGTTCAATTTGGAATAGGAAAGAAATGGAATAAGTTTTTTCCTGGATGATTCTTCACCGCGTTTATTCGATGTCCCAGCTGTTGACTCGTGCGGCATGATGTTGGCTCCGTTTTTTATTTTTCGGGATTATACCCGTTTCCTACTCAAATCCCTTTGGCGTTTCTGCATAGACTCCGCGCATTTCCGGCGGGAGTTCTTTTGCAAGGGCGAACATGACTCGATCCATGAGGGCAAGCGGGGTCTCTGCAGGTTTCGGCAATATAGGTTGCAGGATCTTGATGGTCACCAGCGTGCGGCGCGGGAAGTGTTTGAAAAAGTTATCGGTGCCGATCACAGCCATGGGGATGATGGGACAGCCCGCGTCCAGGGTGAGGCGGGCGGAGCCGGTCCTGGCGACGCGTAATCCCTTTCCCTGTGAGCGGGTTCCTTCGGGGAACATACCGAGGACTTGCCCATGTTCAAGGACGCGTGCGGCGTGGCGAAGCGCCCACTCATCCTTTTCACCGCGATGGACAGGAAAGGCACCCAGGTCTCGAATGGCAGCCTCGAAAATGGGGATTTTGAAGAGGCTAGCCTTGCCCATGAAGAAGATCGGACGCGGAATGCTTAATTGCATTGGGATGACATCGAAATTGGTGACATGATTAGCTGCAAGTACGACCGGGCCGTCGGTGGGCAGGTTTTCGGCTCCTTGAACTTCCAATTTCATGATGGTTTTAAAAAGGCTGCCGAGCATAAACACGACAAATTTACGAAATGGCGTGGTTTGAAAGGAGAAATTTAATTTATCGCGCGGGTCTAGGAATGTGACTTCTGTCAAGATGACATCTCCCAATGTTGGGATTATACTTGGAAACGTTTTGAGAAAAACAGCAGATACCTACAGGGTCTGGCTTACTACACATATAACCCTAGGAGCACAAAATGGACACTACAATTGAAAGCATTTCCGCGTTGGAAGTTTTAGACTCACGTGGTAACCCCACTGTAGAGGTGGAAGTTTTATTGATGGATGGTTCGTGGGGCCGCGCCGCGGTTCCTTCGGGCGCATCTACGGGCGAGCATGAAGCGCTGGAAATGCGCGACGGCGATAAGAAGCGCTACCTTGGCAAGGGTGTTGCGAATGCAGTGGCAAACGTTAACGGTGTGATCGCTGAGTCGCTTTTCGGCTGGGATGCCTCGGATCAGAAGGGCATCGATGCCGAGATGCTGGCAATGGACGGCACGCATAACAAATCGAAACTGGGCGCTAATGCAATTTTGGGTGTGAGTTTGGCCGTGGCCAAAGCGGCGGCGAATTCCTTTGGGATGCCGTTGTATCGCTATCTCGGCGGCGTGTATGCGCATGTGCTGCCCGTGCCGATGATGAATATTATGAACGGCGGCGCACATACCAGCTGGCAAAGTACCGACATGCAGGAGTTCATGGTCATGCCGTTTGGCGCGCCGACCTTTTCCGAAGGCCTGCGCTGGGGTGCGGAAATATATCATGCACTCAAGTCAGTGTTGAAGGAAAAAGGCTATGGTACCCTGGTGGGCGATGAAGGCGGATACGCGCCTTCGCTCAAGGCGAATAATGAAGCCCTGGAATTGATCCTTGCGGCGGTTGAAAAAGCGGGCTTCAAGGCAGGGCGCGGCGAACAGGTTGCCATTGCACTCGACCCGGCCGCTTCTGAACTGTATGATGAAAAGACCAAGAAGTACAACTTGCGCAAAGAAGGCAAGGAATTGACAGGCGAGCAAATGGTGGAATTCTGGGCCAAGTGGGTCAAGGATTACCCCATCGTTTCAATTGAAGACGGTCTTGCGCAAGATGATTGGGATGCCTGGAAACTGTTGGTCAATACGATTGGCGACAAATGCCAGGTCGTTGGCGATGATCTTCTGGTCACCAACCCGGAACGTGTGCGTCGCGCCATTAAGGAAAATGCGGCCAATGCATTGCTGGTAAAGGTGAATCAGATCGGTTCACTTACCGAAACAATTGAAGCTGTGGATCTGTGCCAGCGAGCAGGCTGGCGAGCGATCTCTTCGCATCGCTCGGGTGAGACGGAAGACGCCACCATTGCTGACCTGGCCGTTGCGCTCAACGCTGGACAGATCAAGACCGGCGCTCCGGCCCGCTCGGACCGGGTTGCCAAATACAATCAGCTTCTGCGTATTGAAGCGGAACTGGGCGATACGGCCAAATATGCCGGTTGGGATGCATTGAAGGTAAAGTAGAATTTTCGGCGACGATCACGCCTGAGAAATTGAATCAGGCCCAATGTCTGTTATGAAGCGGATGTTGGGTCTGATTTTTTACGTTGACAAGCGTTCCTAAATCGATATAATTTGTTCGTTGCACCAACATACTAATTCCTATGATTCAAAAACACCCTGCTGATCAAGCCTTTGTCCGTGCGACCAACCTCTCCCAGGTACTACGCCTTATTCATAGTCAATCTCCATTGTCACGCGCCCAACTGGCGGCAATTACCAGGCTGAACAAGTCAACTGTTTCCAGTTTGGTGGATGAATTGATCGAACTTGGGCTTGTGCATGAAACAGGAAGCAATATTGGGGGGACAGGCCGCCCGGCCACTTTGTTGGAGATCGATCCACAAGCTGGCAACATCATTGGGGTTGAATTTGGGGTGGACTTTGTATCCGTGGCTGTCACCGATATTCTTGGAAATATCATCTGGCGCAGGCGTGAAGATGCCGACCCAACTGGCGATCAGGACAAAATGATCAACCAGACCCTGGTGATCGTGAAGGATGCGATCGCTGCCGGAAAACGTAAGGGGTACAAGTTTTTAGGTCTTGGAATGACCGCTCCGGGAACTGTGGACTTAAAGAAGGGGACCATGATCTTTTCGCCCAATCTGCATTGGCATAATGTTCCCTTTGTAAAGATATTTTCAGAGAGTACGAAATTAAAAGTGTTCATTGAGAACGATGCGAACGCAGCCGCCATTGCGGAGCATTCATTTGGGACAGCCCGGCAATGCG
>Ga0268298_10005940_pt1 | contig 11247 bp, 2 predicted proteins | sample WWTPWeurt_MetaG_FD_194462 | JGI IMG/M metagenome (GOLD analysis project Ga0268298, IMG submission 194462) | Activated sludge microbial communities from WWTP in Nijmegen, Gelderland, Netherland - WWTP Weurt | ecosystem: Engineered > WWTP > Aerobic digester > Activated sludge | place: Netherlands... | reverse complement strand
AAGTAAGAATTATATTTGCTACCGAGTCCTACGCTACAGTCTCGATAACAGTTACCAAAAGTGATGGACAAATTCTCTCTTATAGCCTCCCTACTACTAGGTCCGGCCTCGCCACACTCCAGGTCGACCTCCCACTCGGTCAAAATACCATCGTTGCTACTAGCTTTGACTCAGCTGGACTAACAACGACACTCCCTAGCTTTATCCTAAACCTCGTTTCTACCCCTTACCCTGGCAGTATTGATTCAGAATCACTACCAATCATAAGATCACTAGTTAATATTCCCAATAACCTAGTCTCACTCCCTGCTACCATTTCCCAGATTAAAGATGGAAATATGATTGCATTCATACCTTATGTATTGCTAGCAATTATAATATTAATATTGCTAATTATAATCTGGATAAGAAGATACAATATCCTGATCATTGATATATCTACCAATATGCCATATCGATCACTTATTCTCTACCATAGCCGACCCACTCACTCTGCCATTGTCTCAACCTCACTTAGACGTATCTTCGTCACTACCCGTGATCCTATCCTCTACGAGCTAGGTAGCGCTGGTCGAGCCTATATCCGACACCTAGGTCGCTACAGTAGCCTGACAATCCGCATGCCTGATGGCTCAACTCATATTATGTCGCTCTCAACTAATCAGAAAAAGTATATGCTCGCCATTTAATAAGTGTGTTTATGATTATTTGCGCAACGTAAGTGTGAGTATTCAAGCATTAACTAACCAAGCGAAGTATGAGCGCTAGCGAGATTCTACGAGCGACTTAGTTATTGCCTGAAACGAAATTCACGCAAGCAAATAATATAAACACACTTGTAAATATTTCATTTTCACATTACCGTAACCAGTGTAAATATTGCCGCATAGATATTGCGGTTAATAACCGCCAACTTGAGTATTGACATCACCCCTCGCGTATTACTATAGTGGGAGTATATCGATATAACTACGTATAACTCCAGATGAAAGAACCTGTCCTACTACCATCCACTCACGACTCACTTCTCAACGCTTTCCGAACCTACCTCAGTAGTCTCGGGTTAAGTAGTATCAGCCGCAAACTTTACTCTGCAGATATAGCTAGATTACTCTCCTCAAGCACTTTCGCGAGCATTACCATAGATGCCTTGAGTAATCCCAAGAACTACCTCGCTTACCTTGCTCAACCTGAACTCACAAGCTCTGCGACAATGCTACGCAGGACCATTGCTTCACTCAAACAGTTTGGACTGTTCCTAAACCATAGCTTTAGTATCCCCAACCCCACCCAGAACCTCACTTTAAGCGCTAATCACAACAATTTAGGCCTTAGTTCTACTTCGGACAAATATATCAAAGCATGCATACAATATCTCAAAGAAAATCATCTCTCAGATTCTAGTCTTAGGTCCTATAAATCTGATATCACTCAGTACTTAACATATTTAGAGTCACACCACCCTAGCACTCACATCTCTAGTTTGCTAAATGAAAAAAATCTACAAATTTATGCGGATATGCTCACTCATTTAGCTACACAGTCTCCTGCCACCATAGAGCGTAAACTAAAGACTATTAGACGTTTTATCAATTGGTATATTCGCTCTACCCCACACCCAGTAATATCCGATAACAATAAAATTGCCGCACATACATCTACAACCAACCTCTTGTCCGCATCTGTCTCACCCACCCCCACTTACCCCGCAAGCGAAGATCGGACTAAAGATAGTCCTCAGAACACCAATCCAGATGTAAATACTTATTTCGTGAAAAAAAGTAATTACCGCAAATTTAAACTGCCAACCGCTAAATCTATCTTAAGCTTCGCTATCCTTCTTCTGTTCGTCTCCACACTCTCGATTTTCACATATCGTCAATTTGGTAGTAGCGCCAATCTTACCGCTGCCTTTCCAAATACTCCAATCACCCCCAACCGTCAACTTAGTTTTCAGGGTCGCCTAGAGAACGCGAGCGGCACCCCCATTACATCTGCCACCAACTTTGTCTTTAAGTTGTTCGATGCTAGTAGCGGCGGTACTGAGCTGTATAGCAGTAGCACTTGTAGTATCACTCCCGACACCGACGGCGTCTTCTCTACTCAAATTGGCGGCACGTGTGGCAGTGGTATTGGCAGCAATGTCTTTACCGAGAATGCCGACGTTTGGCTAGAAGTTACGGTTGGCGCCGAAACCCTAACTCCTCGTCAGCAGATTGCGACTGTTGCCTATGCCCTCAACTCCGAGACTATCCAAGGTTTCCCCATCAGTGCCACAGTTAGCGCTATTAGAAACACCGTCGTCCCCATGAACCAGTGGGGCGAAATCATCGTGGGCGAACAGTCACCTAGATTAACTGGTGTCGCTGGGACTTTTCAAATCTCCGCTCCCTCCCTCTCCCTCATCACCGCAACTGGCACCAATGGCAACATTACTCTGGCTCCCGATGGTACAGGTCAAGTTAACTTAAATGGCAACACCACTACCACCAACTTTTTCAACGTCAGTAACGCTCAACTCACTACCGGATCTTTGATTACTGGTACTACTGCTAACAACAATACCGGGTTCAAACTTATTGATCTATTATCTGGTACCTCTCCGACCAGCAAGTTTTCTGTAACAGACGCTGGCAACGTGACCTTAGCTGGTGATCTCACTATCACTGGCGATGATCTATTTATGAATACCAACACCAGTGGCTTCATCCTAGTCGCCGATGGCACTAACTACAACCCAGTGGCTATGAATGGTGACATTACTATTAATAGCAGTGGTGTAACTACTATTGGGGCAGACAAAATAACCGAAGGGATGTTAAAGAGCGTCAACTCTCCCTCTGACGAGCTATGTCTATCATACGAAACTAGCGGGGGCGGAGACTTTGAATGGCAGACCTGTGGTAGTAGTGGTGGCGACAGTTATTGGAGACTAGCTAGTGGTTCTCTCTCACCAGTCAACGACACCCTCGACCTCTTAATCGGTAGTACTGCAACAGCTAGCGCCAAAGCTGGATTCATCAATATTAATAGTGGTACCCCCACCGCCTCTGTTTCAGCTGGAGCTGCGGGTGGTACCTACCTCACTGCAACAGGTACTCTGGGCACCACTGCACGTCAAAGCTTGATTCTCGGCAACAGCACCACTGGTAATGTAATTATTGCACCAGGTGGGACCACTGCTCTAACTGCAATTGGCAATAATCTCACTGCCGCAAACAATCTCACTCTGACTGCTTCCACAAACTTAATTTTTGGTAGTACCAACCTTGGAGAAACAACTTCAGCAGTTGACTCAGGAGCCTTCCTGATTGGCGCTTTTGATGAGTTTGCTAATAGTAATAGCACTAACGTCCAAGCAGTCTTAAACGATCTTGATGCTAGTATTACGACAGCTCTCAGTGGTTCTGGACTCTGGACCGATAGTGGCACAGTAACCTACCTAACTTCTACCACCGATGACCTTGCTGTTGGCGGAACAGGAGTTACCAACTCTGTTTTTGGAATTGATGAATCGACTGGTAATTTTTACCTTGCATCTGACAACTCAGTCAATCCCACTCTTCTTTTTGAAGCCACTGACGCAGATGCTGGTGAGTTTGGCTTTAACACCAATGATAGTTTTTACTTTAGTAATGCGAGCGTTGGGATCGGTACCACTAATCCTGCAACCACACTCGAAGTGGCCAATGGTGCAATCACCTTAACCAACGACTGGAATCTCAGGTTTGGTAACACTGCTGACGTAAGAATGCAGGGTAGCGATGCTGGTGGAGCCAACTATCTAACTCTCGTAACTGGTGGTCTAGACCGACTAAGGATTAACAACGCAGGTGACGTTGGTATCGGCACTACAGGGCAAGATGCTAGATTAGACGTCCTAACTACCAGCGGTGAACAACTTCGCCTATCCTACACTGACGGCTCAGCCTATACCGGATTCACCACAAACTCGGGTGGTGACCTAACCATTGCCCCCTCTGGTAGTGACCTATCGATTACTGCCAACGCCACTGTTTCTGGCAACACTACTATGGGAGGCCAGCTCCAGCTCGGCCGCTTTGCTGCCACTCCGACAGCCATCGGCGCCGGTACCATGATCTTTGATAGTACTAATAATGTTTTCAAGTGTTATGACGGTAACACCTGGTACAACTGTGGTGGCACCCTCTTTAGTAACACTAACTCTAGCGTGGCTGATGGTAGCTACATTACTGTTACCCACAACCTCGCCACCAATGATCTCCTCTCTTCAGCCTGGATCAACGCTCAGGGAGTCTGGAAATCTCTGGATGCCGCCTACAAGCCAGCTATAGCCTGGGAGGGCAAGGATACGCAAAAAGGCATCTATCATAACAGTGTTAACTCCTATCTGCCCGTCGGCAACGAGACAGGGACATCCACCAACACTCTCCACGAAGGCATGGTTTTCGACACGTTCGAAGATACCACTAAGACGGACTCAGCTAACACTACTAGTAGTATATCTACCACCATCGGTGACGATGGTTCCTCCAACTTTGCCACGCTCGATCAGCGCATCCAAAATGGCCGTGTTGGATTAATGGGTGGTCAAACTTTGAGCACCGGCGAAACAGATAACGATGGTCAAACCTACCTCGGCAGCAATACTGTCAATGACGTATACTACTACGACCGATCAAAGGACAGCTCCCCCGAAGTCTTGGTCGAACTAGGTATCGACCCCAACTGGTACAACGGCGTTACTCTGTCAGTCGCCACTTCCTCCGCTCAGTACTCACAGGCTGGCACATTGGCAGACAAAAACCCCAACCTCACCACCACCTATAACGGATCTTTGATCAAAGTCACTGGCACCGACTCAACTCCTCGCACTATATATATAACTATCAAATCGCCAACTACCTTTGACTGGACCAACTATCAAGGTGATGCCGCAAGCGGGGTTACCATCACTCCAGGTACCGCTCAAACATTGGGCACAACTGGCGTCTCTATTACCTTTACTGGCGGTGTCTCCTACAATGTTGGCGATGTATTTAAGGTTGCCTCTTGGTACATCGAAGGCGAATCTTCCACGCGTGGAGCCAAGCAACAGTTTCCAGAGCGTTCCAACATTATCGCAACTGCCTCTAGTGTAGATATTATCGATTCCGACGCCCAAAAACTATGGATGAGGTTTACTCTTGGATCAAACTACGTATTTGGTTCAACAGCCTCACAATCTGTTTCTGCGCTAAACGGAAAGGTATATGGTGGTGGGTTTGGGGTTAGGATGGCAAATTTCACTGTTGATCGTGGTATTGCACACACTACTTTGTACGCTAATCTTGACCAGCTTTCTCTCAGAAATAGCGATAATGGCTACACAACGATTAATACGACATTAATTCCCATAACAACAACTGTCAATGATGTTGCAACTGCCGTCATTCCTAACCAAAAAACTCAAGAAGTCACTGTTAGTGGCTGGGGTTATATTGTGGGAGATTCAACTGCGGTAATCGAAGAGACAGTTAACCTACCTTACAAGTTTAATAATATACCAAACATTATTACTTCATATGGGGGAGCCGGAGCTTCTGGAGTAGCTCCATCCACAATAGAAAGCTGTACTACTGCTCCAGGCTCGGGTGCCGATTTAACTTCAGCAAACTGGAACGACCCCACAACATCTAGTTTCCAAATTAACCTAGATAAAAACTCAGGAACGTTCTCATCTTCTTTCTATTTTTGTTACACCTGGACTGCAACCGGAACTGTTACTCCAAAAGAGTTTGTGGTAGCAGCCACTGGAGCAACTTCAGCTGATGGAGGTTCAACAATTATTAATGAAACTGATGGAACAAAAATTGATCTGGCAGTTGGCTCTCAATCGGGTGATGTTATTTGGCAAACCAAAGCAGCCGTTGCCGGAAATACCGCCTACATAGGTGTCAATGATAGCACTCTTGGAGTATCTACTATTTACAAATATCCAGGAGTACATGGCCTAAGTACCGAATCAAGCTACGCACAAAATCTCAAGGGTACATATCGTGTTGGTGCAACTGGTAGCATGATTCCTGTCGTCCGAGGATCCAATGCAGTAGGTCAATTTACTTCTCTTGCAGCAACCGCGGGAACATCCACTGCCAGTACTGGTTCAAACACTTTATATGTTGGTACTAGCGATGCAACAAACGGAGGTGTTACTGTAATCCAAGAAAACGACAGTTATGGAAATCTAACTGATGGTCAACTTGGCGAGCTAGGATCAGTCAAATACTACACCAAAGACTACATCTCTGAAGAAATGATTGGAGATATCCGCGGTATGTGGCCACTCAATGCCAGTAATACTACCTCTGACCTAGAAGATGTGTCATACAAGGCTAATGTACTCACAGCTGGAAATATATCTAGTGCAGATGCAACATCTGGCATTAGAAACGAAGCGACTGATTTTGATGGAAGCACTGAATATTTATCTTGCACAGACGCTTCTTGTGGTGGAACCAATGATCTAGACTACCCAGGTAGCGGTGGCTGGAGTTTCGGATCATGGTTCAGGGCTGATGGTGGAGCCGGTACCCAGCGATCAATCATCAACAAGAGTGTCTTCGTCTCTGCCGGTAACAATGGAGGCTACTCAATGTATCTACACTCCGACAATACTGTGCGAACAACTATCATGAACAATGCCTCTACCAGCTTATCCTCAAATACGACACCAACTATCGGCGAGTGGTACCATGCAGTAGTAGTATTTGATGGTTCAACCATCAAAATGTACGTTAATGGTCAACTCGAAAACAGTATTGCTCACTCAGTAGGCATACAAGATACTACTCAGGATTTCTATATTGGACGCGCGTCTAGTTCTAGCACACTCTTCTTCGATGGTGCCATTGACGAAACATTTGTGACTGCAACCGCATTAACCCCTGCCCAAATCAAAAACATGTACCAAGTAGGCTACCGCGCATTGCAAAGCCATGGTACAGGATTATCTAGCAGTACAGCCGACGGCAACCAAGCTCTAGCTGGCGCCAGCAATAATATTGGTGTAGTTGCCCCAGACTACAACAATCAGTTTATGTATGTCGGGTCAAACCACACCACCGATGGGGCATTAACCAAGATCCAACTCAATAGTGATACCGCCATCAAAAACTGGGACACAGGTGATAACGATCCCGATGGAGGAGTACAGATTGTCGACGATGATATCACCTCTCTCGCCGTCGGCGAAACCCTCTACGCCGTCGGCTCGGCTGCCAGCGGTGTCAAGACAATGGGCTTAGATGATAACGCAACTGCCACCAGTGGCAACTTTGTCAGCAAAACTTATGTCTTACCCAAGAATATCGGCTCTGCAGTGCTCTGGGTTTCCCCCATCATGGATGAGAGCGACGGTAGTAACACTCTAACCGTCCAAGCTAGCAATGACGGAGGTAGCAACTATGTGACCTGTACCCTAGTCAACACCAATACCAACTACGACGCTCCCGAACGTGAATATGCCTGCACCTTTACTACTGCCGACAACGATCTCAAAGTTCGGTTCCAGTTTGCTCGCGGTAGCACTAAAACGAACACTTACATTGTGCAGTATGGCATTAGTTGGCTTGGCGAAACCGGTTTTAGGGTAGAACAATTGGACAACAATACTACTCGACTCTACAACTTCTCTGGTGAATCCCAAAATCTTAAACTAAATGTAACAGGAGCTAGTACTACTAACCTAGCCTCTCCCTGGACTGATGCTGGCTCTTACCTCTACCCCACTGGCTATGAAGAAATTCGGATTTACAACGGCGCTGGGAGTAACTACATGAACCTAAGTGATGCTTATATCAACTTTGGTTCAACCAGTGGCAGTAGTGGCTACGGTATTAGGGATAACGCTGGCACGATGGAATTCAAAAATAGTGCTGGCAGCTGGACCGCGCTCGGTGCCGGTGGGGCCAGCTGGTGGGATCAGGTTAACGGCACCATCCAACCCTACAACAAAACTGTCGACTTCCTCCTCGGGGGTACCGCAACCAGTAGTGCCAAATTTGCAGTTCTTAACATGAATAGTGGCACCCCTACTGCCAGCATTTCAGGCAACATGATTATTGGCCAAGGTGACTATTTAGGTAGTGAATATGGTCCTCTCAACCTAGCCTACAAATCAGGAACTAATGCCTGGACTACTGGTCTCGTCCTGCAAGATAGTACAGGCAATGTTGGCATTGGTGTTAGTAACCCTACCCAAAAACTAGAGGTCAATGGTTATGTTGTCGGCCAGCGCTTTGAAGACTCTGCAAGCTCAGCCTACTACCTCGATCCTGCCGCTACCGGGACCTCCCTCTCGATCGACGGTAACATAGTAGGTAACGGTGCCTTCTATTTAAGTACTGGCAACGATGCTGTCGCTGTCTCGATAGGCACCACTGGTGCCGGCAAGCTAGACGCCGGTACTATCGACCCCCCCTACACTATTAATGGAGAAAAATTTGCTACATATATGTCAGGTATGACAGGCGTAAAAGAAGAAACTACAGGATCTATCATTGCAACTGAACACATTACTGGCAAAGGTTATCGCGCAACTCTAGATTTTGCGAGTGCGATCAAAGGCAGCGATCTCTGGCTTTTTGCTCAAACTACACAGCTACAAAATCAACTCGACAAACTAGTAGTCTTAACCACTGCTTCTGGCATGAGCAAAACCTGGTATGAAATTGACGCTTCATCAGGCAAACTTTACCTCTATAGTAGCGCTCCCACCCAGATTTCCTATCGTCTAACCGCTCCACGTTTTGATGCTTCAACTTGGACCAATACCCGAGACTCCGAAAGCCTTGGTTTCGTCGTAAACAACCCCACTACCTGGTCTGTGACTAGTGAGATCGCCAACTTTTATAACCAACTTTCAGACACTGTATCACAAACCTTAACCAATCTACTCTCTGTACAAACCATTTCTCCTCTTGCCGAAGGTCAGAAAATCGAGATCACTGCGCCAGTTACTATTAGTCCCACTTCTCCCAACCCTGATCTCCCCACCCTCATAGTAGATGGTGAAATCCAAGCAACCACCATCAGCGCTCGCCTCGCCCAGTTGGAATCTATTCAAGCCGAAAATATTACCGCAAAGAATATCGTCGCTGATACGATTACTGCCAACTCAATCATTGGATTAGACGCCAAAATTGCTAGCCTGTCTGCTGGTATGAGCGATGCCGACCTCAGCAGCATAACTGCTCGCATCAAGAATAGGCTCGCCGAAATCACGGATCCCACAACAGCTACTGATATTCCTATCCCCGAAGATGTAGTGACCAATCAACTTACCGAGACCATTGCTAACATAAGCACGGCAACTACAAGCGCGACCATTACTACCGCGGATATCGATTTTGCTACCATCAACAACTACCTCGCTGTCATTGGCACTGCGACCATCACTGACTTGTCAGTTACTAATAATATGTACAGTAGCACTATTAATAGTCAGTCAGGCACCTTAGCTCTCCAAAATCTCGGAGGCATAATCAACCTAGGCAACAACACCCTCGTCGTCGACAGTACCGGCTCCGTAGTTATAAATGGTGACCTATATGTAAATGGTCGCATTCTCGCCGAATCCGCTAGCATTAATAGTCTCGAGTTAGGGAGCGCTCCCGACTCCACTACTAGTGCCCTCGGCAACCTTTTAGCCGTTTACAATGAGAACGGTGAGACTGTCGCCACAATTGACGCCTCAGGTAGTGCCAACCTCGCTAGCCTGACTACCAATATGATCACCATCGCCAGTGCTGGCTCCGCAACCGATAGTTCCGCACTCGCTACCCTCACCGGCAACACCGAAAGCAATTCGACTGCAGGTAACGCTACCTTAACTACTCCAAACACTGAACTAACCATAACTTCTCCTTATGTCACTACCAACTCACTGGTTTATCTCACTCCTACCACTAATACCGACAACAAAGTATTGTTCGTCAAAGCCAAAGATAGTTGTCAAAACGCCGCGCCTACTTGCACACCCAGCTTTACCGTAGGCATCGACGCGTCAGCCAGTACAGACATCTCCTTTAACTGGTGGATTATTGAACTAAAATAAAAATGGATACTAGTTTTGCTTGACATCACACTTCATTGTTACTTTAATGAATGTATGGATCCATCTCTGCCCGAGGAAAAAAAAACCTTCTCTCTCGTAATCCCGTTACTCGCAGTTCTTTTTGGGATTTCACTCGGAGGTGGTTACTTATATCTTAAGACTACCTACCCCAACCTTTTCAAGGACGCATTCGACAAAATAACCGAGATTGTTCCGCAGCTTAAAAGAGAGGCCGCGACTACAGCCGAGAAACTATCTAGCCCTCTCCCTACTCGTAGTCCCTATCCCTTAGTCCCTGATGATGGTACTGCAGGGACATTCAAAATTAGTCAGGGAACTCACAAAGGCCCAACCTTCACCGACCTTAGGATAGACCCATTAGATGCAAAAGTAGGCGACCAAGTTACTGTCACTCTCGGACTAAGCAGTTCCACGACAGTTATTTCGCTCACAGGTGCCCTATTTACCGATTCAGGCAAGATAGATCTACCCTTCCAAAAAACTTCTCGCAAGAATAACTCAGAAAAATGGGTTGCTCAGTTTGAGCTTACTCAATCCATTCTCTATACATACAAACTTAATTTTTTGGCTAGTGATGGTTCGGATACTAGTAACCTTAGTATGGCCCCACGTAACTAATTATGAAAAAACTTTCTCTATATCTACTTTTTTCAATCCTTATCTTGTTTCCTTTTGCTCGTAGTACAAAAGCAGTTTGCATGGGGACGGTGGACAGCAACGTAACCATTTCGGCTGGCGATACCTGCACCATCCCCGCCGGTCAGACTTATCACATTGATAACGCAACTACAGAGTCATCTTCTACCAACAACGGTGCGATCACCCTAACTGGTGGGTCACTAACAATCGCAAATACTGCAATATTAAACGTCTCGACACTTCAACCCAATGGTGGAACCATTATTGTTCAAAACGGTGGCCAAATCAATGTTGGTGTTAGCCAAGCTCGCTGGGTAGTCGATGCAGATGCAGATGGATACCCAGTTAGCTGGACCACCTACACTGCCAGTGCTGCTGGCAGAAGACGCGCCGGCCTCATGAAATCAAAAACCCTCGTTGACTGCAACGATAATGATAGTAATGTCAAAATTCAGGGCGCAACCGGAGGAACTATCACCTACTCTGGCAGCTACACAACCCACACTTTC
>Ga0268298_10005939_pt1 | contig 11250 bp, 9 predicted proteins | sample WWTPWeurt_MetaG_FD_194462 | JGI IMG/M metagenome (GOLD analysis project Ga0268298, IMG submission 194462) | Activated sludge microbial communities from WWTP in Nijmegen, Gelderland, Netherland - WWTP Weurt | ecosystem: Engineered > WWTP > Aerobic digester > Activated sludge | place: Netherlands... | reverse complement strand
GGTCCGGTCATCCGCCGCGGGCAATGAAGCGCGCACCGACCAGGTATCCGATGCGGGGTCGTAAGCGTACCAATCCTTGTAGGCTTCCACCAGAATATCGACGTACTTGTTTCCCATCCCCATGTACCCGGTATTGCCGATGCTGAACGCGTTCATGGTGTGCCGGATATTGTATTGTCCCAAGGGCATCTCTGCCCGAGATTCAATGTTATAGATCGGGTGTGATGTTTGATAATAGGTCGTGGTATCCGTACAGGCGCTATCGGTCGATACAAACTGGACAAGGTGTTCACCGCATTGCCGGAAAGTATACGCCACCTCATTCTGAAAGCCGAAGGCAGAAGCAATCGGTTGACCGTCCACTAAGAGGGACAGTATGGAAGTATCCTGCGGATAATGCAACAGGCTTCCATTGACAAAATCGTGCGGCACACCTATCCCGGATTCGTCTATTTCCCTTGGAAAATAAAATGGCAATTCGGCGCAAGCTCCCGGCTCATATCGACAAATAGCCCGATTCGATATTCCGGCTCCTTCCCCAAAACAGTAGTAGAATCGACTGTCAATGGTCATACCCGTCGCGAAGGCCGTTGAACGAAACGCGCCGCTCGTGGCGAAGAAGGAAGGGGCAGGATTTGTTTCACCGGTAATCAGATCATAGAAATAACCCGAGTTGAGGTACGAACTAAGACTGGTACCCGATAGCTTGCCATTCACAATCCAGATCTTGTCCCCGTTGAGATATATGGAGGAGCCAAATCTGGCATCCAATGCGAAGCCGGAGACCAACTGACCCCAGGTATCTGCGGAGATGTCGTATTTCCAGATGGAAGAAGAGGAGCCCAGTATCACAGCATAGAGGTCGCCCTGATATTCGACTACTTCATCGGCGAAAGTGACCGAAGGATGAGAGCTCAGTTGCGTCCAAGTGGCAGTGGTGATGTCATATCGGTAAAGCTCTTCGGTATACCCAAAACAGAGGTACAACTGATTGTTGATTGCGATTGCGTTGGGCTTTGAGCGTGCATCACCCGGAAAATCCGGCAACTGAACCCATGTGTCGGTTGATGGAATGAACTCATAGAATAAATTGGTCTTCCATGGCGCGACATTGGTATCGCCTCCCATCAGATAGTAGTGTCCCGCCGCGTAGACAAACTCACCATAGTGTACGGTATTGAAGGGAAAATCCTGAAGGTGTGTCAGCCGATGCGTCCCACAGTCGTATTGCCAGAAATCGCGCAACAGATTTCCATTATCATCAGTGCCAAGTCCCAAGTATGCAAATCCGGCATTTCCTGCACCAACTGCGTGCTTCCTGTCTTTGGCTTCCAAGGGTAGCGCAGTTTTTCCCGACCACATTCCCTGTGCGATAAAAATATTGGCAGTCGCAGAATCAACACAGTATCCGTTGGTTCCGGTCAGCGAGATGGAAAAATTACCGTAACGTAGGGCTGTGAGGGAAGTATCGCCCGAATACCAACCGAGGTCTGTGGTATCGATCCTCCAATACCAGGCATATTGGCTGGTTGCGGGAACCAGTATACTGGCGTTGGTGACCGGATTCAACGCACCCACATAACTGGTATCAATAGCACCAATCTCAGACGTCAGGCTGCTGGTACATCCCGGATAAAAAGTCCATACATCTGCGGTCGTCGGAGCTGAACTGGTTCCCCCTCCGATCAGTTTAACGGAATCGGCAAATGCCATGAATGCCATGTCCGAGTGAAGATCGCCGTTGTATAGCAATGCGCCCTGGAGCCACGATTGACTCGGTAGGTGCGTGTATTTTGCAAAGTGTTCAGTAAAAAAGTGCACCACACCATGAAAGTTGGTTGCGAAGACCGGGGCGCCATTTCCACTCCCACCAGCCAGGGGCCAGTTGTTCGACCAGACACCGGTGGAAAAATCATATTGATAAGTAATAAGGCACGAATTGTCCATGAAGTAGGCAACGTCACCAATCACTGCGGCACGACTGATGAAATTCGTATAGGGTGAATCAGCCAGCCTGTTCCAGGTATCTGCTACCGGATCATACTCCCAAAATTCGTTGGTAGTCGTTGAAAAAGTACAACTTCCTTCACCAAAGACGATGTACCCTTTTCCATTGTAAACGAAGTACGCGAACTGATCATAATTGTTCCCGGGGAAATTGGCTCGTTGAAGCCAACTATCGGTTGCCGGATCATATTGCCAAAGGTCCCGGTAACAAGTGCTTCCCGCTATCCCGCATCCCATGTATATTTTCCCGTTGATCGACCAGGTAAATGCGTTCCGACGTGCAGGACCCGGAAATGTATCCTGCTGGGTCCACTGCGCAGTGAGTTCGTCGTACTCCCACACTTCATTGATATAAATTCCGCCGACAATAAATCCACAGAACAAATATCCCTGATGGCCGACTGTTTCGGCCATGGAGAATTTTCGTGGAGTTCCGGGAAAATCGGTTGATTGAATAGAGTTCCCTTGCGCAAACAACAATTTCGGGACTACCGCAAACAACAACAGGAAAGCAAGGAAATATCCGTGGGAACGGCGTAGGAAATGCATGTGGTAAAGATTTGATCTAAACCAAATGTAGGTATTCCAGTTGAAGTATCTCCATGTCAGGAAGTGCGAGGAACCATCACTGCTCACTCACACTGTTTCTTAGTCTCACACTGGGGGGGGGGATGAGGGACGTGGGACGAAGACCACTCACTGCTCACTCACCCTGTTTCTTAGTCTCACACTACTTCAGAAGGGGCGAGGGACGAGGCGCGAGGTGCGATTGACACAACCAACAAACAAGTCAAAGAATGCAACATGTCCACTGCCTACTGCTGTCTGCCTACCGCTGTCCGCCTACCCCTACCAGCCCACTGTTCACTGTTTACTATTCACTGTTTACTGTTCACTGTTTACTGTTCACTGTTTACTGTTCACTGTTCACTACGAATCAAGCCATCACCTTCCGACTCGCCATCAACGCCTCGATCTCTTCGATCTCGATCGGAATGGCGGCCATCAGGTCGACGGGGCCTTTGGCGGTGATGAGGATGTCGTTCTCGATGCGGATGCCGAGTCCTTCTTCCGGGATGTAGATGCCGGGCTCGCAGGTGAAGACCATGCCGGCCGCCATCGGTTCGTAACGGTTGCCGATGTCGTGCACGTCCAGTCCGAGGAAGTGCGAGGTGCCGTGCATGAAGTACTTCTTGTACAGCGGCTGCTTCGGGTCCTGGCGTTTCACCTCATCGGCTTTCAGCAGCCCGAGTTTGATCAGTTCCTCTTCCATCACCCGACCCACTTCTTCGTGGTAGCGTGGGATCGTATTGCCGGGTACCAGCATCTTCATGGCCGCGCGCATCACGCGCAGGACCGCGTTGTACACGTCGCGTTGCCGCGGCGTGAACTTGCCGTTGACCGGGACGCAACGGGTCAGGTCGGCGGCGTAGTTGGCGTATTCGGCGCCGAAGTCGAGCAGGATCACGTCGCCGTCGTTGCAGGGACGATTGTTCTCGTTGTAATGCAGGACACAGGCGCTCGGCCCGCTGGCGATGATCGGCGTATAGGCATGTCCGGTTGCGCGGTTCCGGATGAACTCGTGGATGATCTCGGCTTCGATCTCGTACTCCATCACACCCGGACGCGTGAAGCCCAACACGCGACGGAACGCCTTGTCGGTGATGTCGATCGCGGTACGCATCAGTTCGATCTCCGTCTCCGACTTGATCGACCGCAGCTTCGCCATCAAGGGACCACTGCGTTCGAAACGGTGGTGCGGATACTGCGCGCGGAGTTTCTCCGCGAAGCGCACATCCCGGTACGGCACTTCGGTGACGAAGCGGTCGTTCTCGTTGAGGTTCAGGTAAACCGTATCGGTATGGTGCATCAGGACCGGAAGGATCGCCGCGAAATCGTCGACCCAATAGATCGACTGCACGCCCGAAACTTCCCGCGCTTCTTCCTTGGTGTATTTATGTCCTTCCCAAACGGCAATGTGCTCGTTCGTCTTCCGCAGGAACAGGATCTCCCGGTATTCCGGCAGGGGATGCTGCGGCGACAGCACCAGGATCGTCTGTTCCTGGTCGATGCCGGTCAGCCAGAACAGATCGCTCTGCTGACGGAACGGGAAACTGGTATCTCCGCTGCGTGGCATCTCGTCGTTCGCGTTGAAGAACGCGATGGAGCGCTCACCCAAATGGCTGAGGTACTTTTTCCGGTTTTCAATGAAAAGCTGGCGGTCGATGGGAAGGTATTTCATGATGGAATTGCTTGCTTCCGTAAAAGTAGCAATTTTCCCCGCTACGACCCGGAGATCGGGGGCCTTCCGCGTCCGCTGCACCAGCCTCAGCTTCCGGAAAACAGTTTCTCCGCGTACGCTACGAGCTTGTTCAGCGTCTGCTTTCCGCCTTCGATCGCGTTCACCTTTTGGTTGAGTTCTTCGATCACGGCCTTGGAGGAGAACTCCGAGCGCATGGTCAGCCAGGTGCCGCCCTCCTGCTCTTCCAGGGTTACCTGCACGTCAAAGCCGTAGGGATTGTCGATAGCGCCGTTGCGGAAACACAGCGTATGCTCGGGCTCGATCCGGGTGTAGCGGATGTCGTTCTGATAGTCCTTCCCGAATCCGTGCATCACGAAATTCCAGCTGCCTCCCGTTTGCAACTGCAGCTGCGCGGTGGTCAGGGTGTATCCTTCCGGACCGTACCACTTGGCCAGGTGCTCCGGTTTGGTCCACACTTCCCAGACCAGGGAGCGCGGCGCCTTGATGAAGCGCTTGTGCTCGATTACCTTGTCCTCCCAACGGAAGGAATCATTTCTTTTTTCCACGGTGTTTCTTTTTTGATTGTTGCAACTGATCGAGGTAAGCTTCCAGTCGGTCGAATTTCCGTTCCCAGAACCGGCGGTACTGATTTACCCAGGCGTTTACCTCCGCGAGCTGATCCAGACGGGCTTCGCAAAAGCGCTCACGTCCCTCCTGCCGGACATGCACCAGGCCACATTCTTCGAGCACCTTGACGTGTTTCGATACGGCCGGTCGGCTGATGTCAAAGTTCTCGGCGACCGCGTTGACCGAGAGCGATTGGAGCGCCAGCAGGCCGAGGATCGCCCTGCGGGTCGGGTCGGAAATCGCCTGGAAGACATCGCGTCGCGGGGAGCTCATTGTGTAACCGTTTGGTTACAAATATACGCGTAACCCTTTGGTTACACATATTGTCGCTTAACTTTAACACTTGAACAGGTAGAATGCCTGTTTCTGCCAAATTTTTAAAATTGTAAAAGGGTTATTTTTACCCGGCATGGTTTCCAAGAACGAACTGCCCTGGATCGAAGCGGGCTACGAATTGTTCGCCGCGCAAGGACCGGACGGCTTGCGGGTGGAGACTTTGGCGCGCAAGGTGGGCATCAGCAAGTCTTCGTTCTACCACCACTTCGCCGATATTGATGTCTTCACCGAACGGCTGCTGGAATGGCACCTCGACCGCGCGGTGGAGATCGCCGGACGCGCACGCGACTGCCGGACGTTCGATCCCGACTTTTTGCATTTACTGGCCGAATATCCCGGCGACCTGCTTTTCAACCGGCAGTTGCGCGTACACCGGGAGAACCTTTCCTACCAGCTTTGCTTCACCCGCGCCAATGCATTCGTCGAAGACGCGATTCTCCCCTGCTGGTCAGCAGAACTCGGCCTGGCCGGCAAACCGGAACTGGCGCGCAGCCTCTTCGCCGTCATCAACGACATGTTTTACCAACGCGTGACCCGCGAAAACCTGCACTATGCCTGGATGAAACAACTCCTCGGCGAGATCAAAGCGATCCTCACCGATATGATCCGGGGGAGTGGGATGGGGAATGAGTTGATTTGATGTTTCCAAGATAAAATATGAAGTCTTCGCTTTCATTTAAATCGATAAGAAACGCCCAATGAAATAGAAATTAATTTATTTGAAACTATTTCAACAGCTTTAAAGTTATTCAGGTATGCCGGGAATTTATCCTTATCATCATAAAGTGCATACTCATACTTACACCCTAATAAAAGATCTATTCGTCCTTTTAATGGCTTTTTCCAAAGTATTTCATTTGAAACTATCCAGCAATAACCTTGAGGATAGAATCTTTTTAGGCTGCCAGACAAAGGAGGTCCGTTGTCTGATGTGCCGGCGGGAAAGCCCGTAACTTCGGGCGTTACACGGATACTATACCTTTCATTAATAATGGAATTAAAACTCCCTCCCAACCCAAACCGATTAACAATCCTGCCCGATGCAACCCGATTAAGTAGCACAACACCAATGCCTAACTTGATTCGATTATCCACAAATTCTAGCCCTTGTCTTAACCAATAGTCTTTTCTTTCATACTCAATTTTAAAATATTCCTGACTTAATATATTAACAGGAATAAAACTATATTCCCCCAATACTTCCATCCTTCTATTTAAATTTATTTTCCATACCAATGAGTGATATAACGGGCACCTAGTGTATGAATACCCATTATTGTTTTGCGGACCCCTTAAATACCACTGACTATATAATATTATATTGCCTTTATACTCTATTTCTGCATTCGAGAATATTGATATAAATATTAACGATATACATAAAACTGTTCTTATATATTTTTTCATCTTTTTATTTATTTGATCACCACTGAACCCATCTTCATAATATACTCGCGAAAGTATATTCCAAATGGCAGATCATTCTCTTTTTCACATTTGATATCTTGATGTTGGCAAATTACCCACCAGCAAAGTCACGTAGTACATACTTCAATAGATGCTGAGATCAACTCATAAATGCAACTCCAAAGATAAAAAGACACCCCAAAGACCATAGTGTCCGGGGGTGCTTTATTGGCTGAGAAGCTGAATCTTTGGATTGCTTATGTCTCAAAATCACAGCCAATTCAGCCAGGCTCAATGGTGCTAAAGTGGAGCCATTTGCCAATCAGGAAACAGTCAACGCGAGATTGCTGCCATTCTAGCGGCAGCCCCATTGACGATCTGCAGGGAATAGAAACGAAACGCACTACAGCGTGGAATCGGTACAGGTCAGCATCGTGCCGATCTAGAACTGTGCGTGACGAGCCTACGTCATCGAAGAAAACCAAAGATCATCAAGCTTGATCATCAAGTAAAGGGATAAATCATTGAAAGATTCGATCGTGGAAAAGTTGATTAACGCACTCTATCGTTTATTTACAATATAATTTATTCCAAAGGCAATAGCCATCATTTGATTGAAATTTATTTTAAAATAACTTATGTTACTAGCCGAAACTCCGTTAACTGTCGTTCCTTCATAGTCAGAATAGTCATATTTTAACGATGACACAAAACTTAATCTTCTAGTAAAAGACTTTTTCCATAATACTTGACATCCAAATATGTAAGTTATTCCATAATTGTAGCTATCTCTTCGTCCTTCGCGCAGACTTGGCCTTGTTCCTTGGCCAGATGAATCTTCAATACTCCCCTTTGGAGTTACGGTAATTTTGAGATCCCTCATCAATAGAGTATTCAAACTTGTGCCACCAAATAATCTAAGACATACAGACCCTGCCTTAGGGTGGGTAAATAAATTAACAGCCACTCCTATTTTTAATCTATTATCATTAAACTTCAATTCTTGACGAAGCCAGTAAGACTCATTATTCAAGATAAACTTATAACAATCAGGACTATTAATAGCTAAGGGGATAAATTGATAATTAATTAAGACTCCTATATTTTTCCCCACGCTTTGCTCAAAAAGCACTGAAGGAGATAGCGGATTTGAGCTATAACATGAACCGCTGTTATAATAGCCCTCCAATCGCCATCGACTATTGGTGATGCCGCTAATGTCGATTTCCACAGCTCCATATACTTCTAACTTATATATAAGCGTCAATATAATAAGTATGACCACTCTAATTCTTGTCATGAGACATCTATTCTGTATATTTTCCTTTACTTTTTTCCATACAAATTATTCTTTACAACTTGTCCAGGTATTTAGGGGGCTATGACAGTAGCTTTTTTTGAGTCTAAAATTTAAAGTTAATTCCGGTAGATAAAGAAACCATTCTATTATACTTTAAAAGAAAATATTTCAAATCAACAGCAGTATCAGGATAGTAAAGCCTGTCATCATAATCTGCATAGTCAAACTTGCATGAAGCACGCAAACCCAATCTCGTGTTTATCTGCTTTTCCCATGCCCATTCAACACAAAAGATTGATGTAAAGCCAAAGTTATAACTCTCTTTCCGACTTTTCTCCAATACCGGTTGGGCACTGGCGGCTGAACGATCAATTATCGATGCTTCCGGAGTTACTTTAATATCGATCTCCCTTTTTAGCAGGGAATTTAAACTTGTTCCACCATATACACGAAGGGATAAAACCCCTAATTTCTCCCCTTGAATTACTTTTACACCCACACCTAGTTTTATCCGATGATCGGTAAAACTTAAACGCTGCCTGACCCAATAATGTGTTCCATTATACGAGCTTTTATAGCAATCCGGACTCACAACACTAACTGGCAATAACTGATAGTCCAGTATCAGTTTAAAGTTATTTTTAATGTCTACATCCCAGTTTATTGATGGGGATACCGGCACTGAAGTAAAACTATATCCATCGTTGTAGTATCCATCCAATCGCCACAACCCTGATGTGATATAATTCATACTAACTCCAACAGCACCATATGAACTGAAGTGAATGCATACTTTCACTAACAAAAACACTATGATACTTCTATTCAACATGACTTTTTACCTCTAGGTTCCCTCTCTCACATAAAACCATTCATCTGTTGAGTCAATATCCTGGAAGAAAATTAGATAAAATACTTTGACAAAGTACAAGCCCCGAATCCCGTTAAAATTCAGGATCCGGGGCTTGAAAACAAGTGACGAACGTTGGTTCGTCAAATGATCAGCGGTAGTTATTCCACCACCAGCAATCGCGTCTGAGCCAGCTTGCCGTTCTTGTCGGTCATCCGCAGTTGGTAGGAACCGGCTGCAAGCGTTGCCGGCAGGCGGAGCTCGATGGTGGATTGCGCGAGGGTCGGTGCTCCTGCATGGAGCAGTGTGGTCCGGCCGAAGAGGTCGGTCAGTTCGATGCGCTCCGCCTGGAGGGTGGACGATACATGCAGTACGGATCCCGTCCGGACCGGTACGGGCCAGCAGCTCAGGTTGGCTGTTGCAGTTGGTTCGGCGATGCCGACAAAGAGATCGTTGTTGAATCGCATCACGGCTACGTCGTTGTTCGGACCGGTATTGCCCTTTCCAGCCGCGAGGATCTTGCCATCGGCCTGCAGACAGATGCCGTTGGCTTCGTCGAAGGCGGTCGCTACCGTGGTGACCGAATAGCCGTCGCCGTCGAAATCCGTGTCGAGTGAACCGTCGGAACGGTAACGCACCAGCAAGAAGTCGCGATCATCCATGAAGAACCCGCCGGAAGTGCCGGCCAGCAGGGGCTTTCCATCGGGTTGCAGGACCATATCGTACGCCACATCCTGCGCGGCACTGTCCCAGATCGCGATGCCGTCGGTATCGAATCCGGTATCCAGTGCACCGGTGCTGTCGTACTTCGCCAGCAACAGGTCGAACGAAAAGTCGGGTTGTGTGGTGTAACCGGCCACATAACAACCGCCGACAGGCGTCAGCGCCAGACCGAAGCCGTCTTCCACATACTCGGCCGAGTAGGGAGTCATGACGATCCCGTTGGTGCCAAAACCGTTGTCCGGCGAGCCGTCTTCCCAATAACGCGCAACAAGCACGTCAAAATTGAACTGGCCGGTACCGGTCAGGCCCTGGTCATAGTGGCCGCAAGCGGTGATGCGACCGTCAGCCTGTACGGCGATGTTCCAAAAGCGACTGTCCTGTCCCGTCACTGGCATCGCCACCACGCCGTTGGTGCCAAAGGTGGAATCCAGCGAACCGTCCTCTTCGAGTCGAATGATGACGGGCGCCTTGTTGAAGGCCGGATCGGTCATTTGTCCCGCCAGGAGGATGCGACCATCGTTCAGCTCGGCCATGCCGTAAGCGATATCGTCGCTCGGGCTCAGGTCAACACTCGCGATGCCGCTTTGGCCGAAGGTCGTGTCGCGACTGCCGTCCTCGAGGAAGCGTATGACGAGGAAGGAAAAATTATAGGACGGATCACAGGAAGCGCCGCCGACCAGAATTTTACCGTCGTCCCGGACGATCACACGATACGCATACGATTCCGTGAAATCGGGAACAGTCAACACGCCGGTGCCATTAAACGTGGAATCAGGCGTACCATCGGTCAACAGCCGGATCACCAGGAGCTGTCCCGCGAACGCGGGTGTCAAGGCAGTACCCACGGTGACCACCTTCTGGTCGGCCGGTTGCACCGCGATGTGCGTGAGGTTGTCCTGGAAACCAAAGTCCTGTACATAACGACCGCCGTTTCCGAAGGAAGGATCCAACGTACCGGCCGGTTGCGCAGAAGTTAATAAGGGCAGGATCAGCACAAAGAGGCCGGCTAATCGAACACAAAGGGAGGTAAGAAGTTTGCTCATCCGGCGAAGATAAACCCAACGCCCGGATCACGATTAGACGGGGCCGTACAACTTTCAGGATTTATCCTGCGAATCGGCCAAATTTTCGTTCAGGCCGTTGTCTTACGCACATATTTGGTCAGGATAACGATCTGCTGTCCTTCGATCTTGCCCTCGATCTGCTCCGTGTTATCCGGAACAAGTTTGATATTCTTCACCGTTGTCCCGATGCGGGCGTTGATCTGCGAGCCTTTTACGTCGAGCGATTTGGTCAGCACGATCGTATCGCCGTTTTGCAGGCGCGCGCCGTTCACATCCTGGTGTACGGCAACGGGGTCGCGGTCTTCATGATCGCCGGTCGCCTGTGCCCACTGCAACAGCTCGTCGTCGAGGTAAAGCTGATCCAGCGCATCCTGCGCCCAGCTCTCGCTCTTCAGCCGGTGCAACATACGCCAGGCTACCACCTGGACAGCGGGAACCTCGCTCCACATACTGTCTTTGAGGAAGGTCCAGCGGGAGGGCGTCAGTTCATCTTGCCCGGAAAGCTGGTGCAGGCAGTCCTGACAAACCAGGATGGCCCGGTCGGCCGAAGGCCCTTCGTCGGGCGGTACCGCATAAACCGATAATTCATTGGAAGCGCTGCACAATTCGCAGCGGTCGTTGGCCCTGGCTCGGACCTGCATTTCAACGGACATGATAACGGGTTTGGGGCTGCAAACTTAAGAGAATGCCCCGT
>Ga0268298_10005937_pt1 | contig 11251 bp, 10 predicted proteins | sample WWTPWeurt_MetaG_FD_194462 | JGI IMG/M metagenome (GOLD analysis project Ga0268298, IMG submission 194462) | Activated sludge microbial communities from WWTP in Nijmegen, Gelderland, Netherland - WWTP Weurt | ecosystem: Engineered > WWTP > Aerobic digester > Activated sludge | place... | reverse complement strand
AAGCCGCGGGGTCGTTCTCGGTGGTTCAAAGCGGGAACGTGAGCGGAGCGAGCTTGCCCGCGAAGCTCGCGAGCTCGGAAGGGCCCATCGACGAGCAGAAGGGCTCCGTGGGGATCTGGGTCGAGCGTTCGGGCTCGGGTGGAGGCAAGTCCGAGTTCTTGGTCTACGTCGTCACGCGGCGTCACGATCGCGTCTTGGTCGAAGTCGTGCGTTTGCCTGGTACCGACAGCCCCGAGACCGATCGCGCGCTGGCGCTCAAGGTGCGCGAGGTGATCGAGACCGTGCTCGTGGCGTCGGACGAACCCGACGTCGCTCCCGCCATGGTTGCGCCCCCGAGCCGCGAGGCCGAGAGCCGCCGAGCGCGAGCTTCGGTCACTCCGCTTCTTTCGGCCGAGTTACTCGGCGCAAGCGGCGGGGACGGCACCGGTGCGAGCGTCCTCGGCGCCGTGCTCGGCGCGGGTGTCGCGTGGAACGGACGAGGTTTCGGCGTGGAGGCGCTGGCCTCCGGCTTCGCCACGACCGGGTCCGAGCGCGAGGTGGCAGGTTCGCGCGTCTCCTCTCACGAGCTCGGGCTCGAGGCGTCGCTCCGTGGCCTGCTGGTCGCGCAGGACTTCTCCGCCGGCGGTTTCGCCGGCTTCGGTGTACGGCGGGTGTCGGCGCTCGGCGCGTCGGTCGATGGCCGCGAAGGCAGCGCGGTGCGTTGGGTCCCCGAGCTCCACGTCGGGCCCGAGGTGAGGGCCGCGCTCGGGAGCGCTGTCGATCTGCGCGCGGCGCTCGGGCTCGAACTCGCGCTTCGCCGGCAACGCTTCAGCGTGCTGGGCCGCGAGGTGAGCGATCTCGGCAGCACGCGCGCTACTGCCGAGATCGGCGTCGTCGTCCGATTCGAGTAGCTCAGCTCGGCGGCACGCACACGCTGCCCGTCGTGGCGGGACCGACCAGCTTGATGTCTGCCTTGCAGGTGGCGCGAAGGTCCCAAGGACGACAGAAGCTGCAATCCGTGTCCCCCACGCAGGTGGCGAGACAGTAGTTCTTTCCCGCGATCGTCGAGCACAGCGATCCCGTCGGGCAGTCCGTGTCGCTCTTGCAGTCGGCTTTGCCGCAGTAGCCGCCTTTCAGAGACGTGATGCACGAGAGCCCCGTCGCACACTCCGAGTCGGCCTTGCACGCCTCGCCCACGCCACAATCACCCGGAACACACACCTTGCGGTTGTTCGCGCCGCCGCCGGAAGAGCGACAGATGAAATCCGAGCTCGCGTACTTCTGGCAGTACTCGGCGGAGTCGAGCTTGGCGCCGCCGTCGGGCGGGTTCAGATCCGCGTCTTCGCAGCTCAGGAAACACTTGGTCGTTTTTCCCGACTCGAACGGCGAGCAGACCTGCTTCAAGTCGGTCTTGCACTCGCCTTCCACCGCGCAGCAGTCGGCGTCCGTGTTGCAGAGGTGGGTGCAGTAGCCCTCGTCGATGCGATCGAGGCACTCCACCGTTCCTGACAGCTTGGTCGGATCGACGCCGGGGTAACAGTCGCTGGGGGTCTTGCAGGTCGAGCCGACGTTGTCGGGGCTCCCGCCAGCGCCCCCGCCGCCCGCCGAGCTCTTGTCGCCGTCGTCGTCGGAGCCGCACGCCACGCCGGTGAGTGCGGCTCCGAAGAGACAAAGAAGTGCCAATGCCCGAGCTTTGCGCATGGTCCTGCTCACTGGATCGGGTACACGCACTTGCCCGACGTGCACGGCACCTTGTTGCAGCAGTCGGCGCCGGTCGTGCAGCTCTGACCGTACAAGGCGCAGGTTCCGGAGTCGGTTCCCGCGTCGGTGCCGCTGTCGGCACCGCTGTCCGTGCCGGCATCCGGGATGTTCACGGGACCGCACACGCCCTTGGTGGAGCCGGGCGGCGCCTTGCACGGCAGACCCGTGCAGCAGTCGGCGTCGGTCGTGCACGTGCCGCCCGACGGAACGCAGCTCGCTCCGCAGATGAACGGCGACCCGTTGGGATCCGAGTTGGGTAGGCACGGCAGGCCGCAGCAGTCCGCGCTGGAAGCGCACGCCTTGCCGACCTGCGATCCGGCATTGGCGCAGTTGCCGACGCCAGTGCAACGCGGAATGCCGAGGAGGTCTTGCTGGCAGACCTCGGGCTTCTGGTTCACGTTGCCAGCGCAGCAGTTGTTCTCCGCGTTGCACGACGTCGTCGCGAGCTTGCAGACGGCGCCAGCGGGCCGGCACGCGTTGCCGTTGTCGCAGCGGCCGACGGGCTCGCCCGCGCTCTTGCTGCACTTCACGCTGCCATTGCCGCCGGGCACACCCTCCGCGCCGCAGCAATCCTTGTCGTCTTTGCAGATCTCACCGGTCGGCCGGCAACCACTCGGCGGCTGGCACACGAGTACGCCCGTCGGACCATAGGGTGCGCAAGCCCGGCTGCAACACTCCCCGCCGCAGGCCGGAATGCCCGCATCGTTGGTGGTGACGCCGCCGTCGCCGTTCGCGCCCGCTCCGCAGACCTGACCCGCGACCAAACAGCCGGTGGTTCCAGGCGCGTTCGGCAGCGCGCAGATGCCGACGGTCGCGCCGGTCTGCTTGCTACAGATGCCGGTGCAGCACTCCGCGTCGGCCCCGCACAAATCTCCCTGCTGCGTGCAGAACGAAGGTTGCGCCGCGCAGTTCCCGTTCTGACAGAGCTTCGAGCAGCACTCGGCGTTGGATCCGCAGCTGTTGCCGGCGGTCTTGCACGAAGGGTTCAGCGGGAGGCAGCCCACGTCGCCGCAGCTTCCGCTGCAACATTGGGCGTCGCTGGTGCACGGCTGCTGATCCGACGTGCACAGCGTCTGGCCACACACGCCGCCGCTGCACACGAGGCCGCAACACTCGGTCGGACTCGTGCAGCTCTCGCCGCCGGTCTTGCAGGTCCCGACGGGGTTCACGCAGACATGGGTCGTCGGATCGCAGTTGGCGGAACAGCAGTCGCCATTGGTCGCACAAGAGACGCCCGCCAGCTTGCAGTTGGCTGCGCCGCCGGTCCCGCCCACGCCGGTGCCGCCGCTTCCGCCGGCGCCCCCGCTCCCGTCGTTGCCATTGTCGGTGGTCGCGTCCTTCTTGGGCTTCGACGATTCTTCGTCGTCGCCGCCGCAACCCGGTGGGAACAGAACCGCGCTCGTGGCCAGCGCAAATGCGGCGAGACCCGTGAAAACACGCGCTTTAGCGGACATGCCCCGTTGGTGGCGCGACGCCGCGAGCGGTCGAAGAAATCTCACGACCACCTTTGCCCACACCGTGACTCGGCGATTCCTTCGACCGAACGGGGCTAACCTGACACGAACCCTACAGTGCTGAAGCTCGCGCGAAGCCCCGACCGCAGCGATTGGGACGAGGCCACGCTCACGGCCTGTCGCCAGGGCGATCGTGCGGCGCTCGAGCGAGTGCTCCTGTCCGAAGCGCCATTGGTGGAGCGCACGCTGTCCCGAGTGGTGTCGTCCCGCCCGGACGTCGAAGACCTGATGCAGAAGACCTTCGTGGTGGCCATTCGGGGCTTCGCGCGCTTCCGCGGCGAGGCCAGCGTCCGGACCTGGCTCACGGCCATCGCGCTTCGACTCGCGCAAGAGCACCTGCGGCGCGCGCGTCCCGTGCTCGAGGTCGTCGACGACGAGCAGGCGCGGCTCCCCGATCCCGAGACCGCGCTCAACGACCAGAGGCGGTTGAGGCGCCTCGAGCGACACCTCGGCAAGATCCATCCGAGGAAGCGCGTGGCGTTCGTGCTCCACGTGATCGAGGGTCGGTCCATCGAAGAGGTCGCCGCTCTCACCCGTGTCTCCAAGACGGCTGCCAAGAGTCGAGTGTTCTTCGCGCGCCGAGAGCTGATGAAGCTCGTGCGACACGATCCGGAACTGAAGGACTTGCTCACGGGGAAGTGCGAGGGGGAACCATGAGCTCGTGTGCACGTGCCCGGGAGCTGCTCGCTCGCCGCGCCCGCGGCCTCGACGACGTCGAGCGCCTCGAGCTCGAAGATCACCTCGAAGCGTGCAGTGCGTGCGTGGAAGAAGATCGGGTGCTCGGCGCGTTGCGCACCACTCTCGGTGGGGGTTTCGAGCTGGGCCACCGCGCGCGCGCGCGTCGCTTCGATCGAGCGTTCTCGGAAGCCATGTCGCCCGAGCGGCGAGCGGAGTCGGCGCGCCTGGAGCGTTGGGCCGAGCGCAGGCAGTTCTTGCGCTGGGCGAGCTTCGGCGCGGCTCCCGCGCTGGCCGCTGCGGCGGCGCTCTTGCTGCTCGCGCCCTCGCCCGTGCGTGTGCGCATGGCCCGGCTGCCGGAGCTGCCCGCGGAACGGAGCGTCTGGCTTCCGCGCGTGCTTTCGGGCGACGTGGAGACCCACGACCGAGCCGTGCACGCCGGCGAGTCTCTGGGCGACGCCCGGCGAATCGCCGCGGAGACGCGCGCCAGCGTCCGGATTGGCCGCGCTCGGATCGAGCTCGAACCCGGCAGCGCGGTGGATTGGAGCCGCGGTTTCGATGCGCTCGCGGTGGAGAGCGGACGCGTCCACTTCGACGTCGAGCATCGCGACGATCGAACGTACTCTGTCGCGACGACGCGCTTCCGCGTCGAGGTCGTCGGCACGTCGTTCAGCGTCGACCCGTCGGGCGTGAGCGTGGAGTCGGGTCGCGTGCGCGTGTTCGAGGACGGGAAGCCAGCGGCGCACGAGCTCTCGGCCGGCCAACGCTTCGAGCTGACGCCCGAGCTCGCGGAAGAGAAGAAGCCGGCCGCCGTCGACGCGCCGGTGATCGACGTGAAGGCGTTGCTCGCCTCGGCACGGAGCGAGCTGGCCCGCGGAAACCCGGCGGCGGCTCGGAACGCGGTGGAGCGTGCGCTGGCGGGTCGCCCCACGGGCGCCGAGGCCGCGGAGGCGCGCTCGCTCTTGGCCGAGTGCGCGCTGGTGGGCGGCGATCGCAGCGAAGCTCAGCGCCGCTACGCCGAGGTCGCGGCGGAGCACGCCGGCACCAGCGCGGGCGAAAACGCGGCGTTCGCGGCCGCTCGGCTGGAGAAGGACCCGAAGCGGGCGCGGCGCCTGCTGGAAGGCTACCTGGCGCGCTATCCCAAGGGTCGCTTTGTCGCGGAAGTCGAGGCACGCTTGAAGAGCCTTCGCTGAGCGATGTCGACAAGAAGAGTATTCCTCGTCGCGTTCGCGCTCGCGATTCCAGCGGCTTGCGGTGCGGAGACGACCGAGCTGGTCGGTTCCCCAACGAGTACTGGCGGTGGGGGCAGTGCGGGCGCGGATGGCGCAGCGGGTGATGCCGGGACCAGCGCCTGCGAACCGCGAGCATGCGCCACCAAGGTGTACGCTTGCGGCAACTGCGTCGACGACGACGGAGACGGCCTCGTCGACGCGCTGGATCCCGAGTGCCTCGGCGCGTGTGACAACACCGAAGGCGGCTATGCGCCGGAGCTGCCCGGGAGTCCCGGGCTCGACTGCAAGACCGATTGCTTTTGGGACAACGGCAACGGCAGCGGCAACGACGACTGTTATTGGGACCATCGCTGCGACCCCCTCGAGGTCGCGCCTGCGTTCGCTCCCGAAGGGCCGACCTGTGGCTACGACCCGAGCGTGAAGCTCGGCGCGAGCCTGAGCTGCGGCGACGCCAGTGCCTCGCAGTCGGCGACGTGTCAGAGCGTTTGTCTGCCGCTGGTGCCCAACGGCTGCGACTGCTTCGGTTGCTGCCTGGTTCCCGGTGCCCCCACACCCATTTGGATGGGATCGGTGGCGCCGGGAACCGCTGCCAGCAGCTGCTTTCCGGACGCCTTGGCCGATCCCGACAAGTGCAAGCCCTGCACGCTGGTGAAGAGCTGCGAGAACCCCTGCGAAGCCTGCGAAGTGTGCGTGGGAAAACCCGCGCCCGACGCCGGCTGCGGCAGCTCACCCGCGTGTCCCGCAGGGCATGCGGCTTGCGGTTCGGGCGCGAGCTGCGGCCCGAACCAGTACTGCATCACCGGTTGTTGCGTGGACGTTCCAGCTTGAAGCGGCGCGACTCGAGTCTTCAGGCGTTGCCCTGTCGCACCACGCCCATGACCTCTTCTTCGGTCAGGATGTGGTCGCTCTCTTTGGCCTTGGCCAAGATGGCCTTCACCAGCGCGTCGCTCGGCTCGATGTTGCGCGTTCGGAGCCAGTAGGTGACGTTGCTCGCGCCCGACATGTAGCCGATGACGATCTCTTGCTTGCGGCCGAACATGCCCGCCGGCACGCCGCTGTAGATGCGATCGGCGAGCCATGCGTCGCCCTTGGCCTGCGCCTTGATGATGGCGGCGGCGTGCACGCCGGTCGCGGTGCGGAACGCATCCTGCCCGACCAGCGGGTAGTTGATGGGGATCTGCCAGCCCACGGCCTTGGCTGCCGTCTCGCAGTACTGCACGAGGTGGGTGAGATCCTGATCTTCGAGCAGACCGAGCAGCTTCAGGTTGAGCAAGATGAGCTCCATCTGCGCGTTGCCCACCCGCTCGCCGATGCCGAGGGCGCAGGCATGAACGCGCCCGGCACCCCACTCGAGTGCATAGATGGCGTTCACGAGCCCGAGCCCGCGATCGTTGTGCCCGTGCCAGTCGATGCCGACGCTGGCTCCCATGCCCGCGATCAGGCTCTGCGTGAACTGGATGAGGTTGCGTACGCCGTCGGGCGTCGAGTGGCCCACGGTGTCGCACAGGCACAAGCGCGAGGCCCCGTGATCCACCGCCAGCTTGAAGAGCTCGGCGAGCACCTCGGGCCGGCTCCGCGTCGTGTCCTCGGTGACGTAGCAGACCTGAAGTCCACCCTTCACGCCCACGTCGATGGCTTCGGCGCTGCGCTTCTTGATGAGCTCGAGGTCCCACTCTTCGGCGAGCGCGCGGATGGGGCTCGAGCCGACGAAAGCGTACACCTCGACCGGGATGCCGGCGCGTTGCGACAGCTCGACCATGGGCGTGATGTCGCTCGGCACGGTTCGGCCGGCGCAGGCCACGCGGATGTTCAACTTCGCGCTCACGATCTCCTGGCACATGCGCAGGCAATCGTCGAACGCGCGTTTGCTCGAGCCCGGCAAGCCGATGTCGGCCTGGTGGATGCCGATCTTGTGCATCAAGTGCAAGAGCTCGAGCTTGTGCTCGATGTTCGGGTCTTTGACGCTCGGGTTCTGGAGCCCGTCCCGCAGCGTCTCGTCGAAGAACTCGACGCCGCGCGGGATGACACGACCTTTGCGCGCGATCTCGTTCCAGTCGTAGACGAGGTCGTCGCTGCGGGGCGGTTGGGTCGGCATGCCGGGAATATGGCTCAGCGCTCCCCGAGGTCGCAACCGACATCCCCAGCGCCTCGGCGGCGCCTTTCCCCGCAAGCATGGCGCGGCGCGCTATGGCGCTATAGTGGTCGGACCGATGCCTTCCGATGCGCTGCGCCGCCTGATTCGCCAGCGCATGGCGGACGAAGTCGGTCGCATCGACAAGCAAGCCGCCTCGCGCGTGGCGCTCGTCTATCCGTCGCCCTACGCCGTGGGGATGAGCTCCCTCGGCTTCCAGCGCATCTATCGCGCGATCCAGGCGCTCGACGGCATCGCTTGCGAGCGTGTCTTCTTGGACGACGGTGGAGAGGGGGCGGCGGCGCAAGTGGAGCGTCCGGTGAGCTACGAGTCCTTGCGTGAGCTCGGTGACTTCCCGCTCCTCGCCGTCAGCGTCGCCTACGAGCTCCAGCTGCCGGGGCTGATTCGGATGTTGGACGCGGCGGGCATCCCGGCCGAGCGCGAACGGCGCGACGCCCACGCGCCGCTGGTTCTGTGTGGGGGCCCGCTGACGTTCAGCAACCCGTCGACGCTGGCGCCCTTCGCCGACGCCATCGTGATGGGGGAGGCCGAGGGCTTGGTCGAAGAGGTCTTGCGCACGCTGCTCGGGGCCGCGTCGAAGTCCGAAGCCTTGTCGGCGCTGGCTCGTGTCCCCCACGTGTACGTGCCCGCCTTCCATCTCGGCGAGTTGCCGAGCATCGCCGCCGCGCATGACTCGCTCTTGCCGGCGGTCAGCGTGATCCGCACGCCCCACACCGAGCTCTCGAACATGCTCCTGCTCGAGACCGAGCGCGGCTGTTCGCGCGGCTGCACGTATTGCGTGATGCGTCGCACGACCAACGGTGGAATGCGCCTGGTCCCCGAAGACGTCGTGCTCGGGAGCGTGCCCGAAGACGTGCGGCGCGTGGGTTTGGTCGGCGCTGCCGTGAGCGATCACCCGCGGATCACCTCCATTCTGAGAGGGTTCGCGGCGCGCGGCGCCGAGGTCGGCCTCTCGAGCCTGCGCCCCGATCGCCTGAAGCCCGAGTTCGTGTCGGTGCTCCGCGCGGTCGGCTATCGCACGCTGACCACGGCGCTCGACGGTGCGAGCCAACGCCTGCGCGACTCCATCGAGCGGCGCGGTCAGGAGCAACACTACCTCGAGGCCGTCCGGAACGCGCGCGCGGCCGGGATGGATCGACTCAAGCTCTATCTGATGCTGGGGCTGCCGAGCGAGACCGACGCCGACATCGACGAGTGCGCGGCGTTCGTGAGCGAGCTGTCGAAGGTGCTGCCGGTGGCCCTGGGCATCGCGCCGTTCTGCAGCAAGAAGAACACGCCGCTCGACGGCATGCCGTACGCCGGCGTCGACACGGTGCAGAGGCGCATCGAGCGGCTCAAGCGCGGTCTCCGCGGGCGTGCCGACGTGCGCTCGGTCAGCGCCAAGTGGGCGTGGGTCGAACACGTCCTGTCGCAGGGAGGCCCTGCCGAGGGACGCGCCGTGGCCGAGGCGGTTCGGGCCGGCGGCAGCTTCGCGAACTACAAGCGCGTGTTCGGCGCGCTCGGACATCGCCCCGACGGAGCGGGCTACGCCGAAGCACGGCCTCCGCTCCGACCCGACCGCGAGCGCAAACGCCGGCTCGCGCTGGCGGAGTGACAGCTCAAGTGCTTCGGCCGACGAGGCGGAGGAGCTCCGCGCGACGCGCCGGCGAGGGCCCGAGGAGCTTGTAGCTGGCCAGCGCTCCCAGCCAGCCGAAGACCGCGAGGCCGAAAGAGAGCGGCGCACCGAAGGCCTCGAGGCGGGGGCCGCCATCCTCGTAACGAGCGACTCGCACCCCATTCGAGTTGTACGAGGCGCCGACCTCTCGCCGTGTGAACACTCCCTTGTCGAACACTTCGAACGCGCAGTAGCCGGCGAGGATCATCAGCGCGATGCCTCCCATGAGCGCCCAGCCACGGAAGTAGCCCGCGAGCACGCTCTTCCACGCGAGGGGAATCTGCACGCCGCGAACGCCTTGCGAGCTCTCACCCACCACGAACAGGCTCCGCACCGGGACGAGGGGAAAGAACCACACGTGGAAAAACGTGGTGGCGACGTGGCCCACGCCCGAGATCTCGTCGACTTTGCCCATGGTGCGTGTGCCGGCGATGATCATGTGCGTGGTCCCAGTCCGAGCGCGACCACGGGTGCGAGCTCGCTCTCCGTCGCGGTCTCGTCCGCTTCGAGCGCCTCGTCCACTCCGAAGCGCCGCCGCACTTCCAGATCGAAAATGTGGCTCGGTCGCAGGTTGGAGAGCGCGGCGAACACGTTGGCGCGGACCTTCGGGTTCTCCGTGTCGAGGCGCGTGAGGAGCTCTTTGACGCGTTTGCGCTGGAGGTTTTCCTGCGAACCGCACAGGTCGCAAGGGATGATGGGAAACGCACGCTCTTCGGCGAAGCTGACGAGGTCCTGCTCGCTGCAATAGACCAGGGGCCGAATCACCACGTTCAGGCCATCATCGGCGCGAAGCCGCGGCGGCATGGCCTTGAGCTGTCCAGAGTAGAACAGGTTCAAAACCAAGGTTTCGATCACGTCGTCGCGATGGTGCCCCAGCGCGATCTTGGTGGCGCCCATCTCCTTCGCGAGCGTGTAGAGGATGCCGCGCCGAAGCCGCGAGCAGAGCGAGCAGTAGGTCTTGCCTTCCGGCACCTTCTCTTTGACCACCGAGTAGGTGTCTTCGTCGACGATCCGGTAGTCGTATCCTTCGCGCTGGAAATACTCCGGGAGCACGTGCTTCGGGAAGCCGGGTTGCCCTTGATCCAAGTTCACCGCGACGAGCGAGAACGGAAATGGCGCGCGTCGCGAGAGCTCGCGCAACAAGTAGAGCAGCGAGTGCGAATCCTTGCCGCCGCTCACCGCCACCAGCACGCGATCGCCCGGCTCGAGCAGCCGGAAATCGGAGCTGGCCTTCGCCACCAGCGACAAGAGGCGCTTCTCGAGTCGGGACATGGGAGTCGCACGGTGACTCATGAGCGCGCCTTCACTCCCAACCTTCGTCGCCGGGGTCGCTGTTCCGCTGCGAATAGCTGCCGGGCGTGACCCGCGGGACCTTGGCGGTGGGGATGCGCGCCGCTTCTTCCGGACGGAGCGCCTCGCTCGGGATCCGTACCGCGCTCACCGCCGTCGTCTCGCGCCGGTGGACGCTCGGCGGCGGGGGTGACGTCGCCGCACCGAGCGCGTCGGCCACGAGCTGGATCCCCTGGCCGGGCTCGTGGAACACCAGCCTCAGCGGCGCGAGCTCTTCGACCTTGGGCACGATGGACGCCACCCAGACGTCGAGCGTGACGCGCACCGGCATGGGCCGAACCATTCGCTCGTAGCTCAGGCCGTCGTACACCAGAAGGTCGAGCTCGCTGCCTTCGGCGTGTGCGTCCACTGCGACCGCGAGTTGCCCGTCGAGCCAAGAAGAGCGGGCCATGCGCGCCAGTACGCCGAGCAGCGTTTCCACGTCCCGATTCGACTCCGCGAGCTCCGTCATGCGCCCGACCAGCGCGAGCACGCGTTCGCGGACTGGTGCCTCCGAGGCGTAGCGAGGCGGAGCGAAGACCCTTTCGAGGAGGCTCCGGTCGACTTCGTGACAGCTCGAGATCGGCGGGATCATCAGTTCTTCGTGAAGCGGAGCACGCGGCTCTCGACCAGCGTGGAAGGATCCGGCGCGGTCTTGGTCTTGGGTTCCAGATAGGTGCGGAAGGTGATCGTACCGGCCTTCCCGGTCTCGAGACCAGTGGGGCAGCCGGCGTCGGGGACCGCCAGGCAGTGCGGATCTCCGGTGCAATCGCGGGCCACCTTCCAGGCGAAGAGCTTGCCGGCATCCGGGTTCGACGGCAGGTGGCCCGTGGCACTGCCCGCGTAGGCGGTGTCGGCCACGGAGACGACGCCCACCAGGTGCTCCACCGCGTACACGCTGAAATTCGCGTAGCTGGTCTTGCCGAGTTGCGTGTGGTCGACGCCGATGACCACG
>Ga0268298_10005936_pt1 | contig 11253 bp, 9 predicted proteins | sample WWTPWeurt_MetaG_FD_194462 | JGI IMG/M metagenome (GOLD analysis project Ga0268298, IMG submission 194462) | Activated sludge microbial communities from WWTP in Nijmegen, Gelderland, Netherland - WWTP Weurt | ecosystem: Engineered > WWTP > Aerobic digester > Activated sludge | place: Netherlands... | reverse complement strand
CGTTCCCGAAGGCCATTCGAAGTTCGACAAGAAAGGCCGGCTCCGCGCGGACGGCTTCAAGCTCGTCGTGGTTCCCGAAGAAGCGCGCATCATTCAGCGCATCTACCGCGCGTTCATCGACGGCAAGGCGATCACGAGGATCGCGAAGCAGCTCAACGACGAGCGGGTTCCGACGAAGGTTCGCCTGAAGGGCGGCTGGAATGTGTCGACGGTGTCGAGGATTCTGAAGGACGAGAAGTACATCGGTCGTTTCGTCTGGAACCGCACGACCACCGTCAAGGATCCGCTGTCCGGAAAGATGAAGCAGGTGGATCGTCCGGCGGAGGAATGGGTCGTCCAAGAGCGACCGGACATTCGCATTATCTCCGACGAGGACTGGGACGCCGCGCAGGCGCGCTGGGGCGAAATCGAAGCCGTGTTTCCGCGCCGCAAGGGCAAGAAGGGCTTTCAGAGTAAGCGCAAGAGCTACGTCGACTCGCATCCGACGCACCTGCTCTCAGGAGCGCTGAAGTGCGGCGCGTGCGGTGGCGCCATCGCGCTCGTGAGCGGGAAGGGGAGCGGCTACTACGGCTGCCTGAACGCCTCTCGGCACTCGTGCGAGAACAAGGTGCTCATCCCGCGCAAGCGGCTGGAAGAGAAGTTCCTCGCTGCGCTCAACGAAGAGGTTCTGAAGCCGGACGTTCTCGCCGCGATCTACGAGCGCACGGCGAGGAAGGTGAAGGAGCAATTCGCCCACGTTCCGGAAGAGCTCCGCCTGAAACGCATCGAGCTCAATCGCGCCGGGACGCGAGTGCACAACTTCGTCGAGTTCGTCGCGAGCGGCCGCGCGACCGGCGCGCTCGCCGAGGCGCTCGCCCAGGCCGAGGAACAAGTGAAGACGCTCACAACCGACATCGCCGCGATGGAGTCGGCCAGCCAGCACGTCTTTACACCGCCGCCGAAGGCCTGGATCGCCGACCGGATCCGCAAGCTGAACGACGTCCTCGTTCAGCGGACCGAGAGCTCGGCGCTTGCGCTCCGCCGGCTCACCGGCCCGGTGACCCTCACGCCAGAGAAACCGGAAGTCGGGCGGCCCTTCTTCCGGGTGCGCTGCAAGTTCGACACCCTAAACCTTCTCGAAGTCGCGGATGGAGGTTCGAATTCATTGCATTGGTGGAGGCGCCGGGAATCGAACCCGGGTCCGGGAGCGAGCACGGGAGCGTGGGGAATGCGGGTTCAGCATCAACTCGGCTCGATTCGCGTTTGGCTGGACCCGTCTGGTCCCGGTGAGATTCGCGAAAGGGCGCGAGGTCGCGGGACATGGGCGTGACATGGCCGAATCGGCGTCCGCCCCGGCGCGTGCCGGTTTGCAGCCTGATGGGGGCCAAGCGCCGGGCTGTCTGGGAAATGCGGCGGCAGCGGAGCAGATTGGGACTAGCACTTGCGGAATTGCGGAGCGCTCGGTCGCTGGCGAGCGAACATAGCTCGCGGTTTCCCTGTGGGCGGGCGCTCGGACAATCACTGTCAGACCATCAAGATATGCGGACAGCGCCGCCATCGACCTGCCGAGCTTCACCATGTAAAATGCTGAACACGTGCGTAGCGATACCAAGATCCTCACGCCCCGCAACCACGCGATCGTTGGTGTTTGGGGGGCGAACCTCCGCATGGCGTGCCGCCTGCTTGCCAGCCGCCGCCCATCCGCATTCCGGGTCGGTTGCTCGTTGCGCTTCCGCAGGCGAGACCACGAGTCGGTGGTCAACGCCCGAAAGCCCGACGAGATGGATGGGAGAGCCGATGGGTAGGGCGTTCTCCAACGAGTTGGCCGTTCTGGGCGACACGATCGCGTGGGCGCTTTCGTGCGACATCACGATCTTGGAGCAGTTCGTCGCCGACGTAGCCGGTCTACCTCTCGTTGCGATTGGCTCTGGCGGCTCGTTGACCGCGTGCCATTTCGCTGCGCTACTCCATCGCGCGCGTCATCAGCGCCCCGCGTTTCACACCACCCCTCTCGACATCCTTTCCTTACCTGCGGGATTGCATCGTGCCGGAGCGTTCCTCGCGTCTGCGTCGGGCAAGAACAAAGACGTCCTCGCTGCTTTCGATGCGTGCCTGGCTGAGGAGTCCCCAGCACTCGCCGCCGTCACGCTGCGCGCCGCAAGCCCGCTAAGCCGGGCGGCGAAATCCTACGGCCGCGCGCGTGTTTTCGCATCCGACGCGCCCACGGGGAAGGACGGTTACCTGGCCACCAACAGCCTGATCGCCACGTGCGTGCTCAGTGCGCGCGCGTACGGCTTCGAGGTCAAGCCCCCAAGAACCCGTTCTACGAGCAAAACTCAATCGGTCTTTGGCGACCGCCAAATGGTTCAGGTCCTGTTCGGGGGATGGGCGGCCCCGGTTGCCACCGACCTGGAGTCCAAGCTCAACGAGTCGGCGCTGGCCGCTGCTCAGGTCGCCGACTATCGGAACTTCGGGCATGGACGACACTTGTGGCTCGCGAAACGCGCCGCGCAAACGACTGTCATTGCACTCGTGACTCCTGACACGTCAGCTCTCGCTGCCACGACGCTGAACCTGTTCCCGAAGAGTGTTCCGATCGTTCGCCTCGAGACCGAGCTCGTGGGCCCGGCCGGAACGATCGACCTGCTCCTGCGAGCGTTCGCGCTTGTGGGCGCTTTGGGTCGAGAGCGCGGACAGGACCCGGGGCGTCCTCATGTCCCCGAGTTTGGGCGGAAGCTCTATCGAGTGGCGCCCCCGCGCGTGAAGCCAGCGCGGGAACCGGCAATTCAGCGGAAGTTGTGGGCCTCGCCGAGCGCCGGAATTCATCGCGGGAGTCTCGAGCAAGCGCTCAAGCGATTCCTTGCATCGCTCACAAACGCGCGTATCGGTGCGGTGGCGTTGGACTACGACGGAACGATGTGCACGAAAGACGCTCGCTTCGCCGGTCTGCGCAGCGAGATCTCTGCAGAATGCACTCGGCTCCTCCGGGCGGGCGTTCATCTCGGGATAGCGACTGGTCGTGGGAAGTCGGTTCGCGAGGAACTACAGGCCGTACTTGTTCGCAAGCTCTGGCCGCTCGTTCACATCGGCTACTATAACGGCACCGACATCAGCGCGCTGGCCGACGACTCGGCACCGAACAAGAACGCTGCTCCCGACGAAGTCCTATCGCGTGCGTTTGAGCTGCTGTGCGCGGATGCGTGGCTCAAGGATGCGGCAACCATTACCTCGCGTCCGCACCAGCTCACAGTAGAACCGAACGGCAGCATTCGAACGGATGCACTTGCTTCGCATGTGATGGCCCGGCTGGCCTCTCTCGACGGAGCAGGCGTAAGGGTAGTCTGCTCCTCTCACTCGCTCGACGTTCTGGGGCCGCGTCCTGGAAAGGGAGCGCTTGTTTCGCGGTTACACGAGAAGATTGGCAAGGGCTTGGATGTGCTCTGTATTGGAGATCGCGGCGCCTGGCCGGGCAACGACTATGCGCTCCTCGCGCGGCCCCATTCGCTCAGCGTCGACGAGGTTTCAAGCCTCGAGGATTCCTGTTGGAACATCGCTCCCCGTGGTGTCTGCGGGCCCGACGCAACGGTCCAGTACCTCCGTGCCGTCAGGGTGCATAGGGCAGTCGGAACCTTCGAGTGGAAGCACGGGGCCGCGCGATGAGAGACGCCCTTGCCGAGCGATTGCTGGCCACGGTCATGGATTGGACGCCTGAAGATGTCGCTCGCGAGCGTCCTGTGCTTCAGGCGCTCGCTGTCCTCAAGTACGACGAGTACCAGCAGTTCAGCCCAGGCATGAGGTTTGTGGAGAGCCTCGCGCTATGGCTCGAGCAGTTTCGCGAACCCGCGGAGAGGGCTGTGGCGTATCGGTTCGTTCTCGATCGCCTCATCTTCTTGTCGCAAGCCGAACTGGCCCATTTTGCAGCGATTGCGTACCCGGATGTGATTCGTCCGGTCTTCATCGAGCAGGCGGCGAATGATGCTGGTCTCGCGCCCTTCCGCGTCAGCAAGATTCTTGGCACTGACGCGTTCAAGAGACTTCAAGGAGCGAGCCTGTTTCTTGGACTAAGCGACGGCGCCAGGATCGACCGATTCCGCCGCAGCAACAAGGCGCTAAGCCACGAGCAGATCTTTACCGGGTACGAGCTCTCCGACAAGAAGGTGGAGGAAGTTCGAAGCTGGCTCGAAAAGAGGGGCTACAGCCACGGTGCGCCAGCACTCGTGTTGCTCGACGACTTCTCCGCAAGTGGGACCAGCTGCCTCATTGCAGACGGTGATCGCGCAAAGGGCAAGGTCTCCACGTTCGTCGAGAGGATCGCTGCCAACGATGCCTGGAAGAGCGTCGTGTCGTTCCCAAGCACACGGCTCATTGTAGCGTTGTACGTCGCGACTGAGCAGGCTCTTGCGAATATCCGCGCAGGCGCCGACGCACTGAAGGCAAAGTACGGTGTCGAGGTCTCGATCCTGTGCGTGCAGCAAATTGCCGATGCCGTGTCCATCAAGGCGACCGCAACCGGTCCCATGGTCGACATTATCAACAAGTACTACGACTCGGCCGCCGAGGACGACCACACCAAGAAGGGTGGCTCCGACCTGAAGTTCGGCTTCGCCGGCGGCGGCTTGCCGCTGGTTCTGCACCACAACACACCGAACAACTCGATCTTCCTCCTCTGGGTGGAGGGCAGCGACACCGTGAAGCCCTTGTTCCCTCGGGTTAGCCGTCATCGGAGGGAGTCATGAAGGACGTGCGCAATCCCTTTCGACTCCAGACTGCCGAGAGTATCGACTCCGACGCCGATTTCCTTCGCCTGTTCGGGCACGGTGTTCTCGACCTTCTGCCCAAGGATGCGCTCAGCGGTCGGCCGCTGTTCATCAGGAGCGCTCCAGGGGGCGGGAAGACATCACTGCTGAAGCTCTTCACGCCGTCTGTATTGCAGAGTCTCATCGCAATGCGGGGCTCCGATGCGACGAAGGAACTCTACAATCGTCTGAAGGATCTCGGTGCGGTCACGGACCACGACATAAACGTTCTTGGGGTAATGCTGTCGTGTTCGCGGACCTTTCCAGCACTTGCCGACATTGACCTGAAGCCTCAGCGCGCAAGGCGACTGCTTCTCGCGCTGATCGACGCGCGCATCATTCTCGGAGCCCTTCGCGCGGTGCTGCTCGCTCGCCGACTCCGCTTTCCCGATGACCTTGTCCGGCTTACGCTTACTGCGCCACCGGATGAGCACATCCCAGGGCTCCGATTTCCTTGCGACGGCACTAGCGTGAAGCGCTGGGCCGAGGACGTCGAACAGGGCGTCTGCGACCTGATCGACACGCTGCTCTCCCCGGAGGGGTCAGGGCCGTCGGGCCACGATTCGCTGCTTGCGTTCCGTCTGCTCGATGCGAAGTGCATTCAGCTCGATGGCAGACTCGTCGAAACGCCGTGGCTAGTAACGTTCGACGACATGCAGAAGCTCGCCGCGACGCAACGTGCCGCCCTGCTTGAGGTGGTCGTCGAGCAACGATCACGCTCTACCGTCTGGCTGGCGGAGCGCTTCGAGGCACTCTCCACGGACGAACTCCTGTCCAGCGGTGCGCTAAGCGGACGAGACTGTCTGGTCATCGCGCTGGAGAAAGCCTGGCAGGAGAAGCGTCGTTTCGAGCCTGCGGTTTTGCTGATTGCCGACCGCAGGGCGCGCATGGCAGCAGATGCGACTGGTGCCAATTTCGCGTTGGGGGCTTTCGCGCCAACGATTGAGGCGGACCTCGATACACCTGCGTGGCAGGACCGCACGGCAAGCGCCCTGGAAGTCGTACGAGGACGCGTCCAGGCAGTCGCGGCGTCGAAACCGCAGTACGCTGAATGGATCCAAAGCTGCGACGCCGCGGACGGGACCTTGCGCCAGCAACTCGTCAGGTGGCGTACGGTAGAAATACTGATCGAGCGTCACGCACGCAAACGGCAACTGGCGCTGGGCCTGGGCGCATTGACACGCGAAGAGCTTGAGGACAGGGACGAGTCAGATGTACGCGCAGCGGCTGAACTGTTCTTGAGCAAGGAGTTCGGTTTTCCCTACTATTTCGGGCTCAGCCGGCTCGCGAGCCTCGGCTCGTTCAACGTCGAGCAGTTCTTGCGGGTCGCAGGCGATCTCTTCGAAGAATCGCTCGCGGCAGCAGTCATGCGACGGGACCCGCACCTCTCTCCAGACCGCCAGCAAAAGATACTCGATGGCGCATATGACGCACGCGTGAAGGACCTGCCGCGCCGCGCTCAAAACGGTCGCGAAGCTCTGCGATTCCTCGATGCGATTGGGCAGTTCTGTAGGGAGGAAACGCACCAGCCCAACGCGCCGTATGCGCCAGGCGTAACGGGCATCGCGATCTCGATGCAAGACTGCGCGACCTTGCGAAATGCAGATCATCTCAAGCTCAGCCCGGACACTGCGGCGTTGGCAGGGGTGCTCGGGACAGCGCTGCAACACAACCTGCTCCTGCCCGACCCCGATCGGCCCCGTCCTGCCGGGCGGTTCATGGTGCTGTATTTGAATCGCCTCTTGTGTCCGAAATACCAGCTTCCGCTGCAGTACGGAGGGTTCCGGGAGAAGCGCCTCCAAGATGTGGTCACGTGGCCGACGCACGGCTATCGGCCGTCGCGATCGGAGCGGCTGCCGCTATGACTCACGACACGATGCGCTGGCGAGACTACTTCCTCCGTGAAGGTGCGGGCTTCGATGACTTCTGGCGATCGTTCTTCGCCGAGCAGAGGAGGGAGGTGCTCCTGGTGCTCGGTCACGGTTTCGACGCCCGCATGTGCGACGGGCTGGAGAAGCTGCTGAGTCTCGGAGGGGAAGGCGCACGCGACGTCGCGCTGATCGCATTCGACGAAGGGCCACAATCGCCTTCGCATACGTACGCTGACCAGCGCAGGGCGAATGGTGCGCGAATCAAGGAGCTCCTGGGTGACCGTGGGAAGCTCAACAATCGGCCGATTACTATGTTTTCCGGCGAAGGGCGTCGCATTGGAGCGCGTAGCATCGCGCAGGAGTTTGCGTCGGCAAACGAGTTTCAGCCTTACACGGACGTTGTCATCGATATCAGCGCGCTGCCCCGGGGGCTATACCTGCCGCTACTGGCGAAGATGCTGGCCCTATTCGACTTGGATCAGAAGGACGGCGAGGCGCGGAACCTCCACGTTGTCGTGTCGCATTCGCCTGCGACGGACGCCGCCATCGTCGAAGAAGGACTCGAAGACGGTGCAACATACCTCCACGGGTTCGCCGCCGCCGCGCTAGAGAGCGAGGCAACGAGCGCTCAGCCAAAGATCTGGATTCCAGTACTCGGCAAGTGTCAGCAACCTCAGCTTGAGCGGATTCACTCGCTTGTTGCGCCTGACGAGATCTGTCCCCTACTTCCGTCCCCAGCTCAGGATCCCCGGGAGGGGGATTCGCTCATGGTCGAGTACCGTGACTTGCTCTTTGACCAGCTCCGCGTGGAACCGCGCAACATCATCTACGCCGCTGAGTCCAACCCGTTCGAGGTCTACCGCCAGATCATGCGATCTATCCTCCACTACCATCGTGCGCTGAGCCCGCTCGGAGGCTGCAAAGTCGCGCTCTCCGCCATGTCATCTAAGCTCGCGTCGATAGGCGTCCTACTCGCCGCTTACGAGCTCAGCCACCGCGACCCGAAGGTCACCGTCGGTGTTGCCCACGTAGAGTCCCAAGGCTATCGCGTTGAATCAAATAGTGTGGCACGGTCGACAACGTTGTTCACGATGTGGCTGTCTGGAGAATGCTATGCCGCGTGAGACGCAGAAGCGCACTTGTGTTGGAACCGGGTTCATCGTGCTCGACGTAATTCGCCACGCTGTGAAGCACCGGACCACAGAGAGTCGGTTCGCGGGAGGCTCATGTGCGAACGTCCTGGCAATCCTCTCGTACTTCGGTTGGACGACGAGCGCGGTCGGGCGAATCGGTGATGACCCCGCGGGCCGCGACCTGCTCCACGATCTCGGAAAGTGGGGGGTGCGAACGGAGCTACTTCGTGTTGAGGCCGGTCGAGGCACGCCCGTCGTTGTTCAGGAGAACTACCTGGACTCCAGGGGGCGCCCCCGACACCGATTCTCGCGAGCATGCCCCGTGTGTGGCGCGTCGCTTCCTGCGTACCGTCCACTCCTCGCTAGCGATGCCGAGTCAATCGCGTCGCAGCTTCCCGTGCACGCTGTGTTCTACTTCGACCGGGTCGCACCCGGAACACTCGAACTCGCGCAGAGTAGTCGGGCAAAGGGCGCCTTGGTCGTTTTCGAGCCGTCCGGAATCAAGGATGAACGCATCTTCACCGACTGCCTGAAGGCCGCGCACATTGTGAAGTACTCGAACGAGCGCATGGAAGGCGTCCATGATCTTGTCTCAAGAGCGAAGGTGCCAGTGGAGATCGAAACACTTGGCGATAGGGGCCTGCGGGTGCGTGTTCGCGCCAACGGTCGCGCTGGCTCGTGGATGGACCTGTCAGCCTACTCAGCGCCCGAACTGCGCGACGCGGCCGGTAGCGGAGACTGGTGCACCGCTGGGATGGTGCAGCGGTTGCTCGGAAACGGGGGGCCCGTCGAGCAGGTCCTCACTGACGCTGATGCCGTGGTTGCGGCGACTCGCTACGGGCAGGCTCTGGCGGCGATAAACTGTGGTTTCGAGGGGGCGCGCGGACTAATGTACGCAGCAGACGCAAAGCGCGTGCTCAACTTGGCAAGCGCCATCGTTGGCGGACGGGACACTCCCCGTGAGTTGGCGGCCGCGACAGCAAGCCGAGCCAGAGACGGGCGCAAGACCAGCACATGCCTTGCATGCTCCGGTGCTCTGCCTGCTCAAGCGTAGCTTCCGACGCTCTGGTAGCCACTAGCGGAAGCGTTAGTGTGGCCGCTTGACCCCGCGCTTGAATGTGTCTGACGATGCGTGCTCGCGTGCTCGGAGCGCCGTATTGGTCTCCGCGCCGAGACTCGGGAGCCGTCACCATGGAAGAAGCTGACGAAGGTGCGACGCCAGACTTAGCGCGTATCGATGATGGTGATGCGACGGAATATGCCGAGCAGATCCGTGTTGGATTTGAGAAGAAGGCGGACCACAACAAGGCCGAGGCGCTCCTCTGTTTCATGGCTGTGATCGCGGCTACACTCGTCGCGCCCGTGTTTGTAATGCTCGGTACGGGAACAGTCTGCGGCAAAGTCATTCCATCGATTCTTTCGCTCGCAGCGGCGGGAACGACCACCTGGCTCCAGCTGCGAAAGCCGCAGCAACTTTGGGCACTCTATCGAACGTGCCAGCGGCGCATTGAGGACGAACAGACTGGCTTCAGGTACCGCCTCTCTGCGTACTCGAAGAACGCACGACCTGCGCGACTGCTGGCTAAGCGCGTCGCGGACGTGGCGATGTTTGCTCATGAGCAGTGGATCCCGCTCGTCCCGAGTCCTGAGAATCTCGGTGCACTTAGTGAACGCAGGGAGCAGCGCGCCACGAAGGACACCGATGGAACAGATTGAGTTGAGCCAAACCGTGCTGGCCACTCGGTATGGCTCGTTCGAGCTCTCTTGCGCGAACTTCGGGCCTTGCGAGCAAGACAACATCTTGGTGTTGCGGTCGGGCGACCTGGGCCCTGAACCTCTATGTCGGATCCAGAGCGCCTGCTATACTGCGGAGATTTTTCGTAGTCTCGACTGCGATTGTCACGAGCAGCTGGATGAGAGTCTCAAGCGCATTGCGCGTGACGGCGGACTGCTGCTCTACATGCTCTGTGATGGGAGGGGAGCCGGTCTCCTCACAAAGATCAAAGGGCTGGAACTGACGCGGGTCGAGGGGATCGACACCGCCGAAGCGTATCGTCGCCTCGGGGTCCCGGACGACCCGCGGACCTACGAGCGCGCCGCGGCGGTCTTGGGTCGATTCGGAGTTGAAAAAGTGCGGCTGCTCACAAACAACCCGCGAAAACCAGCAGGACTCAAGACGTTCGGCCTGAAGGTGACGCGTGAGCCGCTCGAGATACTCGCAACGCCGCAATCCGAGTCCTACCTGCGGGCGAAATGGCAAAAACTAGGGCATCTTTTCCAGCAATTCTATCCCAAGCGGTAGCCTGCGCTGGCAGAAACTCTCACGACATTCATGTGACCGATCAGGACACAGCGAGACGCGATACGCGAAATGGACGCGCGAGCGCCTGGGAGCCTGTGGATGTGCCGCCGCTGGGGACGAGCCGGCGTCGCCCGTCAATTCGCGTCTCGCTCGTCCCCAGCCGCTTGGACAAGCCTGCGGCTTGCCCACACACCCACAGGCCCAACGACGACGAATGATTTCGATCAATCTCCGTCGGACTGGCGCCTCACCCACTCCGCGGCGGGCACGCCGCCGCGCGTGAGGCGCTCAATCTCGAGCGCGAGAGCGAGGCCGGGCCGACGTGCGCCACGACAGAGCATGTCGAGGTAGGTGCGGTTGACGCCGAGCTTCTTGGCGAAGGTCTCGCGCGTCGTGCCGGCCGCATCGATCCAGCGTGAGAGCTTCGTCTCGCGCGTGCGCGGTCTGCCTCGAGGGCGCTTCGCGGTTGCAGGCACGTTCTCGAGTTTTCGCGCTCGAGAACGCGCAGTCAACGCTTGCAATTGAATGCAAATGCATTATAAAAGGGGAATGGCTGCTGCTCCCTTGTTTGATGCTCTGCCCCCCGTTCTCACCGTCGAGGAAGTTGCCGACTTCATGCGGGTCGATCGGAAAACCGCGTACGCGGCGATTGCCGACGGGGGCGTGCCCGGTGTCCGCCGGCTCGGCCGGTGCATTCGGGTTTCGCGCGACGTCTTCCTGGGCTGGCTCGCGGAGGGGGAGAGTCGGCAGGGGCGGCGGCGATGAGCGTCCGCCGCCGCAAGTGGGTGGATCGTCAGGGCGTCCCGCGCGACGCCTGGGTGATCGACGTACAAGTCGTCGGGAAGGACCGGCGGGCTCGCCGTGTGCAGAGGGTAGCCCCGGTTCAGAGCCGCCGCGCAGCGGAGAAACTCGAGCACGAAGTGCGAAGTGAGTTACTGGAAGCGGATGACCGCGTCGTCTCGAGCTCGGCCGAATCCCCGACGCTCACAGAGTTTGCCGAGCGGTTCTTGGGCACGTACGCGATCACCAACAACAAGCCGAGCGAAGTCGAGTCGAAGCGGATGATTCTGCGGCTCCACCTGCTTCCGGAGCTCGGCGGGCTGCGTCTGGACCGTATCGGGCCGCCCGAGATCGAGGTGTACAAGGCCAAGAAGGTCAACGCCCAGCTCTCG
>Ga0268298_10005935_pt1 | contig 11255 bp, 10 predicted proteins | sample WWTPWeurt_MetaG_FD_194462 | JGI IMG/M metagenome (GOLD analysis project Ga0268298, IMG submission 194462) | Activated sludge microbial communities from WWTP in Nijmegen, Gelderland, Netherland - WWTP Weurt | ecosystem: Engineered > WWTP > Aerobic digester > Activated sludge | place... | reverse complement strand
TGCTCCAGGGCGTCCTTGATGGGAACGAGGGTGAGGTCCACCAGTTCCCGGACCATCTCCTCGAGCTGCTCGCGGGTGAGCGCGGCCTCCAGGTGCTGTGGCCCGCTGGGGCCCTGGGCGATGAAGGGCAGCCGGATCTCCACGCGATCCAGTGTGGAGAGTTCGCACTTGGCCTTCTCGCTGGCCTCCTTCAGGCGCTGGAGGGCCATGCGGTCGCTGGTGAGGTCGATGCCGGTCTTCTCGCGGAAGTGCAGGACCAGCCAGTTCTGGATGATCTGGTCGATGTCCTCGCCGCCCAGGAAGGTGTCGCCGCTGGTGGCCAGCACCTCGAAGACGCCGTCGTTCATCTCCATGAGGGTGAAGTCGATGGTGCCACCCCCGAAGTCGTAGATGCCGAGGATCTGCTTCACGCCCTTCTTGTTGAACCCGTAGGCCAAGGCGGCGGCCGTGGGCTCGTTGATGATGCGCTGGACGTTCAGCCCCGCGATCTTGCCGGCATCCTTGGTGGCCTGGCGCTGGGCATCGTCGAAGTAAGCCGGGACTGTGATGACGGCATCGGTGACTTCTTCATGGAGGAAGGCCTCGGCGGCCTGCTTCAGGGAACGGAGGACGATGGCGGACACTTCGGGGGGCGCGTAGTCACGCTCGCCCACGCGGAGCCAGGCATCGCCGTTGGGCGCGGCCACCACCGGGAAAGGCAGGCGGGTCACCGCCTCCTGCACCCTGGGAGACTGGAAGCGCTGCCCGATGAGCCGCTTCACCGCGAAGAGGGTCCGCTGGGGATTGGTCACGGCCTGGCGCTTGGCAATGTGGCCCACCAGGACATCGCCCTTGTCGGTGAAGGCCACCACGGACGGGGTGGTGCGGCTGCCCTCGCGGTTGGGGATGACCCGGGAATCGCCCCCTTCCATGACGCAGACGCAACTGTTGGTCGTGCCCAAATCGATGCCGATCAGTTTGCCTGCCATGAGTGGAACTCCCTGGGGTCGCGTCAATTATCGTATTCGACTTCTCGAAAGCGGATCCAGCAGAAGCATGGAGCGGACTAGGATTTTCCAGGTTCCTGAAGGCGGTTCACCACCACCCGGGCCGCCCGGAGGAGCTGGCCCTTGAGGTTGTAGCCCTGCTCGTAGATGGCGGCCACGGCGCCATCCGCAAGGTTCGGATCGCTGAAGGTGGTCAGGGCTTCGGAGGTCAGGGCATCGAAGGGTTCACCCACCTGGAGGGGTAGCTGCTCGACATTCAGCCGGCGCAGCGATTCGAGGAACTGCTTGCGGATGAGCTCGACGCCGGCCCGGAAGGATTCCACGTCCTGGTACGAGGCACCGAGTCCCCGCTCGAAGTTGTCGAGCACGGGAAGCATCTCCAGGAGGATCTTGCGCTCGGCCTGTTCCACGGCCAGGGAGATGTCACGCTGGGCGCGGTTCCGGAAGTTGTTGAAATCCGCCGCCAGCCGACGGTGCTGGTCCATGAGCTCCGCCTCCCGGCGCAGCATGTCCTCCATCTGGTGCTCGGCCTCGGTCAGCGCCGATTCCAGATCCACGCGGGCATCCTGGTCAGCGGCGGGCTGGGGCAGATCCGGCAGGTCCATCTCCGGAACCATCTGGGTGCGGTACTCCGAGGCCACCTCGTCGGCCACGGACTGGAGATCGCCCTCCAGGCTCTCGTCCAGGTTGAGGTCGACCAAGTCCTCGGATTCCACCTGTGGGACAGCGGGCCTGGCATCTGGCTGATGAGGGATATCGGTAGGCATCGCAGAAGTATAAGCACTCCTGGCAATGGCGGGAATGGCTTAGGCCCGGTCCCGCCGGCTCTGGACCTGGCGAGACCACCAGCGCAAGCCGCCCAAGACCCGGCCGTAATCCATGCGAAGCGGGCCCACCAGGGCGAAGGTGACGAAGCCCGCGGGGCCCAGCGCCACGGTCCGTACCGCCGTGGCCAGGGGCCAAGCCTCGAAGTAGGGATTCTCGGTCCCCAGCAGCAGCTGGACGTCCTCGGAGGCGCGACCTGCGAAGGCGTTGAGGAGGTGGGCCAGGCGCCCACGCTCCTCGAAGGCGGCGACCAGATCCCGGAACCTGGAGACATCCTCGAACTCAGGCAATCCGCCCAGCTGCCCGAGACCGGAGACCAGGACCGGCGGGTCCGCGGCTTCCGGGTCCTCCGGCCACCGGGCGGCCAGTTCCTGGAGACGGCGGCGCAGAGACTCGCCCTCCTGGGCCCCGGCCCGCAGAGCTTCCAGCAGCTTCGAGCGCATCTCCACCAGCGTCAGCCCGGCGAAGTGCGCCGTGGCGTAGTTCCCGAGTTCGGTCAGGACGGACTCCGGATGCTGCCAGGGATTCTCCATGAGCCGGTGTTCGACTTCCCCCAGGCTACCTACCCAGACCGCCACCAGGCGGTTCAGGCCCACCGGGACGAACTCCAGCCGCACCAGCCGGCTCTGGGAGAGGGGCATGGGCAGCGCGACGCAGACCCCTCCCATGACCTCGGCCAGCGTGCGGCTGGCATGACGGGCCCACGCCTCGGGATCCAGGTCCAGGCCCTCCAGGGTGGTGGACAAGCGGCCTTCGACATCGGGTCCCGGTGGCAGGGACTTCAGCCAGCGGTCGACATAGTAGCGATAGGCCCTTTCGGTGGGGATCCGCCCCGCCGAGGTATGCGGCTGGGCCACCATGGACTCGTCCTCCAGATCCGACAGCACATTGCGGATCGTGGCGCTGGACAGGGACTCAGGGTTCCGCTTGGCCAGAAGGCGTGAACCCACGGGTTCCCCCGCCTCGAGGTAGGTCTCGATGAGGGTGCGCAGGACGGATTCACCGCGGGGGTTGAGGTTGGGTCGGGCCATGGGAAGGGTCCCTGTCGGGATGCCATACTATACGGCACACCAACCCGAGGAGGCCCCATGCGCCCCGTGCTCCCCCAGATCGCCCTCGCCGCAATCCTGTCCTTCACCCTGGCCTGCAACCCCAAGAGCGAAGTCGCCATCCAGGCCGAGGAGGCCGTCAAGGCGGCGGAAGCCAAGGTCGCCCAGCTGGAGCAGCAGTTGGCCGAGGCCAAGTCGGGCAAGGCCACCGGCGACGATGCGGAAACCGTGCAGCAGGTCACCAAGTCCCAGGTGAAAGCCCTTGAGCGGCAGGTCTCTGATGCCAAGAAGCGGGCCGAGGTCAAGAAGCAGGAGGCCCTCACGCTGGCCCAGGCCCCCGCCCCGAAAGAGGCCCCGAAACCCGTGGTGCTGGAAGTCCTCGTCGGCACCAAGCTCGAGATCGCCCTGGCCCGCGAACTGACCACTGAAAAGGACCTGGCTGGCGATGCGTGGGAAGGCACCCTGGCCTCGGACGTAGTCCAGGACGGCAAGCTGGTCTGGAGCGCCGGCAGCCCGGCCCGGGGCGTCATCACCCAGAGCGCCGCCGCTGGCCGCCTGAGCAACGGCCAGGGGGCCCTGGGCATCCGTCTCACCGAGATCGCCGGCGTGGGCATTGATACGGACACGCACGTGGTGGTCGCCACGGCCCGCGGGGAGCGGAACGCCAAGTACATCGGCGGCGGGGCGGCCCTGGGCGCCCTCATCGGCATCCTCTCGGACAAGAAGAACAAGAACGACCACGCCCTGGGCGGGGCCGCCCTGGGCGCCGCCGCCGGCACGGCCATCGCGGCCGGCACCGCGGACACCATCATCCGCATACCCGCCACCAAACCCGTGTCCTTCAGCCTCACGACGGCGGAACGGGTGACGCTGAAGAAATAGTTCCTCAGTCTGGAGGTACGGATTCCTGAGGCCGACTTCGGCGCCAAATCTCAAAAGGCTGGCGCGGCGTGCAGCGCCGCACCAGAAAGCAGTGCCTCCGGTCTCCAGCCTCGCGGCCGAAGGCCGTACCTACGGCCTGATCAGGCCTCCAGCGCCTGCAGCCGCTCCGCCTCGAAGGCCGCACGGAGGGGCTCGATGATCGGTTCGATGGCTCCACCCATGAAGCTGTCGATCTGGTGGATGGTGACGCCAATCCGGTGGTCGGTGACACGGCCCTGGGGGAAGTTGTAGGTGCGGATCTTCTCGCTGCGGTCGCCGCTGCCCACCTGGGATTTGCGCATGGCCGAATGAATCGCATCGGCCTCGTCCTGGGCCTTCTGGAGCAGGCGGCTGCGCAGCACCGTCATGGCCTTGGCCATGTTCTTGATCTGGCTGCGCTCGTCCTGGCACTGCACCACGGTGTTGGTGGGCAGGTGGGTGAGGCGCACGGCGGAATAGGTGGTGTTCACGCTCTGCCCACCCTTGCCGCCAGAGCAGAAGGTATCGACGCGCAGATCCTTCTGGTGGATCTCGATATCGACTTCCTCGGCCTCGGGCATGACCGCCACGGTGCAGGCGGAGGTGTGGATGCGGCCCTGGGTCTCGGTCTTGGGCACCCGCTGCACGCGGTGGACGCCGCTCTCGAAGCGGAAGAGGCTGTAGGCGCCGTCGCCCTGGATCTCGGCGGTGGCATCCTTCAGGCCCCCGGCGTCCGCATCGCTCTCGTCCAGCACGGAGACCTTGAATCCCCGGCGCTCGGCGAAGCGGATGTACATGCGGAAGATCTCCGCGGCGAACAGAGCCGCCTCTTCCCCGCCCGTTCCCGCGCGGACCTCGAGGATCACGTTCTTGGCGTCGGCCGGATCTTTGGGGATGAGCAGCCGCTTGATCTCGGCATCACCCCCGGCGATGGCCTTCTTCAGGTCGGGGATCTCCAGCTCCGCCATCTCGCGGAGGTCGGCGTCCATGGACTTGTCGCCCAGGATGGACTCGGCCTCCTCCAGTTGCTTGAGCAGGTTGCGCTGGGTCTGGAAGGCCAGCACCACCGGCTCCAGCTCCGCCCGCAGCTTGGACAGCTCGCGCAAGCGCCTGGGATCCGACACCACGGCCGGATCCTGGAGCTGCGCCTCCACTTCCTGGAAGCGGGCCTCCACGGCTTCAAGTTGATCGAGCAAGATCCCTCCCTTCCGCGCCAACGAAAAAGGACGGGCCGATCACTCGGCCCGTCCTTTGGAACGAATCAGCTAGGCTTCGGTGGTGGCCGGAGCGGTCTCGACTGGAGCCGCCTCGGTGGCCACGGGGGCCACCTTCTTGGCGTACTTCTTGTTGAACTTGTCCACCCGACCTTCGGTGTCCATCAGGCGCTGCTTGCCCGTGAAGAACGGGTGGCAGTTCGAGCAGATTTCCACGCGCAGCTCCTTCTTCGTGGAGCGCGTCATGAACTCGTTGCCGCAGGCGCAGTGAACCTTCACGTCGTGGAGCTCGGGGTGCATTTTCTCTTTCATGGTGTTCCTCCTGGGACCGACCGGATGCCCCCACAAGCGGGGTTTGTGCACGCGGCTTGTCCACGCAAGACAGCCAGTCTACCGCCCGAACCCTTCTGACTCAAGGGGGATTCCCCGAGGAAGCACCCTGAATGCCCTGAGTCAGGCGATCCCTGGTGTGGCGAAGCCGAATTCGGCGCGGGGGTCCGGGGTATGCGCGCAGCGCGAACTTAGCTCCTCGCAGCGCATGCGTTGCGAGGGGAGCCCCCGGAGAGCACTATCCCTGCTGTTGCTGGGGGGTGAGCACGCGCCGCTCCGCCAGGAGCCGCTTCAACCGATTGGCCAGCATCACGCTCAGCAGGATGGTGGCGTTGAAGCTGAGTTCCAGGGGCACCTTCCCCCACTGGAACTGGATCCGCCCCAGCACCCCGGCCTCGAGGATGAACATGAGGGCCGTGAACACCACCGGTTCAAGCAGCGTCTGCCAGAGGGGGCGTTCCTGGCTGTGGCGCTCCAGCAGGAAGCCCGTGAAGGCGCCGTAGAGCAGCCGGGTGGGCTTGAAGCCGTGGTGGGTGGTGAAGCCCAGGGGGATGGACAGCAGGGCGGTGATGAGCACGGCCACCAGGGTCCGGGCCCAGGGATCCAGCCGCAGCCAGTGGCGCCGCACCCAGAAATAGCCGGCACCCACGGCCAGGCCCTGGGCCGCCGCGAAGGCCAGGGCGATGTACCAGCGCCAGCCCTCGAACCACATGTGCCCCCCGGTGGCGAGGCCGATGATCATGCCCGCGGCGAGGGCGGTGCCCCCCCGGTGGTTGGCGTCCTCCCCTTCACCGGCGGCCAGTTCCTCTGCCAGCAGGCTGGGATGTTCCTTCTCGGAGAGCAGGGCTGCCATGGCGGATTCGGATTCGATGCCGCGGGCCTCGGCTTCGTCCAGCAGGTGTGCTTCCAGTTCGCGCAGCACCGCCAGGCGGCGCCGCCGCGACAGGCCCTTGAGGCCTGAACCCACTTGGAGGAGATAGGCTTCCAGCGCCCTGGACACGGCTTGCCCGCTAGGCCCGCGGCCCCACAAAGGCCTGGACCATGTCCACGAACTGGTTCCATTCCTTCTTCTTGGCCGTCAGGAAAGCCAGGCCCGCCGGCTGGATGGCGTAGTAGCGCCGCTCGCGGCCGTTCTCCTGGGTTTCCCAGTACGAAGCGATGAACTCGGTGGCCTCGAGCTTGTGGAGCGCGGGATACAAGGCGCCCTCTTTCAGCGTATAGGTGCCTCCCGTGCGCTGGCGGACCGTCTCGATGATCTGGTAGCCGTACATGGGCCCCTCGCAGAGCAGCGACAACAGCAGCAGGGGTGTGCTGCCCTTCAGCAATTCACGGTCCACGAGGCCCTCCGGGTTAGGAGAAATAAGCACCTTCAATCTGCCTCGCAAAACGATGGTTGTCAAGGTCACCCCCCTCTCCTCGCCTCCCGACCGCCGGGTGGTGGAGCCAGGCACCCGGCGGGCTGAGCATCGCGCCGGCCTCCGCAAACGCAGCACCGCAGGTGCAAGTGCGCGGCAGGGCCAGCTGCCTCACCCGCCCTTCATCGCCTCCGTCAACGGGATGCGGCTGGCCCGCCAGGGCGAAGCCCAGCCGGGTGGCTCAGGGCGCTGCACAGGCAGCGCTCTGAGCCGGCACCCGGTGGGCTGAGCATCGCGCCGGCCTCCGCAAACGCAGCACCGCAGGTGCAAGTGCGCGGCAGGGCCAGCCGCCTCACCCGCCCTTCATCGCCTCCGTCAACGGGATGCGGCTGGCCCGCCAGGCCGGCAGGAATCCCCCCAGCAGCCCCATCACCAGGCTGAAGGCCACGCCCTGAGCCATGAGGCCAGGGGTGATGGTGAAGGCGAAGCTGACGTCGCTGAAGGTCTCGAAGCTGGTGGTGCCGGTCTGGATGCCGTTGGCGAAGAGGGCCAGGCCCGAACCCAGGAGGCCACCGGTGAGGCAGAGGAAGATGCTCTCCCACTGGAAGCTGGCCAGGATCTCCCGCTGGCGGAAGCCCAGGGCCCGCAGGGTGCCGATCTCTTTGGTGCGGCCGGCCACGGCCGCGTACATGGTGTTCATGGCCGCGAAGATGGCCGCGCCGGTGAGGATCAGGGTGATGAGGTTCCCCAGGATCTTGATGGGATCGCCTGCCTTGGTGAGTTCCTTGAAGTAGTCCGTCTCCCGGATCACCTCCAGCTTCAGCCGCTTGTCGTCTTCCACGGCCTTCAGGAAACCTTCGACCCGCTCGGGGCTTTCGAGTCGGGCCAGCATCGCCGAGTAGGACTCGCGCCGGAACGCCTGCATCACGTCGTTCACGTTGGACCAGACCTCGCTCTCGTAGCTGGCGCCCCCGGCGTCGAACGTCCCCACGATCTGCCAGTCGCGCCCTCCCATTCGCAGGTTCCGGCCCAATTCCAGGCTGGGAAAACGCCCCTGCATCTTCCGGGGGACCACCACCTCGCTGAGGCCTGGGCGGAACCACCGCCCCTGCACGAGACGGACCTGGGGGCGCAGGGTGATGCCCCTGGCTTCCAGCCCACGCACCGTCACGTTGGTATCGGTGCCGTCGGCCATGGGGAAGAGCTTCACCACCACCACCTCGGCACTGGCCATGGGGCCCTCCGCATCCCGCTTGAGCAGGGGGTGGACCTTGAGGATGCGCATGCGGTCCCGCTCGATGGAGCTGTTCAGCTCGAAGCGGGCATTGGGTCGCAGCACCAGGGCCTGGTCCGGCCGGCCGCTGCTGACGAAGGCCACGGAGAGTCCCTGGGCGAGGCTCAGCACCACCACGAAGATGCCCACCACCAGGGCGATGGCCGCGGCCGTGCTGAAGCTCGACAGCTTGCGCTGCCAGAGGGAGCGCAGGTTGTAGCCCAGCGGGATGGGGTAGGCCACCAGGGCCCAGATGAGCCAGGCCAAGTAGGCCAGGAAGGGCGCGGACAGCAGCAGTCCCAGGATCATCCCACTGCCCTCAGGCCCTCGGTGATGGGCCGTCGCGTGGCTGCGTAGGCCGGGATGAACGTGGCCAGCAGGCCGATGGCCATGGCCCCGGCCAGGCAGGCGAGGACCGTGTCCGGCAGGATGGCGAAGTCCGCGAAGAAGGGCATGGCCATCCCCAGGGAAGCACGGACTGCGCCAGCGGCGAGGTTCGCCACCAGCACCCCCAGGCAGCCCCCCACGCCCACGAGCAGCACGCCCTCAAAGAGCAGCAACCCCAGCACCCGCCCGGCGGAGAAGCCCATGGCCCGGAAGACGGCGATCTCCGTGGTGCGCTCGCGGATGGCCGTGGCCATGGTGTTGCCCGTGACGATGAGGATGGCCACCACCACCGCGGCCGTGATGCCCTGGATGATGGCGCCGATGTTGCCGAGCATCTTGACAAAGGCCAGGTTGAAGGCGTTCTCGGTCTCCGTGAGCGTCTCGTAGGCGCTGTTCGCGTAGTGCCGGTCCACCCTCTCGATGAAGCGGGGGATGTCCTCCGGACGGTGGGTCCGCACCCAGAAGGAGCCCACCAGGCCCTTCATGCGGGGCACACCCTCCTCCAGCACCTTGTAGTGGAAGTGGAGGACGTTCTCATCCGAGGGCTTGGGGCTCTTGTAGATGAGCCGGATGGTGAGCCGCGGGTTGATGGGGAAGATGGTGCCCGTCAGCGGCACCACGTCCCCCACTTTCCAGCCATTCTTCTTGGCCAGGCTCTCGCCCACGATGCAGCCGGCACCATCGCGGAGGTAGTCCTTGATCTGGGCCTCGCTGATGCCGGCGGCGCCGAATTCCTCGCGGAAGGTCTGGAACAGGGTGGTCTCGTCGCTGGCGAAGTTCGCGAAGAAGTTGCGGGGATCCTGGTAGTAGCCGCCGAACCACTGGAGGGCGCAGACGGTCTCCACCTCGGACTGCTGGCGCAGGTAGGCCTCGTAGCTGCGCGGCAGCATCTGCGTGAGGCCGCTCTTGTGCCGCACCACGAGCCGGTTGCTGGAGTTGGGGTTGTTGGTGACGGCGTTCAGCGTGGTGAGCAGGCTCTGCAGCACCGCCACCGTGAACACGGACAGGATCAGGCTCCCCACGATGAGGAGCGTGCGCCGCTTGGAGCGCATCAGGCTCTTCCAGATGAGCGCCAGCCAGCGCATCAGCAGCCCCCGCCGCTCACCGGTTCACCTCAACGGCCTTGTCCAGCACGCCCTTCTCAAGATGGATCTGGTGCCGCGCATGGTGCGCGGCCTTGGGATCGTGGGTCACCATGACGATGGTCTTCCGGTACTCCGAGTTGAGCCGCTCCATGAGGGCCAGCACCTCCTCGGCGTTCTTCGCGTCGAGTGCGCCCGTGGGCTCGTCGGCCACCAGCAGGTCAGGGTCGGTCACGATGGCCCGGGCGATGGCCACGCGCTGCTCCTGGCCCCCGCTGAGCTGGCGCGGGTAGTTCCCCATGCGGTCCGTGAGGTTCACCAGGGCCAGAGCCTCCTCCACGCGGTCCCGGCGCTCGCCCCGACCCGCGCCCGTGAGCAGCAGCGGCAGCTCCACGTTCTCGAACGCATTCAGGACCGGCACCAGGTTGTAGTTCTGGAAGATGAAGCCCACGTGGGCGTTGCGCCAAGCCGCCAGCTGGTCGTCATCGAGGGAGTTCAGCTCGTGGCCGCACACCTCGAGGGAGCCTCCGGTGGGCCGGTCGATGCCCGCCACCAGGTTGAGCAGGGTGGTCTTCCCGCTGCCCGAGGGGCCCATCAGGGCGATGTAGGCCCCGACGGGAATCTCCAGGTCGATGCCCTGGAGCACCGGGATCTCCAGCGCCTCCCGCCAGTAGCTCTTGGCCACATCGCGCAGGGTGATGATGGGCTCGCCCCCGCCCAGGTCGAAGCGATCCGTGTTCATCCTTGCTTCACCCTGACCTTGGCGCCGGGCTTCAGGGACTCAGGCGGCGCCACGATCAGCATGGCGTCCTTGGCCAGTCCATCCACTTCCAGGCCAATGGGGTTTTCCGCCTTCACGGTCACGAACTTCTGCACCGCCGCGCCGTTCTCCACCGTCCAGACGAAGGGCTTGCCATCCTCCTTCTTCAGCTGCTCCCTGCCCAGGACCAGCACATCCTGGGCGTAGGCCTCGCCCAGGAAGGTGACTTTGGCGCCCATGTCCGGCACCAGCAGGGGGTCCTTCTCCACGAAGGCCACGCGCACGATGACCACCGCCTTCTGCCGGTTGGAGCTGGGGTAGATCTCCCGCAGGCGGCCCTTGAGCACGGAGCGCTGGCCCTGCCCATCCAGGGCGTCCACGCGGATCTCCGCGGGCATGCCCCGTTGCAGCTTGGCGATGGAGGCCTCGTTCACTTCGACCTCCACCTCCAGCGTGTCGAAGTCGGCCATGACGAGGATGGCGTTGATGGCGTTGGCGCCGCCCGCGCTGCCGGGCGCCACGGTCTCGCCCACTTCCGAGAGCTTCTGGGTGACCACGCCGCTGAAGGGCGCCTTCAGGGCCATGCTCTCCAGCAGCGCGTCCTGGTAGGCCAGCTGGGCCTCCAGGGTGAGCTTCTGGCTGCGGAGCCGATCCACGGTGGCCACATCCTGGATGCCCAGGGCGCGCAGCTTCTCCGCCCGGTCCAGGTCCACCTTGGCCTGGTCCAGCTGGGCCTGCACCTGATCGCGGCTGGCGGCCAGATCCGGCGATTCCAGCCGCGCCAGAATCTGCCCCTTGGTCACGCGGCTGCCCTCCTGCACGCCCAGCCAGCTGACGCGGCCGAGCACCTTGCTCGACAGGGTGGCGCGGGTGCGGGCCACCAGGTAGCCCGAGGCGGTCACCAGTGGGTTGCGTTCCCCCGCCTTGAAGACCGTGGGGGCCGACACGGACACCGCCACGGGGCCACCCCGCGCCGCCAGCATGGCGACCAGGGCGCCCGCACCCAGCAGGCCCAGCACCACCCATCCCCAGGGGAAGCGCCTCTTGATCACGGAGGGTTTGCGGGGGCGCGGCTCGCTCATGCTCAAGGCTCC
>Ga0268298_10005934_pt1 | contig 11257 bp, 8 predicted proteins | sample WWTPWeurt_MetaG_FD_194462 | JGI IMG/M metagenome (GOLD analysis project Ga0268298, IMG submission 194462) | Activated sludge microbial communities from WWTP in Nijmegen, Gelderland, Netherland - WWTP Weurt | ecosystem: Engineered > WWTP > Aerobic digester > Activated sludge | place: Netherlands... | reverse complement strand
GGCCAACCGCAACAGCATGACGCCCGAGCTGCTCGACGCGTTCGCCGCGGCGGTGGCCGAGGCGCGCGCGGCCCACGCGGTGCGCTGCGTGATCATCACCGGCACCGGCGCGTGCTTCTCGGCGGGCGCGGACTTCAAGTCGGTGCTGCAGCGCGACGGCGCCGGCCCGCCGCGCGCGCCGCACGAGCTGAGCTTCGCGATGTACCAGCCGTTCCTCGGCGTGCTCGACCTCGAGGTGCCGGTGATCGGCGCGCTCAACGGCCACGCCGTCGGCGGCGGCTTCGGCCTGGCGCTGTGCTGCGACCTGCGGATCGCCGCCCGCGGCGCGCGCTACGGCGCCAACTTCGCGCGGCTCGGCCTGCACCCGGGCATGGCGATCAGCTACCTGTTGCCGCGGCTGGTCGGCGTGGCCCGCGCCGCCGAGATGCTGTTCACCGGCGCGCTGATCGACGGCGAGACCGCCGAGCGCATCGGCCTGGCGTCGTCGGCGCACGCCGCCGACGAGGTGTTGCCGCGGGCCCGCGAGCTGGCGCGGGCGATCGCGGCCAACGCGCCGACCGCCGTGCGCGAGACCAAGCGCTCGCTGTACCGCGGCCTGGGCTGGGAGCCGCGCGCCGCCGCCTACGCCGAGGCGTTCGCGCAGGCCGAGTCGCTGGCCACCGCCGACGCCGCCGAGGGCATCGCCGCGCTGCTCGAGAAGCGCGAGCCGCAGTTCACCGGCCGCTGACGCGCCGCAGCTGCCCACCGCGGGTTGCGGTCGCGCGCCCCGGTGCGACCGACCGGCGGCAGTCGGCGCGCGGCGGTCCGCGGAGTTACCGCCGCGGGCGTCGGCACACCGGCTGCAACCGCCCGCCGTCCATGCGCCTGTCCGCCGCCGCCCCGCTGCTCGCCCTCGCCGCCGCCTGCGCCACCGACGTCACCGTCGAGAGCGCCTTCGAGGACGAGGGCGCCACCGAGGGCGCCAGCGTCGCCGCGCCGTACGCGCTCACCGGCTGCGCCGGCCGCGCCGACAACGCGATCCCCGCCGATCACACCTACGTCATCACGACGTTCGGCGGCGGCAGCGACGATCAGCCGATGTCGTGCGGCGGCCGCGCCGACGGCACCTGGTACTACGCGGCGTCGCGCCAGCGCTACGGCTGCGGCGCGCGCGTCGCGATCCGCGCCAACGGCAAGTGCGTCGTCGCGCAGACCGACGACTACGGCCCCGACGTGTGCGTCGAGCGCGCCGCCGGCAAGCCGATCATGGACGTGTCGCCGGCGGTGGCGCGCGCGCTGTTCGGCACGTCGGGCCTGGGCTGGAGCGATCGCAAGACCGTCACCGTCGAGCCGGTGGCCGCGGGCACGCCGCTCGGCGCGTGCGCCACGACCACGCCGACCCAGCCGCCGCCGCCGCCGCCGGGCGCGACCTGCAGCTCGGCGACGCTCGGCCGCGACGTGCCCGAGGGGACGTGCGTGCGGCCGGCCAGCGGCACGCTCTACGCGTGCGTCGCCGGCGCGTGGCAGGCGCGCAGCACCGCGAGCGGCTGCACGACGACGTTCGAGTGGTGCCAGTCGGCGACGCTGGGCCGCGGCGTGCCGGCGCGGACCTGCGTGCAGTCGGCGTCGAACGAGCTGTGGTACCAGTGCAACGGCACCACCTGGGCGCGGCCGGCGACCAGCGCGAGCGGCCCGCTCGGCGCGTGCTCGACCGCGTACGCGCTGTGACTCAGCGCGTGTCCGTTGTTTCGGACGGGCACCGACCCGCGCGCCGGGAGTTTCGCGTCCTGGGGGGAGGCTCGGGAGGCTCGTCGGGGACCTGGCCCCGACGAGGGGGGCTGGGCGACCAGCCCCCTGCAACTCACCGGCAGCGCGCCCACGCTGGCGTGCCCTTGCCGCGGTTGCGATCGCGCACGTACGCCGTGTGCAGCCCCCAGTTGGTGCCGACGTAGACCGACCAGCGGCCGTCGCCGAGGTCGTAGGCGTAGCGCTCGCCGCGCCCGGTCTGCACGCCGACGATCGCGCCGCGCTCGTCGAACAGGCACGCGCCGGGGGCGAGCGCGATCCGCGTGGTGTCGCTCATGCCGTAGCCGAAGCCCGTGCCGGTCCCCAGCGACAACAGGCCGCCCTCCTCGAGGTCGCTGTTGCGCGCCCAGCCGACGATGTACAGGCGCGCCGAGCGGTGCTCGACCAGCGACCAGCCGGGGACGCCGCCGTCGCGCGCGGTGACGCCGATGCTCGTGGTCCCGGTGATGAGCGGCGGGCCGTCGGGCGCGCTGGCGATCGCGCGCACCGTGAACGGCGGCGAGGGCGCCGCGCGGGTCGGGCGGAAGCGGTGGCGCAGCGCGCTGCGGGCGATCGTGCCGTCGACCGCGACCTCGTCGTCGGCGGCGTGCACCGCGACCCGCTGGCCGTCGCCGGTGATCGTCAGCGGCGCGCCCGGCAGCACCCACACGCCGGCGTCGCGCGTGCCCTGCACCAGCGTCGGGCGCGCGACGGTCCACGCCGCGTCGGCGCGATCGATCCACAACAGCACGCGCGCCTCGTCGTGATCGACCACGATGCGCAGCTTGGTGGTGGTCTCATCGACCAGCGGATAGGCGCGGTCGCTGGTGTCGGCGGTGTCGTGATCGCTCGGCGTCATCGCGTCGAGCGCGACCCCGGCGGCGCCGTAGCGCGCGACGATCACCCGGTCGCGCAGCACGCCGGGGTTGGCGAGGATCGCCTTGTCGCTCGGGCGGGCGGCCGCGAGGGTCGGCCAGGTCGCGATCACCACCAGAAGGAGCCGGCGCATGGCGGGTAGACGCCACCGCGGCGCCACGGTTCCGCCACCCGACATACACAGCCAGGCGGCGCAGGTGCGTAAGCGGTTGCGCGCCGGGATCGGTCCGGCCATCAGATTTCGGGGAGTTGCGCAGTGCGTCGACGCGCTCGCTTCTTGCAGTGTCCAGGAGCGTTCGCCGCTCGGAGAAGTCCATGCAGATCGGTGTCATCACCAACCCCAACAGCCGGAAGAACAAGGGCAAGCCCGATCGCGCGGCGCGCCTGCAGTCGATCGTCGGCGCGATGGGCGAGGTCCACGAGACGCGCACGCTCGAGTCGATCAAGCCGGTGCTCCGCGAGTTCCTGCGCAAGCGCGCCCGCTACTGGGTCGCCGATGGCGGCGACGGCGCGCTGCACTGGATGCTGCGCATGGGCATGGAGGTCCTGCAGGAGGACGAGTTCGCCGGCCAGCGGGTCGCGATGCCGCTGACCATGCCGACCAACGGCGGGACCATCGACTTCATCGCCGGCAACGTCGGCATCAAGGGCGACGCCGAGGGCCTCTTGGCCACGCTGCGCGGCAAGCTCGAGCGCGGCCAGCACGTCCAGGAGACGGAGGTCGACTCGATGCTCATCGAGGGCATCGAGCGCACCGCCGATGGCGATCGCCCGTTCCGCACCTGGGGCTTCGCGGTCGCGGCCGGCGGCGTCGGCCAGCGCTTCTTCTCGAAGTACTACGAGGCCGACGACCCCAACCCGCGCACGATCGTCAAGGTCGTGGGCCGCACGCTGTTGTCGATGCCGGTGGCGATGACGCCGCTGGGCCGGGTGCCGGGCCTGGCGCCGCTGGGCGACTTCGCCCGCGACATGTTCCGCCCGACCCGGGCCAAGCTCACCCTCGACGGCATGGTGCTGCCGGGCGACGAGTTCACCGGCATCCACGTCGCGTCGATGTCGATCAACCTGGGCAACGTGCTCAAGTTCTTCGGCAAGGCCGATCAGCCGGGCCTGATGAACGCCATCGTCGGCACGCCGTCGCCGTGGGCGGTCGCGCGCAACCTGCCGCGGATGGCGCGCGGCGACGAGATGGTCGGCCGCGAGGTGCTCGATCGCCCGTGCCGCGAGCTGGTGATGGAGGCCGTCGGCGACGAGCTGCTCGAGCCGGTCATCGACGGCGAGTACTACAAGAACCTCAAGCGGGTCAGCTTCCGCGTCGGCCCGCGGGTGCGCATCCCCAAGGTCGTCAGCACGTTCAGCAAGGCCGGCCCGTCGTAACCACGGCACCGCGAGGAACGCTCGCGCGTCTCAGGTGGGTGTCGGTTTGAGGCCACCGCAACCTCCGCTGAACGCTCTCGCGTTTCGGGTGGGGGCCGGTTTGAGGCCACCGCAACCTCCGCTGAACGCTCTCGCGTTTCGGGTGGGGGCCCCACGTTTTGTGGGGGAGGGTCTTTGCGAAAGACCCTCTCAGAAACACGTCACTGACGTCACGCCGATGTGCGGGCAGTGGACGTCGGGCGCGATCGAGGCGGCGGTGAGGTGGTACAGGCGGCACTCGATGCTGTCGCCGTCGAGGTCCGAGGCGTCGAACGGCGGATCGGGCGCGAAGCCGGCGCACGCGCTCAGGCACGCGGCGACCGACGCGTAGACGCCCGGGCAGATCTCCTCGGCGGTGGTGCAGAAGCTCTCGCAGATCGACCCGCACACGCCGGCGCCGGCCGGGCCCGCCGCCACGCAGGTGGTCGCCGGATCGCGCTCGGCGGCCGCCGCCTGGAACGTGCGGCAGGCGATCGTGTGGCCGGCGTGGGTCGCCGGATCGCCGAGCGGCATCGCCTCGCAGGTGGCGAGGCAGCTGTTGCGGTCGGAGTACTGCGCCTCGGGGCCCGAGCAGTGCGCGGTGATCAGATCGCAGTAGTCCTCGCACTCGCCGACCTTGGGGTCGCCGGTGTCGCCACCGCAGGCGACCACCGGGGCGAACACGAGGCAGGCCGCGACGAAGACCGAGCGCATCGACGCCATCCTACTCCGGCGCCGCGCCCGGCGCGAGTTGGGTAGAGTGCGGCGGTGATCACCGACGCGCTCGCGCTGGCGCCCGCGCTGGCCGGGCTGGCCACCGACGGCTGGGCCCGGGTCGGCCGGCGGTTCGACGCCGCGGCGCTGGCCGGGCTGCGCGCGCGCCTCGACGCGATCATGGACGGCGCGGCGCCGCGCGACGGCTTGTTCTTCCAGCACGACGCCGCCAGCGGCGCGTACGAGGACCTGGCGCTGGGCCGCGGCTGGATCGGGCCGTCGCGCGCGTACCGCAAGCTCGAGGGGCTCGAGCGCGACCCGGTGGTGCGGGTCTGGCTCGACGATCCGGGCCTGGCGCAGCTCGCCCACGCGGTGATCGGCCCCGAGGTCGCGCTGGCCCGCGCGGTGGTATGGACCAAGGCCGCGCGCGGCGACGCCGGCCCCGGCGGCACCGAGCTGCCGTGGCATCAGGACGGTGGGCCGTTCTGGGGGCTGTCGGCGCAGCCGCCGCTGACGATCTGGATCGCGCTCGACGACGCGCCGATCGCGAGCGGCTGCGTCGAGCTGATCCCGGGCAGCCACCGCGGCGGCCTGGCGACGCCGGCCGGTGGCGTGATCCCGCCGGCGCTGATCGACGCCGCGCGCGCGGTGCCGGTGCCGGCGGTGGCCGGCGAGGTGCTGCTGCTCGATCCGCTGGTGTGGCACCGCTCGGGGCGCAACCACACCGCGGCGCCGCGGCGGGCGCTGACGCTGGTGCTGATGCCGCCGTCGACGCGCTGCACCCGCACGCGCAAGGCGCCGCGGCAGTTCGTGCGGCTCTACAGCAGCGCCGGCTGAGCCGACCAGCGCGCGAGGTACGGCTTGACCTGCAGCTTGCGCGCGGTGTTGTCGGACGACATGTAGCGCACGGTGCCGAAGATCGCGCGCTCGGGGCCCCACGGTCGATCGAAGCGGCCCAGCGTCCAGAAGATGCCGCTGTACGAGTTGGGGTCGCGCCCGTCGACGGCGTACTTGTTGTTGAGCTCGATCAGCGCGGCCAGCGCGGCGCGCGGCGAGGCGCTCCACTCGAGGATCTTCTTGCCCCACAGCATGCGCAGGTAGTTGTGGATGCGGCCGGCGCTGACCAGCTCGCGCTGCGCGGCGTTCCACAGCGGATCGTGGGTGGCCGCGGCCTCGAGCTCGGCCAGCGTGTAGCGGTGCGGCCGCGGATCGCCGGCGTGGGCGTCGAGCGTGGCCTGCGCCCACGGCGGCAGCGACTCGTAGCGATCGTAGTCGGCGCGGTGGTGGCAGAACCCGTAGCCGAGCTCGCGCCAGGTGAACAGCTCGTCCATGAACGCCTCGGCGGCGCGCGGCAGGCCCCACCAGCCGTCGCGGCTACCGGTGGCGCGGCGGTCGGCGATCTCGGCTGGCGTCCAGTCGGCGGTGCGCCACACCGCCTGCGCGACCGCGTGGGCGCCGAGGTGGCCGAAGTGCAGGTACGGCGACAGGTTGCTCTGGGCGCCGGCGGCCGGCTGGCTGCGCTCGTCGGCGTAGCGGGGCAGGCCGGCGCGGATGAAGCCCGCGAGCGTGGCCTCGGCGGCGGCGATCCCGCCGCGGTAGTCGACCGGGCGGACCTGGTGATCGATCGGCAGGCGATCGAGGCCGGAGCCGGCGAGCCGCGCGGCGTCGGCGGCCGGCCAGCGGCGCAGGATCGCCGCGGGGATGGTGGCGTCGCGCGCGCTCGGCGGCAGCTTGGCCAGCGGCGTCGCGGCCGGCATCGCCAGGTGCGCGCCGAGCAGCTTCTGCCAGTGCCAGCGGAACGCGGCGGCGGTGGCGAAGGCGCGGCCGTGAACGGCGAGCGGCAACAGGCCGGCGCCGTCGACCTGCTCGAGGCGCGCGTCGAGGCGCGCCGCCGCGGCGACCATGCGCGGCTGGAAGAAGCCGGGCTGCAGGTCGGTGACGATCACCGCGGCGCGCTCGGCCAGCGCGGCGAGCAGGCCGCGCCCGGCGCCCGCGGTGGGCTCGACGTACGGATAATAGGTGACGCCGGCCGCGGCGAACGCGGCGGCGTTGGCGGCCATGCCGTCGAGGACGAAGCGGTGCATCCGGTCGCTGGCCCACCGGTAGCCCGCGCGCAGCGGCTCGAACACCAGGAGCGGCAGGCCCAGCGCGCGGGCGTGGTCGAGCGCGTGATCGAGCGCGAAGCTGGACCGCGGCCGGCGCGCGGCGATCATCCAGTAGAGGACGTAGGCCGCGCGGGCGCGCAGCGGGCGGTCGGTGACGACGTCGATGCGCTCGCGGGGGACCGCCACCCCGCTTGGACGTCGTCCGCGCGCCGAGGTTACGCGGCGTGCAGGCGATCGGCCGCGGTCGCGAGCGCCGCCGCGGCGCCGTCGGTGATGATCGCGCCGTGGCCAGGCACCACGCGGGCCAGCGCGGGTCGCGCGGCGAGCTGGCGCAGCTGCGCGGCGTAGGCCCGGCGATCCTTCACGAGGAACGTGCGCGCGGTCCAGGTGACCTTGGGGCCGCCGGTCGAGCCGATCAGCTTGACCACCCAGCCTTTGAAGCCGGGCAGGCGATCGGGCAGGTTCATGAACCCGTCGTTGAAGATCAGCGTCTCGCGACCGTCGGGCGCGGCGTGGATGAAGACCGCCTCGGCCGGCACGCCCGCCAGCGGCGCGAACGTCACGGCGCCGCCCGTCGGCAGGCGGCCGTAGTCGCCGTCGACCGCGACCCGCTGCGCGACCCGGGCCTGGGACGCCGGCATCGCCAGCACCTGCGCGTCGGGGTAGCGGCCCTTCCAGCGCGGCGCGTCGATGCGGTGGTTGCCGCTCGGCACGACGATCCAGCGCACCGGGCCGAGCGCGTCGATGGTCGCCATCGTCGCCGCGTCGCAGGCCACCGCGCTGTGCACGGCGAGGCCGTCGTCGGCGGTGCGCCACAGCGTCATGCGCCGCCCGATCGGCAAGAGGTCGAGGGTCGCGTCGACGATCCACAGCCCGGGCGCGATCTCGGTGAGCGGTCCGTGCGATGCTGCCTGCCATGGTCCGGGTGCCATCTCGCCGTGATGCTCGCCGATGGGCGATCGTCGCGCTAGGGGCGCTGGCCGGTGGCGCCGCCGCCGATGACGGGCCGCCGCCGCCGGCGCGCCCGCGGCCGACCGCCGACGAGCTGTTCGGCCGGAAGCCCAAGAAGCGCGCGCCGGGGTGCGCCGAGGCGACCGCGCTGCCGTGCCCGCGCCGCGACGACGACGCGCCGGCCGCGGTCGCGACCACGCTCGGCCGCGCGTACCTGCGGCGGCTGCCGCTGGGCGACGGCGACCTGGCCAGCGCCGCGGCGCTGACCCTGGGCGCGGGCCGCGACGAGGTCGGCGTGTTCTTCGGCGGCGCGACCGGCCTCGACACCCGGTGGACCGTCGACGGCGCGCCGATCGACGCCGCCTACACCGGCGGCCTGGCGCTCAACCTGCCGCTGGCGTTCCTCGACCGCGTGACGATCGGCCAGGCCGGTTTCGGCGCCGGCAGCCTGGCCGGCGTCGGCGGCGTCGTCGACGCGACGCTGGTCGGCGCGGCCGCCGCGACCACCGGCGAGGTGACCGCGTGGCTCGGCGCCGGGCGGGTCGCCGCGTGGCTGCCGCGCGGGCGCGATCAATACGTGCCGTTCCGCGCGCGGGCGGTCGGCGCGCGCGACGCCACGGTGACCGGCGTGGTGCGCGGGCCGATCGCCGGCGGCGCGTGGTACGCGGCCGGTCTCGCGCCGACGCTGGCTGACGGCGGCGTCGATCGCGAGGCGCTCCGTCGCCGCGACGCCGACGGCGACGGCAATCCCGATCGCGACGCGGCCGGGCGCATCATCCACGATCGCGTCGGTGCGACCGGGCGCGCCGCGCTGGCCTACGAGGCGCCGTGGTTCGCGCGGCTCGGCCTCGATCGCGGCGCGCACCACCTCGACCTGACCGCGGTGGGCCAGGTGGCGCGCACCACCCGCTGGCTGGCCGCCGCCGAGGCCGACGCCGCCGGCGTCGATCGCGACCTGGTGATCGCGTCGGGCAGCGCCACCTGGCGCGGCCGCTGGGGCGCCACCGCGCTGCGCGCCCAGGCCGCGTGGTTCCGCAGCGATCGCCGCGAGACCCCGCACACCGCCGGCGGCGCCGCGTCGGCGGTCGGCTTCGCCTACGTGCCGGCCATCGACGAGGCGCCGCTGGGCGTCGGCGCCGACGGCGACGTGCGCGCGGCGTGCAGCGATCTCGTCGACGATCCCGCGCCGGCGCTGACCAACTGCCCGGTGGCGACCGGCTTCTACTGGGCCGGCGGCGCCGGCGTGCTCGCCGACCTGACGATCGATCGGCCGAGCGTCAGCGCCGAGCTGACCCATCGCCTCGGCGAGCACCGCTTCGCGGTCGGCGTCGCCGCCGACGACGTGCGCGCGGTGGCGACCACTCGCTACAGCGGCGGCGCGCTGCGCCAGCAGCTCGGCCCCGGCACGTTCCTCGACTACCGCCTGGTCGAGCTGGGCGACGGGCCCGATCGGTGCGCCGGCACCGCGTGTCGGTTCGTCGACGCGGTCGCCATCACCTACCGCACCCGCGCCATGGCCGCGCACCTCACCGACACCTGGCGGCCGGCGCCGGCGATCGCGGTCGAGTACGGCGTGCGCGCGCAGCAGAGCCAGCTCGGCACCGCGCTGACCGTGCGCGAGGTGCTGCCGCGGATCGGCGCGGGCTGGGACTTCCTCGGCGCCGGGCGCTCGCGGCTGTTCGTCGGCTGGGGCCGCTACGGCGCCGCGCTGCCGGCCGGCCTCGGCGAGCGGGTCTACGCCGGGCCGGCGATCTTGCAGGCCGCGACGTTCGGCGGCGTCACCGACGAGGCGGTCGGCGGCAGCGCCGGCCTGGCGATCGCGCCCGGCACCCGCGGCACCCGCGTCGACGAGGCGCTGGCCGGCGTCGAGATCGGCCAGCCCGACGTGGTGCGGCTGGGCGTGCTGGTCCGCGATCGCCACCTCGGCCGCGCGCTCGACGACGAGGCCGGCGCGCTGGCGTCGGCCGGCGCCGCCACCGGCGCGGTCGCGACCCGGCAGTACGACGAGGTGGCGGCGTGGCTCGACGGCGCGCCGGCGGCCAAGCTCGGCGTGCGGGTCGGCTACGTGTGGTCGCGGCTGGTCGGCAACTGGCCGGGGCCGGCCGATCCCGTCGAGGGCATCACGCTCGGCACCTCGCGGCTGTTCGACGACGGCAAGGACGCGGCGTACGGCAACGCCACCGGCGCGCTGCCCAACGATCAGCCGCATCGGTTCTTCGCCGAGCTGGCGCTGCGCGGCGGCTGGCGCGGGATCGCGCTCGACGGCAGCGTCCGCGCGACCACCACCTCGGGCCGCGCGCGGTCGGCGCGGCTCGGCAACGATCAGACGTTCGCCGTGCCGCGCGGCGCGCTCGGGCGGCTGCCGGCGGTGACCCAGGCCAACCTGCACCTCGCGGCGCGGCGCGGGCGCTGGCAGGCCACGCTCGACGTGCTGAACCTGTTCGATCGCCGCGGCGTGCTGGCGGTCAGCGAGGCCTTCGCGCGCGACGCCACGCCGATCGCCGGCGGCGACGCCACCGATCTGGTGTGGCTCAAGGACGACGTCGTCGAGGGCGCGCCCGCGCTGCGGGTGCCGGGGTTCGGCCAGCCGACCCGCGTGCAGGCGCCGATCACGATCGTCCTCGGCGTCCGCGCCGAGCTGTGATCGATCAGCGGCGCCGGCGGCGACGCCGCCCGCCACCGCCGTCGGGACGCGGCGCGTCGCCGGGGCGCGCGGCCGGGGCCGGCCGGGGCGCGCTGGGCGCCGGGGCCGGGCGGGCGACCGCCGCGGGATCGCGGCGCGGCTCGCCGTGGCGCGGGTCGGCGTGGCGCGGCTCGTCGCGGCGCGGCTCGTCGCGGCGGGCGTGACCGCCACCGCCACCGCGGCGGTCGCGGTTGGCCTGCTCGGCCCGGCGGCGCTCGTCGCGGCGGGCCTGCATCTGCGCCTGCGGCGACATCGCGACGCGCTCGCCCGGGCGCAGCGGCTGCGGCGCGCGATCCTCGAACGGGTGGCCCTCGAGCACCGGGATCTGCATGCGGATCAGCTTCTCGATCGCCTGCAGGAGCTCGCGCTCGTCGGCCTCGCAGAACGACACCGCGTAGCCCGACGCGCCGGCGCGCGCGGTGCGGCCGATGCGGTGGACGTACTGCTCGGGCACCTCGGGCAGGTCGAAGTTGACGACGTGGGTGATCTCGTCGATGTCGATGCCGCGGGCGGCGATGTCGGTCGCGACCAGCACGCGGATCTTGCCGGCCTTGAAGTCGGCCAGCGCCCGCTCGCGCGCGCTCTGCGACTTGTTGCCGTGGATCGCGGCGGCGCCGACGCCGTGCTCGTCGAGGTGATCGGCCACCTTGTTGGCGCCGTGCTTGGTGCGCGAGAACACCAGCACCTTGCGCATGCCGACGTCGCGCAACAGCTCGAGCAGGAGCGCGCGCTTGTCGGCCTTGTCGACGTAGGCCAGCTCCTGATCGAC